>Ga0179593_1539057_pt1 | contig 14355 bp, 16 predicted proteins | sample CZODoug2_1_08_16_FD_185931 | JGI IMG/M metagenome (GOLD analysis project Ga0179593, IMG submission 185931) | Vadose zone soil fungal communities from Angelo Coast Range Reserve, California, USA - CZODoug2_1_08_16fungal (PacBio error correction) | ecosystem: Environmental > Terrestrial > Soil >...
CCGGGCGGTAACTGGGCAATTTGCTTTGGGAGTTGTGTACACAAGTTCTCGCCAGGGAATCCCCTACGACCTGGAAGACAACCCAAATCTGGCGCGCCGTTCTCGGGGGTCAGGGAGTGAGGAAGGTCAGAAAAACGGTGGGGGAGGGAAAGAAAAGAAATGGGAGGGACGTGGCGTTGGAATGCCTTTTAGGCATCCGCCGTTTCAGGCGAAGGTTTTTGCCGTGAGGGGCAGGAAGGGAAAGGAATTGCCGGAGTTGTGAATCTGGAAAAAGGAAGAAGGAAGGGGGGAGTTTCCAGCCCCGATTATGGGGATTTTGGGGTGCCTGATCGCGGTTAACGGGAGCCAAGGGATGGGTAACCTGGTGGAAAGGCTGGGGGTTACATCCCTAGGCTTATTCGAGCTCGTGGGGTCATAGTTTGTCGGGAGGATGAAACTGGCAGGGGATGGGTGGAGGTGTTCCAGGGACTGTACTATTGAATCTCGGGGTTTCCCGAGTGCCCGCTCAAAGGGGAAGACGTGGGAGTTGGGTGACGGGGGGGGGGGACTTCTAGCAACGCCCGGCGCCATGTGCAGGGGGCGGTTTACGCTGGAGCCCCGTAGGTGGTGGACTAAATACCGCTCCCCGGTCACCGGACGTCATTCAGGGAGATGAAGGTCTCTCAATAGGTCAGATTACTTAGTGAAGTGGTTCCGGTACGGGTGAAACGCCACGGAGATGGTCACTGGAAAAAAAACGAACCTCTCCCTCCCAGATTGTCGCCCGCTGTCCCGAGGAATGAAAGTTCCAAAGGTTTGCAGGTGGGGGAAAGTTTTGGATGTCCCCCGTCGACGCGAGGAGGAATTTCTGCCCTGGACCCGAATCCGTTGACCCAGGGGTGCCATAGTCGTTGCCCAATAAGAGGCCCGTCTCGGCACGCGTAGGAAGGGCGGTCATGAAGGCGTGCCTGAGCCGAGTCTCGGGCCTCCGGAATCCTATAGGAAGCGACTAGGGGAAAAACGCGCGTCAGTCGGATTGATTAGTCAGAGTCCATCGGCTTAACAGAAGTGGCACCGTTGCAAGCCGGAGGTGGCGATGTACCAAGGTTCCCAAAAGAAGGGTAACGTTAAAAAAGGGGCATTCACGTTAGAGAGTGGTTGATCAATTTTTAAGGATAAGTTTGAAGGGTCCGATGGTTTGAAGATGAAAAGACCAAATCCGTTGTAGCGCAAAAAATGCCGCCGGTAGGTGGAACGTTGCCGGTGCGGTGGGAGGCAATCTGATAAAAGGTCCGGTCGCAGGGGACACAGAACCTTCGCCTGCGCCAAAAACGGAGGAAATTGGCAAAGGAGGAGGGTTTCACATCGGCCTATTCCTCTGCTGTTCGGCGAACAGTGGCTGTACGTCACGTTTCCGGAATCCGGTCCCAGCATCGAAAACAAGTTTTTGTTCCGAGAGGCCCTCAAGGGGGAATGGGGGGTTTTTTTGGGGTGGGTTAACAGGGCCAACTTAGTAGCACCTATGAGAGATGGGACCTTTCCATGATGCCGAGTTCAAAAAAAAAAAAGTGTCCCTCTTAGGAAATTCGCGAAATGATGCGGTCTTGGTGTCGGAGGGTGCCCGTTCAGGTCACCGAGACAAGGACCGGCAACGCCCGATGATCCCGAGCGAGCAGAAATAGCTGCGCCGGGGTGAGTCTTTGGAAAAAACAGATGGTTCTTATGAGTTAGATTTTCCCGTCGACTGAAGGGGGGATAATCTCCGAGAAGAAGGAAGGGGAAAAGAGAGAGGCCAGACCAGGTCACGCGCAAATATCACAGCCAACAACTTGTTAAACGGGAAGGAGGACTGCAGCGGAGGTCTCCGAATCAGGGAACGGAGGGGGAGGCAAGGATGGGGAATTGGGAGGGGAACTTCACAAAGGGACTCAACAATACGCTTACACCCGGCGCAGTTATAAGGGGGAGGGTTTATCGGCGCGAATCAGGTCCAAGTGGAAACTAAAAACATGACATTGTACTTAGATCCTCTCTGCGCTCTTTAAATACAACTCACAGTGCTGTGGCTGAAGGAGACTGGCAATACTATGGAAGAACCGGATGACTCTGGGACAGGAAACTGGACACGTTCAGTGTCCGAGGTTAACACCAATAGGGACGATATCACCTGGGCATCATCCTCGCCCGAAATTTTGACGCGATAGGTGGCCCGAAGAAAACGGAAAGTTGAAGGGGACGACTGCTACCGGCCCTTCAAAGCAACCACTTACCAGCCAGGAGAATAACAAAAAAGGACAAAAAAGAAAAAAACAAAAAGAAAAAACATCCAGGGGGGAGAGGCACACATCGTATACCTTCATTCCCGGGCACGAGTAAACTACTGTTCCGCCTCGCCAGGAGGGGCAAAAGTGGGGGGGTAACACGTCAGTTGGCATACGCCACCTCAGGCGGTGCACTACTCAGAACCTTGAAGGGGCCTCGCGACCGAAAGAGCGCCGGGGCGAAGAGGCTGAAGGACGAAGGGGAGGGATGGGGTAATGTGACGGGGGAGGAAAAAAAACAAGGGAAAAAAAATAAGGGCGCTGAGAAGGAAAAGGAACGTGGGGGGGGAGCAGAAAGACATCACAAAGTCAGGGAGGCATACAAGATCGACGGCGGGCAGAAAAGGCACAAAGCAAACAGAGCCGAGAGGGAAACGGGAAGGGGGGAAAAGTGAATCCGACTCGAGAAGGACATTCTTTCTTGGCGTAGATCACCGTGTACAGAAATGGTACCCGACGGTCACAGGGAAGGCACCTGTGAAAGGAAAAATCCCTACTACCAAGCAATGCGAAGCTTCGATAATAGTCGTAAAGATATTGCGTCCGTGACTCTCGAGGGAAGTCCAAAACCATCATCTTGGGAAATTCAATGGCGTCTCTGTGGTCAGCAACCAGTAAAAACGCTAAGGAAAAAAAAAAACGACACCAGATACGGAGCGGGCAATTAGAGGAACACGAGTCGGGTAATTCGGAGTCGGATTCATCTTCACTATGATCAACAATCAAAGTTCACAACTTCTTAACACTGATCGCAATACACACTCGATCGGGAAAAAGGGAAAAGACAAAGAGAAGAAAAATGTCACCTAAGAAGGGGGGGGACTATGAACATGGCAGAAGGAGACAACGAGACACGGTACCCGGCCTACCAATTCACAGCAACTTTTACGGTCCCGGCCCAGCTCAACAACTAAAGGATTCATATAAAGAAGGAAGCAAAGAAAGACGGGGCAGCAGTCGTGGTCAAAGGGAAACTTCAAAACGAATCCATCCGAAGCCGGGTCACTAAACACATAGAAGGGGGAACGCCAAATGCCTGCTACAAGATCGGTCGCGGATTAAAGGGCTTTCCTTCGAACCGAGGTGATACACAACGGAGACAAAAGGAGAAGATCGAAACGTTTCGCGGATAAGGCGGGAGGAAACAGGAGTAGGGGGAGAAGATGCCGACGGCCGTTACCTGCTGTAGGAATGTCGGGGTGATAGGGCGAGCGCCAGGAGAAGCACCTTATAGATTGGGCGCGTGGCTTTTGCGTGGAGGTCCGACAGAGTAACGCTAAAATGGGGGGGAATCGAAAAAAGATCTGGATACGGTTGGAGGGCTGTTCATGAAAAAGGCCGCCTGCGGAACCGCGATTTGTGGCCTGGCAATAAAGGTCATTGGAGGAAAAAAGCCGAGGGGGGAAGAGTCCGCAAGAACGTGGAGTGTGCCGTTGTATTCCAGTGGACGGTGTTGTGAAGATGTGGTGTCCGGTCAGACTCAGGGAAAGAAAGGGGGGGAAATTAAGGTGAAAGTGGTGGGACGGATGGGGGGGAGGGAAAAGGCACTTCGATGGAGTGTGATGCTCGTGAGAAGGGGTGACCGGGAATGATGCCGGTATGGGTTGAGAGGGGGGAGCGTGAGGAAATTCATTGACGCCGTTGGGCCGCCTGGTCCACCATGTACGTTGGGGGGTAGTGTTATTGTGGGGGGGTTAGCAAGTAGACGGGAGGACGACCTATAAAGGGCGTCAAAAGAGGAGGGGGGGTTTGAGAATTTCCGGTGAAGAAAACGACTAAGCCGTCAGCTCCAGCCGGTCACGCAGCAGAATAGGGAAGGGGGGAGAGGTGGGTCGGTCGCGCACATACTGATAATGTTCGGGACGGCGAAATGGTCCTTGCAAGGGGTGGAAAAAGAAAGTTAGAAGTGGAGGATTTTTCTTAACCCAAGACTTTTGTCCCGCTGTATCTTTCTCCCAAGAAAGGAAAGGGGTTGTGAAAAAGAGTTTTCCGCCGCCGTCAGCGTGAATTCCTCGTGGGAAGAACCGGGGGGAGGGGAACTTAGACCCGGGAGCTCCTTCTCACTCGCCCGTGGAAGGGGGGGACTTCTGCTTAACGGGAGGGGGTTTCGTCCTCACCATTCCCCTTTACAAGATCCCAGCAGGGCGACCGCATGGTCACACGATGGCAACGACCGCTAGTTGGGTTGCCGGTAAACAGCGGTATTGGGGGTGTCCGCTCAACGATTTTCTATTGGTGGCCGTGGTAAAAGACCGGTCCGAAAGTCGTTAAAAGGGGGGCTTCCAGTCGGGGGAGTAGTCCACAGTTTTGAATCAGGGATGTGTCAGATGGTGAAAATACTTAGGTTGTTTTATCTCAACCGGGTGCCTATTAGTGAGAATGACTTTTCGGTGGCCAGTGGGTTCTGGTCCAGAAAAAAGGAATCATCCTTCCCACCGAAACGTGGTCTCCTTTCCTACAACTCCGGGGCTAGGTAGTCGCCGAGGGGAATCACTTCCTTGAATCATCGTTGGGGGCCAGGTGCCTGTTAGGTCACATGGAAAGGGGGGAAACGCAAAGGAGAGGAGGCAAGGTGGTAAGGGGTTGAAGCTTGCAGGGGGAAACTCGGGGGGGAGGTTGGAATGGGGGGACGCCAATTCTACTCTCTGATGCCCCGTACGAAAGTTGTAGAATCTGCGTGCCCAGGGGGAGATGATTCGTACAGCTCCAGGTCACTCCCCTGTAAAAAAGCCAGTTTGAAGGGAGTTTTTTTCCTCTTGTTGTTTCCGTTGGGGAGGTAAAACTTGATCCGGTGAGGGGTGATTAAAAAGAACTATCGTGAAGCTCTTCGCCTTTTTACTTAACAGAAATTGTTTGCTGGGGGGGGAGAGAGGGGATGGGAGATAACGTGTGCGGGCTAAAACAACACAGATTAGAAAAGAAAAGGTGGGAATCAAACACTCAGTAAATACGGCTCAGACTGACTATCACAGCCAAAATTGACCTGCCGAACAGTAGAAATCGGGGGAGGTCGGTCTTCAAGAGAAAAGGCTTGAAGAAAGGAACACGGACAAATTCTTTTAACGGGGTTTACCTGAAAGGGGAAAAAGAGGACAGATCCACCCGTCATCCTGGACATGAGTAAGTGGCTGACCGAAGACGCGCAGAAATAATGGGAAAAAGGGCAACAGGATATATGCATGCACTCGCGTCTCTGGCGACAATTCCAACAACATGAACCGTGAGGGAAAGTTAAGAGGCTTCCACGGGAGATGAAAGGGGGATGCAAAGTTACAGCACAGATGCTCCGGGGCCGACGCGAAAGGGAAGTTCAAGGGGAAGCGCACAGGAAGTAAAAAGAAAAAAAACAACACAGAAACCAACACCAAAACAAACCCCCGCAAAAAAAAAGAAAACAAAAAAAAAAAAAAAAAAAAAAAAAAGAAAAAAACCAAAAGAAGACAACGAGCAGAAAAGAAAAAGGGGAGAGGAAATCGGGGGTCATCATCAAAGTCCGCGTTTTTCATTCCTCGTCAGGGCAAGTAGGCAGTCAAGAAAAACAAGGAAGAGAAGAACTGGGCAAGGAACCCCTTGGAAAACCTTTAAGATACCAGAGAATACCCTATTCAAAGGGAGAAGAAAGACAACTTAGGCCTTAGAAGGATGTTTTAGGCAATACCTGACATCAGCGTAAAGGGAAAGGGGTGGGGGGGGGAAAACGGCCGTGCAGAAAGGAAAAAACCTCTGTAACGGGCCATGCAATACCGGGGGAGGAAGAACAGAGAAGGAGTAAAGGGCACAAAGCTATCAGGAAGCTACGTACGGGACTCCACATCACGCAAAAGACCGCCGAAAGCCAGAGAGGGGAAAAGTAGCCGTCAGGGAGCAACAAGGCAAGATCCAGCAAAAAGGCACTGTGAGGGGGCCCATGAGAATGGCGAAGGCGCCGGGTCGACGGAGAGCAAGATGAACAGACGTAAACGGTTAAAGCAGAGGGAAAAACGCGGAGACAAGAGCGGGAGGAAGGGGTAAAAGCGAAAAGGGGAGGTGAACTCGAAAGCAAGTTCTGCAACGGTCCACCTGGGAAGCACCTCCGTGCCTCCTTCGACGACAGCAATACCATTCTAATTCTTGTCTTGAAATTCGGAGCGGGGCTGGGAAAGGGAGACTTAACGGAAACCCACAAAACACCGGGGGAGCAGGCCGGGCCCGCGGAGCACAAAACCAAAAAAAACCGTTTTATACTGTCACCGCAAGAGCTTTTTTACCTGTGTGACTTCTCGGGAGAAGTCGAAGGGCAACTCGCGTCACCAAGGAGAAAAAAAAGAGAAGGAAAATAGCCAGTATCTCAAAGGGGGCCAACTCTCGTTCAAACGTCTCTTTCGTAAGAGCAGATAAAACAATAAGAGGAGGAAGCCCTTCACACTTACACGAGCTTCAGCCAGAGAAAAAAGGAAGGGGGAAACTAACAAGGCCTTGCCATCTGGGGGACGTTAAATGATCGACGAAACCAGATCTAAACAAACAGAAGCGACGGGGACAAATGCCCAAGAGACCATAGACACGTTGAACTCAATCAAAAAACTCAGGTGGATTCAGATCCCGAAAAGAATAAGAAACCAATTCCAGGAAAGGGGAGGATTGAAAAGGGGAACGGGCAGCAGATTATCTAAACCTCACCTACAAGGGCAGCGTTGCGTGCAAACAAAAACCAAAGGCAAGGGGGGGGGCGGGCGAGAAAGGGTGAGGCGGAGGGGGGATTGGGCTTCTGTCTCACTCCTTTATCCAACAGCGAATGACATAACACTGCAGCGCCTACTGGTAGGGGTAGAGAAGACCACGAGGGGAGAGGAAGGGAATAGAAGTAACGCGGATTCAATGAGGACCTGCATTTGAAAGGATCGTACTCGGGAAGAAGAGACCGACACTAAATCGCAGAAATCTGTAAGAACATTGGACGGTTAAGATTGCCCCAGGGGAAAATTGTTCTTTTGGAAGGGAGGGAGTAGGATTTATGGTGAAAACTCCTTTTAAAAAAGACGTTAGCGGATTTGGGAACTGGGGCGTAAGATGATTTCACGCAGGGGGTTCAAGGTAAGGTCCCCTTCAACGGTGAGGGGTAAGGGTGGGGGTCGTGTAAGGGGAGGGGAATGTCCGGGGGAAAAAGGTTGGGGAAAGGGAGAAAAGGGTTCACATGAGGGGTGATGGTGCAATGCCATTCCCATCGAGGTCTGATCGAAGAGTGGAGAAAGGGGTGGAAACGAGGGAGAAGGCAAAAGTGGGGTGGATCGTGGATCGGGTCCCTGAAGGGAAAGGGTCCCTCTTGCCGCCTAATTTCCTAAAACTGGAGAAGGGGGGGGGGGTTCGAAGAAGAAGCGTCACGAAGGGGGGAGGGAACGCACAAGGGGGGGGGCAGTTCAAAGCTGGGTGTTGGATTGGAGGGGGAGGAAAAAGGGCTAAAGGGAGCAGACCTAAAAAAGAAGGGACAAAGGAATAAGAGGGGTTTGAGGGTCGGCAACAGATCATGAAAGGGTTGGTCCAAGTGAAAAGGGGCAAAATCGAAAGGTCCGTTATGTAAAAAAAACCCCTCGATATGGTCGGAACCAAGGAAAATGAGCCATGGTGCCCCGAGTAAGGTTCCCTTAATGGGGATTTATTGGGGAATGTTTTCATATAAAGGAGATGAGTTCATCAGGGGGGCCGAATCAAACCGGGCAGTGGGAATAAACATAAGGGGACAAAACAAAAAGGGAGTCGCCTCTCAGAAAACTAACTCTTATTTATTGATGGGGGGTGACGGAGCGAACAGGGCACGGAAAAAAAAGAAGCTCAAAAAAGACGAAGTAGATTTAACTTACTCGCGGAGGTCGCTTTCTTTGAAATAAGGAAACCAAATACGGGAGGGAACGCGGGCACCTTTGAAAGAAAAAAAGAGGTGGGAATCCGGCCACCCGTGTTAAAAAAAAAGCGGGTGAGGCGTGAGGGAAACGTCTGAGGGAGAGGTAAGGGGGGGGGGGGGACACTTTGTTCAGTTGGGGGGTCTTGACCGATTGGGGAATGAGGGAGGGCGTGGTATCAAAAAAGAAACCCCTCGCCCTTTCGCCGTGGCGTGACACGAAGAAGGTGCATTTGGAACGGGGGCTAGAGAAAAAGGCAGAAGACCGAGTGAATCCACCGGACGTCCTCTAGGTAAAAAACGGAAGTCGGTGGAAAAATAGGTAGGATTCATTTCCTCTCAAAACGGGATCCTAAGGGTCAAAAAAAATCTTGAGGAGAAAGGGTAAAGGGTGGGGGAGGTTAACAGGGAACGTCCGTGCCGGGGGAGGGAAGTGGACAACGGAGGGTCGCGGATGCAAGCCTGGGTTGGTGTAGCGCGTGGCATCCAGTGCTGGCCGTGCGCATCGCCAGGGGTAGCTTGGGGTGGGTGTCATTGGGGGGGAAAAAGGAGACACGCAAGGGGGCCAAAGACGGGGCGGGGGGTGGGAGGAGGTGGGAAGAAGGGGAGGGGGATGGGGGGGGGGAGAGTGGTGAGGAGGGAGAGACTAACGGAAGGCCGCGCGGATAAAACCATTCGTCGGGCCATTGGTCGGCCGTGGTTGAGGCAAAAAAGGGAAGATGATGGGAAAAAAAAGGAAAGACCCGGGAAGGGCGAAAAACGGAGGATGGGGGGCAGAGGGACAGAAAAGAAGTCTGAGGGGGCCCCAGGGACTGGAAACCGGGGGGAAAAGCACCAACGGTTAAAGGGTCCTCTCCAAAACTAGAAAGGGGACGACACATCTTTCGAGTCTTCTGGCATGGGAAAGGGGGGTGAAGTGCCGGGAAGTGGTAGCGGAAAAAAAAACAAGGGAGTGGGGGAAGAGATATAACCACGAGAGGAACGGAAACGACTAGGAAAACAACGAATTGTTTGAAGAAGGAGAAGAGAACTTGCTGCTACGGGTATCTTGAATACAGGCCCTGCGTGTCACCGCGGAAAAAATTTGTTAGGACGGGGCAAAAAAAAGGTCGTACCTAATAAACGGCATAAAGATGATTGGGGGAGGGAAATAACACTTGAAGAAAGAAATGGCAAACCCATCTTAAGCCAGAGGTAGCCGGAAATAGGTTCAGATTCTTACTGGTAACCCAAAGACAACATTACCCGTTCGGGGAAGCACTTTGCCCTTAAGTGCCAAAAAAAGGTCCTACGAGGGACGCTGTCGGAAGTCAGCAATTACAAAGGGGCACGGTCAATCAAAATCCGCCGTCAATGCGCGGAGGGAGCGGCAGTAACCGCTATTGGGCGCGACTGTTTCGGGAAAGGAATCTCACAGGGACAGTTGTGGAAGCGGCTGAAAACCTGATTAACTGCGCAGAATCCTAAAGGGAATTTAAAAAGTCAAAGCCCTAGGATGAACCAATTGCACCGTTTGACAGCAGGAAAACTCCGAGGGGGGGGGTCGAGAGTGACCATCCCCATAAGAACCTACAAACAAGGGAGAAAAACTCAAAAAAGAAGAATAAGGGGGGTACACTGCAGTTCAACATCCTCGCAACTTTGGGGACAAAGAATTGCATCGACGACGGTCGTAAGAGAGGCCACGAAATTGTACAGAAAAAAGAAGGAGGGAACAAACACGAAAGAACAAAAGGTAAACGCTGCCTTGGTCCGAAGAGGGCGCTCAGAGAGCGGCAGTTGTGTAGGGGGCGGGGGGAGTCAGGGGGAAAAGAAGAGGTCAATAGAGCCTAGTCCCTCGGCTGAGACTTAGAAGGAAAGGGAGGTAAGACTACCAAGCATCCGAAAGGGGGAAGCAATTCGGGGAAAGAAAATGGCAGTGTTGTGGTATCGGTAGAAAAGCGTGTCCACAAGAAAAGAGAAGAAGAAACGCTAGTAAGAGTGGCAAAGGGAAATAAGAAAAAAGTCCTACATCATCTACTATCTTTGTCCCTGGGGAACAGGGACGAGGCGGAAATAGAGAATAACCGGGGGAACCACCAAAAAGGGCCTTATAGGCGGAGTTCATGAGAACAAATAGAGGGTAGAGTCTTCAGGTGACTAGAGGAAAGATTCTTTTTGGGACTGACGAGGACATCACGTTAATGAGGAGTCAAACACCAACCAGTAGAAATATGAAAAGTTAGGAGAGGCGTCCGACACCACTACGAGGCCTTCACCGAATGAAGAGACCTAATGGAAATCCAGAGTCATAGGCGTCTTCGACAGGGCGAGGGCATCGCAAGAAAAGAACGGAAAAAAAGACCGGAATACGAAAGGGAAGCGGTACCCTTCAGCCAGCCTACAGCGGTAGGAGCCACCATCAAAAAAAGAAAAACGTAGGAAAATGCCGGGGTGGAAACAGGGAGAGGAAGACGGAACGACATCCACCCCAACGTAACAGGTAGACTACCAAAGTAAACCGGAAAAAGAGGAAGGGGCACTCCATCTAACAATCTTCAAGGAAAGGGATATACTAAAAGGTCAGAAGAGCTACTACTTCGGGACGATTCGAAGGAACCGGACAGAGCAAACAGGATGGGTAAGAAGCAGGGAAAAAACAAGGATTGAATGGGGGTAATTAAATCAACCATTCCGGAGGGCCAAGGACGAGAGGAGGGGGGGGGGGCAATCGGTAGTTCGCTTGTCCCCAAGTGGGAGGAAAAGAGAGGACCGGAAAAAAAACGGAAGGAGGTAAAGGGTCATTCGGACATCTTTAAAGGCTATGAGAAGACACAAAAAAAGGATGGGGGGGGAGGGGAGAAAGATATATATCAAGAAAAGGGGCGTGTACCGTGCCGGGGGTATTTCCGAGCCGGGGAAAAGGGGGGTCGGGCGACTAGGACTCTCCCAGAAGAAAGACTTGGAGAACAAAAGCTGGTGACGCGGAGAGGGGGACGGGGTAGACAAGAAGGGGGTGTAAGTTATGGGAAAAAAATGAGAAAAGGCCGCCCCAGGGAAAGACGGTCTGGTTACGGGGGGAAGAAAGGCCACCGAGTTCTCGCGAAGTTTGCCTTTAAGTGAGGAAAAAATGACACTGGGGGGGTGATATGGAGACGTGCGTGGTGGATAGGTTGTGGGCGTGCCCAATCCCCGGGGAAGGTTCCTGGGGGGGGGGTAAAGGTCTACTTGTATTGGGGGTGGGGGGAGGGATTTTGGGAATTCGCAATCGCCTGCACTACAGGTTACATTGGGCAGTTCCATTTTGGCCACTGGAATGGTAATTAAAGACCTCGTATCTTATTGATAATCTAGTTAGGGTGGGGGGAAAAGGGGGGAATGTATTTGGGGAAAGGGAAGAAGGGAGGGGGGGAGGCACTCGACTCGGGAATTTAAAACCAGCGTGGGACCCTAAGTTCCTCTCCACTAAGGTGGGTTGTTAGGTGTGACTGGAAGGAGAGAGAACGGGATAATCAGACCGTCGTCACTTGACCGGTTTTGGTTGGATAATCTTCAAAGTATGCAGCCGCGGCAGAACATTAGGAATCGCAGAAACAGGAAGAATGGTTCCGGGGGAGGTGGGGCATTTACGGATAGGGAATGGTTCAAGGCTGTTTAAAATGGGTTAGCTTTTGTTTTCCTCCCTCAATGGAGGTTGGAGAGGGGGGCATGAGGGAAAGATCAAAAAACCCTCGAGGACGTGGGAACAACGTCGGGCAAAGGAGGAAATTCAATGGGGTACCGCCGTACAAATACCGACTAGGGTATAGTTATGTGATTTTTGTTGTCCAAGCAGGTCGTACCGAGAGTACCTTCTCGATTTTGGACGCGGGGACGTTTTTAAATGGGGCGAACATTCTGATGATAAGGAAGGAAGCCAGGGGGAGAGCACCCCCACCAGCAGGAGTGCCGGCGTCAGTTATGAGAAGGAGGGGAAAGAAAAAGGCCAAGACATTACTGAAGCACAGTACTTCAGTAACGCCGTCACTCCGAGGTAGGTAAATCATTGTCAAAAAAAGGAGGGGGGGGGGGGGGATTTCCCTTATTGGCCAAGTACGAGTCTCGGGGACGACAGCAGGGGACAAAACAGTTTTGGAAAACTTCTTTGAAAAGGCTGGAAGCCCGTCGTGATCTGTCTTTCAAAGTACAGGGGGCCTCCAGACTTAAATTCTTCCGCGGGGGGGGGATCGCCTCTTCTTTGAGAAGTGGGTAGCGGCCAGCTTTGTGCATCCAGGCGAAATTCGTTGGGTGCGGGTGTACAGTGTTGGCTCTACTTCTTAGAAGGTCAAGTTGCTGTGCCTCGGGGGGATGGAACCCAGGTGCAGGGGGCACGTCAGGGCAAACTATCGGCGGGTTTCTGGGGGATTCGCTGGAATCTCAAAGAGAAAGAGGCCGGAGAAGGTGGACGTAAAATTAACGAAGGTTGAAAGTCTTGGCATTAGTACCCTGGGGAGTCAGGGCTAGGGATACCTTTTTTACCGAGGGGGCCGGAACAACGTTGAAAGGCAGCCATTTGTCTGGTTGGGGGTTTTTTACTATGGAGAATGGGAACTCAGAGATTAATCGTCGGAACGGCCCGATCTCTCAGAAGAAAAACGGGGGCCGGTTAAAAAGGATCACCAGGGGCAAGATACTAAATTGGAACTAGAATTACGTGAGCCCTGATACGGGCGGTCTTGGGTGGGCGAAAGAAAATGAAAAAAATGAACAGGGAAAGTGGGAAATTTGGCATCACGCCAGTTCCTATCTATCCGAATCACCGCAGGAGGTAAGAGGGGGTGGTTTTTAACATGGGGGAAGGGGGAGCAGTAGGAAGAGTTTTTCAGAACTCAGGAAAACAAACAGCCTTCTTCTGAGTAAAAATAACACACAGGCAATGAGAAGCATAAGAAAAGGAATCGACTCAACCAACCGCGGGGTACCTCCGTGAACAGGACGGACTAGAAAAAGGCAGTAATCGTTGGTAGCTAACCTCCCCTGGAAAATATAGTCAAGAGAATTGTACCGAAGTATGGCCCCCAAAATCATCACCACGGGACTGTGCGGCAAGAATCTACTATGTGAAGAGTGGTCTGGACAATGTATGGACCTCCTTGAGAGGGAAGTAACCGTTAAACGGTCTTCTAAAAATAGAGAAGGAAGACGGCAGGTGAAAGGAAAAATCAAAGGGTTTCGGATTTCACACTTGCAGAAAACTTTAAGGAATCTACTAGGGGAGGAACCTGAGAGTTGAGAACAAGGGGAAAAATCCGGCAGAACCCGTCGTCAAAAACGTTTTTCTATGTTGATCTTCAAAAAAAACCAAAAGAAAGAAAAGATGAGGAAAATCGAGGGGGCGCGACTTTTCAAAGGGCTGGGACACCAAGAGGGGTGGCAAGAAGAGCTACAATGAATAAAAATCTAAGGCTCACCAAGGCAACTTCAAGGAGTCAAACCCACTTTCCAGGAAAAAAAAAAAAAAACAGGAAAGAAGGTACATAAAGTGAAAAAAATAAGAAGAATCACTTCGTACGGAAAAAACCAAGAGGCGATCAATAATGACAAAAGAATGTCAATGATAAGAACTCTTCCCATTTTGTGGAACCGGGCCAGGGGGGGGCAAGAGCAAATCGGAGGCACGCCAGAAGGTTCAGCCAATAGGCTTTAAAAACGAACGGAAGAAAACGCGGGCTTGAAGAAAAATCAATACTTCTTCTCGATGCTTCCTCGGCGCTGAGGGTAAACATTTAAAAAAAAGCAAACTGAAAAGAGAAAAAGCCTGGCCCGGGTACGTTAGAAGCAGGGAAATTAACCAAGGAGAAAAAGATCAGCGGAAAAGAAAACGGAGGCGGCCAAGGGGGGGGGAACAGGACGCTGAGGCGCTACGTGCGAGGCCCGCAAAGACATCACATTCAAAGAGTCGGGAAATGGGAAAGAAAACCCCAACCAATATGACAGAGAACGGGGAGGGGGGACGACACCTCGATGTCTGGAGCGTTAATCACCTTTAAAAAGGGGCCGAATCGTACAAGCGGGAAACCTAAAGGGGGAATATCCTTACAAATCGGCTGCATGAAGCCCAGAGAAAATGAAGTAATGCAAGCAGGAGAATACTGCAAGGAACTGGTTTCAAACGAAATCAGCAAGGGGAAAAGAAGATGGTCTAATGAAAACAAAGCACAT
>Ga0179593_1718852_pt1 | contig 14355 bp, 28 predicted proteins | sample CZODoug2_1_08_16_FD_185931 | JGI IMG/M metagenome (GOLD analysis project Ga0179593, IMG submission 185931) | Vadose zone soil fungal communities from Angelo Coast Range Reserve, California, USA - CZODoug2_1_08_16fungal (PacBio error correction) | ecosystem: Environmental > Terrestrial > Soil >...
AGAATCGTTTGGGGGAGCCAAGGAGGGGAAAGGAAAACAACGAATTCGAGGTACCTGCAGCCACAGAAGGACCCGGGGGGGGAGGATTCGGGCAACCGAAACATTACGAAAAATTGGGGTTCTGAAACAGTGGGGGGGGGTCAAGGGCAATATTCTTTGGGGCGCCTTGAGGGTGGAAACACGGTTTAGGAAGAGAGGGGGTGGAACGTGGTGAAAAGAGCGAGATGTACTAGGTGGGAAGGAGCCAAGTGCGTATGAGTCTTCATGAACCAAGGAAAAGAATTGGCTGTGCATATGCAAAGAAAAGGAGGGGGGAATAGAGGAAGTGGTGGATACTCTAACACGAGGGGATGAAAGAGGGGGAGGAAGGATGAGGGTGATTGGGGGGGAGTGGTGGACTAGTAGAAGAGGAGAGCTACGGGGGAGGGCTGGAGAGACTTAGAAAAAAAAGAGTGAGTGGGACCCTAAGCAGAAATCCTGATAAGGTCGGGGAGGTACTTCGTCATGCAAAGAATAAAAATGGGAGGGGGAGAGAATTAGAAAACCCAGAAAAACAGTGGTGGGAACTTGTCTAAGGGGGCAGTGGGGGGGGGAGACAATGGGCCAAGCTGGGAGGGAGGGGCAAAGGTCTTCAGGAAAAACAAATAGGAGGTGTCAGTGGGTAAGGTATAGGGGAAAAGGATACGGCTGGGTGAGGGGAGAGTGGGGGGGGCCGGGAAGTGAATAACCATTGTGGGAGGAGACAGGAATCAGGGACACGAGTAGGATAGATCGGTAACGGAGAAAGGTCACCGGTTTAAAGCGGAAGGGAAGAGTAGATACAGGAAGGGGGGGCAAGAGGGCGGGGTTGTCAAAAGAAGGATCTATGGGGTTGAAAGAAAGAAACAAATAAAAGACTCCTCTACCGAAAAAATTCTAAAAGGGGCAAAGAGAAGGGGGAACGTATAAGTAAAAGGGCTCCATGAGAGCAAGGGGAAAAATGACTTCGCATTACGATAAACACAGTACGTGGCGGTGTAAACAAAAAGGACCGGGGGTTAAAAGGGTCCTAAAACTCCTGTACTAAGGGGTCCGGAGGCTCTTTTGCTAGCGCTGGGGATATCTAATGTACATTGGAACCTAACTTTGGATTCAGGATAAACATTTGAGAGGAATGGGGATGTAAGGCGAAGCGGGGGATGGAAAAGAGGGGGAAAAAGGACCACTCTGAAAACAACAATGGGAAAACATAAACCGGCGTCTTCGAAGCAGCACGAGGAGTATGATTTAGCTGAAAGCGAAAAGAGGGTGAACACGGACAAACCGTATTCCAGGAAATCCTGGGAAAAAGGCAGAGGGGGGCCGATTGAACAAAAAAGGGCTGAATAGGAACAGGTGAAAAGGGGATCACCCTCCTAAAAAAAATAAATCAAATAGGCGCATCGGGAAACATGGAAAGGAGGTTATAAAACCGGGGGAAAATGGCTGATGTGAGGAGGGGAAGGATTCTAAAGATTGGAAAATTAGGGGAGAGAAACGTTTTTCCAATGGGGGGCTGAAAAAGAGGAGGGGATTGGGAAGAGGAGATGAAAAAGGGTGAGAGGATCTACTAAGAGGGAGTTAGGTAAAATGACAAGAGGCTTCAGGGGAAAGAGGAAGAGGGGAGTTGCGTCTACAGAGAGGGAAGAAATTGGGAGGGGGATCGATGGGATGGGGGGTAGGCGGGGGGTGGCGTGGGGTGAGGGGGGTGATTTGGCAGGGAACCATTGTGATCGAAAGTAATTGGGTTAAGGCCGGGTCGGAAAAATAGTGGGAGGGGGGGAGAAGGAGGGAACACCTCCGGGGGGTGGCCGAAGGATAGGAGAAAGATTTGAGCTAAAAAAAGAAAAGGGTCTAAAAGGAAAAGGAGGTATATCATGTGGGGGGGGAATGGGGGTGGATGAAAGGTCGGGAAATAAGGGAAGGTGGGCATCTAGGTCTAAAGAAAAGAAAATAAGGAAAAAAACGGGGGAGGATTAGGGGGGAAAGGGACGATTAAGGGGCAGGCTGGGCTAAGCGGAAGTATAGAAGGAGGGGGGGGGGGGGAAGGCAAAAAGGGGGGGGAAAAAGAGGGCTTTTCAAAAGGGTCAAAAAAAAAGGGAGGGTACATATGTGTACAAGGTGAAAGCATAATTCGAGAGGGCCTAAAGTAAGGGAGGAAATAAAATCAAGGAACGTGGCATGAAAGGAAGTGTGGGAATGGGGGCAGAAGGGGAGGGGAAGAGTCTCCAGGCGCGGGTGGAGGGGATGAATAATATGGGTGGAGGAGGCAGGTGTACGGGGGGAGGAAAACGAGGTCGCTATAGGTCCGAAAAGGGAAATGGTCTTCATGGACATCTAAAAGGTTCCAGAAAAAGGTTAGGGGACTGGAGTGGGAAGAAGGATAAGGGGGATCGGTGAGGGAGAAAAGAACCAATCCGTAGAGCATATTTGTAACTTTGAGAGAGAATAAAGCGCGGAAGGAAAGATAGACGCAAGGAGTAAGTGGGGATACACGAGTGACTAAATAGTGGGTGGGGGTAGAGGCGGAAGGGGGAAAGGACCTGGGTCCCGGAAAGAGAGAAAGAACTAACTCGGTCTGGGAAGGTTAGTGAGAATTTCTGAGCACCAAAAAATGACAACGGTTGGTGGGAGAGAATGTCCCTTCTCAAAGGGAAAAAATCGGTCAAAACAGAAGGGGTTTTTAAAAGTTAAGCAAATTGAAACACCCGTTCAGATAAAAGGTGTCTTTGAAGTGCGCTAGAAGAAAGGGGGGGGGGTATTTCACGGACGGAAGAAGAGGGAACGGGAAAAGGTTGAGGAAAGTAGTAAAGACCCTGGGGGAGGGGGGGGGTGGGCAAGGAGGGGATGGGGGAGGAAAGGAAAAGGAAGGGAGGCATAAAAGGGGCCAGGGGAAAATGTGGGTAGGGCCCGGGGGTCGGAAGGATATGAGGGGAATATTAAAAAAAATCTGTAGCAGAGAGGGGCTCGGAAGAGAAGAGGAGGAAAAGACGAAGACCTAGCAGATGAAAGAGTTCGAGCAGTGAGAGGAAAGGGGAAGAAGACAAGCTCTCAGAGAAGGGTGAATAGGGAGGTCAAAGGAAAAAGGGGGGGGTGAAAAAGGAAAAAAGAGGGGGGGTAGGGTGATGAGCTGTGTGGCAGGAGAAATTAAAAAGGATGACCCAGAGTATCCCGGGGTTTGTTTAGGGAAAGTGACAAAAAGTAAGGTCAAGAAAAGAAGAAGATGAGTTTCAGGAGGAAAAAGAAACACAAAGAATCTCGAATGGGCTGAAGATAGGGGTTTAGACAGGCTCTAGCAAGAGGAAGGGGGGAGCACCAAAGGAGAGGAAGCGTCTCAAAAAGAGGGGGAAGGGAAATGTAAAGAGGAAAATAAGGGAAGGTCCAGGAAGTAGGGGGGGGTAGAACCATACGATCGGGAAAGGAGGATGTTCATCGGGGGGAAAAAAAAAAGGTAAAAAGGGGGGGGAGGAAGGGGAAAGTCTCTTTAATAAAGTGATAGATTATTATACAGGGAAAAAGAAAAGCGAAGGAGGAAAAGGGGACGAGCCGGTGAAAAGGTAGAATGAGATCGGGGAAGGGGGGGGGGAGCATTTTGACGAGGAGGGGGGGAAAGGCGGGCAGAGGGGGGAAAAAATGGGATAAGCGAAAAGAGGGGGTAGAAGGGGGATTTTTGCAATTGGGGGATGGCCAAGACAAGATCCAAAAGCAGGGGAAGGGGGTAAGGAAAGAGCGAGGGGAGGGAGGGGAGGGATTTGGGAAGAGAGGGTGGGGGGATAAAAAAAAAGGACAGGCGAAGCAGAAGAAAAGAAAGGGGAAGGGGGGGAATCCCCTAGTGTCGAGTGAAGGTGTGGGGGTAGGGATGTTTTGAAAGGATGAATAGGGGGTTAAGTACGGGAAAGAAGGAGGGTTAAATGCTTTAACTTAGAGTAGGACAAGTGGGTCTGGGGTGGGGAGAAGGCTAGAAAAACGGGGGAAAAGTAGGAAGGGGGGCGAAGGGAGAGTAACGGGTTTTACAGGAAGGAGAGGAGGGGTAAATTTTGGGGTGAGGGGACAGAGAAAAAAATCTCCTATGCTTTTAAGAGGGGGTGGGGGGGAGAGGGGGGGGGGATATAAAACCGTTGAAAAAGGGGGGGAGGGGAAGGGAAAGTTGGAAGCAGACGGAGTGGGGAGGAGGAAGGTGAGAGAGGGAGCAAGAAATCAGTCGATCATGAGCCCGGAAAAAAGAAAAAAGAGAGGAGTCGAAGGGAAGGGAAAAAGGGAAAGGGGGGAGAGAGAAGGAATCTGGGTTTGATTGGACACAAGGCCCATAGGAAGGTAAGGGTGGGTGAGGGGGGAGGGCCGGGGGGGTCACACTTAATCGAAAAGGACAAAAATGAGAAAAAGAAAAGGTTCCGTAACAGGCGGAGTTCGGGGGAAATTAAGGAAAAAAGAAAAGGGAAACAATGAAGAGACAAACATGTGGGTTGGCGGCAAAAAGGGCCGAATGGATGTTGAAGAGTGTAGGAAAGGAGGGAGAGTTGAAGAAGAACAGAATTGGCTCGCTGTAGATGAGGGGGAATGCGGACTGAAAGATAGAGTAGAAAGAATGACTCGTCCACAGAAATATCTACAGACGAAAAACGGACACCGACTATTGTCTGAATAAATTAAACGAAAGAAAAGAGGAAGAGAGGAGGAAACAGAAAGTCGGTAGATAAATCAAAAGAGAGAAATTAACCGTGCAAGGTCCTTGCGTATAACCCAACGAGATAGGGAAAGGGGGTAAAATGAAGAGGGTGTAGAAAAAAGGGGGGGCGGCGCCGAAAAGGACAAAAACAGATAATAAGGGAGTCGCTGAAAACAAAGGATTTGGGTGGGATTGAAGAACGAGTCCCTATAGATAGGGAGGGAGTAGTATATTAAGGCGGAATGGCCTTATCACAGGGAGGGAACGGGGAAAAAAAAACAATCTCTTAAGGGGGAAAGGGGTGCTGAAAAGCGGATGAGAGGGAGAAAGAAAGAACACACGCTAAAGGAAAAGAGGCTGATTCCAATCAACGACAAAAAAAAAATTGAGCGAGTGATAAAGGACCTTAATGGAAAGGATAATTGAGGAATGCTTCCCTAACAGGAGAAGGAAATGAATACTCGAGAAGGGGAAATAGGAGGAAGAATATAAGTAAAGAAAGATGTAAGAAATCCACTAAACTTGAAAAATGGCACGGGAAAGGGTAGGGCGAAAGGGGATCTTCGGATTCGAAGACTAGTGAAAAGTGTTTTGAATGGGCGGAGGTGACCGGGAGCACATTTGGAGATCAGGGGAGAAAAGGTAGAACACTTCTTAATTTAAGCAATAGTTCTATATACCATTTAAGAAGTAGTCTCTACAAATGGGCGAAAAGAATTAGAACAAAAAGATACTAAAGGGGGGTCCGAGAGATTACACAGGTGGAGGACGGTGACAGGATGAAAGAAAATTTAGTAGGGGGTGGCAGAGGGTCCAGGGGGGGGGGGAGATAAGGAGGAGTGGGGGTTAGGGGTCAAGGAGGATAGGGGGAGGAACGCCGTTGGACAAAAGGGAAAATAAAATGAGACTATGAAGTGCAGAAAGGGGAAAAGGGGGGTCCAAGGGTGTCGGAAAGGTACAGAGGGAAGTGGAAGGACAGGAGGAGTGTGAAAAAAGTGAACAGGACCGGGGGAACAAGCAGAAAGGTGCGAGTGAGATCGAAGGGAGAAAAGGAGGGGGGGAAGAGTTCGGGGATGAAAAAAGAAAAAAGTGCGAGTGGCGGTGGACAACTGGGAATAATAGAAGAATAAAGGAGGATAAGGACGGGTCTAGGGTGGAGGAAGGAAGGGGAGTCAAAGGTCTAGCGGGGAAAAAGCAGGTGACACCTTTCGAAAGTAACTTATTTTGGATTTGTTCAGTAAAAACGGGGGGGGGAGGTTCGCGGCGAAACAGAGATAGAGGAAATGTTTGGGACAGAGGTCAAACGCTGATGTAGGGGTGGGGGGAAGAATGGGATGAGGGAAGAATCACTCGTGGGGGAATGGATCAGGATGCACACTCAAGAGGGGAGAGGAGGAGGGAGTAAGGCGGGTTTTGGGTTCAAGGGAACATTTGAATAAGACGGGAATGGAAATTTGGAGTGGGAGAGAAAGGCATTGGACGGAACCAAGGACTAAAAAGACAAGGAGGGGGGTGAATTTGGGGGAGAGGGGGCGGGGAATTACCCTATTTATCGAGGAGTAAAGTAGGAACAAATCTTGAGCTGGGTATATTGAGTTGGTGGAAAGAAAAAAAAATCTAAAGGTCGCCGGACTAGCAGTCTTGAATAGAAGGATTGAAGAGGAACAGGTCAAGAAGGTAGGGAAAGGGGGGGGGGGGGAATGGAATGCAATTGTGGAAAAGAAATACTCCAGGGGGTCGGATTAAGCTTAGCACAGGGGGCAGGGAAATCATCTAGACGCGTAGGGATCGGAGCGGCAAATCCATGTAGGAAAGTGGTTAGACTACAGGGAGGACGTTGTCACCTTGAAAGTGAGGAAGGAAAACCTGGAACTCCGAAAGAGGGGAGGGGGGCTAGCGAAGATGGGGAAATAGGGTTAATGGAAAGGAGGAAAGAAGGGCCGGGATAGAACGGAGGGGGGGACGGAGAGCTCTGGGGAAGAAGGTGGATTCATGTGGAGGCATGGGAGAATAAAGAGATGGTAAGGAGGGCGCGGACCAAAAAAGGTCGGACGGAAAAACATAAAGGAGGATAGGTATGAAAACGGCTCAGCTCAGACAGAGAAAGGGGAATGCAAAGGAAAGGAAATGGGGGGCGAGGGGGGAAAGGAAGGAGGGAACGAAAGGAAAATAAGTACCAGCGGCCAAGCATCTGGAAAAAATGAGGAGGTGAGTGGCTTGAAAGGTCGTCCGAGGAAAGGAAAGATTAAAAAACAAAAAAGCACATAGAATTAGTATCACTCGGGATAAGAGAAGGGTCAGGAGAAGGGTCAAGGCCAAAAGGGAAAAACAGACTCCAAGAGCAGAGAGGGATCTGGGAAACCTGGGACTCATGCAATAAGAAAAAGAAAGAAGGAAAAGATTTAAGGAGAAACTCAAAAAAGGACGTATACTCGGGGGGGGAGATGAGCCGGTCACCATCTCGTAGGGTCGTCATACGAAAGGGAAAACTCAGATCTCTGACGATGAAGTAAAGGTTAAAGAAGTGTTGAAGGACAACAATCTTTTAAAACTAAGAAATAGTGCAGAGAAATTTACATTGTATTTGTCGTGGTGGTCATCTAGAGAGGGGAGGGAAGACAAAGAGGTCGTCACAAAATACAACGGAAGTAAAGAAATTGGGGGGAAAAGGGAAGGCGAGGAGGAATAGTCGAATTGTTGTACGAGGCGGGAGAAAGATTACAGTGGGGGTAACCAGACGCACCATAAGGAAGAGACGGGGGAAGCGCCCGGAAGAGGGGAAGGGGGGGGGGGAAAAAAAAGAGGAAAGAAGGGAAAAAAAATTGAAAGGTAAAAGGAAGGTCCCCAACGCTGGAAGACCAGGGGGTATAGGGCCCATCGTGGGTGGATAGTGTAAAGAGTCGTATAGTATGCTGGAGTTCGTTTGGAGAAAAGACTAAAGAAAAAGGCAATGAAAGGTGACAAACAGATGTGAGGAAAAGGGGAATCGCTTTGGAGAATTGAAGAAGAAATATGTGAAGAGGGTGGAAAAAAGGAGTTTTTGCTGTTCATGGGTCAAGGGGGGGAGGGGGGAGTGGAATTGGAGTTAAAAGAGGGGTGTAAGCGTAGTCGGGGGAGTAGGGGGGGGTGCGGTTTTCTTCGAGGAGGGAGGAAGGGGGCTAGCTCACATGAGGGGGGGGAGGTTGGGAAGGGTAAAGAGGAACGCAGGAATGTAGGATGGGGGGGTCGTGTCGGATGGGGAGGTTGGGAGTCTTGCTGAACACTCCGAAAGGGAAAAACTGAGCAGGTGTTGAAATAAGGGGTGGACAAGAAAATTGGGAAAGAACGGGGAAAGAGGGCAGAGACCAAGAAGAGGGGGGGGGAAGGCCAGGTTTTAAAGGGAAAAGCCTTGAAATTCTAAGCTTGGACGAAGGTGGGGATTGGAAGAAGTATATGCATCCAATGGAAAGGAGGGGGGCCTGAAGGGATCCCAAAAAAGAGGGAGAGATGAAAGGGAAAGAAGAAGAAGATATTATCGGAATTGAGGAATAAGGGGGGAGTGGGGGGGGGTAGATATCGGAGTTGGAAGCAGTTGGGGGATGAGAGAAAGAAAGGAGAGGGGCGGTGATGCGGTGCTGGGAGGGGGGGGAATGGGCTGTACCGAGGAGTTGGGGGGGGGGCTCTGGAAAGAAAGGTAGGGAGGGCGGATAGAGGTAAGCCACACAGAAAGGGTCAAGATAGTAGAGTGGCTGCTGGTTAGGTAAGGGGAAACAGGGCCAAAAAAGAAAAAAGAAAAACGGCAACTGACTTAGCGTAGCGTGAATGGAAAAGAGGAAAAGGTGGGAGAATTTCCGGGAGGGCTCTAAATAGCTAACGAGATGCCGGAAGTCATTGGGGGAATAGAGGAAGGGGTGAAAGGATTGACGAGATTAAAGTAGGCAGTAAAGAGTAAAATTTACAAGGGAATGCGGGAGTGAAGGACTAGGGTAAGGGACAGAAAAGGATAGAGAAAAAGGAAACAGGATCTAAGGAAAAGAAGGGAGGTGGAGAGAGCGGGGCTAAATAACCGAATGAATGAGGGGTGGTCAAGGGAAAATAGAAAAAGGAATAAAGAAAAGAGAAAGGTTGGAGGAGAAACGAGACAGGAGGTTCCGGGAAGGGATAACAAAAGGGGGTACTAAATACAGAACTGCGGAGGGGTAGGGGAAAAAGACGAGATTTTAGGAGGATTTGGGAAAAAAAAAAGCGGGGAAAAGGAAAAATGCTAAAGCAAAAACAAAGGGTCCGGGATGTGACGATGTCAGGGGGAACCCTTTCCGGTTCTAAAGAAAGGGAGAGTAGGAAAGGTAGGAAGGGAAGGAGGACAGGGATTGAAGCCAAAAAATAATGTACAAAACTCTGATCGAGGGGGACCATGGGGGGGGGGTTGAGGTACCCTATGAAGAAAAAAGTCAGGAGGGATGGGGAAACTGACAAAAGGGATTTTGGGAAAGGAAAGACAAAAAAGAGGGGAGGAAAGGTAGGTAGGGACAGAAGAGGAGGGGGGGTGGGGGCGAGGGCATGTGCCCGCGGGAGAGCAAAGCACGAAATAGAGAAATAACGATTTCTGTCGAAAGGGGAAAGAGGGAGGGAAAGGGGAAGAAAAGGTTATGCTGAGGAATCATAGAAATAATCTTCGGCACAAGAAGGCAACCCGGAGGGGGGAATGGGGAGGGGAAGATCGGGTAAAAAGAGAAACAAGCAAAGAGGAGAATAGGTAAGAAAAAGACACAAAAAGGAAAAAAACACAAGTAGGGAGCTAGACTAATGAACGAGGACGGAAAAAAAGACGCGGAAGGATCTCGGCGAAAGGGGACGGGGGGGGCATGGGAAGTCACGATTACAGGGAACAAGGCGCTAGAGAATGGAATTAAGGGGCTCGGGGGATGAAGGAGAGTTAGTAGCGGGTAAGAGAAGAAATAGGGGATAAAGGATCCAGAAAGGGTCTAGGGGGAAAGGAAGAGAAAGTATTTCTGCAACAAGGGGCACGTGAGGATAGTAGGAGGGGGGGAGGACCAGAGATGTCCGGAATTTTATCCAAACGGGGGGGGAAGGGGGGGGGGGGGAAGCGGTCAAACACGAAAGGAAGGAATCGTGAAAAACAGAAAGAATTCAAAAGTGGGATAATGCGTACGGGAAGGAAAATTTAGAAAGGAAGGGAAGGGAGAAGATGCAATGTTAGAAAGAGGGGATTTGGAGGAAGGAGGAGGGGGAATTCACAAAGGAAAAAGACAGAAGGGTAGTAGAGTTCTTCACGAAACATAAATTTCGGGAGGAAAAGAAGGGGGAAGGGTCGATGAAATGGGGGGGGAAAACTGAGGAGGGCAGTCAGAGAGATATCCAAGAAAAAGTGGTTGTTGGGATGGCGCCTTAAAAGATAAAAACGGAACAAGCTGAGGGGAGTGAGCGAGAGGGGGGCTCTAAGGCGGAGTACGCCCGGTGGGAAAAAGAAAAAAATCATAAAACAAAAGAAGGGGGAGGGGGGGAAGGGTCTAGTTAAAGATAAACCAGAAGGAAAGACTTTCAAGAGAGCCCAATGAACTGAGGCAGTAGGAGTGAAAGGTAAAAGGAGATAGAGGAAAAAGGAGAGATAAGGATAAACGGATGAAAAGCCGGGAGGTATGGAAAGAGTGAATGTCTCGGCAGAGATGATAGAGAAGCATGGGAGCATATTAGAAAGAGGGGAAGTCTGAGCTGATGACTGGTGGGAGTACTGAGATCGAAAGTCGCACGGGGGCCAATGGAGAAATTTGAAAGAAGGGTTTGAAAGAAGGTGGAGGGGGTAGCCGATGGGACCGAAAAGGAGGGTTGTATCGGGGTCGATGCAGAGGAAATGGGGGGGGGCCTTAGCAGAGTGAAATGGAATCCAGGAGGAAGAGGAAGCGTCAAACAAAAAAAAGAAGGGGGAGGACGGGAAAAGAGAAAAGGGGAAGAGAAAAAGGATAAAAATGAGAGATGGAGGAGATAGGAAGAAAAGAAAACTGGGAAAAAATCCAAAATGTAAGAAGGAAAAAGGGAAAAATCCCTGAGGGGACCCAAATTGAAAAAGAGGAAATCCCAAGGCCAATCAGACGAAAGAGAAGCGTGGGCTGGGACACGGGGAAAGCTCCTCAGGTAGGAGGGCCGAGGGGAGGGGGGGATAATAAGGAAATAAAGGGGGAGAAAAGAAGCCCTCTGATGAAGGTCCGAAGGGAAATGAGGGGTGGAAGAAGGGGGGATTTTGGGGGAAGAAGGGGACACAAGGTGGAGCAATTCTGAGGAAGGTCGAAAAGGCCTTATAGCGTGCCGAGGGCAGAAAAGGGGTGGCGTGAGGGGGGCGAGAAAGGTAGGGGAAGTTCCGCTACTCAACTAGAAAAGGGTCTGTGTGGCCAGCACAGAAAAAGAGTCGAAAGGTATTCGGTTGGTGAGGGACAAAGAACAATGTATGTAAAAGTAACGGAAACCAGGGTGATGGTAAGGGGGAAGAGAAAGGGCTCAGGGAAGGAGAAGGAGCTGTAATGGGGGGAGGGGGGGGCGGGGGGAGGGAGGGAAAGAGAACACAGATGATAGGTTAAAGGGGTTTAAAAATACAAGGACGGGGCGGTTGGGTGAAGAAAAGTCAGAGGTGCTTACGATTGGAAAAAGGGGACACACCAAAAAAAAATTGGATCAGATACTTTCACTTTGAAATAGAAATCTACAAGCCAGAGTGCGGCAGTTAGAAGGGCCTAAAGGTGCGTAAGGAAATAAATAGGCTTTGTCTCCTTATGGAAAGGAGGAAATAAAGAAGGAAAAGGGGGGGGGGGAATAGTGGTTCAGGTGGTGACTGTAAGTGAAATAGCTGGGGCAGGTTTTTGAGGAAAGAGGAAGGAGGGGGATAGAACGCAGAGAAAAGGATGAGGGGAAAAAAAGGTAAGAAATCAGGCTCACCGGGTTGAGGAGAAAGAGTGAAGACTCGGGTCGTAAGGAAGAAAAGTAGACGAAAGGATAGTAGAGGTTCTGGGTAATAGGGGGGGGGGGGGGATGGGGAGAAACCGTATGCGTAAATGGAGGTCAGTAATTAGGCTAAAGGAAAGAGAGTTGGAAGGGGGTAAAATAATCATTGGGAAGGAGTAGGCCGGAAAAAATTCTGGAAGGGACAGAGGGGAACGGTCGACAGATTTGTACGAAATGCAAGAGAGAGAGGCGAAGGGGGGATATTTGAGGGGGGCTGAGGGGGGGGAAAGGGGGAGGTGTGGGGAAGCAAAAACGAGGGAGACCAAGGAGTGAGTGGAACAAGAAGAGAATTTTGATGGTTGATCTTAAGGTTGGCACCCTCAAAGGAAACAAGGATGGAGGACAGCCTTGGCGAGGAGGGAGTAGATAGGGAACATAGAACCAGTAACCAAAGAAGTGGCTGGGAAGGGGGGTATAAACTCAAAATAAGATTCAAAAGTGACAAGTGAAGGAGTTTGCAGAGAGGGAAAAGGTGCACATAAAGGTAACAGGGAGGTGCGAAGAAAGGGAAAGGAGAATACCGCAGAAGGAGGAAAAGGAAAAGGGGGTGGGAAACCACAAGACGGTGGAAAGGGGTGATTGTAAAGAGGGACTCCCAGAGTCCAAAGAGACAGGAGGTAGTGGGTAGAATGAGAAGGGATGAAAGGAAGAAATTAAAAAATCATGCGGGGGATCAACGAAAAGGAGTGCGTAGTAAAGGGTAAAAGGAACGCTAGATGAGGAAAGAGAAGGAAAAATCTAAAAAAAGAAAACCGCGGATAAAAGAAAGAATCATCTAGATCTAAATTCAGGAGGAGAAAAGAAAGGAATGGTAAAATAAAGACAAAAATCAAGGGAGGGGGAGGGAAAGGGGGCTTTCCAGGAAGCTGGGGGGGGGGGGGGGAAGATCACTATCATCACGTGGGGGACCTGGGATTGGAAGTAGACTAACTAATCATGTGGAAATGGGATCAGGGCTAACATGGAGCCCTTCCAGAGGAAGAGAAGAGCCTTCCTTCTTGTAGCATCAGTATAAGGGATAGGACAAAGAAACAACGAAGGGAAACTACGGAGGGGAAGGGGGAAAGTAAGTGGGGAGGGAACTGTAGTCAAGGGGGGGGGGAAACTTATTTGGAGAGAAAGACCAAAAATCTAAGACATAGGAAAAGATAAGTGAGAGGGAAAAGGTTACTAGTCACATCACGTGATACTCGGAGGAGGCCAGGCGGCCAATAAAGACAAGGCTGGGAGAGGGGGAAGAGACAGTGGGGAGGGGGATAAAAGGGGAGGGGGGGAGATGGAAATACTAAAAGAGAAGGTAGGACGGGGGGTTAACGACTCTCGGGGATGTCAGGGAAAAATAAGAAAAGGGGATGAATCAGTGCAGGAAAGGTGAAGGGAGCTATCACCGCGTACACAACCCTACGCAGAGGCATAACAAAAGTTGTTGGCAGAGTAGCTATTGGGGAGGGGAGGAGGGGTGGGCGGCATGGAGAATAACAATAAAGGAAGTCATCCCTCGAAAAGGTGTGCGATAAATCATGAGGGGGGTGGAAATGAAAGATGGTCTTGCCATCGTCGCAGGGGGATGAGGAACTCGGAAGGGGAGAATCGCGGAGTCTTATATTTAAGTCTCAGAAAGGATCGGTGGGGGGGTCAGGAATAACTGAGGAACAGGGTTAGTGCGGGGGGAGCATGGAAAGCATCAGCTAGAGGTATCGGAAAGAAAGGGAAGGGGGGCAGAGGAGGGAAGAACCACCCAAAGAGGGGATAAAAGGGAAAAGGGAAGAGAGATATGTTCTTCTGGGTAACCAAGGAGAACTGGGAAAAGGGAAGAATAAGTCAGACCCCAAACCATTGGGCACGGAAGAAGAGATAAAAGACATTATGGGGGAAAAACAGAGAAAAGGGGAAAGGAACACTATAGTTGGCAAAATCTTCGGGAATGCATGGGGAGGGAAAGCAAACATGCTTGGTTGAAAGAATGGGAGGGGGGGAGAGCGGGGGGGGGGGAGGGGATCGAGGAAAAGCTGTGGATGGAAATGGGGAAGGAAATAGAGGGGTGATTCGGCGGAAGGTCTAGGAAAAAAGTCACGAAGGGGGGAAAGGGGGGGTTGTGGTATAGATGAAAAGAGAAGATGATTCTGGGGGGATATAACTGCGAGTGGGATGAGGGGGAAAGGTCGTCGATGAAAGTCAGAGAGGGGGGCGACTCGACGGGGGGGGTTCGTTTGAAAGGGAAAAGGGGGGACTCATTTAGAGGGGAAGTATGTGGTTCTTGCGGGAGACAACTCAAGGTAAGAGAAGTGGGATAAAGGTGGGGGACAAAAACGCCGAAAAAAGGGACGGAGAAGGGGACGAACGGTCAAAGAAGAACGAACACGTGGAATGGGGGGGGGATTCAAGTTTCGGGGAATGACAGGACAAGAATAGCAGAGGGGGTGTGGGGAAAGGGAAGAGGGATAAAAATCAAGAGGGGAAAAAATAGGGCTACGAAAGAAGAGCCAGGGGAGGATTGGTCTGGTTTTAATGAAGCGGGCAAGAGGGGGGAGGGGGGGGGGTTAAGGAAACTAATTAAAAGGAAAAAGAGGGGAGCGGGAGATATAAAACGAGGAAAGAAAGAGGTGACCTCAAGAAGGGACAGTTGGTAGTAGGGGAAGAAGTCCAGACGGATAAGAGAGAAGGTTAAGTTCTAGTCC
>Ga0179593_1260560_pt1 | contig 14354 bp, 27 predicted proteins | sample CZODoug2_1_08_16_FD_185931 | JGI IMG/M metagenome (GOLD analysis project Ga0179593, IMG submission 185931) | Vadose zone soil fungal communities from Angelo Coast Range Reserve, California, USA - CZODoug2_1_08_16fungal (PacBio error correction) | ecosystem: Environmental > Terrestrial > Soil >...
AAAAAGAGCGAGGGGGGGGGAAAAAAAGTTCAAACGCTGAGGGCGGAAAGGGAGCGGGCCAAGAGCGCGTTTCTTGAAGCATAGTCAAAAGAAAAAGTGGGGGAAAAAAACAGCAACAGCCATCTGAAGAACGCACACGAACAGAGAAGGCCCCCCTGGGATAGGAAAACCAGAACGGGGGGGCCCTTCCGTAAAATGTGCTAATGGGCACATGACCCGAAATCATATCTTGGCACGAAGAAAGGGGGGGAAAGTGGGAATCTGGGGAGAAAGGCCGGAAAGAAAAACATAAACAAACTCCCTGCCTGAAAAAAGAACTCAACGTTCAACGGTGGACGGCGGGTAAAAAAGACCGGGGCACAAATCAGAAAGGTGCAAGTTGTACAAAATTAACGACCATGAAAAGGGAAAAGGTGGGGACTAGTAAAAAAAGGGAACACAGAAAGGGGGAAAAAGGAGGGTACCACAATTGGTTCAAGGTCTTTGAAGTCGAATTCCAGGAACAAAAAAAAGTCGAAAGGAAAAAACCCACCGAGAAAAAAAAAACCAAAAAAAGAACGGGGGGGGGTGATGCTTGGTGAGAAGGGCGCGCGCCCAAAAAACGTTACTTTCCCCGACTGTTGTCTTTAAAAAAGAGGCGGATGCGCCAGAATTGCCGTTCAAAAGAAATGGGTTGCATTATGAATGGGATGACGAGAGAAAGACAAAGAAAAGGTCCTGACTGAAGAGGGATCCTAAGAAAAAGTCGGCCAGGATGGTCTAGCTTGTGGCACCGCCCAGTCAGGGACGGAGGGCTGGGGGACAGACCGAATACGAAAAAAAAAAAAAAGGAAAAGTCTGTGTGTCGGGAAGAAGGGGGGGCCGGAAGTCAAGGGGGACCAAGGGTGTGGAACTTAATTCACTGAAAACGGGAGCGACCATAAGGAGGAAACCGTGGAAAAAATGTGGGACCAGAGGGAAAAAGTATTGCCGGGGGGTGACTTTCCCGACTGCCAGGAGACAAACCAACTTTCGGGCTGCACCAGCCCGGAGAAGACTTCGTCAGTGGACCCAGGGCTTTCGCACGTTTTTCGTGGGAGGGAACAAGGCAGTTTCTATTGAGCAAAAAAAAGGGGGGGGAAGTTGGAAAACAGCGCGGAAGGGAACAGAGTCGGTCTCGCCACCTGTTGAAGGATTATTAAACCGTGGGGAAAAAACCAATAGTTAGATGTGGGGGCAAAAAGAAAGAAAGGGGGGGGATCCCAGTGATCAAGGACAAAGCGCACGCAAGCAACCTTCGTTTGTCGGGTGGACTGGGAAAAATCAGGGCCCGGGTTAAGTGTCGGCGAGGGAAAGGGGGAAGGAAAAAAACAAGAGGTTCACATTGGCCGTGTCATAAAAAAAAACGCAACGATCCGCAAAGATGACTCACCCTAAATAGAAGAAAGGTCAAAACAGAAAAAAAAAAATCTGCCTTGGATGAAAGTCATGCGACATTTCAAGTCTTGGGGAGGGGGGAGAAGCAAGGGGGAAAACTTCAACAGACCGTCCTGGAAAGGGGCCGCGAAGTTCCAGCTCTTGAAGGGTGTGGAAACGGAGACAAGCAGGGAACGTGTCACAAGCCTGGTGAGGGGGGGGAGGTTAGTTAAGATTTGGGGGTGAAAAAAAACCGAACTTCTCCAAAAACCCAATCAGCACGGACAGGTGTGAGAACAAAACGCTGCACCGGGGGGGGGGGGGGGGTGTTGGACAAAGAAAAACACCCCGTCATAAAACACACAGGGTAGTTTACAAGGTTGGAGGGACAGCGGTCCGGCACATGGGAAGGAAAAACCACGAGGAGGTCGAAAAAGGGGCCTTGGGAAAGCGCTGAAAGAAAAAGGGAAGGGGGGAAGTGCCGCTATGCATCAAGCAGGGGGTCGGATGGATTTGGCATTGTTTGGACGGTAGGAAACGACACCAAAAAAATCCGACCCCAAAAATGGACATCGGGAACGGGAGGGAGGGCTGGGGGAAAACGTCCAAGGCTCTTGGCAGAGCAAAACAACGGATCTTGCCGGCAGGGAACCACGATCGTACTGTGTGATGCGAACGGTGGAAGCGGAGGGAACCCAGGGGGAACAATGGGAGAAAACCAAGGACAAAAAGCGAGCATCCAAAAGGGTCGGGCAGCTGCATTGACCCGATGACAAAAAGAAAGGAAAACGGGGCACAAAAAGCCCCAGCGGAAAGACCAAAACCAGAGAGAGAAAACAAAAAAAAGGGGAGAAGAGAAGTAGAGGTTGAACCAACGCCATTTCCTGAAAGTGGCCAAAAAAGGGAAACGAGAAGAGGGCAGTTGAAATTAAAAAAAGACGCGGGGGGATGGAAATGAAAAATCGCGGAACCCTCAGCTTCAGAATTAAAACTTTTTGCTCCATGGCGCCAGCAAGGTGGAAAGCAAATTTCACGGAGAGAAGCAAAAGAAAAAAGAAGCAAGTTTACACAGGGCAATGGAAAAAAAAAAACCGGCTGCCTGGGACAGAGACAAAAAAACCCGAAAACCAAGAAGCGCAAAACCAGATACACAAGGACTGGGGGTGTGCCTACAGGGTGTGTTGGGCACTACAAATCCTAACCTAGAATTCGCCAACATACATACAACAAAAGGAGGTCTGGAATGGAAGAAGGCAATTAACAAGGGAAAATGGGGAAGGGGGAGACCGCCCTGGGCTCATAGAATAAAAACCGGGGCCAGGGAAGGAAGAACGGAAACAACTGACTTGGTGTGCCAGAAAATGGGCCAGGGGGGGCAGAAAGGAATTCAACACCTTTTATTTTCAAAACCAAACCCAACATCTCATCGGTGAATGAAGCGGTGAGCGGAGGACTTAGAACGTAAGATGGCTGGGGGGAAAGAGAAAAAAAGAACCAAGCCCGAGTTCGCCTTTACTGCAAACAAACCTGATGTTCTAGGCAACAACAGAAAAGAAACACTGTGTCAAAAGACAAAGGGGGAAAGAGCAGACGCACAGGCAATTCTGGAAGACCGAAAAGCACAGACAAACAAGGGACTAATGTGTGAATCCCAACGGAAGGTGGGGTGGGTCGGGAACGGTGGCGGAAAGAAAGACTTGGTTCAGTATTCACACAAACTGGAATCAAAGGGTTACCGGGGAAATGGGAAAGAGGGTTTGGGAAAAAAGGGGGGGACCAGAGCCAACCAAACAAACCCACTTGGAAGGGAGATGTGGTGGTAACAAAGCCAAGAAACAAAAGTACCATCAAAAAAGAAGAAGGCAAAACAAGGCTTCGGAATAAAAAGACAAGTCAATCTCAAAACGGATGTGGGTGGGAACACCAGGACCAATTCCAAAGAAAGTCGAAGGAGAATTGCCAAAAGGCGGGAAAAAAAAAAAAAGAGGTTGTACAAAAAATTCCACTTCCACTTTGCTGGGGAAATCAAATGAAAAAGGGGGAAAAGGAAAAGGTAAAAGAAAGGAAAAAGATCGCTCCGGAGAAGAAGGGAAATGGAAAAAATGAGAAGAGCGGTGGAGGTTGAAAAGAACGGACAAACCATAATGTGGTTTGTAGAAAAACTTCAAGGGACCGGCAGAATGGGGAAGGAGGGGGCCCCAAAGGCAAGTTCCTGAAGAGGGGGGGGAAAAAAGGAAACCGGGGGTTGGGTCAGTAAATGTGTTGGAAACAAGGGAGAAACAAGAAGAACCGGCCCCCGGAACCCTATCCTAAAACAATTATAAAAAAGAAAAAAAAACCCGGGGGGGGGGGCAGGGAATCGAGGAAACTTTCCATCACCTCAAAAGGGAGAACACGACGGCAAACGACCCAAAAACAACTTACGGGAAAAAAAGCCAGGAAAAAAAAGAGCTCTGACTGAGAGCTAGTACCAGACCAGCAGGCTAAAGGTTCTCGAGCCCCAGGGGGGACCAGACTTCAATAGGGGGAATCATATCAAACGGAAAAGGGAGGGAAAGGTCTTAAATGTAAAAAAAGGCAAAGCGATCGACCATGTCCTACAAGCACAATATTCCAACCAGAAGAGGGTTTGGGCTTTGGGGAACGGTTCGAGGGTTGACGGGGAATGCGAAGGAGATCAAGAAAAAAGGAAAACACCGTAAAAAAATTGTGAACCTCCTGTGAAAAGGGGGAGGCAGGAAGAACCGGGGGGTCAAGGGGGGATGGCTCTGAGGAGGGGAAAAAAAGGGAAAGCAAGAAAGGCAACAGAAACTGTGTTAGAAAAAAGCAAAAACCACCATGTAAATAAATAGTGGGACCATAACAATGCTGGGGGGGAAGGGAAGGAACATGGGCGGGACCAGAACAAAGGCCACAAAAAGGGGACAGGGAGGGAAAAGAAATCGGAGAAATTCGGCCTTTGCGATGCGTCAAAACCTTAAAGGGTTAAGTGAGTTGTAAAGGAGAATGCACAAGGGCAGGCAAGAAGAAACCAGGAGAAAAAAGGAGTGGTTTTCCGATGGGCCAGAATGGGACGTGGAGCGTAACACGGTTTTTACAAGGGTGAAGAAAGTTAAGAAGAAGAAACAGCGCGAGATGGGAGCCCAGTCAAGGGGGGTGGCCACCTAAGCATTTCCACGATTGTTTAGCACATCGAGAAAAAAAACAACAAAAAAAAGGGGGGAAAGGGAGGAGGCGGGGGAAAGAAAAAAAAAAGAGGGCGAACGAAAATTTCAGCGGGCGGACCTGGCAAATATCCTCCGGGGGAGGGGAATCGCCAGGAAATAAAAGGGTCCCAAAACAAAACCCATCATGGGGGAAGAGGGAAAATCAAGCAACAGACGACGGGGCCCAGCTCCACCAAGGAAACCGTTCTGCAAATTCCCGTTTGGGTCGGAAATAATCAAGAAATATAGGAGGGGGGGCACAAGACAGGAAAGGGGAGGAAAATGGGCAAAAGGGGGAGAAAACAAGAACACCGCCTGCCCGTGTCCGATGAACTCTTGGACACAGTATCGGGTGCAAACAATGCCGCCTTGCGGTGAAGGGGGGGGAAGAAAAGGGTTAAAAATGAGACGCAAAAAAAGACACATGAGGGAAGAAAGGGAAAAAAAAAAGGTGAAAAACCAGAGGTATCCCACAATGGTCTAGACAATTGACGCAAAAGAAATTGCCCGTAACACAATGTCAGAAAAGAAACCGAAAAAAGCAAAAAACGAAAGGGGAGGAGGGGGAAGAATGAAAAGGGATTGGAGAATGGGAACGACGCTCAAAACTGGTGAGAAGGTAAACCTTTGGGGGATTCGGGGGGGGGGCACTCAGAGGGCAAAAAGAAAAAGGACCTGCAGAGAAGTTCCAAGTAAAAAAAAAGGGCTGGACGGACGACGCCAGAACAGACTCTAAGCTGACTGATAATCCTCATAGATCAGGATGGACAGGGAAAAGAGGGGGAGGGCCAGGAGGAGACCAAGGGAGGGGGCTGGGAAGGAGACGTCGACACTCCCCGGGCCAAACGTGGTGAAAAAATTAACACGCTATAAGGGGTGCGGTCATTAAGGTGTCGAAACATTGGAAAAAAAAAATTCTGAAAACGAAGGACCAATCAAGGAATGGGACAGGGTCTTCGTCGATTCAAGTTCCGTATTAAAAAAAACATGACAAAGCAAAAGGGAGGAGTGCCAAAGGGAATAAAAAATTCAAAAACACCATCAAGAGAGCTCCAGTAAGGGATCGGAGGGAACCGTGTCGTAATAAAAAGGGTCACCATTTGGTAACGGATGATCTCCCAAATTGTGAAAAGAGGGTGAGGGGGGGACAAAGATCAACTGGAAAGGGGAAGGGACTGGACAGGAAACAAGGGGACAGGGTGAGAAAGTTAAGCTCTGGTGACATAATATCGGTTTGGACATCACCGCTGGGCAGCCAACGCCTGGTAGGGTGTCGGGGAAAAAAAAAAAATCCTGCCCAGGGGTGGGGAAAAAAGGTCAGGGATGGGAACAAAAAAAGGGGGGTTCGTCCACAACAGCTTGCTGGTGCCAAAAACAAACTAAAATGACCGAAAAAGAGAGGATGTGCGAAAACAGCGGGGAAAAAAAAAGAAACCCAACTAAGGGCCACAGATGAAAAAACGCGACCTGGGGTGCGTCTTTTAGTTGGGAAAATAAGTTCCATACTCACCTTGCGGGGGGGGCCAGTCCAAAGAGGGGGAAAAATGTTAAATGGGGGGCCCGGAAAAAAAAAAAGGGGTCCAGTAAACGCATGGTGTTCTGGTGGGTTTTTCCAGGGGACAGCACCGCAAAAAAGAGGACGGGGACCCATCAGAGAAAAGGTGGTGGCCGGAAAAAAGTGAAAAACGGTGGGGGGGCGTTGTTGGGGGGTGGGAACATTAAATGCAACATAATGGCCAAGGTATTGGTAAGGACTTGGGAACGACACTGAGGGGACCAAAGGGCATAAACCAACCGAAGGGGGCTGACGAGGAAAGGGGGGTTAAGACTGCAGAAGTGACGCTATCCCATTCCCTTTTAGTGACAGAAGTCACGGGTTCGGGAGGGGGGGGGGGAGCAGAAAGGACCGGGAGGTAAAAGAAAACAAAACACAAAGAAGGACCCCCCAAATAGATGTCGCGGACGGCGGGAGGAGGGTTTTCATCCTGAAGTTCGCCAGAACCGGGTTGGAGAAGTGCGTGGCGAAAACCGGCGAGAGGGGGGTATGGTAAGTCAAAAATCACCGACGGGAAGCCTGCGGGGCCAATAGGGACAAAACAGGGGAAAAGCAAAAATGAACCTACCCTACTTCAGTATCGGGCCAAAACAAATCAAAAACAAGAGTTTGGCACTGACCAGCGAAAGAAGGGGATAAGAGAAGAAGAGCGTGGAAAAGGCCAGTGGGGGAAACCGAAGGGGACAAAGACAGGCCTGAAAAAAAAAAAAGATCAAAACAAAAAAGAAAACGGTCGGGGAAAGAAGAAAGATGGGGGGGAAAATAAAAAAAAAACTCCTTTCTGAAACTAGATGGTGCCAAAAAAACGACTGTCGTGAACATATCTTCTTATAAGCGTATGGCCAACACGAATGGCAGGTGGGTAATTGGGGGAAAAATAGGGATTAAAAAAGAAAGAGAAAGCACGGGAAGTTTCGGGTGTGAGAAAGAAAAAATTCTCAATCGTCCCGACAAGTTCAAATGCTGGGCAAAAGAAAAGGGAAGGGGGAAGCACAAAATGCAAGAAACCAAAAAAAAGGAGAGGGACGCACGTGGACTTGAAACCATCCCTCCGACTCTCCCAACGGACTCCCTGGAAAATGGTCAAAGGCCTTTTGGTGTAGAAGGGGGTGGTGGAAAGCATAAACGGGAGGAAATCAGAAGAAAAATCACCCATCCATCCCGAAATGAAAAGTTTCTGGGAGGCACGGCGGTAACGGGACCATGGGAGACAACTTGGAAACAAGAGACAAACCCATAAAAAGAGTCAAAAAAAACCGGCAACTTGGGGGGAGGTTGGGGGTTCTGCCAGGATTGAGGGAAAAAAGCAAGACCAAGGGGACAAGGGAGAGGTTGGGGTGGGTTTCCGGGTAAAAAAACAAAAAACCACACAACACGGTTCAGGCTGGTTACTTCAAAAAAAACGGAACTGACGGGGGGGAAAAAACCGTATAGAGGGGGGTGACCGGGGGGGAAAAAAAGGACGGGGGAAAAAAAAAAAAAAAAAAAAACATGGGCGCTGTATACAGCAAAACCTTCCTTGGGTCTACGGGGCCCACAAAAAAGACTAAACGGGTGAAAAAAAAAAAAAAAACAGCCAAAAAAAGCAAACGGGGACCAGGGGGGGACTGGTAAATCACGTAATCAAAAAACTACAAGAAAAAGAAAAACGGAGTGGGTGGAAAAGACCAACCGGGGCAAGCTTGGGGCGGGGGTGACGCGAAAAAAAAAAGAACGAACTCGGTGCATTCTCAAGGGACTGGGAATCACAGCTGTTGAATCCATGGAAAGGCTGGGTGGTGGAAGACCGGGAAAGAGAGCCTACAAGGGGAAAAAGAGCGGATTAGGGTGCACACCGGACAAACCGGAGATGCAACGGCGCCAGAGGCACGTGGAGTCAAGCTGAAACACCCGAATCTCTCACCTAGGGGGGGCAAAAGGGACAGGCAAAGCAAGCCCTAGAATCAAAGAACAGGGGAACTGCTCCAGCGGGGGGGCAACCGACGTCCGGGAAAAAGCGCTGGGGGGAACACGGGGGGGGGGAGCTAAAAAAGAAAACCAACAGGGGGGAAAATAAAAAGTGGGGTTTAATGACCAGAACAATCCTCCGTCGAAGGGGAACCTGGACTGGAATCTAATGAAGGGGGCGGGGGAGAAAAGGACAGCAAAAAAGTGGTGTGCAAGGGAAGGAGGCCAATAGACGAAACAAGAACAGGTGGGGTGGAAGAGGGAAACGAGAAAATTAGTTCTGGGGGGGCAAAGGTAGGGAAGAATGGGTGTGGGCAAGTTTTGGGGGAGAACAAAAAGAAACAAGGGACAGGAAAACAAGGGGAAAAAAAAAAACTGACAAAGGGATTTTCCCTAACAGAACTGATTGGAAATCCCAGCGGAAACTGGAAAACAGGACAAATCAGAGAGGGAACGAAAGAAAGACCAAAAAAAAAAAAAAGGACCATCAAGCAAAAACTGGAAAAAAGGAAGCTTCTTCGATAGAAACGGTAAGAAGAAAGTATTGGGTCGGGGAGGGGACACCGAACAAGCAATTCTAGGGAAATGGCCATGCAAAAAATATGGTAGACAGATAAAAAAATAAAACCAGCCGGGAAGAAAAAACAAAGTGAAGGGGGGGAGGTCAAGCAGACAGCTCTAGCATTGGTCCTAAACAGGAAAAATCGCAAGAACCCCGGAGGGGGGTGGATTTGGGGGTCCGGGGGACGAAAAACCTTGTTTGGGGACGGTCTGAGTAAAGACCTGAAAGAGAAAAATGTGGTGATACACAGTAATGGGTCAAAAAGTGCAGAAGGGGAAGATACAACCTCACAGGGGGGGTGGGGAAGGGAGAAGTTCAGTAGGGTTAACAAAGGCACGGGAGACGGAACAGCCCAGGGTGCAAAAAAAAACGAAAAACCAAATGTTACAGATTTCTACAGAAGGGCAGGGGAGGGGTAGGGAAAAAAAGAGGGCTTCTAACATGTGCACAACAGCCTAGAAAAAGGGAGGCCACCAGAAAATCAGGGTCAATGTCTTGACCTGGTCCTGCGAACAAGGAAGGGGAATGCCAAGAAAGTGGAGGGGATTCCCGGGGGGAGGAGCCTGGGGGAACCAAAACAGGCGATGAGGGGTCCCAGATGTGCTGGGTGCTCGGAACAACGTTGTTAAACGGCCGAGAGACCACCTGCCGAGAGGCCTTGGGTCACCCGAGCGGGCACGCCAAGCGGAAGGTCAGAGCGAAAAAGAGTTTTATAAACCGATCGACCTCAAAAACAAACCCGAAGAAAAAGAGAAAAAGGAAAAGATACACGTGGGTGACAGTGGCGAGGCCGGGTTACGCGAAAAAGCTGCACCACAAAAGAAGAAGAGCAGGTCGGGGCAAAAAAAAAAAAGAAAGTAGGGGACACAGGAAAAAAAAAAAACCTTTGGGTTCACCTGAACGCCGGCCCGCCCACATCGAAGCATAAAAGAGGCACGGGGAACAGTTACCAAAAAAAAAAGCCTCAAAAAGGAAGTCCAAGACACAGGAACTTTCCCTCCCTCTAAATTTATTCGAACAGGCGAAGATCGATGGGGCATGGGGGCAAGGGCACGCCGGAAAGGGGTGACTGTGTGGCATGAGCAAACCAGGGGACCGACACCCGTGGAAAAAAGGAACAAATGGGAACACCAGACTTTCAACAGGTGTGCGGGGGACTTTGGAAAACGGGAGAAAAGACTTTGGGGGCTCAAGTTTTAACAACGCGGAACAAAAACGGATCAGCGAAAAAAAACTGAAAGGGTGGAGAGGAAACGACCTGAACACAGGAAAAAAAGTAGTTATCCCACCGGGTCAACTTTTCAAGTTCGCGCTGACCCATGATGGGGGGGGAAAAAAGGGGCAAGGAACACACGGGAGAAATCGCCGTAAAAAAGAACCACAACGCCGGCGGGTGAAGATGATTCGGGGGGGAAGGCCCCCCAAAAAAATGTGGTAACCAAAAGAAGGGGGACAAATTGTCGTTTCCCGAAAAAAAGATTCAGGGGGGGAAGAAGGCAGACCCCAGAAGGTGCCGGTGGGTGGTTGGGCACTAAAAATTTAATATTGCTGGCTGCACAGAATGCCCAGAGAAAATCCAGAGCAGGGAAGGAAAGAGGGGGGGGAGGAAAACCACAAAAGCATCAGGATGGTACTTGTTTCAAGGCCAGGAAGTGAGGGACTTGATGGCGGACAGGGGAAGCGAAATCGAAGCTCAAAGGCCTTGGACTGGGTGATAGGAGTCTACGGATAGGGGGGGGCCGGCACTGCTTGACCTTTTCTAAACAACCAAACAATTAGGGAAACAAAACGGTTACTGAGCCAAGATCAGGAAAATGTGCCTTGGGCTGGGAGGGTACAAGCTTTTACCCCCAGGGCAACGGGGGAAGTGGGAAGACGGAAAAAAGAAAAAAACACACGCAGTGCAAGAGAAACCAGGATTAAGAAAAAAAAAAAAGACCCACGCCTCATAGAAGGGCTGAACTTAAGGCGGGGATGGTAATAACAAGGTTGGTTGGGCAACCGGGAGGGTATTGGGGAGGACAAAGTGGGGAAACATCTCTGGGAGGTGGCCCGGTAGGGGTCAACGACCGCAGCCGGAAAAGAGAACGGGGCGCTGAAAGGGAGGGAAGAAAACCGTGACGCCAATATTTGGGGGAGATCGGGGAAAAAATAAGAAAAGAAGGGGGAAAAAGGGCAGAGCGGTACCACGAGACGCTGGGAGGGTTGGGGTAAGTTTGCAACCAACTGACAGAAGAAAAACCCGGTGTGGTAATTGGCAAGGGGAGGGAGGTCAGGTCTTCCGCAAAATCTTTGCCAGGGTTGCGTGTGTCATAACCAGAAGGGTAAAGACAAAAAAGTGATGATGCAAAGGAGCCTGGAAAAAGGCGCAAAAAAGACCCACAAAACAAAAAACCCCGACCAGGATCTTGACAGTGGAACATTGACAGGCCGCCAAAAAAAAGGAAAACTGTGTAGTGGATATAAAAGGGGGGGGATCCAAGAACCCTTCCGGGCGCCAGTCCAAGTGCGGAGCACAGTGGAAAAGGTGGGGCGCCGGGGGAAACCAGAAAAAACCATGGGGGGAAGGGGGGGTGGGGTCTTGGGTAAATAGTTCAAGGAAAGTATGGTCTCACAAAGTCACTCACCGGGGGGCCAGGTCAAAAAACAACGCCTGCACCGTGGGGGTGGGGGGGGGGGGGGGGGTGGGAAAAGAAGGAAAAAGTATGCACCAGGATGAGGGCTTGACGGAACCAACGTCCATGGCATAAAACCAAACGAAGTTGAAAGCAAACAGACATGGTGAGGGGGGGGAGCCGCAAAAAATGGAAAGTCCTGGGGTGAGAGTGCAGCAAGCCCAGGGGCAGGTGGAGGGGGGGATCCACTATCGGGTACACGGTCTGATTAAAAAACCCCGTGAGCAAACAGCCAATGGGGAATCGAAAAAAAAAAAGAGGAGGGGAGTGACACGGGCAGGGGTGTCCCAGAAACTAAAGTGCAGAGGAGAAAAAACGGAGGAGGAGGGCCAACGTTTTCTAAACAGTAGGGTACTTGATTTGCTCCTCCCGGGAGCAGGGGGGAAACCTGGCGGGCAAAAAAAAAGGGCGAACAAAATGAACGAACACTAAGGGATGCAGGATTAGGTCTCGGGTGAAAAAGAGGAGTTGGGAATGTGCCAGAGGAATCAAGCCTTTCAAACTCTATAGAGCTCAGACTCCGAGGTGGGGACACACCAAAGAGGTCGAGAAAAAAAAGGCGAAAAAGCAGACGAAAACACAAACCAAAAAACAAAAACAATTTATTAGTATAAAAGAGAGTGTCCGTGCCGAAAACAGCTGGGGGGACAACGAGAACGTGGGGAGAGCCAAAAGAGGCGTGATCAGCAGAAAAACTCTATGCCGAAGTGCAAAGGCAAAAAAAGAAGGAAAACCAAAAACCTATCAGCAAAAAAGGGCTTGCCTTGTTGTAAGAAAAAGGCGGACACGAAAAAAGGGACGCCAGAAGTCAACCGCGTCTAAAAAAAAGGAGAAAAGAACAAGAACCTCCGGGTCACTGACCACCTTCAATACTCCCCAGTACTGAAAAAAGAAGCACGTAATGACACAATTCCTCAAGACCAGGGGGAAAAAGGAGCGGGATTCATGCACAAAATGAATTGGGTTGTTCTAAAGCGGGGGTTGGTTGAAGCACTAAAAAACTCACACTGAGGACAGAGATCAAAAACAGAATAAACAAAGTGGAAAGGGGTATCCGGCAATTCATTAGGGTTTGAACAGACGCCTTGCTCAGAAAAAAGAACACCAATTCGGCAAAACCTGCAGTGCTGTGGGGGGTGGTGGAATGGGAAAAGAAGGGAACAGGGGGTTGCACCAAAAATTGATAAACTCTTTGGACAGGAGTGGATTGGGAAGGTCAAAAACACAAAAGAAAACAAACAAGGTAAAAAGGACTTGTGGGAAATGCCTTGCCAAAAAAAGGAGGCAGTGGGCTTGATGGACCATAAGGATTAAGGGGGGCTGGAAGGAAAAAAACGCAAACCTCAAAATAAAAAACCCATATGGCAGGGCTGGTACGGGGGAAAAAACTGCAGGGTTCAGACAAGTTAATCGACGAAAAGAAAACGTTGAAACAAGAAAACGCGGCAAAAAACAAGAATCGGGAAGGAAAAGGGGATCTCCACTAACAAAGAAAGGTACGGTGAGGAACAGGAACTGGGGAAAAGACAAAAAAACACAACACGGGTGGGCAGTGAAGCGGTTAGAAATGACCCGGGCAGGACACGGGCAGGGGGGGTCAACGCGGAATGAAAAACAAGGGAGGAGGGTTGTGAAAGACAGCCCGCACGAAAAGTGCAAAATTTCCTGCAGGGAGTTGGGGGGGTCACCAGGACCAAAGAAACCATCAAAGCGCACCGGCGCCGAGGAGAAACCTGAAGAACCAGGATCTTGAGAGGAAAACACAATATAGAAATTAACTTTGAAAAGGTTCAAGGCCCAATCAACTCTAGCAAAAAAAGTTAAAAGCAGAAGGTGAAAAAAATAAACGCAGAAAAATGGGGGGGGTGTCCATTGCCAAATTTTGGGAAGCTCAAACAAGAGACCTAAAAAGGGAAGGGTGGGTAGAAAAAAAATCGTGCACAAGGGGCGAAAAAAGAATGGGGAAAAGGGGAAAAGAATAAACTTGGATGGGATCACGGGCAGAAAAGAAAATGAGGGAAGTCTGAACCTTAATGAAGTGGAAGACAAAAGACAGCAAAACATATGAGGTCCTGGGGAAACTGGCACGGCCAGGACCTTGGTGGGAAAAGGGGGGGGGGTCAAGGTTGAGGAAATAAAAATGACATTTGCAAACGAACGCGACACATGTAGGAAAAAAAGCCGGCGGGAAAAGGACGCAAGGCAATCAAAATGGCACAGATCAGCCAGGGCGGTCAAAAGACTTGGCCCTCCAACGACAGACAAGAAGGGAAAAAAAACGAAAAGGGGCGGGGAGTCACCGCCAGAAAGACGGAGGGGAGGGGGGACGGCGGCGGAAAAGAAAGAAAGAGAGGGAACCAGGGGCAGAACAACATCTGGGGGGGGGGGGGGATACCTCAGGAAGGCCACAAGCGATAAAGGTGACTGGACCTGAACAGAAGAGAAGGGGATCAAGCAAAAAAACACCCTGGACCAAATAATAAACCAGAACTCTTGGGGTGGGGAAATGAAAAAATCCTCTTTCTTAAACTGGTGGTTTCCGGGACCCCTTCAGGAAAGCCAAGACCCCAGGGAAAACCTTGTGGAAATAAAAGGGGCCCAACCGGTGGAGGGCTTGGACCATCAAAGACAATTTGTGAGGGCGATCGTAGGAGCGGGGTGGTACCAAAGGCAAAAAAAAGAAAACAGCCCAGCAAAGAAAAAAAAAAACAACCGGCAGAAAAAAAGTGAATCGTTCCAAAAAGGCTGGTGTATGTTTCGCAAGTGCCAAAAAAGAACAAAGAAAAAGTGACGGCCGCAAAGGGAAAGAAGGGTAGAGAAAAAGGCAACGTCAAGGAAGGGAACAACCCGGGGGGTGGGAAATCGGCGAGCTGGGCAACCTTCTCAATGAAGAAAATTTCGGAGGGCATTCCGAGGACAGAAAGGGGGGAAAAAAACGGACTCGCGCACCCCAAGAGGGATATGGTCCGCATAGTACCGCCGCAAGAAAGGTAAAAAGGGAAAGGGAGGGAAGA
>Ga0179593_1378253_pt1 | contig 14354 bp, 12 predicted proteins | sample CZODoug2_1_08_16_FD_185931 | JGI IMG/M metagenome (GOLD analysis project Ga0179593, IMG submission 185931) | Vadose zone soil fungal communities from Angelo Coast Range Reserve, California, USA - CZODoug2_1_08_16fungal (PacBio error correction) | ecosystem: Environmental > Terrestrial > Soil >...
TGGCGAGCTCCAATCCAAAATCGGATAAAAAAACGGCAAAAAAGAAGTGAATGACCGGATGATCTTACAGGATTCAGAGGGGGAAAAAAAAGGAGCGTTGCAATCTCTGGGCTGACGACTGAATGGCAGAAAAAGAATCGGCTTGGGTATATGAGAGCGAAAAACTACAAAGGAAAAAATCACTTGAAGAAGATGCCATTTAAGGAAGGGGGGAAATTGGAGAAAGAAAAGTCCCTCTTCTGTACCAGCCATATGGTGAGGAGGGTCAAAGCGTCCCCCGCCGGAATCAGAGGCACATGGGTTCTACATGCCAAACGTTGGCTACCTTAAGGATAAAGGAGACAAAGGAAGGTTGATGGACTGGGGAAACGTTCGTCCGAGAAAAAAAGACTTTTGACCCCGAGTCGTTCTGGACGCAAGGAGAAAACTCTGCTGATCCCACACGTCGACCTTGGAGAGGAAGAGATGTCAAAACCCAATTGTACCAAAGGAACACGAAAAGGATGTGAGAGCGACGTGGTGAAAAGAGCAAGGGAAAAAGCCCTAGGAGAGATGCCAACTGAAGAGTCCGGTCATCTCAAAGGGGATAAGAACCGCCCTATCGAGTGTGAAATCAGCGAAAGAAAAGAGAACGAAGATAAAGGTTCGCTAAGAAGGGTAAAAAGAAGAAAAGTGGTTGAGACCTATGGAACTGACGTAAACGTAAAGCAAAGCTGCGAGCTTTGAAAAGCAAGGAGACCGCGCCTGTTTGGGCGGTCCTGGACTGCGAACTGTTATCGAGCGAAAAAGGAAGGGGGACGTTGAAGGAAGAAGCATAACTAGAGGTGATGGAAGAGAGGACCCCCCTCAAAAAACAAGACAATGCGGCCGGCGTGGACCAACACCCGCAAAGGTTTCCAAGCCGCGAATTTTTCCCCAAGAAAAGGGGCAAGTCGCACCGTATTAGGTTGGGGGAGTGGAGAAACGAGTGCCGACATCTGGTGCACAATCAACCAAAAAAGAAGGGAAGGAAAAGTCCAAATGATTGGTGCAATAAAAAGGGAGGAAAAACGCCGAAGGCAAGGCAGGGTATTTTCCACCTAAACAGTTCGCGCACGGGGAACTAACCGTGGATCCGGCATGGCAAACCAGTAGCCCAGAAGGGGGGGGTTCAAGGAAAAAGAGAAATCGTCGGTGGCAACACATGTGTAGAAAGGGGAGAGAAAGACCGGTAAGACGAGGGCCATGTAGGTGACAGCCGAGGGAGTATGTGGCAGCAGATGGAGGAGTATGGAAGAAGAATAGAAACGAACTCGGACCTCGGTGATACTCCGGTCCGGACAATGGTTAAAAGGAGAAAGGGGGAGTTCGAGCAAAAGGGGAAAAATGCGCTGGAGCCGCAAAATAATTGATTCGTGGGAAAGGTATTGTGGACAAAGGGGGGTAACATTGTGAATGTTATCGTTTAACCAGCCAAAGAGAGAGAAGAAGGACGCGCACTCTTGCCACAGAAAAAACCTCAGATCAAAATTTCCAACGAGAATAGGAAAGAGAAGTAAATCTGTACTGATGGGACGGAATGCGATGCAGAAGAGCTCGCAGAGAAAAAAACCATGCTATCGCTGATGTTGAGAATGTGTATTTCGAATAAAAAGGAACAAAAATCTTTCGCCTGAACACACAAGGTGAAGGCATGACAGGAGAGCACACAAAGGGACCCCGTGCTGTGCGCATTTTCGAAAGTAAGAATGAGGAAAGCTCCAATGAGAAAAGGTGGTAACCAAGACGATCGGTCGCGATTCCAATCGCGCGGGGAACAAAAGTTGCTCCAGGTTTCTCAAGATAAAGCGGTGTCCACTTAATAAAAAAACGATTCAATCAAGACAGGAAAAAAGGAGCAGTGTACCAGAAAAGGTAGGAACAGGTCAGAGAAGCAAAGATTAACAACATGGCTCACATTTGCACAAAGTCATTCGGGCAGGAAAGCAAAAGATGTAGGTGAGGACGTTACGACAATTGTTAACGTTATAGGGGGATTGGAAAAAGATCTTCCAGCACTGCGGTTTGGTTGGGAAAGGGAAAAAAACGCGGTGGCGTCCGCCTAACCCCGTGAAACTGATGCGAAATGGTCTATGAGAGACGAGGCAATTCAAAGGGCAACGGAACGAGAAAAAAGATGTCATTGGGAAGTGAGAAGCGTGCGCTAAGCAACCGAGCAGAGAAAAAAGATGCGTCACACAACATTTTCGACACAGTGAAAATACTCAGTTGAGGGGCAATCAGGATCTCCTCCGGATGGAAGAGTACGGAATCGCTTCAAAACATGAGAGTTCGAGCCAGAGTCACCAATACGCCCAACATGATGTCTGGGAAATGGAAAAGAGGGGGGGGTCCCTACAATCGGCGGAAAGTAGGCTGTGAAGAAGAGGAAATCATCCGGGCCACCTCCCGGCCAGAAAAAAAGAGATCTGAAAGAGGGAAAAATCCTCAAATCGAACCAAATTCGGGGAGGGAGAAGAAACAGGTCTAAGTTTTATTGAAAAGCGCAAATGAACACAGAAAACAGCGTGGCGGCAGAAAGGTCGTTGCTTGGCTTGGTGTCGGACAAAAAGGACGAAAAAGTCTTCGAATCTGTACGAGAGGGAATGGTCGCCTCTATTAAAAGTCAGAATCCAAACGCTGCTGTCTCTTCAGAACTAACAAGAGTCGTGCAAACTGAAAAACGTCTCCTGTAGAAAGTAAAGGGATGAAGGTGCCATCATAAACCCTGTGGAGCGAATGAAAGAGAGAGGAAAGCTACAGGAGGCCGAGTTTAGCCAGTTAAAAGGGGGGGCGTCGCACAACGGCGGTAAAAGCGGGGGATGGGGGAAGGGGAAAAGAGGGGGCGTTGGCGACAACCAAGTTCTTGTCAAGAGGGGGACGTCGCGGACTGTCGTTGTTAAACATTCTGTTCCGAATTGAAGGGAAAAGAGACAAAAATCAATAATTAAATAGCACGGGAGAGAGACGAAAGCAGGACACAACGCAAGCAAAGGAAAAGGAAAGAGTTGGAGGGATACGAAGGGGGGACACATTGGTCAGCTGCACCAAGCTGACACGAGGAGAGACACTCGTAGTTGGAACACGTTGCAAGAAGAACACGGGTGCTAAAACGACGGTGGGGGGGGGGAAGGGAATTAAAACATGGAAACGGAACTTTGGGGAAAAGGAGGACATCCCGCATGGTCAATCCGCGGGGGCCAGAGGTTCGGGATAGTACAACCGACACGTCGAGAAGGGAGGGGGTGGTCCCACAGGGAATGGAAACTGAGACGCCAAACTAAAACAGCGCTAGCAATTGCATTCCGAATAAGAAGATAATAGAGACTTATCAAATCAATATGCAAAGAGAGGGGGAACCACCAAACCTCCTGGCCCAAGCGGTCGCCTAAAAGCTAAAATGGTGGAGAGAAAAGAAAATCCGGACGGGACCTTCGAGAGGTAAGGGATGAGGCGAGAATCGGAAAAAGAGGGAGACGAGGCCATAACACGCCTAAGAAAGAAGAAAACGTGGAAAAGCTCCGGGACTGGTCAATAAGACCTAACAACACGAGGTGTAAAAAAGGAGAAAAAGCGACGGGCCAAGTATATAAAAGTAGTCCCGAGTGGGAACGACATATAGATCAACACAAAAAAAGAGGAGGGAAAGAAGAGTCTGTCAAGAACGACAGGGAGAGAATCTGAGCCCAAGGACCAATCTGTAGAATCAGCTTGGAATGAGGAAAGCATGCCAGAATTGAACCACCCCCCACGGGGCTAAAAAAAAAAAAAGAAGCGGGCTCTGTCAGCACAGGAAGTCGGCAGAGTTTATCTCGGCCGCCCCTCGAAAATAGAACGAAAGCTGCCTACGATGGCCGCGCACAAAAAAAAGAAGAAGGGAGGCTCGGCGACCATATTGTCCATGCTGGTAACGCGAGCAAAAAACTGTTACGTCCTCTGACGACATGGAAGGACCTGAGGAGCAGTAATGTGAGTCGCGGAAGTGGAGAGTTCATGGCTCGTATATCTAGGTGGCAACCCCCCATAAAAGCAGATCATCTGGTGTACGATCACGAGAACCCGCGAGGGAAGAAGGGTGTTAAGAAAGAACTCGCTCGAGAAGAAGAGATGTTTGAACAATCATCAACATCACCGTCGGTCGAAGAAAGTCCGTGATAAGTCGTAAGTCCACAAAGGAGTAAGAGTCCTGTTATAGAGAGCTGTAGCCGGTTAAGAAAGGGCCCCTTTCGTAAACGAGGCCATGTGTCATGTTGTTGAATGCGGGAGGAAGGTTCCTAAGCACTAGGAAGGAGGGGGCCGATCATCGACGGACGGAAGAAAAAAGAATTCGTCGCACGAGGAAAAAAACAACTTGATCAAGAACTGGGTAGACACGGAACCCAAAACAGGAAAAAAAAAAAAAAAAAAGACAACAAAAAACCAGACCAAAAAAAAAAAAAAAAAAAAGAAAAAAGGAAAAGAGAAAAAGAGAAAGACCAAAAAAAAAAAAAAAAAAAAAACAAAAAAAAAAACCAGGCCGGAAAAAGGAAAGGTGGGGGGCGACTACCACAAGGTTGGAATGCAATGAAGCGACAGATCCGGTACTTTCATGAGAAGAAAGCTCAACAGAGGGAATGGAAGAAAGAGAACAAGATTATCAAAAGGAGCCGGGGGGAGGTGGGACCGAGAAGCGAAGAGGGAGGAGGCAGCAGCAGTTCCATCGCTATGGAATGTAAGAACCCTGGGAAACTAAATATGCGAGACGGGTCGAGAGTGGACGGGGAGAATCTAGGAAAAGACCCAAGAACGAAAAAGAGCAAAGAGCCAGGATGTTGTCCAGCTTTCAATTGGAAATGATAAAAAGGAATCACACTCCTCCTACTGCGGGATGGTAAAATGTCCGAGAGGCAAAGGAGGCGGAAGCCGGTTAAACGCAGTGATCCCTCTCAACTGGAAAAAAATCAGGAAGCGCGAAGGGAGGAGGGAAGTTTATGCAAGCATAGGGGGGAAACGGGATCTGTATCCTGAAATACAGGGCTATTCCGAAAGAGGAAATATGGAAAAACAAGATTTTTAAAAAGGTTGGGTTTCAAACTGCGGCGAAAAATGACGCGGAAGAGTTGGGCCGAGAGAATAGAAACTGAATGCGAAAAGGAAACGCGCCGACCCCAAGGCCAAGTAAGAGAGGTCGCCGTGACCAGCAACCGCGAGAGGGAGAGCCTACTTGGCAGCCGAAAGAGACGGTCAATGAGACCACGACCAAGAGGGAGGGAACCGAACCACAAACCTCCGCTTGAATCTCGAATTAGAAAAATAACACCAGAGATCTAATACGCACAAATTGGCGTAGAAAAAAGGAAATGATTGTTCAGAGACTCCCGCAATTGTATAACCGCTGCAATGGGAAAAGTGGTTTAAAAAAAGTCTTTTACTGGGGAGACGGGCAAGTTACAGCCTGCTGAGCTTAGGAAGGTAAGTAGTTGTGAAGGAAGTATCGTTGACACATATACTGCAGAAAAAGGGAACTCGGACCCACCACACAAGCTTGGGAATCGGAGAAGAGATTCAAGAAAAAGGCTTACTTCTTTCAGGAATAAAAAAAAAGAAGCCTATCATGCGAAGTGAGATGAACACAGAAGGCTTGCTCTCGAATGCCCGCATCAACGCAAGAAGAGATGCCGCGCCGGCGTCGGCAAACCATGTCTCATAATAAAAAAACCCAAAAAAGAAAAAAAAAAAAAAAAAAAAAAAAAAAGAAAAACAAAAAACCAAAAGAAAACAAAGTGAAGAATTAGTTCATCTCAGTGAGGGCTGCAAATCTGAAAGAGCAGGCAGTACGAGTGCTATTTTTTTTGTGCGATAGCGGGCAGTACTTTTGGACCGCTGAGGGGAGAGGGGTGTAATTTCCGACAAAGAGGCGAGGAGTTTACACGTAACCATACCATAATGTCCAAAGGGGCAGTACAAGGCGGCCAGACAACGAAATAACAGAGAGGGCTACCAGCATCTATTTGTCCTTCGACGCACAAAGGAAGGGGAACATCGAAAAGGCGATCAACTAAGGCAGGCTTTTCGGGCTTGGGTTGGCAAAGAATTTTCGAACAAAAAAAGTGAGAAAGCACGAGCGGCCACAAGCGGAAAGAGTCTTCCCTGGGGTATTCCCGATTCAGGGGAAAAGGGTTTGAAAAGCGAGCTGCCACGCCTTATCGGCGAGAACAGAGTGGAAGAGAACTTAGGAAGGTGCACTGAAAAGGGAAAGGAAGAAAACTGTGCCTGCGGACGGCTAAACACATGGCCAAAGAAAGCATGGATATTCCAGACTCAGAACATCAAGAAAAGACGAAAAGTCGGTGGGGAGGTAATCACCAAAGGAAAGATAGAGGGAAAAAACCTGATAAGATTTAGCTAATATGAACGGCTGAGGCCTACGAAGAACAAATTCAAGGCGGTATGGAACCAAGGAAGTAAGGACACGCGGCCTCTGTTGATTTGAGGAGATAATAGTCAGAAGAGAAAAAGGAGGTCCTCAGAATTAAAAAACAAAAAGGATAATAGTCTGTATCAAGCAAATAAGAGAGAAAAAAAAACATCTCCGGGGACATCGCTCATGCAAACAATACAAAACGCGGCAGTAATTGCCTTATCAACCAGTTGCGGCTGAACGATCAAAAAGATATTACGGAAAGGAAAAAGGGGAGAAAACAGAGATTGGAACGACAGAGGGAAAGAGGAAAGAGAAAGGCAAAAGAAGAAAAAAAAAAAAAAAAAAAAAGAAAAAAGGAAAAAAAGAAAAAAAGAAAAAGAAAAAAAAGAAAATGTTTTAGAAGAAGACGCCAAGCTCGGAAGAGATGGCGTGATAAAACGCAAACGGGAAGAAAAGAAAAGAAGGTTGCATCTCCAAGAGGGCATCCAACCACAATCAGATGCCGGCCAAAGAGCGAGGTGACAAAAATCGTAGTCGGGATACGGAGTTGGGAGTTGCTCGACAAAAAAAAAAGGGGGCGGACACCGAGCAAAGGACCGCATAAAAAGGGAGTAAAAGCCGGAACGCTGGGGCAAAGTCTCCGAGAAATAAAGGCGATCGTACATGCCAGGTGCTGTGGGCAGCAGAACTTAAGAGCAGGTCAAAAACGATTAAGGGAGTTCTAATGCCTACAAAGAAAAAATTGTGAAAGGCAAAAAAAAACACGCTGTGCTGGGTAAAAGAAAGGACTCGTTTCTCGCAAGTCAAAAAATGCAGACTATGCAAGAGAGGCCGGCAAAAAAGACTTTTTGCGAAAAGAAAGAAACCACAAACAGGCTACCGATTTTAAATGAGAAAGAAAGGAGGTATCTCCAGCCTCGAGGCTATTTGAAACGGAAAAGATAGAAAAGAAAAACTAGCAGCAGGAACTGCTGGGGTCGAAATGAAAGGACTGCAAGGAAAAGAAGAGTACGGAATAACTTATCCTGGAGGGTCGAGCGGGGAAAACAAAAAGGCTTGAACGCATCTAAACTCAAAAGAGCTGATTGTAAGGGAGGGGGGCAAGATTCGGGGACCAGGCTTCAGTACGGGCCTCCATGCTCAGAAGAAAGGGGCAAAACGTCTTCCGTCAATTTACAAAAGAAGGAGAGAGGGCACCTGTGGACGTGTGGGCCGCGGAAGTAGAGTCCATTGAAGGGGGACAGTGAGGGGTTGAAAAAGGTCGGCGCTCTACAATATCTCAGACAATTGTCGGGGAAAAACTTCAAGAGTGAAAAATTGAAAGCAGCAACCACTAAAGGGATACAAGTGCGATTAAAAAAATCGAGTCCCAATAGGTATGGGAAAAAGGGGCCGTTAATGGAAAACAGCAGGTAGGACGGGGGAAGGGTTTGTAGATGGGTCTCTCAAAAAAGAGCCCAGGATCGAAATAGAGAGAGGGGAGAAGACGTAATACGGGGATAAGTCCAGAATTCGTGCTGGTAGTTAACGTCACTAGAAATCGCAGAGGTGTGAAAAAATCAGTAGCCAATGCGAGGAATCATACGCGCCTGTGAAAACCGATTGCACATCAAAAATAAGAGAATAGTGCGTCTAAAGACGGCGAGGAGATCTGCCAGGGGAAAAAAGGGACGAATCCCCTCGGACCACGGACCTCTCAAGAAAGTGACCGGACGAAGGAAAGAAAAAAAAGCCACGGCGGTCGGGACTTGGGGGTAGGAAAAAATAAGGGACAAGTTATCTAAAATTTGTCGAAACACACTGGCAGGCAAAGAAGAGGAGGAATTCGATTCACATGCTCAAGCGGCCGTTCTCCAAGCCTTAAAGTGAAAGACACTGGGACAGGCGTGGCGAGGCGGTGCGCTCGTAAAGTGTCTAAAGAAACAGATGAATCCTCCGTGAGCAAGAGAAACACCAAAAACGAGGATAAGAGGACGTAATACATCAGAAGAAGCCTTATGCGAAAAAAAAGCCAACGACTCGAAAACTTTGAAAGGTGAGGTCGAATACCTGACTGGAGAACGGAACGTCTTGAGATGTTAAATCGAATGCCACGATCGCATGAAGCCGGTGAAGAAAGGAAAGTCTATCATGATTGGCCAGGGGGGATGAAAAAAAATAAACGCCAGAGGGCGTCAAAAGTGGGGAAAGAGGATAGTCTCAGGTAACTCATGAGAGGAGGTTTGCTCTATTTAGACGTCAAGGGCGGCTAACACGAAAATGAAAAGATTGCGAACAAAGAATAGAAGGGTGAAAGGGTTATGATCGCCGTTTGTACTTAGCAACATAGATAGGGAAGAATGTTGACCGGATTGCATGAAATTGGTAGAGGTAGTTAACGTCAACTACGCAAACGCCCGCGGATCACGATTTGAAAAAAAAAATCAAGAGGTAATCGATAAAGGAAGGGAGAAACGAAAAAAAACAGGGCATAATGAAATTGTTAAAGCGACAAATACAAAATATCAAAGCACGACTTATGGTAAAGGGAAAGAGGCTGTCAAAAACCCATCGAAATAAAAAAGGGGGTGGATACAAACAAAGGTGAGATAGGGAGGGAGACGAAAAAAGACTAGGCGCACAAAAACACGTAAGAGAAGTGGGGGTTACCGGGGGGGAGAAAAGAGGAATAACGGCGAACTTATTCGCAACAAAACAACCCAGTCATCCGACACTGCCAACAGAAAAATAAAAACTAACGGGCGTGCAAAGAGAAAAACGGAAACGATCCTGGACTTAACCTGTTACAGACATTGCTTTTCAAGTACGCTCTTGGGAACTAAAACAGGGGTACCTAAGAAACCTCCAGACTAAAATGCATTTAGCGAGGAAAGGCGTGCGTGCTGTGGGGAAGAAAGGATATGAACGCGGATCTACTTGGCGAGACAGAAAAAAAGAATAAGGACCGCCCCAGCAGGGGAAGAAGGAGAGAGAGTACTATCGCTTTGCGAGTTGACGGAGGGAATCCGAGAGAGGGAATCATTGGAGGAAAAAAAAAGTCGGTGTGGTGGATATAGATGCGATGACGGGGGGTTATCAAAAAAAGTGAACAGAACTAGAGGGGGAAGCTGATGGCGAAAAGAGAGGAGTCAGGGATCCCTAACGAGATCAACCACGGAGGGAAACCATCAAAAAGTGTTGTAAGGACTTTACGTTAAAAAATCGAAGGCCCCAATAACGAGAGCACGGGAAAGAAGACCATTCCCGACGCGGGTGACAGGAAACTTCAGGAGCGTCGCGTACAGCACCTGGTGAGAGAGGGGAAATTACGGAGTAAGGGGGAATTTAACTAGTAGGGGGCACAAAATTCCGTCGGGACCCGTGTGAAAAAGGGAAGAAGAGCTGACGCCAAAAGGGAGGCGTGACGAGAAAGATAGATTTCCCTCAGTGGGTATGGGGAAAGAAAAAATGGTTTACACATAGAACCGAGGTGTATAAAAAAGTGGAGGAAGGAAAACCAGAGGTTGTGGCAGGGACATGGCACGCTGGAGTGTCTTTGAAATCACATCTCACAGCGAAGACCTACGAGCTTGGATCGTCATATAAGGGAACTACGGTATCCCAACTTGAGAAGCTCGAATGGGAAAAAGGAAATCACGAATATTTCGGAAAAAAACTATGCCTACTAGGGCAGAAGGAGAAAAAGACGGCTTCTTGCGAGTCAGAAAATGAAAGGAACGCAACTAGTGGAAGGAGGTGGACTTTCACGAGACATTCTTGGAGGAAGCTATGAGTAGAATTTCAAGAAGGGGAGGAGGAAAACTTTTAGAAGGTGCGGATCAAGACCACCGATGTCTGGGGAGAGATAGCTCCAAGAAAAAGCACTAACAAGTGCGGGAAGAGGTTTGCATTGACATTAACCGGAGAGAAATGTGGCTAACAAGTCAGTTGGAAAAGGAAAGAGACTGGAGACCTGGTCTAAGCCTCGTTGATTAGTGGTGTGGAGAAATGGAATTGCTATCTGCGATGAACAGAAACTCGATCCCAGGAAATCAGTTGCACGTAGGAATAACGGCAATGATGTGGCCTTGGCTGTTAGAAAAAGAACACTGAAGTGCAGAGAGTCCAGAGACAGGAAGGAGAACGGGAATACGCCTTGATCCAGACAAAAAGGGATCTCAAAGTGGGTGTTAGGTCCCAGGCGGCACGAAGCATTGAAAAAGAAACCCGCCGCAGTGCGAAGAAAAAAAGGGAAAAAAAAAAGGCGGTGGCAGGAGAAGGCATCATATTGAAATTGGTCGGGGGAACATGAGAGAGAAAGTAAGGGGGCGTTTAACAGAATCGAAGAAAGCGGTTGATTTTAGACGTCCGCATGGTAGCTAAAGAGTCAAGGACAAAAGATAAGCTGTTCAGCCGGACGATAAAGTTGCATTCGTTGAGACATTGGTTAGGCCCTCTCCAGTAGCAATTTGAAGGGGGAGAAAAAAAAGCAGACTGCCCTGGGCGCTGCAAAATCAAAACCGAAAAATCAGGCCTCCCTAACGTTCCAAAACTTAGAAAGATAGAGAAGGTTCAACAACATAGATCCGTAGGGCCTGCCAGGAGAAAAAGAAGGCTATCAAAAAATCGGGAAGCAAGAAAAAAGAAACCTCCACAGGCAATATCGCAGGGGAGTATCCTTCCGGAAGAGAACGCAGCGAAAAAATCGGTGAGGGAACGGGCGAAACTCCATAAAAAAGCTTCAGCAGGTCGAGGAAACCAAACAATTCTCAAATGAAGAAAACTACACGGGGAAAGAAGGGACGCGGAAGTATCGGCTCTATTCCCAATAACCTGAGGAAAAGGGGGGACAAGGTGCTTGCGGGAAATAACTGGGGGAAGAGGAAAAAAAGACATAAACGCCTTCAGCGTCATCAAAAGTCTCCATCAGGACAAAGACGGTTTTAACAGGAGAAATGGCGATTTTGCACGCCGGGTATACAGGAGCGCCTGAAAAAAAAAAGAGGGCTTATTACCTCCTTGATAACGGAAGAAGGGGAGGAACATATAAAGAAAAAAGGGTATGAAAAGGGAGGGAAAAAAGGTTTGGGTTCGGGAAATTCCCCGTAAAAGCGGGAGGAAGAAGCAAGGACCCGGCGATTAGCCTTCCCCGGGCTGGGAGAAGAGTAGGAAGGGCTGGTGGCGTATCACGAGAAAAAGGAGGAGGAGGGCGGGAAAGTGCCGAAAACAAAGAAAAACTACTAAAAAATACCGTGACAATGGACCCCGCCATTCGAAAAGCATTTGAAGATAAGGGAACAAATAAGACTGGGGGAACAAAATGAGAGGGAAAAAGTCACCCTGAAGTCAGAGAAGGGAACCCGAAAAAAACTTATGCTGCAATCCAATGTGGGAAGAAAAACGAGGCAGGATATTGAGGAAGGGAGAAGCGAAGACAAGTGAAGAAAAGCAGTCAGGAGAGAATACAACATCCACTTGAAAGAAATTTCAAGCCCGAAAACTCAGTCAAGGGAGGGGGGAAAAAACTGGAGCAGTTATTTCATTAACATGAAAAGACGGGGAAACACCATCCTCGCACCGGAGGAGACGTCCGAACGGTCTTTCTTGGCTTTGCCGATTCTTTCAAAAGTCAATTCCGCCAAAGTTCAGCATCTCGTCGCGTGGAAAGGGGCGGGAAGGGATGTCAGACAAGATGGCTACGTAATCCTCACCCGATGAGAAAAGTCATGGCAAAAACTTCAAACGGCTCAAGCTAAGAAGTAGTGCTGAAAAGAAGGAAGAACCTCGTGGGAGAGCCGTTTTTAAAAGGCGACAAACGACGGCAGGAGGAGCCATTTCAGTGGCGTAGAAAAAGAAAAGGGGGGGGGGGGGGGGGGGGGGGGGGGGGACGAATTTCTCAGAGAGCAGAACGGGCTTCGAAAAAAATTTGACTGAAAACGGGAGAGGATGTCCATTTGGCGGATGGCCTTCATGAAAATGCTCGGTCCGTGAAATAATCGGCTACTACTGCAAGAGGAATCGTAAACTCGACACAAGAAATGAAAAAAAATACACAGGGACGCTTACTGTATAAAGAGTCGGGCAAAATGGTAGATGCAACCACAACATCTATATGATAAGCTATAAAAGGGATAAAGGGCAACTTGAGACTATCCGGAAGAGGGGAAATGTCTACCGGCATTCAGGAGTGGGGTTGCGTTCGGTTCAAACAAACGAACAAAGTGCCTACGCGACACCATTCGTAAATCAGGATGTCGGTCTCAAGAAAAACTGAGAGTCAAAAAGGAAGAGGGAGGTGGTGTACCACATTGAAGAATATACCGGAAAAGAATAAGAAAAAAGAACCGGAACGCGACCGCAGGATAAGGGACAGCAGATCAGCGGAAAAGGCCTTATAACCGACGGTATGCAGAGGGATACAGAAATCTCTGGCCATCTGGAAGGGGAAAGAGAAATTCGAGTAACAGAAAACAATCTGTAGCAAGACTTGCCATGAATATTTCCTAGGCAAGAAATCCTCGCGTTTAAGAGTACGGAGAGAGGCAAGAAAAAAGAAGGGGAACGAAAATACTGGACAGAGCACGCAGGGAAAGACCGGACTGGGAATACGCTTCCCGAAGAGGAAAAGGGATAAAGTCAGACCGTCGTACGTCAGAAAGGTAGAAAATCGAGAGTGGGAACCGAAAGAGTCGAGAGGAAACACAGTGGAAAGAAAGAGTATGCGGTCACACGTTAAAAAGGGGGAAGAGACTATATGATGACAGTTGCAAAAGGGAGAGACTGGAACCACTGCTTTGAAGTGTACCGGGACACCTAAAAAAAAGGTAAAAAAAAAAGGCTCGTCCAAACGGAAAAATTTCAGCACTATGGAATCATCACTAGGCTTAGAAGGAGGAATCCCTCAAATAGAGCGACAGCAGTCTGAACAGGCCGCGCATTGAGGAATTTAGAGGACGGCAAGGGCAAGGCGGCAATAAAAAATTGGAACGGGAAATCAGGGCAGTAATGTACGATTCTTCCAGGACTGGCATAAGGCGTCGGCTTAAAAAGAAAGGGAGGGAGAGGAACGCTCCAGCTTAATGGGGTGCACACAAGAGAAAGTGAGAGTCGGAACACCGACGACCCAAGAGTGGAAAAAGGTGGTGACCTTAGCAAGTTCACGTTCCTGTAAGGGAAGAAAAGCAGACATCACCCACCGTCGAAGGCAGTCGTACGGCAAAGAGGTCGTAAAATGCAACACAATCTAAAAAATAGCTTACGAGAGTGAGGAGGCGGGTTGAGGATGACGGCCAGAGTAAAGGGGGTTCATAAGCACTAGTCCCTGGTTTCGGGGAAGGGTTCCTGCATGGGCCGATGAAAAAGAAAAGGATATTTTTGTCCCATCTGCCGGGAGCAATGAGGAAGAGGGGAAAGCTGAACGAACGGCGCCCCCGTTAAGAAAAGGTTGTGGGAAAAAGCCAGTATGCCCCTGGGAACACGTAGTTTGCGACGACAAAGAGGGGGAAAAGGAAAAAAGGAAATGCCGCAAAGAAGGAAGAAAAACACGGAATAACCGCACAAAGGTAGATGGGGCCGTCCCTCGTTCAGCACTTTCAGCGGAGCTTGTTTAGGGGGCCCATCGAAGACATAAAGATCCAGCGTAACGCGAGGGGGAAAAGGGAAGCGCGGCGCCTTTCCAAAAAGACAGAAGAAGAGACTTTGAGATTTGTACGGTCAAGAAGCAAAGTCAAAACAAAAGACAGAAAAGTCGCCCCAGCGAGGGGGCTGTTGGGACCGAGAAGATGAGAGAAAACGTAAAAAAAAACTGCGGTTTCAGGAGGGAAACTAGGTAATCGGAACTGGACGGCAAAGAGAAAAACAGCCTACTTGTCAGCTGCTCCGTGCATCAAAAAAAGGTAGAAATTTACAAGATGGCAGGGATTACAGTCGTAAGTAGAAAAGGACTCCTGAACAT
>Ga0179593_1619854_pt1 | contig 14354 bp, 19 predicted proteins | sample CZODoug2_1_08_16_FD_185931 | JGI IMG/M metagenome (GOLD analysis project Ga0179593, IMG submission 185931) | Vadose zone soil fungal communities from Angelo Coast Range Reserve, California, USA - CZODoug2_1_08_16fungal (PacBio error correction) | ecosystem: Environmental > Terrestrial > Soil >...
TAAGTGGAGAATTCATTTGACTGCTCGAGGAATGCTCCGTCTAGAGGAGGTGGGGACACAAAGACTCACCGAAAAGAAAGGGGGGAGCCTCTTCAATGTCGGGAGCGATGTAGGGGAAAAAGGTACTAAAAAGTTGTGTTAACGAGGAAGGGAAGGATCTGACAAGTCTTACCAAATTCCTTCAACGCAATCGCAGGGGGTCCAAAGGAGTAGTGGTTGACTACCTGGGGGGGTCGACAATGGGGAAAATTCAAGGAGAAAATTTTCCGAACCATCGAAAGGGGGTTACATAACATTATTTTAAAAGATGAGGACCGTAGAAGGGGATGGGGGGCGGGAAAAAAGAGCAAGGAGACATAGAAGGAGGCAAACGAATCAAAGGGTTTACGGATAGGCTCCACCGGAAATCCAACGAAGATAGGAGTGGGTAAAACAACGTTAACACGGGGAAGCATTTTTCAAAAGTCTTAAACTAGAAGGTGATGCAACTGAATGTTGGGTTAAATCGAGCAAGAAATTCACTACGGGAATTACTGGGGAAGATAAACCGGAGATTCTGGTCAAGGACTCATGACGGGAAAATCCAAGGGAAGGCAGCACCAAAAAAAAGGTTTTAAGAGGAGACCATCGCGAGTCTTTGAGGACCCGTTGAGTGACCATAAGTCATTCGTTCGGAACAGGGATTCCCAGAGCCTTGGTTGTTCAACTGCCAGTGGGAGCCCTTAAGGTTGAGGGGGAGACAAAACACAGGAACCAATATCGCTGAGGTGTCTCTACCGGAATAGGAATCAATAACAAGGGAAAAGAGGATGGAAACTCTTGGGACACCGAGACTTGTCATGGAAGGAAAAAGACATGAGAAGCCGAGCCGCAGTATATTGGGAGAGAAAAAGATCATTTAAGGGGGGGGAGAGCTTATGATGGAGGGGGAAAGTCCCTCCTGCAAAACGTTTGAGCCAACAATTCACACCTTTTTTGGGGGAAGAACCTAACACTTCCCGAGTTCTCAAGCAACAGGGGTCTTGTCGCCACAAATTCAGGAGAGAGGGTGATCCACCGGAGTAAGGCTTCCTCGGGCAAAAAAAACAGTCGTCGCCCAAAACTCCTATTTCAACAAAAGCACCGAGAAGGAAAAGTCTCCCACAAATACCCTAAGGGTCCGAGCCTAAGACAGGCAGCATCTCGGCCCAGGGGGAAAGATTATTAGCAGGGCCAAGTCTCGGCTTCTCTGGGGAAGCTTGTGGGCGAGCAAGAATCGGGATAGTGTCACAAGAGAGAAACGCCTCCTCCCGGAAGGCAGGGCCCGACAGGGGAGAAAGCAAGAGAGCGGCGAACTCGCCTGGGAGCAAGGGGGAGACCTACCAGAAAGTGTATCCGACTGAGCAGATATCTTACGGAAAATCGGGGGATATAAGTCGGGGATTTTAACGGGGGGGTGCAGACCTCAATAAAATAATCTTTCGGACACGGAGGAAAAAGTCACGCGGTAAGGGAATGCGTTGGGTGCCAGGGGCTTTAGACGATTCGCTAGGCTTGAAGAAGTATGAGGCACATCGGAGAAAAGCGCTTCGTCGAAGACAGGGATCGGTTTGGGGGACAAAACGAGACCTAGCATCGATTAAGTATGGAGGACAGCAGGTAAGGGGGGGTAAAAAAAGCGCGGAAACCACAGGGAATCAACCAGAAGAGTGGGGTTGACCAGAGCTCTTATACACTCAGGGCTTATTGGAAAAGAAAAAGGAGGGGGGTTAACCCAGGGCGAGGGCACAAATTTCCAAAGGGTGGTGGTGATGGATCTCAGGGAATGTAGAAACATAATCGCACTGCTTGGGGGATCAAGCGGTGACATGATTCTTGGGGTTATCCGAGAAACAACGTATGAGGAAAGAGAGAGGGGCAAAATAGAGAGAGGGCTCCGGCGAGGGGGCTCCAAATGGCGTAATGGAATTCTAAGGGGCGATCCTTAAGAGTGGGAGTTTTCGAAAAGGGTGTCCTCAAGAAGGGAGGACTACCTAGCGGGGGGGAATACGAACAAACTGCTCAGATTGGGAGGAAAGAGACAGGGCAAAACCAACGGCAAAGCCATGTTATTATGGGAACGGTTACGGTCTTGGGAGGGGATAAGGAGACGCGCAATAACCTATTGCTAATAGGGTTTGGGGCAACAGAGGGCAAGCCAAGGTTGAATGAGCTCTTCTGTTCTAGATAGGTCACTTTCTTTAAGCAATTCTAATTAACACATTCGTGTACATGACAGTAAAGCAACCAAGAAATGGGACCGGCTATTGGATTAAAAAGTAGGTCACAGAGATACTACATAAATTGTATATAGTAAGATCTAGAATTTGGAGGGATAGATGCGAAATTAACGCTAGCGGGCACGAGGGTGGGGGTGTTCTCAGCTGGGGAGCGTGTGTTTGAGGTTGGGGGAGAGGGGCGTTTCTTTAAAGGCTCTCAGCGTCGGCTTCCAACCGCGTAAGAAGCAGTAAGAGAAAAAGTTGTAGGCATCTTTGTTCTGAAGTCACAAAAAGTGTCTACTGTGTTGCGGGGTGACATTCTAAAAAAAAAAACGAGACTTCTCCAACCTCATCGCAGGATAAGCCCTTCTTTCTAAGTGTAACGAGAACCAAGTGAGGAGTCAGAGGCAAACTACGGCGGTCGGGAATGACCCAAAACGGGTAGACTGATTGTATGTGAAGGGAGAGACAGGATTGGAAGTTGGAAAGCAGCAGGTAGGGCTCAACGGGGGCAAAGGAGCGGTTACCGGAAGGAGGCGCAGGGGTCGTTACTGCCAAAAGTCGGGGCAAAAGAAGTAGGATAGAGAACTAGTATGAGAGCCACTCCTAGAACGGAAATTTAATTGCCGAAAGAGAATGGCTCGAAATATAGTGGGGGAAGGGCGATCACTTAAATTATGGAAGAGAAACAAAGCCAAGAGAAATAGACCGGGTCAAACGTTTTATTAAGCAATTTAAAGAAGGCAATTGAAGGACTCTAAAAAGAAAAAGAAGATGTGCAAAAAAAAGCTATAGCTCAGGAAAGAAAAAGGCTGTGGTGTGCTACAAGTATACTTCCGATTACGAGGTACCTGGAAAAGTGGACCGAAAACACGATCAAGCGCCTGAGAGATGAGGGGGGAAAAGTAAAAAAAGAGCTATGCACCGTGCAAAAATAACCAAACTTTAGGGTACGTGAAACCGGCAGGGCTTTTCGGAAGTCGACGATTTCGTGGGTGGGAAGCCCGCTACCGAAACTCCCACTGGATTCTTTTGGATGGAAAAGAGGTCGAAGGAAGATATAGGGAAAAGAAGCTATGGCGACCGGTATTAGTGCAGGGGGGAAAAATGAGGGTCCCGGAAAATGTTCAACTAAAAGGGGTGGGGGACGAAAAAGGGGATGGGAGGAACAAAAAAGGGGGGAAAAACACTATTTGTCGTGAACCCCGTGAGGAAATTTAAGACATAAGGGAAAAGCAAGATTCCTCTTAAAGACGATTAACTAATAGAAAAACCAAAACAAGTCGAGGGAACGATTCCTGAAGGGGAGGAAGAGAAGGATAAAACAATTCGGAGGCTGGGGTATTCTCAATCCGAGCAACGAAGGAAATATAGCAGGAAAAAGGAATTGGAGGAATCAAAAATCCGGGGTAAGTGCTCTCATAAAAAAAAAAAGCTTATTATTCGGGAGATCTTGGCAGAGTGAGAATTAGTTTCTATCGATGACTCGACTAGAAAGGGAAAAGGATACATGCGGACCAGCATCTCAAGAAATTCCCTAAGAATGAATTCCATTAAAGGAGGGGAAGTAGTTCAACCGGAAAAATAGGTTAACTAGAGCAAGAATGGTACAGGTAGGTGCCGGGAAATACGTCACGTTCAGGGGAAAAAAAAGATTCCGGGGAAGTTCAAAATCGCAAAGAAATACTTAAATCCTTCTATGCGAATATGGGTCGAAAATCGGAGGGGAAAAAAAATTTTCCATGCAAATTCAAGGAAGAAAGGTTTTTGACGAAGGCCCACACAGGGTTCCGGGTGCAATACGCGGGTCCAGAGAAGTTGGTTAGACAGCAATTAAAGAAAAATCAGAAAAGGAGTTGGCGCTCGGTCATAAAATCGGCACGGGTGGCCCCCCGAGAAAGTGCAAACCGTTGTATGAGACATTCATTCGTCCTTAAACGGAAGAGGGCGGGACGGAAAGGGCAAAGGGGGGTGGGGAGAGAGGGCAATAAATGCAGGGCAAGGTTTATTACGGGCAAGCAGCGTCGTGAATTCGTCATCGAAGGGGTAATACCGGTATGGGGGGCAAAGACACACGATTGGGGGGGGTCCTCGAAACGGCTATAAAGGGGGAGACCACCGGGGTTTTTAGCTCAAATCATATTTGAACGTAAAAAAGAGAGAAATGGAGTTAAGGTGCCTAAGGACGATTACCCCGGGAGCAAAGCTTTTGTGCGGGGCGAAACTGTACGGGAAACATAAAAGCAGGCAGGCGAATGCAAGAGGAGGCAAGAGGATTGCAGCTGGAGTCAAGGCTTTAGAAACCGAACCTTAAGGAGGAAAGGAATATAGCGGCGCGAAGGGGGGGAAAAAAACTCGTCATAAAAGGAGACTTCGCTTTGGAGAGGCAGGAGTCAAAAGGACACTCATGTTCAGAAGCAAGAACAAAAAAACAATAAACGGTTGGCAAATACCTAGGCGGAGGACACTCAACAGGGGGGATAAGAGAGAAGACACCAAAGTAATTTGAGAACAGGATCTCAAGGAGAAGGTCAGCATTCCCAGAAGGAACAGATGACAACCGATCTAGATTCCACGTGCATCAGGCGGAGCAAAATAGAATTTGGGGACTGAGATACTCACTCAGCGGGTGGGGGACAGCCGACACTCAAGGAGACACAGACACTCACCCTCAAAAAAGAAACAAACGAACAATCAACACAAAAAGATCAAACTCGAGGTACTAATTGCGTCGCAATAGGCGCATAGCAAAAGAGCTAGGGTCTACTAACTAAACCGGGGGCCTGTTCGAAAGAGAAACGAAGGCAGGCGCATTAACTGGGGATATGCCTTAAGCTTCAAAATGCAAACGAGCGGCGGGGCTTCTGAGGGGGGGAAGGAAAGTGAAATTCATCTCTGAAAGAGGACTCAAAGATTCGAGGACAGAAGGGTTAAAAATCTGTTGGAAAAAACGCAATCCGCGGACATCGATATTGCGCGATCAGATATTGTTTGGAAACCCAGCGGGAGGAAGAACAAAAGAACTAAGGATGTAGACTGAGTACTTTTTTTTGGGGGCCAGCAGAAAAGAAAAACCAACCTTTGAAATAGGCGTAAGTTTTGGGGGAGAAAAACAGGATGACAGGCCAACGGCGTGACACTAACGTTGGTACTGGAAAAGAAGGTGGCACGGGGGACGGAAAGGGCAAATGGGCTGGGGGGCAGTCGAAAGGACTTATAAATTAACGGCGAGATCTCGGCACCCAACAACGGGAGGGCAGAGATATAACGAGGGAAGGCAAAACGGCAGCCAAGGGCGTGTTGGGGGAAAGAGAATGCACATAGGAAAAAAGGGAGAAAAAGAGGTTCTCAAGTGCTCATAATGACAGCTAGCCGAAGAGGAAAAAAGGACCCCCTTATTGGGAAAGAGGGATGGAGAGAAAACCAATCAACATCCGGTGCTGGAACTGTTACATCGGTTCCAGGGGGACTGAATCGACAGCAAATAATCGTGGGAAAAAGTTGAATGGTGGGGGCCACCGTCAAGGAAGTTTAAGCAACGGCATAGGGATCAGTTATGCGGAAAAGGTAGGGGGAACAAAGAAGGGGGAACGCTAAGGCACAATGTCGTCTAAACGCACAGCAATGGAGGGTGAAAAAAGCAGGGGGAAGAAGAATGGGGAGTCCCTGATTGAACTGGAAACGTTTGGTCTATGAATAGCGGGATTGTCGGGGAGGTTCTCGGAAGGGAATAGGGAGCAGTTGTGTAAGTTCCTCTGGGGGTGCGCGATTTTTGGTTTATGGGGGGAGTGGAAGGGGGGTGGGGAAAAAAAGGGCGGTGTGTACAGCCGCCGAGAGGTAAAAATAAATCTTGGACAGGTATAGAGAGGGTTATTCACGAGAGGCACTTTGGGGATTAGGTGGCAATACCCGTAGAGAGTGTCTATAGGGAGTATTCTAAGAGGGTGTAATACAACTCTATCGAATTTGGGGGTGACTAATAAAAAAAGTTTGGGTCCCGCGGGCTTAAGGGAGAGGACAAAAAAAGTGTTCATAGGGGGTTGGAGGTCGAGAAACAGTGTGTTGAGGTCATAGGGACCTCTAACGACCGGTAACAGAGTTTGGGCAAAAAAAAAAAGGCGAAGGGCGTAAGACTCTTAGACAAAGGAGAGGTCTCTGATCCCTTTGAACGCAGGGAAGAAGGCCGGGAGGAGAAATCGGTTGAATTCGAGCTGGGGACGGAAAAGGGTTGAAAAGAGCCAATGAAAAGTTTCTACCTGGACGGAAGACCATCTTTGGTGAATTTACTAAGGGGGAGGAATGGGATGAGCTCAAAATAATGGGGGGGACAAAGCTAGAAGTACGCTGTCGAAAAAAGGGGTTTTGTTCCGAGAATCTGGAGACTAGGACTATTACAAACTGCATTCGCAGAACGTAAAGAGAGGGGCAGGGAAAATTTTGATTTCCAGATTAAGTTCATTTCATTGGGAAAAAGACACGAAGTCAGTAAGATTTGAAAAAGGGAGATGGAAAGGGGCGGCAAAAGCTACTGATTTCGGGGAGGGGGGAGCAAGACGGGGAGCAGCCCCTCCAAATGTGTTTCTTTAAGGGATGAGCGGAGAGGCATAGACTACCGATAGTGGGAGCCCGAAAGAGGGAAGTTGGGGAAAATGGGAAGGAAAAATCTTGAGGGAACTTTTTTCCATGAAATTGGTCGTGCCCGGAATGGGGGTAGAAGGGAAGGACAAAAGAAAAGGGTAGGGGAAAAGATTGGGAGATCGGAAACAGATTATCTAAAGGGCCGTGTGAAAAAATTTCAAAAGGCAGAGGGACCTGGTCAATTTCGAGAGGGAAATTAGATTTAACTATTCAATTCGAATGTAAGTAAACAGGAAGGAGGGCTTATGTGGGGGGGAGAAACGGAGGGCGGATGCACGGTAGAAATGAGTCAACCATCTGGGACAGGCTAAAGGGATCTAGAGTGTTATTAATAACGAAACAAAGGGGATGGGAGGGACAGATAGAAAGAAGGAAAGAAAGGGAAGGTGCTATAACTGTGGGGTTGGGGCCTGTCGGAATGCATATCAGAGCAATCGACTCTATAAGAGGGGGGGAAAAACCAACAAGAAAAGAAAGCTGTGGTTTCTCAAAAAGGACGATCAATAAGTCGCGAAGGATAGGGGAAATTCCCTTTAAAAAGGGTGGCGGAAAAAAAAGGGGGAATGTGAATTCAAGCAAGTGGTCTTCACCGCGTCTTAAAAACTAGCGCCAGTCGTAGCATTGTTTGGGAAAGAAAGTGGTTAACGGCAAATTCGGCAGAATTTTCCCAAAAATCCAGATGTGGATTGCCTCCAAAAATTCAAGTCTCCGAGGCGACCGTGAGCTGATTATGCGGGGCCGTCCTATAGTAGAGGGATAGCAGGGAAAAGCATGAGGGATCCGCCCAGGATGGGGGGGCGCTGCATCAGTGCGAGAGGCATCCACGGGAAAGGGCGTTATTGGGTTCGGTAGAAGTCCTGCAATCAATTAAGGAGAAATTCCGTGAAGAAAAGGGGGGGCCAAAACAGACTCAAATATTTTTGGGAATTGGCAATCAATGCAGTAACTGCTAACGGTTGCCAAGAACAAATCGTCTCATGCGGAAGAGGGCGTAAAAGCAAAGATTTGGTCACACACAAGGGGGTGGTTTTCGAGATCGCTAGGGGGAAGGAGACTCAGAAGGGGGGTTGGGGGGGCTTACAAGAGGAAGGATGGTAAAAAACTAACCTGACCCTCCGTGGCGACGCAGCAAGTAGAACAGTTTGGGGAAGTGGGATCAAAAACTGGAAGAAAATAGATTCCCTCTAAAGACCCTCTTTCTTCAATTCAAATTGGAAAGCGAGGGTACGGATCAGGATCTTTTAGGAAAACTGAAAAGGTAGGAAGGAGCTAGAGAAGACTCCGCGCTAATATGGGAAAAAAAGCTCCCGGGGGGACGGAAAGATATAGTATTAAGAAATACCACAAGGAAACATAGGTCGTCAAAGCCAAGAAAGAAAAGAACAATTGGGGTCAAAAGGGAGGGGGCGAGAAATAAGGGACATCACAATGGATAAAAAATTCTATAAATGACGACCCATAGGCGAGTAGATCCGCTTCCGTTGGGAAGGGAAAGAAGACAAACGAAGAGAAGAGCTCTTGATCAGACAACATACAAAATGGATTACCCTATCAAGCGGGTTTGGAAACCGCGCCTTGGAAAAGCCCCTCAACAATCTCGCAAAAAGGGAACCGAAAAATAGGCAAGCAGCGGAGGGGAAGAATTAAAATCAAATTAGGTAGGCAAAGTGACAGAGAGAGAAGTGAATATCAGCCCGATTCAAAGAAGGGAAACGGAAGGAAGTGCTGATATTGGGGCTAAAGGAAGGAGTAAAGATCTTTCAAGTCAATACATACACAAAACAAAGAAAACCTCTTAGCACTCTCGATGACAGGAATTGCAGGGGGAACACAAACTAGCTCATGGGAACATCAGGATGGGGGGCGCGCATAATACTTTGTTGGGAAAAATTAAAAGCCTGGAAGATGACTGGGCCAGCGAGGAGGCAAAAGAGAGGGGTCAGATGATAAAGAGGGGGGGGGAAGAGACATTCTAGGCCCAAAAGGTACTCCAACAAAGGGAGGGATTAAAAGGATGAATAGCGTGCTGAGGGGGGAACGGGATAGCACGTGAAGGTCAGAATGAGAGGAGGCTTCGGGTTAGCATCTCAACAACAAAAGGGGGAAGGATAGAGAACCCCGAAAAGAGAAGGGGAGGAATGACGAGCACCAAGGATTTAATGGGCTAGGGCACGGGACTAAAAAACTAGCAAAAGGCTGGCGAAAAATTTGAACTAGAGAGAAACAGAACTGCTATAACGAAAAAACGGGAGGCTATTTAATAAAAAAGGTAAAAGAAAAAGACAAGTCTTGACGCATCTACGAGAGGGGGTGGGTTGACAAAAAAGAGGGAGCTCAATCTTCAATGGGGAGTTCGGACGGGGGGGGGGAGAAGTATTGTCACACAGGGGGGATGGCGGTGCATCCAGCTCTTCGATTAAAGTGACATTACACTTGGCGGGAAACGACAATTAGAATGACAAAAAAGGCGATTAAGAGCACTCGGGGTGACAATTCCGAAAAGGTTTAAGTGGCGATACGATGGGGGAGAAAAGGGAATTTAGACGGTGGGAAACGGCGCGAATTTTGAGCTAAGTTGTAATGGATCTATGCACTTTGGTTTGATTACCGGGGCTGTGAGAAGTGTTGGTGGGGGGGGGGTTTCTGGTGATCAATTAGAGGAGAGTTGCAAAAACAGTCAGAGCGTAATATAACAAGAGGGGTAGATGTTTGCGATTATGGAAACGGAAGGGGGGCTTTTTATCAATTTGGGAATAAGAAGCGCAATGAAAAGATCGGTTCGCAGTCTAAATTGGGGGGGAAATATAAAAAGTGTGAAAAGTCCCCTAGGGGATATGAGATAATGATATGGACACCACATGTTGTGCTGGAGAGTTTTTGTTTCAGGGGGCGACGAAGGGGATTGTAGGAGCATTCGTGAGACGGCAAGTAGAAGCAAATTCGGGACCTTTAGGGAGGGAGGACCTAAAAGTGCGTCGAGTCCGGAAGTTTCACGTGGGTTACGTGAAAGAAAAATTGATGAGGGCTAAAATACATCTGATTAAGAAGGGGGGGATAGTCAAGCTCGAGCAATTGAAATTTACAGAAGGGAAAGCCTTTGAGCTGGGGGGTATCCATGCTAATGCGAGGGAGAGTGTTTCATCTCCACTCAACAAGGGGAGATTCGGAACCGTCCTATTAATCTCCATTCGGGACTATTTATTTAATTTTAATAGGGGAGGTAAAAGATCTCAAAAAAAAAAGCTGGGGGGGGGCTCAAAAAGGTACTAGGGGAAGGTCGAGGAAAAAGAATGGGGGTGTAAGCTGATGATGAGTAAGAAGGAGGAAAAGAAGGTAAAGGGCGGGGTAGAGGCTAACATACGGAAAGCATGTTGGGTTCTTAGATATGACGTTTCAGGGGTCAGGACACTGGATGTAAACGAGAGGTAACACTTTCTATGAACTTGGGGCCATAATCCGTATTAAAGAGGGGGGGAACCGAAGAAAAACACTCAAATGGGAGTGTATTTATTTGACGGAAAAAAAGGGGAGAGGAAACTAAGGCCAGAGACTAGGTGGAGAACAGGAAGGATTGAGAAAATTTTCTTCTTAAACTGGAGAGGATAAATGGGGGGGAAGGAAAATTTGGGAAGAATTTGGGGCGAACAATAAAGAAAAGAAAAAAAAAAAAATGGGGGGCGGATGAACGGACAAGAAGTTGCAGGTGAATAAATTGAGGAAAGACGATTAACTAACTCAAAGAAGTAACTACTGGGGGCGTATTAAAAAAACGGGGTACAAGAGTGAAGAAGGGAACTTAAGCGAAGAATATAATTGATCAAAAAATTGACTTGAATTTCTCGGTAGGGTCCACTAGCAAGGAATAAGGGTTCGGCCATACAGGATCGGCAAAGAGGATCATAAAGGGGAGCTTTAATCAGCAAAGAACAAGTTATGAAAAGGGGAAGAAGGAAATAAGCCTGTACGAGGAAATTACTTGTCTAGGGCATTCCTCAAGGGACCTTGAAAGGACGGCGCCCCCTAGCACTCCGCCAGTGTCTCAAAAGGCATTATAGAAGGAGGGCGGGAAGTTCAAGGGACGGGAAAAAAGGTGTTGTAAATCTCCGACAAAGTCTTATGATCATGGGAGGACCGAAACCCGGACGTCCTTGGCAAGAAACCATCCTAAACGGAAATACAATGGCGAGAAGCGGAGGGGATCCGAAGGTTTTACGATCATTCGGACAAAAATGAGAAAAGGGGGGTTACGGCCCCAGTCAGAAAAGAAGTTTTGTTAATTATTACTCAGGAAACGGAGCAATCTCGCGTGACGGAAAAGGCATAGAGAGGGGGGTAAAAAGTACAGGGGAAAAATACACAGGAACCATCAAAATCCTAAATTTGGGAGGGCGAACAAGGATTCCAAAAAATCACAAAGGACCTATTGGTCCAGCACGCCAGCGGGGGAAGGTGATTCGAGAAAAGTGACAAGACCGAGTGCCACTCCAGGGTTTTCAAACTGAACAAAGCGCCGTTATGACAGGTGCGCTAAAAGAAAGAGGTGAGGGTGAGCTGGGTCACTGGACACCTATTTGGAAAGCGACACAATGGTTAACCGACGGAGCTAGGCTTGGGTGGAACGCGGGTTGGCGTCCATGAATTATGAGGAACTTCTCTAAAGAAAACCCGATTTCGACACCGGTAGCCCCGGAGGGGGGGGGGCGGGGAGCGAAAAAAAAACTGGAAGAGAAAAGAAGGGAAAAAACATGGGAGGATTCTGCAATTCAATTGGGAGAGTGAACGTCTATACCTCAGGAGGGCAGGGAAGGGAGAAGGACCTATGAGAAAGAGAGATTGAAAAAGGTAAATGCCGTGAGACGCCTTGGACCTCTCCTAATGGGGATAAATCTGCCAAAAGAATAGAGAGGGTCGAGGAAGAAAACAGAAAACACATTTTGGGGGGGGCCTAGGGGCTATCCGAGTTCCCTAAACTTGGTGAGGAGTCCAAATTCGATAAGGGGTGGTGGCAAAAAAAAATAGCGGGGAAAGAGGAATAACCCTAGATTCGGAACCCATGTGATAGCAAAAAAAAGAGACACAGCTAAAAGCTGAAACTATTTATCATCATCAACCGATCAAAAACGGTGTTCTCTTAAGATACGGCTGGGTGGGGGAAAAATCCGAGGGGACAGAAAGACGCACAGGAGGGAAAAGGAAAACGCAACTCAATAGAGGACAGGGCGAGGATCTGGGGGGCTCAAGAGGATGGAGGCAAATTCAGATTGGAGAAACAATTATCTATCGAGATAGCTACGCTAGTCAACAGCGCATTGAAAGAGATTCTGGGGGGGAGAATCACCAATACTAAAAAAACATGCTAACATCATCGGCATGTGTCTTGACGGAGGGTAAAGCATCATCCCGAGAGGGGCTAACGGAGAACAAGGGGTGGAAAGAGGGGTAAAACTCAGGACAGCATGAGACATCAGTATCTGGGGTTGTACAACTAGGGCACAGGAGAGAGGGAAAGAAAAGCAGGGGACTTTGGTGGGGATCATCGCTCTTAGTCGAAACTGAACCAGGTTTTGTTCGTCGGCGGGGGGGGGAACTCCCGGGCCAAGTGTGACGAAAACCCGGAGAGAGTTGATCTTACGGGGGCATCGCCACTTGAAGCAGGAGCTGGTAGAAGTGCGGGGGAGGGTTCTACGATGAGTATACAAAGAAAAAATCAAACAAGGAGGAGAGAAAAGCTAACCCAAGAAAAGAAGAATGAGGCAGAAAAGTGAATTGAAGTGGAGCATGCACGACGAACTGAAAAAAAAAACGGGGATAAGTGGGGCCAGAAAAGTGAGAGCAAACAAAAAACTACAGCACGCTCATCTCGACAAACGGCTTAAATGATGTGCGACGAGACTGAAACAACGTCCAGAAAGGGGCGAGGCCGACTCGGTGGAAAAATTGGGGAAAAAAAAGTTGCCTGGACTGTACGTACTTCGCTAAAAGTTTGTGCACGGATACTTGTTCAAAACGAAAAGGTCGATACCCGAGGGATGGCAAAGGGAATTTCACCAAATGCGATCAACGTCTAATAATGCAGGAAGACAAGCGCGAGTATTAGAGGGTCGATAATATAGGGAAAGAAGGGAGGTGCTTAAAAGTCTCAATGCCACATCTACAGGGAGAAAGACGCTTGGATGTGGTGGGGGGGAGTGGGGAACCTCTGTTTCTATATGGGTTTGGGCACTGGTAGGTGTCAATGAGAGGATATGGGGAGACAAAACCACATAAAGACCCCTTTGGGACATCGTAAACTCTGGGGGCTAGTTTTGGATTATCACTACGGGGGGGATTGGAAATGGTGTAATCCGGAGGGGCGAAAGGGTCTAATGGATCTATAATCAGAACAATGTAAGATCGGATATGGGGGTTGGGGAAAAAAAAAGTGAGTGGCCCTAGCCGAGTCTTACAAACAAATTGTTGAAAAAAAAGTGGGTGGGAGAGGAAGAAAGAAACATTTTAAAAAATGGGAGAGAAAAGCGAAGAAAGGTCTCCGTAAACTCCTTAACAGTATAGTTACAAAGACTAAATCTAAGTCGCATATATACCTTCATAGAAAGACGGGGGGGGTCAGGAAAGCAGAAGAGAGGGGAAACGGGTTAAAACAACAACCAAAGCTTGGGCAATTGATGTGATCCAATCCGAAGATCGCTAAACTATGTAGGAAGGCGATCAGGAAAAAGTTTTAGCAAAACAGAAAATTCCAGGTAGAAAGGAGGTTAAAGAAGCGCCAAGTACGTGAAAGAGAAATTTGAAATTGAAAGGAAGCACCAAAGAAAAATCAGGAGAAAAAAAAAGCTAGATAAAAACGGGTCGGTCGTGACTGTTGTTTTCTCTGAAAATCTGAGGACTTCATGTACGAAAGGGGAGAAAGACGAATAAGATTGCGCAGGGCGAAAAAAAAAGGAGAACTAAGGCAAAATTTGGTTGCCAGTAAATATTGTACACGTGCAGTGGAAGCAAAAGAAATGTAGGCCACGTAAGGAAGGGGGAAAAGGAAGAGGGAAAAGGTGGCGTATAAAAAAAAGCAGGAAAAGGCGTAAGGGTGACGCACTCGCAATGGTCATTATAATAAAAATTTCGAAAAAAATAGAGGGACTTAACGGGATAAGGAGAGAGGCTAGAGAGCGAGGGAGGAATTTTTCAAAATTTGGCTAAAGGGTGGCAATAAGAGGGCCATTGTTGAAAAAATGGTCGGACAAGGAAAAACCCGGGGGGGTTCGATCTTAAAGGCGGAGACTTTCCGGGGGAAAGAAATAGCAGCGCAGGGGAAAGTCACTCTGGGCGGAGATTAAACAAAGTGGTTTATGAAAAGGGGGGGAATTGTAACTCTAGAAAAATAAGAAAATTGAAACAAGTATAACGGGAAGGGTGAAGGGGAGGATGTGGCCGCGTATAAGAAACTAAGACAGTCGTCCTCAGTAAATCAAACTGAAAGCTTTG
>Ga0179593_1626572_pt1 | contig 14354 bp, 25 predicted proteins | sample CZODoug2_1_08_16_FD_185931 | JGI IMG/M metagenome (GOLD analysis project Ga0179593, IMG submission 185931) | Vadose zone soil fungal communities from Angelo Coast Range Reserve, California, USA - CZODoug2_1_08_16fungal (PacBio error correction) | ecosystem: Environmental > Terrestrial > Soil >...
CTGATGCGATATAAGGAAAGGAAATTTCCATTAAGAAAGTGGAGGCAAGAAGACGTCCTCATCTGCATTCAACAAACTGCATGCGGGGGGGCCAGGGGAAATAACCTTTCAGGGGTTGGAAGAAAGCACCGGAAGAAGGCACCAGCTCGCAAAAGAGGCTCTACACGCAGTCATTTCCCGTTCAGTTGCTACCGTGGAAAAAAAAGGCTTCGAGGGAATCGCAAGGAAGGCGACGAGTACGACGGGGTTGGGTAATGGTAAGGACATGCGCGAGACGGACCAACAGCAATGAGATCGTGCGAAGGCCCCTTCAAACTAGAGAGAAAACCATAGAAGATTACAAATATACAAAGCTCTCTTGGGGGGAGCTAGGACCAGGCCGCCGGAGGAACTTAACTTTCCTCCTTCCGAGGAGGAACTCGCGGCTGACGCAGGCCGTGCATAGGAGGAATTGGGGCTGTAACGAGAGCTCTAGCAGCCAAAAAAAGACCGGAAGCGTCACTGCTACTGAGCGAGAGAATGAGGTCTCCCCAAAGCAAGGGAGTGCAGGCGGACAAGGGCCGTAAGAGCAGCCTGGGGAGAGAGAAACGGGACGCAGGAGAGGGTCTTAAGTCCTTGCCCAGGAGCATACTTTCGAGAGAAAAAAAAAAAACATTCCTTATACAGGGGCCGGCGCCGAGAGAAAAGAATGGGGGGGACAATCGAGAAGATTTAAAGCGCCCGCATCGGACGGAGGACAGACTCCTAAAGGGCCCTCAAGGAAAGCTCCGCGGAAATTCGCACACACGAGGGACTTAGCAAAGGGGGAAAGGTAACAGCGGCGAAAGGTGCACGTTGCGTCTGGAGAGGAGAGGGGGGGGACGATTATATAGGGGGCTATGCAGAGCAAGAGAAAAAGGAGACCTCAGGTCCTCGTTAGGGGCTCCAGACCGGGGGAGGGGGGAGGGCTTCCTGATTGGGGAAGAGGAATAATCGAGCCACCGCTGAATACGAAAAGGGAAATGAGCTGGCCTTTGAAGCTTATCCACCAGCCCGGACGAGCGAAAGGAGAAGCATCTGTAAGGAACCCCAGAAGGCGGCAGAAAAAAAAAGCCTGCGTGTACAAAGGGGCGGGGAAAGAAAGTCCCCTCCCGAGGCTAAGAATCGAATTGGAAAAAGAAAAGGGAAGGAAGTCTGCTGAAATCTGCGGGATCCTCGGCGCCAGAGACCGCTGGGCGCATCTCAAGAAAAAAAAGGGAAAGTCAGAGAGTTGGTGCTAAAACGAAGAGGCTAGAAAAAACAAGACATAGGAGGAAAAGTCGTCGCACGTCCGTTCGAGAACGAGGAGCAGAACGCCATGGCGGAGAGTTCGAGGGACAGGGGAGAGCCATGTTAACTGTTTGGAAGAAGAGGCTAAAAAGACAAGGTAAAGTGTGCACACAAGTGGAGGGAAGGAGACAGGGGGGGGCCTGCGGGCTTGGGGGGCTATTTTCACAAGAGCAGGGCTCTGTATGTCGGTCTAATTCCAGGAAAGTCGGTCGCCTTCGGGAGGAAAAAAAGCGCGAAGAAGCGCGCCGGAATGACCAGAAACAACCGACGCATGCCATAATAGCTAAAGTCTCTCTTCGTCGGAAGAGGAGGGAGGCGCCGTTACCCAGAAGGGGAAGGAGGAGAATCTGCGTGCCGGCTGACGCCACTGGGGAGGGATCGGATCGGGGGCTCTTCGCGCCGAGCTGGTCACCCCTTTTCTACTCGATCGAGGGCAGGCTGGAAAGTTTAGATGGAAAGGAAGTGAGGTCTCTTCGGGCGGCATTGGCGACCGCAATGGATAAAGTCTTCTACGGTACGAGCGTCGAGGACAACAGCTCTAAAACTTCGACAAAGAGTACAATAAGAGGAGAGGGAGTTCTCAAAGACTTAGGCATGGCTTGACTCAGTTCTCCACTACTATCGAGAGGGAAAGAGGCAAGGAAGGTTCAACCGCAGGCCGGGCGGAATGCAGACCTCTTAATCCGGGAAGTGACCGGAAAGGGAGAATCAGAAACGGCCCGCGTCTCTGCGCAAAGGGGAAAAAAAAGGAACTTAGCCTCACTTTAAAATCAGACAATCAGGGTCTTTCCAGGCGCCCAGAGAGGAAATGTCAAAGGAAGGGAATGAAAAAAGAGCTCAGCGACTACGAGCATGGTGGGTGACCATCAAGGAGATCGGCGCGTAAAGGAGAGACGTCGATCTCATCGAACGTCAATCACGGCGCTGCCGCCCGCGAGCTCGCAGAAAACCGCGAAGGGAGAAACCAACTCGCCAGGTCTAATCTCGACAACAAACAACGGGAAGGGGAGCCTGCGATCGCAGATAACTCCCATTCCGCCAGCAGGCGTCGTACGGGGGGGTTGGGGGACGAAGAACAGGAGTTATTGACGTTGAGGACTTTGTCCTCGTGACGGAGCCGGAAGAAAAGGCTAATCCGGGGATTGTCAGCACAAAACCATATCGCCGGTCCTCGCGGTTCTACGGCCGAGAAAAGGAGGGCTAGCGGGGGAAGCCGCAGAGAAAGAAAGAAAAAAGGGGAGACCTTCGGCTGCCGTGGCACCGAGCCGAGGAAAACGGAGGTGGCTACTCCCTTCCCTCACAAATCGGAGGACCTCTCAGGGAACGAAACCTGTCACGGATACGGGAAAGGTGAAAAAGGCGCTGCGACTATCGGTGGAGAATAGTCACGATGGCAACTCAGCAGCTTCTGTCGCTAAGCTTTCCCATAACAAAAGGGGGGTCGCAGCAGTGGGGGGCGTGGGCGAAAGTACACCTCGAACGGCGCCACAAACCGAATACCGAATTTCTGATGAAAGGAGGGCGCAGACTTGGGCCGCGACAAATTCCTGACGCGCCGATCCTGGACAGAATCAAGAAAAGGTTGGCAAACTTGTTGAAATCAGAAGCGGGGTCTCCGTCAGATGACGAGAAAGGAAAAACGCTGCTAAAAAGACGAATACCACTCTTCCCCCTGCGAAGGGAGAGGTAAACCGGGTTAAGGAACGTCGGGCAAATCTCTTACCGCGAAATTAGGAGCGAGGAAGGGGTCCATAGATATGCGGAATTGGGACGGCGGATAGCCTTCTTGGCGGGAAGGTGTCAACCCTACATAGAGGCAAACAAAGTGCTCCACCTCCTCCATGTAAGTGTGAAAAAACCTCAAAGATGAGGGGGGGACGACAGCCCTCCTCCCTTCAGGGGGGGGGGAACACACTGGGATCAAGCAAAGGGGAGCTGTAGCATCACGTGTGAAAATTTCTGAAGGGGTTGAAAGGAGGAGCGTTCGGCGCAGGCTCACAGGCTCGAGGAACCCTATCGAACTCAAAAGTTAAGCCAGAGTTCTTTCCGCCCGTCCCAGGGAAGTGACCTCGACGACTGCCACAGTGACGAGTAGTATTCTGGAGGAAAAACAAACGCAGTTGACGGACAGCGATCCTAGCGTTTCTCACAGAGGTATAAATAAACAAAGATTGAAGCTCCGAGTTGAAAGGACTCTGCGGTAAAAGATAGAAAGCAATACGTAGTAGTCACCTGACTGACTCAAGCCGAGAACTACAGCGGGGAGGATAAAAGCCGGGCACTTTGACATGCAACCGGAAAGCGGAAGGCGGACTTTCTAGAACGTAAAAGAGCACACATGCGCGGAGGGGGCGCGTAGAGGGGGCCAGCCTGAAAAAAAGGGAAGAGAAGCGTCTTTGATGGTCGCACTCAAAAATCCCGGGTACGGAAAGACCAAGAAAGATTGGGGCTCACTCGGACGACCTTGCGGAAAAGATCAGCCTCGAGGCGCAGCGAAGAAAAAAAGCGCCTCACTCGAATCAAACCCGACCCATCTCACCTTCGTCTTTGGAAAGCACAGGCGCGGGAAGAGACGGCCTCGGGTGGGCGATAGGCCCAGGGCAGGAGGGTGAGGGCTTGTGATATAAGCCATTTCTTGCGCCGTGAAATGCTCGAATCAAAGGAGGTTAAAAAACTCAAACGGGGGGCTCCTCGCAGAATAGATAGAAGGCTGTGCGTAAAAGGATCGAAACAGCAGAGAGTTTGACGTTCCCGGAAGACATCACCATAAATGCGCACAAATAGGGGGGGGCAGATACTCTCCCAACAGAGGGGGGCGTAGCTGCCATAGAAGAAATCACCTCGGAGCTGGTGAAAGGAGGTTACAGGAGATAGCGAAGTACGGAAAAGCGGGCGCGGGGGGTATGGGGGGACTGAAGAAAACTCGGGTCCTTCAATACAACAGACGCCAAAAAAACAAAAAGGGGAAAAAGACAGCGGTAGGAGGAAGCTGTCTGACAGCGATCGAGGAGAAGGAGGTGGGGAATTCGATTGGAGGAAGATCCCCATCAAAGTAGGGAGTTCAGCCGGAGACGGGTCTGGGGGACTTGGGGGGGGGGGAGCCCTACCAGAAAGAAAAGATGCAATTAGTCCGCATACGGACCGGCAATTGAGGGGGTCAATGAAAAGGAAACTGATCGGCAGACGTATTCTCCAACGGGATACAAAAGCGGGTGGGGGGAAAAAAGTAACAAACAGGCAAAACTATGATTACTTGTTGATAGGGGGAGAAGGGGGTGGAAGCAAAAAGTCTTGCAGCGCAGACAGCACCGACCTGACGTCACAGAACTCCAACGCCGCGATGAAGGGGGGTGAGTCAAAGGTGACCAGGCAGGTCTGGGCCGTCCTATCTACGATACATCTCCGCTAGAGATAGCGGAAAGGACAATTAAAACTCAAAGAAGGATAATCCCTGAAGTTTGGGGCTGGCTGGGGGGCAATAGTAGTGAGTGGCAGGAAAAAAACAATCCTTTTTCTAAGAGAAAACACCAGGACTACCTTAAGGGGGGAGACTCGATGCCGATCAACACAAAAGGGGGAAGGGAAAGAGAGACTAGTCGCAAATCGAGAGGGGGAAGGACATGCAGCTTAAGGGCAAGAACGATGTCATCAGAGGCCAATGATGCGAATGGCATGCCCCTACTTGAGGAAAAGCAAAGAGGCATGTATGCTGGGAGCTGTCGACCCAAGAGAGGGGAAGGGAGTGTCCTAATAGGAAATGGTCGGCAATGCGTCAGGCCTTCGGAAGGTAAACGAAACCTGCCAAGCTACTTGGAAAGGGTAAACAGTCGCAGGGAAGTTCCGGGGGGTCAGGGGAAAAGGGAAGAACAGGTGTAGGGACTCAGTACAATATGAAGTCAAAACAATCGCAAATTGAAACTGGCAGTTCCGACCGGGGAAAAAGGAGCGGCGGTATAGTTCCCACGGCTTGGAACGAAAGGAGCCGCGTGGACAAGCTCTGTCGTAAAATCGATCGGCGCGAAGGAAGCCCGGAAGAGGCGGGCTCAGACTAAACCAAAGCGAACGACAAGATGGAAGAAGATCAATCGCCGGGCAGGTCAAAAGGAAGACGAAGAAGCCCCCACTCAGCCTTCGAAGGAAAAGCTCATGGGAAAAGCCTGCAGGGGACCTTGACGAGGGGAGTGGGGGAAAAAGGGGCCCCGTAAGACAAAAGATCTAGAAGTCATTCATACAAAATCGCCTTTCGGCTCTCAACTCTACAAGGCGATTATGCACAGGAAACCTGGACTCGCACTCCGCTGGCAACTATCATCGGACTGTGAAGCCATCGAGATCAGAAACTGGGCTTCGGAGAGTTGATAGGAGAAGGAAAAAGGGGGAAAAGCAATCCTGATGGGAATAAACAGTAGTCTATACTGGGAGAATCCGGGGGGGGGAGGAGAACAAAAAAGATTTCACGGATGCAAAGAGAAAGAATAGTACTTGTGACATACATCGAAAGTAATCCTGGGCGCGGAAACAAAAACGAGGCGACGTGAGACTAAAGAGCTGTGGACCGAGGACGACGGCTGGCACGTCGGATCCGAGGGAAGTTGATCGTCGATCGGGCGACTGCCGCAAGGAAAAACGGAACGATCAAAGGGAGAAAGGCCAACCCGGTATTGTCGGACGGCTCCGGAAGGCGGGGAAACACGACTTCTACGAGCGGAGATAAAAGGGAGGCCTATTTTGCAGCCCGCAAAACCTTCAAAAGCATAGTCATTTCAAAAAGACGCGGAATCGGGAGACGCTGCATGTGCGAGGGGGAAACGTGGGCCCCTCGAAGAGGGAACAAGACTCTTGTTCACAGGGAAAAGCCCAAAAAAAAAATCGTCTGGAGGGCTACCTGAGGAGCCCGAAAAAAACGTCTGGGGGGCGCTCCGCACATTATCGGGGCGGGTGCCGACTAATGACTGGCAGAGAGACTCGAATAAAACGGAAAGTAAGAGGGAACGCCCGTTATTTCTAAACTCATCCCAAGCATGAATGGGAAAGAACAGGATAGGCGAATGTTCATGATGAAATGCACAAGGAAAGGGCTGTATTATGCTGCCGGCTGGGGAGTAGATAAAACGCGGGAAGGATGGCGGTTAAAGGAAAAGGCAGGCCTAGGTCGGGCGTAAGCGCGAAAAAAAGGAAATTCAAATCACCGACTCCTCTATGTGAAAAAGAGAGAGAAGAGTCCGTCCGCTTCGTACGACGAGCTGCCGACGGAGCATGGGGAGACCACGCCGATGACGGGAGGGGAGCCGCGGGCGGGGGGGCCCTCCGAGGGAGAGGGGACATCGTGAGGAGGGAGACGAAGCAGGGGAGGAAAACCGGGCACCTGCGCCGCTTGACGAGGGACGGTACCGGCGCGGCTGAAATGTGCGGCGCGGTCGGAGATAATAAATGAGTCTCCAAGGACAAAAAAAAAAAAATTCTAAGCTTCTACCAAGATGGGGGATTCTCAAATTATTCGAAAAGAAAGATGAGACGGCCATTGACGGCAGATTTCCTCCACCAGGCGAAAAAACGGCATCCAACGAGTACCGGAGAAAAGTTACTTACGTTCAATCAGATTAGACAGACGGGAGGGCTAAAGGTGGTCGGCTGAGCGCACGGTCTCCGCACAAGAAGGCTTCTGCGGCTGACGAACGGCACGAAGGAAAGGAAAAAAGGCTAACAAGTCAGTAGAAGCTCTGTGTTGGAAAAAAAGAGAGAAAAGCCTACGGCAGCCCTGATCCGTCGCGTCAACCGAGGGAGCTCAAGAATACGTCAAAAAAGCCGCGCGAAACCACAAAAGGGACGAGAGAATGACTGGGAGGAGTCGCCGCAAGAAAGACTCAAAAAACTCAACCAAAGGAGGAGGTATTAGGGGAAGAGGCGCAGGGAGAAACAGGTCACCATGCTCCTTTCAGATGGAATCGGGAGAGGGGGCGTAAAAGGGGGGGTCGTAGATGACTATTGGGGAGGGAGGGGGGGGAATCAGGGGACACTCCGTATCCAGGCGAGTAGGGTGAATCGCGGTGCACACCACCAAGCGTAATCCCTTCGCGCGGGACCTATTGGGCAGAAGGAGCGCAACCCGAAGAACGGAGACCGTAGGAGGAAAAGAGGAGACCCGAGAGCAGGCACGAGGAGGCAAAGCCTAACCTTAGGTATCAAAGGATTGGGGACTAAGGTCGAAAGGGGACCGAACGACAGGCGGACAATGCTCGTGTCGTAAGCAAAAAAAGGGTCACTTAGCCGAACTCAAAGGGGAATAGTCAAAATCACCATATGGAGAACGGCAAGCGGCTTTGCGACAGGTCAAAAAAACGTACCGTAGCGAAGAAAAGATGGAAGATGAGGGAAGGACAGATGAAGACAACTACGAAACGCAATGACAGTGGCAGCGCACCTACAGCCCGCGGGGGCTGCAAAGGGGCGACCAGGCGGGCAGCGCCTAGGGTCAAAGAACCTACCCGTCCTTCTCTTAGCGAACGGTGCCCGCCGCTCAGCCAAAAATCGGCGATGGGGCTCAACACGTCTAAGGTCAGCGAACGAAAGCGCGAAGAGGAGCTCGGAAGGGAAAAAGTCGTGGGGGAGAGAAGGTCACGGCGCGCGCGAGTACTGAGGCATGAGGTGTCAAACCGACATAGGTGGAAGAAAGGTAAAGGGAAAAAAACGAAAGAAAAAAAGCGAACAGCTGAAAATACTCCCCCCTCCAGCCGGAAACCTGACAGAAGGCACCCTTGGCGAGTGAATCACGGGGACCCCGAACGGGAGGGCGTCTCTTCCCTGAAACAAGACACATGCTCGGAAGAGGTTCATAGCTCACGCCATTGCGGCGAAAGCTCCCTGGACGTTGAGCAAAGGAGCGGACAAAAGAAGGGGAACGTCCACATTGGGCTAAGGGGAGAAGGATTCTCGTACCAAAAAAGCAGCTCCGTGTGCGGAGAGACCGCGAGATAAAAGGAGGGGTAGAGAGCGGAAGGGTAATCAAGGAAGCGAGGTTCCGAACCGGCCTCGAAGCTCGAGTCCAAGGATAAAGCGCCGCCTCAGAGGAGGAGTGCCAAAATCACACTGAAGTGTTTCTCTCCCGGCGGGAGAAGTTATGAAAAAAGATGCAAAATCGCGGGGAGTGTGTATCAGGCGGAAGAGGAAAAGGACTTTCCAAAACTCGGAAGTTCCCCTATTATGAATAAGGAATACAAGTCGGATGAAGAGAGAATAGGAAAAGACCCGGTTGGAAGCCGCCCGCGGGGGGTAGACAGGTCACGCCCTTGCGCGCCTCGATCTAAGAGGAAGAAACCTCAACCTCCTCCAGAAGCAAGCCGGGGACGCAAGGAGACCGTCACCTTACGGAGCGGGACACCGAGGGAACACCTCTTGATTGCGAAAGACCTCAAAAAAAAAACAGGGTGGGCGATGAGTAACACGCGGCGGCGAATGGAGGCGCGCTACAACTGGCGAGGGGAAAAAAGCCTCCTTGAGAAGCTCATTGGGACTCGACCTAGCGCAACCATCTATATAGGACTGGATAGAGGACACAGCAAATTGCGCGAGAGAAATCAAAAGAGACTGCGAAGGGGGGTACCTAGACTCGTCCAAAATGGAGCACGGAAGCGCCGCTTAAGAGTCCTCCAGAACGAGTAGGGTAACAGCGTAGGGTTGAAGCAAAGGAAATATAGGGTTAGATTCTAATCGACCTGGATAGGGCTTATAAGGGGCAGCGGGCCATCACACAAATCAGCAGAGGACACGTCAGCCGGAGTCAGGCCGCGATCTCCAAGAAAGGAAACTGGCGGAAAGTGAGGGTGGAGGGAGGGGCGGGGTCGGCCGGGGGGGATTCCCCGGAACAGGCCGGAGATGCATGACTATTTTTCAGGGGGAAGTATGGTAATTGGGAGCCCTTCACAAAAGGGGAAAGGAAATTATACTCCTAGGGCGCATGGAAGGTGTCCGAGAAAAAACCTTCCAAAAGAGGCGCAGATCGTCTAAATGAATTACGCAGGGTGGGGGGAGAGCAACTTCCCTTTAAAAAAGAGAAGGGTGGAGAAGGGGGGAGCGAAGGGGTGGTAAAAAACCGGGGGAGTCGAAGGCCCCTCAAAAAAATTACGGGCCGTCCGGAGGATAACAAAAGCATCTCGGGAAGGGGTGATTATTCGATGGACGGGTCGGGCCCGTTAAAAAAAAAAAAACTATTTAGATATTCGAACATCTTACGGAGAATAACGCTCGCGGAAGGAAACTTCCAAGTCAACCCGTCTAAGAATCGGGAAGGGTGGTGGAGGGGTAGGAAGGGGGAAATCTCCGAAAATTGGGGCATAGGCAGATGCCCAAATCCTTTGCTTAATACCACAAAGTTTGGGCAAAAGAGCGCGCAAGCTCAAATACCAGGAAAAATAGAGGGGGGAGCGTAACCATCTCCCCATGAGTAGAGGGGGGTCCGGGCATCGTCGCACACTGCGTTTCACGCAAGTGTAAGAAATTTCAGCAACCTCCAAGAAAGTGAATGTATGAAAGAGGGACTTGAGGGAAAAATGAGCGTGGAAAGGGTTGATTGAAAATGGGGGGGAGGGGGAGGAGGGAAGCGGAAAAGAGGGGGGTGGGAAGAAGGAGGGGGGGGGAGGGGAAGGGTGAGGGGGCGGAGGAGGAGGGGAAGAAGGGAGTGGCGGAGAGGAAGGGTCTAGAGAAGGAAGAATACATAGGGGGGGGGGGGGGGGGGGGAAGGGGGGGGCGGGGAGATGGAGCTGGGAATGTGAAGGAAAGAGGGACAGAAGAGGGGGAGGGTAGGAGACTGTTGCGGGGGGAGATGGGGAGGGGGGAGGGAGCATGGGGGGTGGGTGGAAGTTGAGAGTAAGGGAGGTGGGGATGGGGGGGGGAGGGTAGGGCAAGGGAGAGGGGTGGGGCGGGAGGAAGTGGGGGTAGAGGGGAATGGTAGGGAGAGGAGGAGAATGAAGTGGGGGCGGGGTGCGTGAAGAGGAAAAGATGTCGGCGGGGGGAGAGGGGATGGGGGGGGGATAGGAAAGGAAAGTTTGGAGGAGAGAGGTTGCGGGAGGGGTGGGGAAGCAGAGGGGGGGGGAGGAGAGGGGGGGGGCAGGAAAGGTAGGTGGGTTCCTGTGTTGCGATATACAGCTCCTCGGGAGAGGAATCGGCGAGCCAGCAGGGATGGGATCGCTTCCTGTCGTCTGAATCCTATCTGCAATCATCAATCAAAGAAAGAAGGCTGGGTAAGTGCCTGGCGGGGGGAATTAATCAGGGAAGGGAAACAATTAAGAAAATTGGACACCCGTAAGCCCATATTCAGCTACAAACTTCCGCATTGGAGGGGGGGTGGGATGATCCCTTTACCAAAAGGAGAGCGGGAGAACCGGGAGGGAGGGAAACGAATCCCCAGAGGTGGACGGACTCAAGGAAAGAACCTACATGCGGAGAGGGGAGAGCGATAACTTCGCCTGGCAGGGCGGGTAGAACAGTCCAATCACCAGAAAGGAGAAAAGAGAAAGAGTAGGCGGGGGAAAGAGAGAAAGAGGGAGAGAAACCGCAAGGAAACCTGGAAAGATCCGAGTAAAAGCGGAAGGATCGCGGCACAGCCCTAACGGGGGGAGGAAAGGGTGCGTGCGATGGCGAAAGAGTCCTCTAAGAGAAGCAAGAGAAAAGCGCATGCTCTACTCCAACAAGACGCCGACTCGGCGACCCTTACGAAAAAAAGAACGGGTCGTTCAAAAGCAGAGGTGATGCAAGATAATGGAGGGGAAAAGTGCTCCCTCCTGTTTTAAGAGGGTCAGGACAAAACGATGGGCTATTGGGAGGGAGAGAAGGACCGGGTCACAAGCATCTCTGCTGTTCTTAAAGAAAAAGCAGATTATAGAGGGGGGAACGGGAGACGGAGTTCGAGAACTCCGCGCTTAGAAAGGATGTCAAAAAGAGGAACGGGAGACTACCAGCTCGAAGCCGCCCACACCTCAGGCGCACGCGGCGGCCATGGCGCCCACGAAAAAAAAAACTTTTGGAAAGGTTCGTAAAGGTGCCCGGGCATGCGGTACTGGGATTACAGGATGATGTGCGCGGGGGGGGGGGGAGGGGCGGCGAGTAATCGAGGAGGGGTCAGGCGCAAAAGAGGGAAGAACCACGAAGAAGAGGGACTGACGGCTTAAAAAAAGAACACGGAAAACGAGAGCGCTGTCACAATCGAGTTGCTTATCTCTCATCGAGGCAAAAGGGAGAAAAAGGGAAAAGGAAGCAAAATATGAGGCTGAATATGTTCTCGGCCATCAATAAAGAAAGTCGACGGCAGAGGGGAAAAAAATCACACTCCTCTTCAGAGGGAGAAGAACACCTGCAGGGGTTACGCCGTCGGAAAAAAGTGATTACCTGGTGCGGCGCATAATATCATTGGGGAAAAGTCTTTGGAGAAATACTGGGTAGTCCTCGGCCCACAGGAAACGACCGCGTCAGACAGCCTCTCGGGCTGAAGGAAAAAGGTTGGAGTTGGTGCTCAACGAGAAAATAGGGGGAAAAAATCCCATGTTCAAGGAAGCGGGATTACGCTCCTTGCGGGTAGAAAGTCAATGAGTGGTCGCCGCCATGGATGTTCGGAAGCGGGGGAAAAAAAAGAAAAGGGGAATTAGGACGCAAGAAAGGGCGCAGGCGAACAATGACCTTCACAGGGAAGACGACAGTGGGGAATGAGGATTGGAGTTCGTAGACCCAATCATCGGCGCTGGAAAGAAGTCTCAATTCCCTGGAGGGTGCGTCGCCGGACGAAGGGCGAAAAAAGAGCGAATAAACAGTTGGACTCGCAGCCAAACAGAAGGAATCTTTCCAATGGAGAGTCGATTCCCCCCGGGGGTCTTCGTCTACTATCGAAAGAAGTGAAGAAAGAGCGCTGACGGGATTTAGAAAAGTCAGGGGGGGCCGGAACGTTTCTTTATCAGGGGAGAGCGAGGAGATCGCGATCTCTTGTTCGCCAAGGGGAGGAAAACCCTCTTGTGCAAGGCTTTAAAGGCATTAATGGGGATGAGTTCGACTTCTAGTGTCTTTAGACAAGAGGAAAGTATTAGAGAGGGATGCCCGAGAGAGAGGGGTCCATATACAGAGAAACTTACAAGATTTTGATGTGAAAGCTTCGTAAAGCGGAGGGGAGGGCCACAGCGTGAAGATGCCAAAAAGAAGAGAAACCCGAGGCAATGTCCTTGATGACGGCGACGGGTCTAAAGAATTATTCGCCTGGGAAGGTGAAGGGGGAAACATTATTAAGCTATCAAGGAGGGGAGGATCGGACACTGGAAGCCAGCCGCCTTCAGTCTCCTCAAACAAAGGGTTCTTGGCTGCTCGCGTTCCCAATCGGCAGCTAGAGCAAGAGGAAAAGAAGGCAAGCGGATAAAGGGGTAAAAGATCAAGCAGACGATTCGCAGTCCGCGCGGACACCTATTCAAAGCGGTCGCAATCGGAAATATCTCAGCTGGCGCGCCTGCAGAAAAAAAGAAAAACGGGAAGGGGAGAGAAAATAGGAACGGAATGGGGATAGAAGATAAAAGGGGGGAGAGAAAACAAAAGTATGGGGGAAGAAAAAACCTGGCTAGGGAGATAATCCAGCCGTTACAGGATTTCATCTGGAGAGTCGTAAGGTTTGGTTTCAGGCCGTCTCGTAAAGTTAAAGGGGGGAGGAGAGGGTTTCAAGGGGAGAAGTCAAGGGGAGAGGGTAGATGGCTTAAAAAAAAAAATAAAGTAGCAGGAAAGATAGTTTTTCCTCCCGAGGAAAGAAATGGGCCGGATCCTGAATAGTCCCTCCGCCGTGGGAAAAATAAAAAAGGAGATGCGTCAAACTGAAAACACTCTTGAGCTACCTCTGTCCTTCGGCATTCGGATTGACGAAGGTTCTAAGGTCAAGTCCGCGCGCGAGAATCAAAGGAAGGAAGGGGAGACTCGGGCGGGGAGAGAACTTAAAATCAGATCTTGGAGAAAGACCATCAGAAATCTTGTCGAAGTAGAAGGCGAGGCTAATTTTAACTCTGGAGCAGAAAAAGGGGGGAAAAAAAGGGGTATCCGAATTGTCTGATGGGGGGGGGGAACATAAGAAGGGAGTCCGCACTCCAGGCACGCTAACCGTACGCCTGTCCCGAGGAGCGCTGTGCGCAAGAGAAAAAAAGAGAAGAGGAAATAGGGAATAGCGGAAGGGAGATAAAACCCTAAAAAAAGAGGAAGCTTAGTCAAATGAATAGTAAAATCAAAAAGACGCTAGGGTCTCCACTTGGATCTGAGGGCAAGTCGTCTACGAATCGAGAAGGAAAGAGAGAAGGAAAGGACAGGGATAGGATGTGGCGAGAGGTCAAGGAAGAGGTGCAAGGGTGACAACGACATAAAAGTAATCCTCCTGAACAGGGACTGGAGAAAACCTCAGAACACTCAGCTGATTTGGAAGAAAAAAGAAGAAAAAACGAGGACTGGAGAGAAGACCATTGGGGGAGGGGGGAAGGAAGAAGTTTGTAGGGGGGAGGGGAATCATCTCTTAAGGAAGCCATTCTTCACATCTCTATTAACAGAAGAGGTTCACTCGAACTCAGCTGAGGCGACCCTCTTGGGCGTTAGAGAAACGTCCCTTGAGGGCAGAGGGACCGCCAAGGAGGGGTGAAGGATTATTTATCCAACTCCTCCATCCGTTTGCGGCCGAACTAGCTTTCAAGCGGGGAGGGGGGAGACCTATCAAGAAGTCGGAAGCGCCGGATTATAACATCTGAAGTGATTATTCATAAGACATAAGTCGGGGCACCTGCTGTGGAAGAGCAGCCGCGGGGCAAACACCTTAGATGGGTGAGAGAGGAGATTCCGGGGGGAGGGGGGGGCTTAAACTTTTCGAGTCTAATCGGTAGAAAAATTTTTCAGTCTAATATTTCCAAACATCGCGAGGACTCCTTCCGCAGTAGAAGAGGGGGAAGCCGTAAAAAAGAGGAAATAAGGAGAGGGGAAAAAATCGAAAAAGGGGGCTCCGGTTATGGAATCAACCCTCACTAGGGGAAAAGGTTCGGGATCAGTCAGCG
>Ga0179593_1697066_pt1 | contig 14354 bp, 19 predicted proteins | sample CZODoug2_1_08_16_FD_185931 | JGI IMG/M metagenome (GOLD analysis project Ga0179593, IMG submission 185931) | Vadose zone soil fungal communities from Angelo Coast Range Reserve, California, USA - CZODoug2_1_08_16fungal (PacBio error correction) | ecosystem: Environmental > Terrestrial > Soil >...
AGGGGGGAAAGAGTCGCCCTGCAATTCTCGGGCGATAGAAAAAAGAAGCATCGGTTAAATAAATCGTATTCTGATTCCCAGCCCTATGCTTAAGGGGGGGAAAAAAAGGAAAAAAGAGAAGAAAAGGAGCACAGTATCTGAAACTTTCTCTCTTTTCGCCGCGGAGAGAACCCGAATCCTTTGTTTCCGATGAAAAAAAAAAGAGGGATCTTCCCACGTTAGTCTGCTACATTGGAGGGGAACAAAAAATGGGACCTGCATTCTCTTCATCACCAATACTGCGAAGATGAAAGGAAAAGAAAAAAAAAGAGGAAGGGTTGTTCCACTTACTCATTATTGGGAAGAGAAGTAACGTATACTACCAAGAAGAAGGACCTCTATTATAGCCATTCGAGACAGGGGACTTCAGATCCTCGGCGTCGATGCCAGTAGAAGGGAGTGAGGGAGTCGTGGGAAAGAAAGAAAAAAACTCGCTTTCGCTTGAGTCTTGAAAGAGAGAAAAAGACTAGACTTGCTTTTGGGGATGGAAAAAGGGGCAAAGGAAGGGCGGCCCCATATATCGGCTGATATGGGGGTGCGCTTGACTCGTTTGCTTACTCATCAAGGAGATTGGGGGGAGGAAGCGCCACTGGGGGGAGAGATAGAAGACGCAACGAAGTGCTATCTTTGCAGAAGGTCGCCTCAAAAAAGAAGAGGGGGGATTGCCCATATTTCGGTCTGAGAAATGGCAAATGGTTCAGTGTCGTCGAAGAGGCTGGGGGGAAAGGAGGAAAAAAAAAACCCACCAGTTGGCTTATTGGAGCGAAAGGAAAAAAAGCAATCGGTCCCCGACAAAGGAAGGGAAGAAAGGGGAGGAGAGAATTCCCTAACGTTATTTGGAGAGAGGAAGCAATTCAACCTTCCGTCTATATCCATCAGTACCAAGAGAAAAGGGAGCACTACGTCTCATCGATGAAAGAAACGAAGTCCCATCCCCTCTTTCTACCCGGGAACGTCCAGAAAGGGGGGGAAAGGGCTTTCACTTAATTCCTACTTTGGATGATGAAAGAAGCCACGATTAAATGTAGAAGATGAGACGGTCTCTGCAGAAAGAGCCCGATTGGGGTTCGCATGTTACAACTCTGAGGGGGGGTGAATCGATCCTTTTGTGGGAAGGGCAAAGGGGAAGGAGGGGGGAAGAAGATCAGACGAATTTCTTTCCCCTGGAAAGGGGGGAGGGAAACCCGATACAAATTGCCAATTCAATTGCTGCACGGTGGGACGAAGAAAAAAAGGGGGAAAAACAAAAGCCTATTGTTATTCCAAAGTTTTCGACAAAGATGATTCTGTGCCCACCTCATCGTCACGACTCTGGCGGTGGCGAGGGGAAAAGGAAAAAAGGAAAGAAATCTTTTAAGACGCCGAGAAAATTGCCACGAATAGCCTTTTACGAAGGGAGGCTCTTCTCCCTTTCGCGGGGCAAGAAAGAAGCTTCTCGTTGCGCCCTGTCCCAACTGGCCATTGCCAAAAAGAAAAAGGCGACGGTCCCAGCTATTCACACAAAAGGGGGGGGTACCGCAGAGGAAAAAAACATACCACTGATTCCTCGCGTGAATTGTCATGGAATTCTCTCGAAGTGTGGATGAATAGACAGGGGCCATGGGGCGCTTTCAGGAGGGGGGGGAAAAAAAGACCACTGACGGTTGGTGTGCTTCCGACGGGGAACTCTCCCGTCGGTCGCCGGGGGCGAGCGGGGGGGGTAGAACTGTGATCGCGGGTGGTTAGGTGTCACTTCGAAAGGGGGGGGGCATCAGGGGGAGTTTCGAGTAAGCAAAGCTAGAAAATAACCTCAGTTGGAAGGGGGGGGGGGGAAGCTTTTTGGCCAAAGTTTTGAATTCTCCCGCCCGAACTGCAAATTGAAGGGAAGGACAGCAAGAACGCACCCGCCAAGAACGTTTAACAAGACAGGGGAAAAGCAAAATTGACGCCTAACTATTATCTTAGAAAAAGACGCGGGGCGTGGAGGGAAAAAGAGAAATGATTTATCCAGATCATCGAGAGGGATCCTCCGAGAAAGAAAAAAAGAACCTCCCTCTCCAAAAAACGCACTATTGTTTGACAAGGCCTTGCCCAAACAAAATGACCCAGCGAACAGCAATGGGAGAGGGGCAAACTCCATCTTCTCCACATGGAAATCGGTGAACAGATCTATTTGGAAGAAAGAAAGGAAAACTCCACTATAGATGCATCCACAATAATGAATTGTTCCCGGAAAAGGGAAGGGGAGCAGCCTCCTCCCATAGCTCGAGAAATCCCACCCATTCTTACCGAAGAAAGAAAGGAACATCAAATCTTTCTGTCAATACGGGAGGTTTTTCTGTCTATGAAGCTGGACGACTTAAACGGAGGAGGGGGTAACACATTTTTTAGCTTACAAAGTATGAGGGGGTGGAGGTCAATTCGTTGCTTCCACCCGAAAACGGGGGTCTTCTTCCTTTTTCATATGAGAGGGAGAACATCTCCTTCTATCTCCAGCGGCTAGTTAGCTAGGAATAAAAAGAGGAAAAGATCGATTATATCTAAAGCGGACAAGGAGGGGTCGATAGTTCTCATTCGCGTCCTCGAGATTAGGAAGGCGCAAGAAAAAAGGAAAAGAATCTAATTTACCGCCACAAAGCGGCAGGAGCTACCACCTGTGATTCGCGTCTCCCTCAAAAGAGAAAAGGGAGGAAGAAAAAAAAACGCCTCCGTCTTGACCGCCGCTGAATGTTCAGGGGGGAGGAGAATGGCCGTTGTATGCTTGGGATCTTGGGGGGGGAGGGGGAAGGCGGCTGACGCCTTCCGAATGTACGGGACATGGGGAAGTGGCATCTATCGCTGGGCTCAGAGGGGCTCTTTTCCTCTCCGTCGATAGAGGGGAAGGGGGCGTGGGCGGTGGCTCGCTCAAGCAGGAGGGGGAAGAGGGGAGAATCCCCTGGTGGCAACAATGGGGAGGGAGAGGAGAGGGCCACATCTCGTTGGGGAAGGGATCTGGATAAATCAGCTTCGTTTTGGGAAGAAGTCAGCTTCATCCTCATCGTTAGTCACAGGGGAAATTATTTCTTTTTTAACGTTCTTGGGTTTCTTTCTTTTGTGAAGGAGGGCAATTGAAGAAGGGGGAGGGATCAAGAAAAGAACTCGGGCTCTTTGGCTCCTCTCACAATTCTAGGGCGTCGAGAAGAAGGGGGGAGTCTGCTCTACTCGAAACGAAGGAAGAAATTCGTTCGAAGTGACACCTAACAACATTTTGACGAGAAGTCTTAAGAGGAGAAGGGACGCCGTTCGACGACGGGAGAGGGTAGGAAAAGTCATTGGTCTTCCATATTACGGGTGAGAAAAGAAAAAGGAAAGAAAAATTGCCCCCTCTTTTGGATTAGACCACCTCGGCGCGAGAAAAGTTGACCAATCTAGCATAGTGGTAGAATCAGCTTTCATAACAGGTGAGGGAGGGGTTTTCCTTTTCGGCGAAGTAGGGAGGAAGGGCGACGAGAAGCTTTCTGCAAAATGCCTTATTTTTAGAAACCTCGAAAGACGTTTGAATGAGGAGAAAAAAGGGGGGAAATATCTTTTCTCACGTTTAGCCTGGAGGGAAACGACCCTTGAGCTTTTGATATCTGACGCGCCACCGGAGGGAAAAGGGGGGAAAAAAGGGGCAACATAATCATCGGCGGTCCGAAAACAAAAAAAAAGGCTTTGTTTCTAGAAACCCCGGGGGGAAAAATCCCATCAATTTGCATGCAATTTGTAAAGAAGTTTCTCTCATGCAAGAGAAAGAGAAAGACAAAAAAGGGAGAAATTCGGAGGGGAAATTAACTCATCCCCTTTGCTCCACTCTTTTCACCCCGGTCGAGGAGGAGATTCGTCACGCATGTCGACCAATACGGGGCATTCTGCGAAGGAGTCATCATCTTCTCCTTGGAATAAGGGGGGCCCTGAAAAAAAAAAAAAAAAAAAAAAAGGAATACAAGTAGGCATGCAGGAAAAAACCGCCCGCCATGGAAGCTCGAGGTCGAAAGCGGGAAAAAAAGGAGGGAAGGGAAGTTCATCGATTATAATCTTCGTGCGCTCGGAAAAGACGGGGCTCTCGACGCTTTTGAATTGGGGAGAGGCAGACTCCAATAAAAGGGGAGGGGAAGGAAGAGACACTTTTGGGCGGCTGCCCTATTGGAGGCCAAGGAAGCTACAATTCAGCCAAACTGTTGTTTCTTATTTAATTGGGCCCATCCTGGAGAAAAAAGGGGGGAGGAATTCTCAGACTTCAATCTTGGCAATAAAGGGAAAAAAGGGGGCGAACGGCCTTTTCTTCAACTCTTAGAATTGCAGGGAAACGTCTGAACGGAAGGGGGAGAAGAAGAAAAAAAGCGCGCCATGACTTAGTCCCAAACCGGGAAAAGAAAAAAAAAGACCCAGTACATCCTATATCTGGACAGCCACTACACGGAAGGGGGGGAGGGAAAAACTTTCTGTGCACAAATATTCGCTAAATCTGGAAACGCAAAAAGCGCATAAGCGGTTGCGGAAGAATCACTAACAAGTCACTGGAGAGAACGCATGGCTATATTGGCTAACTTCAGAATCAGCATCGGTAACAGGAAAAAAAAAAAATGGAGTCGTGGCACATGATTTACAACGTAGGTCCAGGGGCCTTTCAATCGGGGGGGAAGCGAATGCAGGTCCAAGGCTGGACGTTCAGAAGGGAAGCAACGGGGGCAGATGCCAATTCTTTCCAATCGGAAGCGGCAACAAAGGAGGAGGAGAAGGGAGGGAGATGTGGCTACATTCTTGCTTGCCTGATCTGCGAAATGGGGAAGGCCCGGGATGAATCCGACATCCTCTTTATTTCACAAGAGTGAGAAAGAAATGACGGCTGGGGAAGAGAGAAGAGGGGAAAGAGGGAAAAAGAATCGAATTTTCGATTGGCTGAATCCTTCAAGGGAGGAGGAAAAGAGGAGATTCAGCCATCTAAATTCGCTGTATGGAATGAGAAGTAAGGCCAGGCGCGTCAAGGAAAAGAAATCGGTGACATAAATCGTATTTCGGATGCATCATCAAAGGGATTCATTATTTTTGCCTGCGACCGTAGAGATCAGGCAAGAAAGAAGGGGGGGTTCCTTTCCTCGATACCCGAGACTTTGTGGAGAGGATAGAATTGCAATCTCACGTGAGTGCTGCAAACAGGGGGGGTGTACCGGGGGAAAAAAGGAAAAGGGAAGGAAAGAGAGCTTCAACCATAGCGCTGAGATTCGATTGAAAGAAAAAGAAAAAAATGGCCCTTACGTTGTGGAAAACCAAAACACGACGAGGGGGGGAAGTACGTATACCTATTCTTATTCTGACGTTGAAGGAGAGCAAGCGAAATCATTTACTTCAAGATCGAGGCAGGGGGAGGCCAGTAGAAGGAGGGAATTCTTCTGTCCTCAGCAACGGAAGGAAGTATGCCGCAAGTCCCAGCTCGGGCGAGGGAAGGAGCCAATAGAGGGAGGGGGGGGGGAGAGCTTTTTGAGGATTGAAGGCAATGCAGAATGGAGAGGGACCAGAATATCGGCTGATACTTTTTATCTTCTGGTAACGGTGACTCGGGGGGGGGGGAAAAAAAAAGGACCTGTGGTCCCCCGCCCCCCACAACAAAAAGGGGGACGTTTTTTCGAGAGGGGGGGAGGGATCTAAGAAGAAGAAAAAGAAAAAATGCGTCGCCTCAACACCGGAAGGAAAAAGAGTTCCGTCTGAGAAATCTCGAACAATGGGGAGGAAAGGAAAAAGGAGGGGGAAACACCCACCCATTGGCTGAATTGGAGCTAAATGGAGGGAAAAAAAAAGGCGCGAATAGTTCCTCCTCCAAGCGGGGGAAATTGACGACGGCTGAGGGGAAAAGAGGGGGTAGTGTAGCCACAATTCAACCTCCTTCGAGGGAATACCACCAAAAGGGAGACGATTCTCATCGATGAAGCACGCCAGGTTAAAAAAGAAAGAGGTCGCCCCCTGATCCTTCCATGGCGAAGGAGGAAGGGGGGAGAAATGCCTACTTGGTATGCTTACTGGACTAGAAAAAAGGGGCCACTATTAATGGAAGAAGGGGGAAACGGTGGCGCAAGAAAGAAAGAGACGTATTTGTTCGCAGGTGCGAAAAATCGATTCCTGTTGTTAAACTTCTTTCCTTTGCAAGGGTTTAGGGGGAGTTACTCTCCGATCAATACGAATTTCTCCCTGGAAGGAAGGAAAAACCCTAGAAAAATTCCAATGCAATTTCTGAAATTGAGACGCCGGAGGGAAAAAAGGGGGGGGGTATTCAAATTTTCGCCCGGCCGATGAAGAAGGAAAAATATGCCGTCGGTGGCTATCGGCCGCTTCAAGAAAGTCAAAGGGAGGGGAAGGGGAGTGAAAGACTCATCTAAACGTGATCACAGATCGTTGAAGAAGACGCCGTCTTGTTGCTCGTTAAGGGAAGGGAAAAAAACCATTCTCTGCTTCACCCTTCCTTTCCTTTTGCGAAGGCTCGTTGCGAAAAGGAAGGGTCCATTGCCCCTTCCTTCTCCGACAAAGAAAGCTCAGTCACAGCAACCGGGGGAAAAAAAAGCCTGATTAGGACCGCCCGAAAACGATCAACTGATGCTCGAGGGGGGGGGAAGGGGATGTGCGAAAAGGTGGCGACAATTCTACTCCAACGGAAGGTGGGTCGGAGGGGGAAGGGAGGGGTTAGCAACGCGACTATGGAAGGGTGAGGTGTTTTCCCGGTCAACAGAGGGAAAAAAAAAGAAAAGCACGCTTTCCAGGTAAGGGGAGAGGATCCACCTTTTGTGTAGGCACCTTCGAACGAGGGAGTACGGTGCGGGAGGAAGGGGCAGAATCCCAACTTTTTAGAGAGGTTGGGATCAGGATGCCAATTTCCCGCGTTTTGACCGTTGAATATCGAAAGGCAAGCAAGGGCAGCTTACTTGACCACAGCAGAACTCAACCCGGGGAAAACGACTAAGTTCTATGCCCTCAAAAGACGAAAAGATGAAGGAGTTCGTCCATCTAAAACGAGCTGATTTATAGAAAGGAAAAAGAAATCCGAACTCTAAAAGATGTGGCCAAAGGGGGGGGGTAGACCCGCACTTATTGTTGCCAAACAGGTATGGCTTTCCCAAACAAGGCCGACCAGAAAAAAAAGAAAAAAAGCAAACGCCATCGTCGCCACATGGCAATCGACGAGAGAGGGGGGGAAAGCATAGAGCCCTCGAGCGATAGATTCAGACCGATTCCACAGTGTGCCCGTACATTCGAAATCCTCGCTCGAAAAAAACGATACCCAGAGAAAAAAAGGGAGGTGCTCCAGGAACATAAGCGGGGAGAAGGGGAGGCCTCACTGTTCTTCTTGAGGGGAGGGGGGAGGATTCTTACGCTAAGAGAGGAAAAGGGGTTAGCTAAACATACCCAAAGGGAAAAAGGGGGGGGTGGCGGTCAATTCGAGGCGGTCCACCAACCCCGATGTTGGCCGTGAGGAGGAAGTGGGCATATGCAGGAAGGAAGAAGAGACCCGCTCCGTCTATCTCCATCTTCCGGGAGCTATATCTCTCTAAAAAAGAGATTATAGTCAAAGCTGACGTCTGGCGATAGGAAGGAGTCGCGTCCTCGCATGTGCCAAGGAAGAAAAAAAGGGGGGGCCGCCTCGTAATTTCCGCCAAAGGGGGTAAGCTAACACCTTTTGATTAGGCTTCAATACGACGTTGAAGAGGAGGAACAATATACCTCAAGAACCAAGGAGTTGGACCTACCTCTGATGGGTTCCTGATGGAAAAAAGGGGGGGGGGAGGGGGTAGCTTTTTTATGTTTCGAGCGAAGGAAAGGAAGAAAGGTACGGGACAAAATGTTGATTCTGTGTCGTTGAGGACGATCGCTGCGGGAGAGAGGAAGACTCTTCACGCTCTCGTCCGATGTGCAAAGAGGGATCGCATCAATCGCATTTCTGTGATGGGCTGTCGGAAAGGGGAAAAGCCCTGGTGGCAACAATGTTGCGGTCTAAACCAACGGGGGGAGGGAGTGGAGAGTCGGATTTAATCTTTATCTTGAGAAAAAAGCTTCGTTTTTGGAGAGGGGGAGAAAGGAGAATCAATCCGTTTAGGCTTACATTGTGCGAAAGGGGAACGGTTCTTGGCGGTTGCGTTCTTGCGGTGTGGACTGCCATTGGGGGAGGGGGAAAAAAGAAGCCCACAACGCGGGCCTTTGGCTGAGGAGCACAATGAGAGGAGCGCTGCAACATTTGGGATTCGGTCTCGGAAAACGACGCAGGGAAAGGAGAAGTGACACCTAACACATTGAGCGATCAAAAATGAAATCTTACGCCGCTAAGAAGGGATGGGGGGAAAAAAGAACCCTCAACCTTCAGTGGGCGGCGGTTTCTAACCAGAGACCTGAAGAAGGGGGTCGTTTGGATTCGACTGTCGCCACAACAGAGGGAAGGCATGAAACAAAGTTTACCAATCTACAGGGGGTAATGGTTGAGGTGGGAGGGGAGGAGGGTAAAACCGGTTCTTTTAATGATCTGGGACCTCGAGGGGGGGAAAAGAGGGCAAATGACGGCATTTTTTTCAGTTCGGCAACGGAATAGAGAAAAAGGCCAATTATGTGGGAGAAGAGGGAAGGGAAAGGGGGGGGGGAGCAACAATCGTCTTACGCAGGCTATTCGTGCAAGAGAGGGGGGGATAAAATATTAGTGAACTACCAAGGGGGGAGGTTGAGAAGAGGGAAGGGGGGAGGAAGCGTGACTGCCGGTGGGCCCACCAGAATCCAAAGAAAGAAGAACAATAGGGCTTTTTTTTAATCGAACCGGGGGGTTCGCGGCCCGGAAGAAGGTTTTTGCTGTGAAAAAGGGAAGAGGGGTGTGAAGGCAATCAGTTCTCGCAGGCCATGGAAATTCGTCAGGGGGAGAAAAGAAACTCCAGCCCTTGGCTTCAGGGGCACACCAGGAATCTGATTAAACCATCCAAAGGAAAAGAAGAACCAATACTGGCATTCTGCTCCCTGGGAGAGGGGCGAAAGAGGACATCATCTTCTCCATTTAATGGGTAGGAAGTCCACAGGAGAAAAGAGGAACGCCCTGAAAGAGGACGACGGACTCAGGTCGCAAGGGCTTAATTAAATGAGGGCTTAAGAGGGGGGAAAAAGAGGAGGAGGAGGACGTGGCTCTCGACGTATGTTGTTGTGGAGAAAGAGAAGTTGAGGGCATTCGAAGCCTTCGTCAAGAGCAGAGGTTTGGCGGCGGAAGGAGGGAAGAGTACTCATTAGCTCCAATTCAGAAAAGAGGGGGGGGAGTTCATTTTTGAAACCACCCTGGAAGGAAAAAGGAAGAAGGAAATCTTTGGCAATCCATTTAGAAACTGCGTGGGGGGAAGGAAGGTGACGAAACGGAGCCTTCTTTGCAGTCAATAGATAAAAAAAGGGAAGGGGGCAAAAGCGCCAAGGAACTGAGTACGAGAAGGACACAGAAGATCACCATTAATAAGAAGAGGGGCTCGTAAAAAAGAAATTGGCCTTCAATCCTCAAAGCAAGTCTTCGGGGGGAGAAAAAGAAAGCGAGCTGGGGACTTGCAACGCAGAGAAAAGGGTTGCTGAAGAAGAAAAAAGAGGAAAAAGGCTTGAAGTACATGATCGAATGGCTCGATTGGGCAACGTCAGAATCAGCATAGGGGAGCGGGCGAAAAAACATACATTGTAGTCCGGGACAGGATTTAGGAGCCAGGGAGTGGGAAGGGGGATGGGGGAGCGATGCAGGTCAACAAGGCTGGACGTTCCAGAATTGTGAAAAAATCAAATTCGCAGGCGAAGGGGGAATAGGAGGCAGGAGGGAAGCGGCAACAATTATTCGGGTTCGAGGAGAAGGGGGGGCTACAGGATGCTTCTGATATACGGTCGCGGCAAGAGGAAGAAGGGGACGAAAAATACTCTTTATTTCACCGTGATCAACCTCATGACGCGAGGGGGAAGAAGAGAGAATTCGAAATCGAAATTTCGCTTGGCGGGAATCTCACAAAAAAAACGGGGAAAAGAAGGCGATGTATGGGGAATTCGATCGCCTGCCAGGAAAAGGAATGGAGGTTGATCATCGTTGAAATAAATCGTATGGTCGAGTCATCCACGAAGGCAAGTAGAGGGCGACCTGTACAGATCAGGCAAGCCAATAAGGAAAACTTCCTCTTTTCTTCCTCGCTCCCCAGGGGGGGTTCCGCGGCAAGAAGGAGGAGGGGAGGGAAAAAGGTGATTGTACCTCCATTCTGGAACTTCCAGCCTTGGGGAAAAAAGAAGAGATGAGTCGATTAAAAAACATCCCTGGAAGGAGGGAGGGGAGAAGAGGGTGGGTCTTTTTCGAAAAAGAAGGATGATTCTGACGTTAGCACCAGACCGTCGAGAAGGAGAGAGAAAAAAAAGGGAGAATTCGTTCGTGCTTCTTCCGCAGAAAGAAAAAAAAAAGATCGCTTTTCCGCTGGAGTCTGGGAAAAAAAAAAAATAGCGAATATGTGGGGCGAAAAGGATTGAAGGCAATGCAGCCAATGGAAGGGGAGGGGGAGGAAACAGATATTCCGGCTGATACTGGGAGCTGTGAACGGAGAGGGGAAGTCCGGTTGCGTACTCATGAGTGGGGCCGGTTTCTAGGCGGCCACGGATGGAATAATCGTTTCCAGGGGGGAAAAAGGAGGAAAATGCAGGTCGCCTCAACAAGCCAAATTTTCATTGAGAAAAATATTTCAGGCTGAAAGAAAAAAAGAGGGGGGGGCGGTTCTACGGCTGGGCATTCAAAGAAAAACCAGGTGGCTTAATTGTAGCTAATGAGTACATGAGTGAAAGGAAAGGGGGGAAGAAAACGGCTTCGATGCCCCTAACGTTATTGAAGAGGGGATGCCCGGCTGGAAAAAAGGGGAAGAAGAGAGGCCACGTCCTGTTTACTCGTATCGAAGAACGATTCTCAGCGTTAAAGCACGGCCCGGTAAAATGCCCTTCTGTGCGAAAAGAAAAGGAAGAAGCTTTCCGGGCGTTGTCACTGAATGCTACTTGGGGGGGAGAGTAAGGCCACGATAAATGTAGACGATGATGACGTGGGGGGGTCGCATACAGGAAAGGGGCGCATGGTGTACGAATCTGCTTCTTTGGATGGGGGGGGGGGGGGGAAAGAGTTTCATGTCCAAGGTCGGGAGGGACGTGACGCTAAAAAGGAAATGGCATTGGAAGAACTGGATTGCCCTTAACATAATAAATTTCCACTTTCAATTGCTGGTTCGAGAAGGAAGGTTTCGGATCAACAAAAGCCTATTGGGAGAGGGAAGGGATGATGACTGTTTCCCACAAGAGTCCACGAACAAGAGAAAGGGAGGGGAGCGTCTCACCTCAGGGTCTTTCAGAAACAGATAAAACGTGATCACTATCTTTGCACGACTTGGTACGAGGGGGTGCTCGTTAATGAAGGCAACGTCTCTGAGAAAAAGTCAAGTGCCATTTTGGAAAGAGGAAAATGTCCCACTGCGTCCCTTGCCCCCGTACTAAAGGAAAAGGAAAAAGTCTCATTTCCCAGCTCAGGCCAGCACCAGGACGCAGCCTGATAGGACCATCCAGACAACCCTACAAGCTCGCTTGGAAAAGGGGGAAAAGGGGACCCTCGCGAGGGGAAGAAAAAGGACAGGGGGCCATTTTGCAATTTCAAGGAGAAAAGAAGCTATGGCTACACTGACGGTTGAGGTGGGAGGAGAAAATCCTCCTCAAGGAGGGCGCTTTCAGGTAGTAGAGAAGAAGGGGTGGGTTAGGTGTCCCTTTCGAACGAAGGGAGCAGTTACGGGGAGAAAGCAGAATCCCCAATGTTGTCAGCGAGAAAGAGAAAAAAAAGGCAAGAGGTGTGGCCACACGCGTTGAATATGAACGGGAGCTGCAAATTGAAGAGAGGGAAAAGAGAACTTAACAGACATAAAGGGCATGGGCGCACAATTTGACGAAGGGAAAGAGAAGATGGGCAGTCGCCATCGCAAACGAAGTCTGAGGATCAAATCATTCCCTCAAAGTGGCCGCGAATCGCTCAAACCGTTTGGTAGAAAATAAGAAACAAGAAAATGGGACTGACCACCAACACCTACTGGAGAGGCTATCCACCGAAAAAGGGGAGAGGGGGCATCTACAATCTTTAACAAGCTACGTTTGGGGGGGAAACGCCAGCTATAGATTCCATCTGAACCCTAATCAAAATTGGAAAGGAGGAACGCACGCTCCTCTCGCGAACAGAGGAAAAAAAGGCCATTAGTACCTCCAATAATCCAGGAACATCACGGTCGGGAAAGAAAGGCCTTGCTGTCTATTGATTCTCGAGGAGGAGACAAATCACTTTTTTTCTACAAAAGTCTGCGAGCGGAAGAGGAGGGGAAAAACCACCCCCCGCGTTGGCCGGAGGGCAGACGGGGCAGATGCTATGTACTCGAATGCGAACGACTAAGAGAGATCCGCTTTAGAGATAGAGATCGCTCTCAACAACCCCCCCTTCTTCTTCTTCCCCTCTAAGATATCTCTAAAAGCAGGAGAGAAGAAAGGGTCGATAGTTCGCATTCGCGTCCAAAAGCCGCAGACGCTTCCCACATCTTTGGTTGGAATCGAATGGAAAGAAAAAAAAAAGAAAAAAAATGGGGTATCTAACACCTGTTATTCCGGAGAAAGAAAAGAAGCATTCAATATACGCAATAACGGGTGACCTACCGTCTTAGGGACCTGGATGCAAATTTGGGGGGGGGGGGGGGTTTTTTTTTTTTTTGGGGGGGGTGGGGTGTTTTGGTTTGTGGCGGTACTATGAAGGGGAGCTGAGCGGGAGGCGGCGTCTGAATCCTTCCGAATGTACGGGCAAAAAAGGGGAAATATCGAGGGCGGGCTCTATTTCTTTACCAAACTTAGATTCCGCTCTCGTCGATGGAAAGGGGGGGAGAAAGGGGCTCGCTCAATCCAGTGGCGGTGTTCTGGCCTGGGGAGAAAAGAAGAAACTGGTGTCACCACTATTGCGGAAACAACGTTTGGAGCGAAGAGAAGAGGTGAGCGTCGAGGGGAATCGATGATCTGGAGAAGTGCGAGTGGCGAATCCCCGCTTCGCTACTCACGTTAGGAGGGTAAGGGGGGGGGGTGGTACGTTCTTGCTTGTTTCTTTCTTGCTGTGGGCAAGGGGAAGGGAGAGATGAAAACTCTTTTGGCCACAACTCGAACTGCGCATGATCAAAAGAAAAGAGGGGAGCAACTTTGGGGATTCTGAAGGAAAAAGGAAAATGATTCTCTTCGGTCGAGAGGAAACCTAACAACATTGGGAAGGGGAGGAACCTGAAATCTTACGGGCGGGGAGGAAAGAGGAAGCACACCTCACGTTTGTCGGAAGAGGGAGGGGGGTGAAAGCCGCCCCTGGCCCCGTCTTTTGGGGAATCGCGAGAGCACAGAAAAATAAGGAAGAAAAAAGAGGCATCCAGTGGTCTGTTTCTGAAAAGGAGGCTAGTACAACGGGGCGGGGGGGGAAGGACGACTTTTTCCGTGTCGGCGCAGTACGGGCACTGGAAAAGAAAAAGGGGGGGGGAGAGCTGTCGCAACATTCAAGGAATTTTGCTAAAAAAGGAAAAAAGGTAAGATACTTGGGGAAGGAGGAGAAAAAAAGACGTGGCAAAGATCTGTGATCCAACGGGGGAGGGGGAAAGACCCGTGAGGTTTAAACGGCGTCGGCCGACGGCAGAGGGGCGGGGGATAGGGAGAAGGGAAAAAAAAAAAAACCAAAAAAAAAAAAAGGAGCCATCGGCGTTCGACACCTTTGGAATCCAGTGAATGTTGAAGCGAAAAAAAAAAGGGGAAGGGACGAACTGTGCCAGCAATTGCATTGGCACTTGTACTCGGGTGTGAAGGGGGGAAATAACCACACCACACAAAAAGAAGGGGGGGAGTGATCGGAGCTTCACGATTAACTCCCAAAAAATGCAAAGATTTTCACACCAGGATCGATTCTAAAGAGAAGGGACACCATGCGACAAACGTGCATTCTTGAAAGGAAGAAGCTGCTCCATTTAATCGTGGCGAAAAGTCGAAAGCATACCAAGTAGGAAGGGAAAGGGGGAGAGAAAGAAAAATGGACTGCTCATTGTCGAACGGGGAATTAAAGGAAGGAAAGCGAGGAGAATCGTCTTGCGCGTCGTCACGGTAACAGGAAAGGAGTTTATGTGGCTACACCGGGCAGAAAGGGGGCCAGAACAGGGAGGGCATTCGACGCCGTCGTCAAGGGGGGAGTTTGCTTCGGCACGGGGGAGAAGGAAAGAAAAAGAGCCAACTGGTGGGTGCTGGGTATTTCATTTTTGAAAAGGAAAGAA
>Ga0179593_1712686_pt1 | contig 14354 bp, 16 predicted proteins | sample CZODoug2_1_08_16_FD_185931 | JGI IMG/M metagenome (GOLD analysis project Ga0179593, IMG submission 185931) | Vadose zone soil fungal communities from Angelo Coast Range Reserve, California, USA - CZODoug2_1_08_16fungal (PacBio error correction) | ecosystem: Environmental > Terrestrial > Soil >...
AAGGCCCGCCTCGGAAAACGAAACGGCCAAAAAGGAAGAGGGGGAGAGGAGAAAAAGGATCTTCTCCACGACGGGGAAAAAGTCGAGCCGTTCTAGATACTCACCGGGGTCGAGCCAACAGTGAAACGCCTGGGGGGGAGGGGGGGGGGGGGGGGAGGGGGGGGGGGGGGGGGGGGGGGGGGGGGGGGGGGGGGGGGGGGGGGGGGGGGGGGGGGGGGGGGGGGGTGGGGGGGGGGGGGGGGGAGGGGGGGAGGGTTTCAGAGAAGAAGAGGCGTCTCCTCGAAAGTGAGGGATTCCGACAAAAAAAAAAACCGTAACGATACCGTGCGTCGTAATAACGGGGAAAAACACAGGGGAAAAACAGCCCGGGTCGGAGAAGGAGAGCGCACCTTCCACAAGCGGCCTTATGGTTCGGGACATTTAATCAAATCCGAGAGAAAAAGCCGAGCTCTCGCGGAGAGGGGGGAAGGAAAAGGGTCGGTCTATGAAAGTGAGGAAAAGAAGGGGAGAAAAAGAAAGGATTGGCCGAATATATGCGAGAGTATCCAAGAACGGAACGATTCTGTGGTCGTCCGGGAGCGTATCAGTGGGAAGGACAAAAACTGCCCGTCGGAGAGGGGTGTCTCGAGGAAAGGGGCTGGAAAGGAAGGGAAAAGACAACGGGCCAGCCCCTGGGGAAGTCGGGGTAGATTCTAGTCGAGGAAAGAGCGTTCAGGGGAGGTACAAACGCCTCCGAGGGTATAGGGGGGAAGCCGACGTCGTCGGAAAGGAAAGACCAGGAGAGGAGGGACTTCGCAACGATCAGGGCTGCGGGGGGGACAGAGAAAGGGGGGGGGGAAACCGGCGAAAGGGGGGGAGGTCCGCTCGATCGAAGAAAAGATCCGAGAAACATACCTCCGAGTGCGGGATCCCAATCGATCTTCTCGAAACAGCGGAAGAATCCCCCTCTGGGAGGCTTCGAGCAAAAAGAAGAAAAGGAACGCTCCCCCGAGCTCCTGTTAACATTTGACGTGAAAAAGTAGGGTTCTCGCCGTACGCAAAAGAGGGGGGGGAAAAAAACGGAAGAAAGGGCTGCGCAACCTCTCTCCTACCAACAGGAAAGAGGGAAGCAAAAGCGTTCAGTTTGCCGACGGGAGGGGGAGGGGGAAACCTACGAAGCGAGCGACCCCTGCCGCTCGAAGATCCCGTAACACCTATTACCTGTCTTGTACAGGGGAAAGGCATAGGGCACGACACCGGAGAAGAAATCGGCGGAGTAAGGGGCGCTTTCGAAGTTTTGAGCTTGAGGGGGGCCGTCGGAAAAAAGGAATCAAGAAGGAGGGAAATTCTTGCTCGTGGGACCTGAAAGTTATAACTCGTCCTCGAGGAGGGGAGAGGAGTATTCTGTGGAAAGGAGAGGGGTAGCTGCTCTAAGAAGAGTTTATCCTCGATTCGTCGTCTACACCGAAGGGGGGGATCAGGAAAGTCTGCTCACCACCATACCAGACGAAGAAAAAGAAAGTACGGGGTAGGAAAAAAACAGTAATCCCTGACCGTGAATTTGAAGAAGGGCGGTATCTTTCCTTTTAATACGGCAAGAAGGCTAAGGTGGTTGTATACTACTTCCGGCAAGAAAGACAAGGGGGGGGAGGCGTCGAAGAAAGGAGAGGGACCGTCAACGCCGAAGATACTTGAACACTCAGGGGGGGCTCGACATAGGGGAGGGCGGGAAGTATCGATCGCGGGACCCATTTCGTGCCAGTTAGGAGGGCAGGGCTTCGTAACCTTAAAGAGTCGGTGGAACGTAAGGGGGGAAAGCGCCCGTATATTCAAACATTTTTCGGAAAACGGCCACGAAAGTCGTTTATTATCAACCGCGGGAAAGGGGGGTGGACCCCAGAGCGGGGCGCAGACGGCGAGTCGGGTGGGAAAAAACGAACCGTTTAGAAAAAAGGGCTAGAGAAAGAGGAGAAAACCCTAGTGTTAAAAAATATTTTTCATCTCGACCGGGGACACTACCTCTAAAGGGCCGGGCCGGAGAAAAAGGCCGCCGACTCCTCCGGAGAGCGCCCCGGCGGAACGAAGAAATTTATCATCACGAAGGGGAGAAATGAGCGAAAAAAAAAGGAGTCCCGTCGAAGGGGGGAACGCCTCCGAGGTGCCAAAAACAAAGAAACGGGAAGCTTTTCAAACCTCCAAAAGAAGATTGAACCGGAGGAAAGAAAAAAGTCGCTCGTGACGACGGGGGGGTGTCTACGAACAACATTGCAACCTTAAAAGAGGTGAAAAGGGGGAAGTCTATCTTACTTCCGCGGGGAGGTCGGCCACCGACCACCCTAAAACTCCTATTCGACATCGTAGAGTGGGAAAAGGTATGTCTGCCGACCATCGCTGCCCAAAAAAGAGGGGGAAGGCCCTCGAGGCCAAAGGAGAAATCGTGTTTTCCACTCCCAGCACCGCCCATGAACAGCGCCTGGGGAGCGAAAAATAGTAGGAGCCAGAAGAAGAGGCTGCCACGGGTAAACGGGAAGAGTCACGAGATCGAACCCTTTCCTCAAAAGAGGCGATAGTCTGAACACTTATGACATGGAAAGGAGTCAGCTCGTTTTGGTGATAGACGGAGAGAAGGGAGATGGAGTATCGAGAAGTGCATCCAACCCCATACCTAGTCCTTCCCTATTGAAAGGGGGAGAAAAAAAGAGGGGGGCGTATTTCTGCACGTCGTTGGGGAGAAAACTGAGGTAAAGAGGGAGAACAAGCCGCCATATTCTCCCGGCCCAAGGAGGCCACCCTTCCTTGCGCGAGTATCTATTAGGGAACGTAGAAAAAAAAACGGATGAGGGAAGCGACTACTCTCTGGAAGGGGAGGGAGTGTCCCCAACGAGTGGAGGGGGGAGAGGGTGTCTTCCTTCGCTAGATGCACGAAAGGGGGGCTCGTTCCCCCCGACTTGCATACCTAGACAGGGGAAAAGAACGTCTTCCCCCTACGACGGAGGCCAAGGGAGGGGGGAGGGGGAAAAAAGTTGGACTGGGGGGTGGGGGAGGAAACGCTCGAGTACTTCCTCAGGCAGCTATCACCTAACGGAAAGTAAAAAAAAAAAAAGGAGGGAGAACTACGTTTTTCCCGAGAAGAAAAAAGAGGCGTGCACGGCAGGTTTAAAAACGGCCCCCCGTAAACCCGAACTTTGCAACGACCGAAAATACCAGTGGTCGTCGCCCGGCAAGAAGATAAAAGAGGGGGGAAAAAGGAGCGAAAGGGGGGGGGGGGGGGGGGGAAAAAAAGAACCGGCCATGTCTAAAAGGCATTTCGCTCGCACCTAGACATGGAGGAGGGTAGAAATGTGTCCTAGTACCAAGAAAAAAAGAGAAATCTGAGCAAGGGGAAGGATTAAAGTGGTCGTTTTCCTACTAACGCTCTCCTCCTCCTCTACCCTCGGCGCCAAACGGGAGGGGCTCCAACTTCAACGGCAGGGGGGGGGCCCCCCCACAGGGGGGGGGGGGGGAAAAAAAATCATAGAAAGGGGTAAGGGTGATGTGTCTTTATTTTTGGAGGGCCGTAGTCTGAGCACAGGTTCTGTTTTCTGCAAAAGGGATTCTCAAACCTTCCCTTTCATACCGGTGGGGTTAGGTCCCCTCTTTTTCTTTCTTAAAAAAAAAAAGGACCTTTCTTTACTCTCTGGAAAGACTTTTTCTAAACTACGAGGGAGGGGAGAGTTCACCGGTAGGGGCAGAAGTAAGAAAAGCAGTCGATTTCTTTGTTCACTAGAACGATTCCCCTCCTATCGAATGAGGGTGGATCCGGGGGTGTTCTTCTACAGAAGTGAACGAGAAAAAAGGTCTGCGCTCAGGTGCCGAACCACGATCTAAGCAAAGAAAAGCGTAGCAAAAAAGGTATTCCACGTGCGACTCAAGGATCGAGAACGGGAGGGAAAAAGGGGCGTGTTCGTAAGAGGATCCCCCTGGAGGAGGAAGAATTCACTTAGGGAAAGAAGGAGGGGGGGGGGGGGGGGGAACTTTCGAACGGGGCTCTTCTACCGGGGAAAGACTTGTTTTCAACCTAGAATTCCCTTGCCCTATTGAGGAAGCACAAAGGGGGGGGAAGACGGTCGTGTCCCGGGATCGATCTACGGGGGGCGTTGGGGATCTCTTCATAGAACGCAAGGGGGGGGGGGGGGACTTAGGTGATGGATTCGTCTACAACCAAGGCTACGTTTTCCTCGGGGGGGGGGGAACGGAAATAAATATGAAGAAAAAAACTCCCCCAGGGGCTCTCGCTCAACTTGAAAAGGAAGGGGGTCCGATCCGCCGTACTGCGTCAAACCCCCCAAGGAGAAAACAGCGGAAAAAAACGACTTCCACGTCGGGGACGAGATGAGTGCACGCGATGGGAAGAAAAAGGGAGGGAAAAAAGGGAGTACGCTCACTCACCGAGACTACGGCCGCGGGCAGCGAGGCACGGGACGAGAGCGCCGAGGGAAAAAGACTCCGACAAAACAGACCAAGGACAGTAGGCATCGGAAAAAAGTTTGACGATATGCAAGAATCCACTCGAAAACGGCGAAAAGGAGAAAGGGATACTACGAAAAAAATGTCTTTTCTCTCGCGATTAAACTCGAGGGAAATCAAAAGGAGACACGGTTTTCCTTTATCGGGAAAAAGGGCTTCGAGGAAGGCGAACTATTCTTCGTTTTAAAAAAAAAAGGAACGTTCGGCAAACAAAAAAAGAGGTGCGCCGGGAGTCGGTTCTTTTCTACTTGCCGAAGCCGTTGCGGAAGCTTCCGTCCCCTGAAGGGAGAACCCACGAAGGGGGGAAGAGAAAAATTACGGCATACAAGGATCTTTCCTCGCACGGGGAGACTAAGACGGGTTCGTCTGGGGCGAAGGGGGGGGGAGGGCTCGACCGCCGAAAAAAGGATCCTAAGAAACGTTCCTTTCTGCTAGCGAGATGGGGGGATGGAAGGGGGACTCTGGGCTTTGCTGAAGGGAAGTGTTATAGGGGAGGGGGGAGGAGACTCCGATCCGAGCGGGGGGGGGAGCCTCGCCAAGAAGCCGGGACATCTTAAAAAAAGGCTGACTAAAACGACCGCGACGCGCCCGACGAAGAGATAAAAGGGGTATCCCCACGATATCTATCTCGAGGAGGGAGGGGCCTTTTGAAGTGAACAAAAAAAAGACGATGAAAAATCTACTCGAAAAAAGCCACATTCCTATCTTTTCCATGTCCCGGGGTAGGCGTTTGGGAAAAAAAAGCTCCCGGGCATGACAAGTAAGGAAAACCTCTTCCGACGGGAAAGATGAAAAAAAAAAGGCTCTCTACCTACCTTTTTGCAGAAAGAGGAGGCCTCCCCCCTAATCTTAAAGTTACCGAAAAAAAGTTACGGGGAGAAACTCCTAAAGGGAAAGACTAATTGAGCAAAGAGAACGGAAGACGATCGTGAATCCTATCTCTGGGACGCCCTTTCGATCAGCACAGGACACGAAGGCGCATCCTTCTACGGGAACATCAGGAGCTACCGAACACGAAGAAAAAGGGGAAAGTCTTCGCTCTCATGGGCGACCCGGGCTTGTGTCGGGTGAGAAAGGGCATGAAAAAGATTACCGGAAAAGGGGGGGAAGGAAGACTGGAAAAAGGCTCGTCGTGGTGCTCGGAAACGTTTTTTCGCGGAAAAAAAGTTCGTAGCTCCAAGGCTGGGGGTAAACAGAGGGGGAGGAGGGTCTCCAAGAGGGCTTGCCTCCCAACGTAGGGGGACGAAAGGTCGACTTTCAGGTTCTTGAGGGGGGGGGGGGATCCTGGGGCAGAGAAAAAAGGGGCCCGGGATGGTCCTAACTTAAGGGCACGGGCTAAAAAAAAAACCAACAACGTATTATTATGAAAAAGGGGGGGAGGAAAAAGCCTCCTCTTCCAGGACGAAAAAGTGGAAAACGTTCCCCAGGAGGAGGGGAAAAACGACGTTGAACGCACAAGGGCGCCCGGTCCGCAGGAAGAGCACCGTTTTTGGGCCACGGAGGGACGAAAACCGTCGAACCAAGGGAAAGCCTCGAAAAAAAAGGTTGCGTCGGCAGGGGTCTTGCGCTCACCCAGAACAGGAGGACGTCAGAACCTTTTCGTCACCAAAAAGGCAACGTCCGGAAACAAGGGAGGAGTGCTATGCGATCTGAAGAAAAAAATTCTCTTCTTCAGTCAAGGAGGGGGGGTTGAAAAGGGGAGGGATCATGATGCGCAAAAAAAAGAGGGAAGGGTGACGGGGAGGGAAGAGAGGGAAAAAGAGCCTCGGGCAATCGGGTCTTATCTATTACTTCTTCCGGAATGAAATCCGGGGGATATATTTATATCCGTCGATCCAGAGAGGGGGAGAGTCTTGGTGAGGGAAGGGGAAGGAGGGGAAGCCGGTTTATCTTGCAAAAGGGGCTCTTCATCTTCCCTGCGTTGGGGGAGGGAGGGGGAGGAAAAAAAGACCAACTCCTACCTCGTCATTAGGGAAGGGAACTTTTTGAAATGAGGGGAGGAGGGAAAGAGTTCCTCTCTTTCTTTTCGAAAGGAGGAAGTCCGATCTCTGATCTCTTTGTTCAAAGCGGGAAACAGCCGTAGGCAAAATCTGTTCTCTTAGGGGGGAAAAGAGATCAGTGCGGCGAATCCCAAAAAAGGGAGGTCGTTGGTTCCAAAAAAAAGTTCTATGATTGGGGGCACTCGGGGGCTAGCACCTATCGATAAGGGGGAAAAGAAACGCAGAAGGGAGGGGGGAAATACGCTTGAGAGAATTCTCCTACATTACGTCGACCATACAGCCTTATCCCCCGGGGGAGGAGGGAAGATCCGAAATACAGAGGAGGCACTCCTAAATGGGAAAAATCCTTATCTCCTTTCTATCAAGGGGAACGAGAAATTACTCCTCTGCCCATAAAGAAAAAAAAAACAGGCGACAGAAGGAAGAAAAGGAGGCCTCAAAAAAAATTCTGCCACCACGAGTTACGGATGCAGGGGAGAAAAGTTTCCTACTGAGGGAAGGGGGTGGTAGAAAAAGAAAGAATCTTTCGACCGCTTTATACTGCCTCAGGAAAGGAGAGGCAGATCCTCTGACCAAAAGGGAGTACCTGTGAGCGTGAAGAGAGAAATTCTCTCTGAGCGAAAAAAAGTAGGGAAAAGGGAAGGAGGACTCTCTGCCGTCCCCGGAAAGGTGTATTCGAGGGTTTTATCTCTTTATGAAGAAAAGCCTCAATCCGTATTCCTCCGCCTACTGACGGGAAGGAGGTTCTTCGTTTGGAGAAGATTCATTACTAACTGCGCGAGGCTGTAAGGGCCACCTCGTCGGTGAAGAGGGCTAAAGGAGAAAAGCTGCTGGGATCCGCGCCGGAGCTCGTCGACGAGTAAAAAGGCGACCCAAAAAAATACCGTCGGACCGCGGAAAAGCCGTCAAAGGTGAGATCCGCGCCCAAAAAGGAGCGGTGAATTACGGGCAGTAACACCGAAAACCCTCGGACAGGGCAAAGTCGAGAAAAGGCCAAAAGCCGTTTGGCGGGGGGAAAGCCGTAGCCCTTCAACGCAAAAAACACGGGAGAACGAAAACGGGAACAAAGGGAAAGGAGTAAACCGGCCCCAGGGGGGGAAAAGAAAATCCTTGAACGAATCGCTTTGACACCCAGTTTCGGTCATGCTGAGAAAGGGGGAGGACGAAAAAGGACCCGCCGTCGGTTAACAAAGTGAGGATCGTAGAGCACGGGGGAAATCATCTTCTCCGAATCCGAGTAAGACCCAAGCGGGGATCACCTGCGTCTTCTCCCGTGCTCCTCGGAAGCGCTACAGAAAAAAAGAAGTCTTCTCTATTCGAAAAAAAGGTAAGAGGCCGTCGACGCAACACCAGTGGAAAAAAAAAAAGGTCATAGAGGGGAAAGGGGGCTCGTCTCATTGAAAGCTCTTCCTTCCGGCAACATTGAATCGAAAAAAGACCCATTCTCTGAAAAGAACTTTCGGAAGTGATCATCACTACCAAAAGGTAAAAGGGTCCTTGCACCTGCGCCGAGGAGGAAGAGCCTGCCGAGGTTGAAGAAAAAAAAGAGTATATCTCGGCGTCGCTTGAAAAAAGGACCTTATGCTCCTCGTCTAGCAGACGAATGGGGAGGAAACTAACAACCGTTGCTAACCAAGGGGGAGGAAGTATGAAGGGAAGCGTATGGCAGGCCTCGTCGTCGTCCAAAAAAAAAAAATCTATTCTATCTCGTAGATCGCAGTACGGAGGGTCTCCGACCAAGCGCTGCAGAAAAAAGGGGGACGGCCTCGAGGGTACAGTAAGGGAATCGTGGTCCACTCCCCACACAGAGACAGAATCTTCTTTCCGGGCGCACTCCAGGTAAGACAGAGAGAAGAAAAGCGTCGCTGGCACTTCGCGCAAAGGAAAAACTGCGAGAGAGGAAACGTGGGAGGGAACGGGGCCGTAGACGGCGTCGTAAGTTAAAGAGGGGGGGGATGCGGTGTCTTTATCTATGTCGGAATACGGTAGAGGGAGTGAAATCCAAACCAGTAAAAAAAAAAAGTCCTCTTACGTTTTCCCGAAGGGGGGAAGCTGGTCCACTACACGACTCAGGCGGGTGCCCTGCACGTCGGGGAAAGGAAGATTCACCTCTCGCATGAAGACCGCAGACTAAAGACCAAGGGGGAATTGAGCGATTAGTCGGTTGGGGGGGGGGATATAATTAGGAAAGGAGAACAAAACACGAGTAGGAGGAAAATATAGAAAGAGAGGAAGAAAAAAGGGGAGTTGTATCCCAACTATTTTGGGCCAGGAGGGGAGCCCGGGGGAAGAGATGACCGAATATTTCTACCGCTCAGAGGAAAACTACGCGATGAGTAGAAGAGGGGCCCGTGTCTCGCGGAAGAAATCGTCTTCTTCGTCATTTTTATGGGAAGGAAAGAAAAAGAAGAGAAGGGATCCACACCGCAGAAGGGACCTTCACGAGAAGGAAAGACGGAGAGAACTACGTTTTTCCGGAAGAAATACTACTAGGGTAGGTCAAAGGGGGGGGGTCGAGAGGGGGTAAAGCGGCTCGCTGGCAGCAAAAGAGTCTCCCTCAAGGCTACCAAAAAATAGCCCGGCAGAAAGTGAGGAAAAATTTGCTTTATGCTGGGGGGGGGAAAATTAAAGGTCTACTTTCCCCTCTAGTCATTGGAAAGGGGGAAAAAGAGGCAGGAACGCTTGGGGGAAGGAAAGGAGGGGCCCTTCTCAGTCTCAAAGACTCGAAAAAAAAAAAGGGCTGATTCGGGTGTGGGCCGTACACGGAAAAAACATTACTCTAAAAGCTCCCTGCTACTTGGTGATGTTATTAGAAACCCTTCGTCCGGCTCGACGATCACCGAAAACCCCGGCGGCTGGGGGGGAAAAGATCCTCTATCTCCGTCTTGCGGTCAGGACAAAAAGGGGGAGTTCTAAGCCGTAGAGAAGGCAACGAAGGTTGGGGGGGGGGGGAAAAAAAAATGTACGCATGAAAATCGGTTTCGTTATTCTCCCGGGAAAAGAAAGGGAAAGTTCGTGAAGCGAATAAAAAAGTGTTCTCACTACGGAAGAATGGCTCCTTCTGCCGAGTCCACTTCTCCGGAAAGAGGGAGGGGGTATGCTCAGGGGAGGAAGGAACAAAGCTTTTTTCGTCAAGGGGTCCCGCTACCTTTTCTCGCCTGAAATACGCTGAAAAAACTCTGTAAACAAAAAAAGGATTCACACGGAGAGAAAAGTTTATCGAATCAAGAGACTCCGTGAATTTAGGGAAACGAGCATAACGTGTAATCTACAAGGAAAAAAAGGACGTCACCGAATCACGGGAGGGCGACTAGGGGGAAAGCACTCGACGCACTTTCCTAAAGGGCAAAAGGACCTTCGCCGATTTCCCCGGGTGGGGGAAGAAGGCGGGGTGTGCAAAAGGGGAAAGGGGGGATGAAGTCTACGAGTTTACTTTCGCCAAATAGAGGAGGGAATAAGACGCTGTTTTTGCCGTGAAAAGAAAGTCCTTCTAAGGACCACACCTGGTCCCGAGACGTTGTCTCAGGGGGGAAAGTAAGAAACCGACGCTGCTACCGCAAAAAGGGGGAAGCGGCTCTCAACTTCGGGAAGGGTCTCTTACTTAGGGGCCCGAAAAGGTTCTGACGACTATCCGAGGGGGGTTTCTCCTACCTGGAACCTTCTACGCAGCTAAATCGACGCGGTCAGAGAGAAAAACAGCGCGTAGGGAGGGCAGCTACAAAAAAGGTGCACCCGACTAGATCCTCTTACCGAATCGAGGGGGGCGTCAATCGAGAGGCCGCAAGAAAGGAAAGACTGAGTCCACTTCTTAAGATATGGAGGATTGAAAGGTCCATGGACGACTACTTAAACATCACCCCCTCTCTTCTAAACAAGCCCGGTCTCCCTACTAGGACTTCTTAGCGGTGGGTCATGAGAGCTCTTATTCTATTCTGTCTCGGTACTCGGGAAAAAAGGGGATGCACCACTTGGATGAGGGGAAGGGGGCTAAAGAAAGGAAGATTCTTAAGGAGACCCATAAACACCTAAAGAAAGGGCCCTCTTCTACCGAGGGGAAAGTATTTGGCAGAAAGGGAGGGAGCGTTTAGCTCTTAGACGTTAAGAAGTTCTTCCTTGCACTGAGGAGGAACAAGTTCACCTACTGGGTGAAGGAGATAAAAATTTCTGAGGCGCGATATTTCTAGAAGGGAAAGAAGAACACTCGGGGAGAAAAGTCTTAGCGAGGAGTCGCGAAGCTCTAGGGACGCGGTGAACCCTCACTGGCATGGGGGACGGGGGGGTATCGAATAGAAGAGAACTAGAGAAAAGGTTTCCCATAAAAACCGGTTCACCGAGACGAGGTCGGGGGAAATGAAAGAATCTCCGCGCAGGAAAAGACGCAGAAAGCATGTTTAAGGGTCTTTCTACTAATAGAAACAAAAACCTGCTTCTTCTTCAGGGGGGGGATCAGAAGACACGCAAATCCTGGAAGACACGAGGAAGATCTCAACGCCGAAGGGGGGGCCAATTTCTTTTTCAACTCAAACGGCGTTTTGAAAAGCCTCACACGTGCATTGAAAGAATCAGATACCCAAATCCTCGAAAAAGGTCTCTGGCCCTGAAAGGAAAAAATGCCCTCTCGCGTTTGCAGTCGAAAGGATCCGTTCTCCCGAGGCCTCCACAAGAGGGCTTTCCCTCTTTAGGTAGGTAAGAAGATAACCTAAAGACTTTAATTTCTCACATTAGGAAGAATAGGGGGGAAAACCTCGCTCTTGGGAAAGCCGACAGATCGACTATATAGAGGTCGTTATTTCTCATCCTTATTAGTCCGAAATCAGGCCGAAAAAAGGGTGGGAATTCTTCTCTCGCCAGGAAGAAAAAGGGCTGTTGAACGTGCAAAAAGGTGACGAAAACCGGAGTCGACTTCTCTTCGTGTTGGACCAGGAAGAAGGGAAAAGACGTGGGAAAGAGTTGTTTTCTATCTCAAGTGTGACAAGGAGGGGGGGAAGAAGGGGAGGGCGACCACTTCGGAAGGGGCCTACCCTTGGGTATATAGAGACTGTCGTTTACTTTACAGGGTCCTGTGGCAGCGGGACCGAAAGAACTTGTGGGAAAAGCGACCTGATACTAGTCGGTCATATGGCTCGCAAAAACAACGTCTCTCAAAGAGGGGATACGGTCTTACCCGCCAAAAAGGAAAAGGCGCTCCCCATTATCTATACAAGGAAAACATAAAAACGCCGTTCGATCCTTTCCGAGAAAAGGGGAGACAGACCCTAGACGGGGGTCGGACTCTCAAGGGAAAAAAAAGTGGTCCCATTACTCTAACCCAAGTGCAAAAGGCTTCTTCTTCGGGGAAAAAAAAAAAAAGATACAGTAGAAGGAGAAGGGAGGGACCGGTTCGTTCACAAAAAACGCCCCTGGTCTCTCGAACGAGAACTGAACGCCCGAAGATTGTTCGGGACGATGTCGATCAGGGAAAAAATAGTGAGACCGGCCGGTCGAGATCGTAGACAGCCGCAAAGGAACCCGAGCTCGTGAGAAAAAGGCAAGGGAAGCCGTTCGCACTTCCTTCTTCAGAGAGAAGGAGAGAGGAAAGGGCCCGCTTTACGGAAGAGGGGAGGCCGGGGGGGACGGTCGCTTGGTATCTTCAACGGGGTCGAGAAGAAACAGCTTCCCGGGGGAGGGGGGGGCGGACGGAGGGTGGGGGGTTCTCTCCTATTAAACCAAGAAAAAGGGACGGGAAAAATATCTGACTGGGGGGTTTGGGGGGGGTAGTATTGGGGAAAGAGTTCCCCTCTTCTTTTGTTAGGAGTCGCTCCTCCTATTTTCTATACTCGATCCGTGGAGGAAGGAGAACTCGATCAGGAAAAAAGGAGTCTTCTTTCTCTCTGGGGGAACGATAGCTCGAAGATTTCTGTTTGTTAAAGAGAGGGTCGAGGATGGAAAAAAGAGAAAGAAGGGCTCGGAAAATGCGCAGCAACGTTTAGGGCAGCACGCCTATTGCGTTGAAACGAAAAAGAGGAAAGACAAGCAAGGGGCCTCCGTGCCTGCGGAAAAGAAAAGTGTTAGGAAAAAAGAACTCCTCGGCCGCCCCTCCGAACAGGTCGAAAGAAGCCCGTTCTAGACTAAGGGAGCTTCTAAAGGGAATAAATGAACAAGATTTTTACGAAAATGCAGCAGTACGACGGGGGAAAAACGCGCGCCGTCCCACCGACGAGGGAAAGTCGCGGGGGGAAGGTTGCCCGACGTGATAAAACACTCACTAATCTTTTTCGGGACCCGAACAAGAAGCGAAAGAAAAGTCCCGTAACACCTATACCTTGAAAAAGCCCTCGCGGTAGATAAAAGATAGGAGGGGGAAGAAACCGCGCGCTAAGTCTTGACGGAGAGGTTCTCCTTTTATCCCGGACGTTGAGAGTGATGGGTCTCCTCCTATTCCTCCGATGGGGGGAGGTGAACTATTCGGGGAGGGGGAGAAAGCTCACAAAAAAAAAGGGAAATACCTCCTTCCTCGGGTGAGGGAAGGGTATTACCGTTTTCTTTTATCTGCGAGGAGTATCTTGGTACGCGAGCTCTTGAAAAGGGGATCCTTAGCTCTCTGGAGGGGGGGGAGGGACCTCTTTTGCGACTATTCCCGGAGGGGAGTCAGAGCCCACGGACAAGGGGGGAGAGGAAGAGCCTCGCCCAACGGTCTGTTAATTACTGTAGATTAACCGACCCACCAGGGTGGTTGTATACGAAAGGGGGAAGAAAAAGCCAACCCGCGAAAGGGAAAGGCGAAAGAGTCAGCCGGAGCCTTCAAAGGGAGAAAAGACCTCTTACTTTAACACGGCTTAGGACACAGTGGGGAAGGGGCTACTTTCTGATCTCGGGGGAAAAAAAAAAAAAAGTTTTAGGCAGGGGGAGTCACAGAGCCTGTAGAATTTCTGACTTGGACCCAGGAGGTGAACGAAAGGCACGTATCGCGAAAAAAAAACCATCCGGAGTCCGACAAAGGAGGGTCGGTATCGATCACCGAAGGGCGCCGGGGAGATGTTCTACTCTACTAGGGAAGTTCTATCTCGTGTAGGGCATCTATCTGCAAAATTTAGGGGAACATGGATAAACCAGTTTAACCTGTACGCACGAAGAAGGAAGGGGGGGGGGGAATCTCTCATGACCAAAGAAAAAGAACAGGGACGACGGCCTTGCCTTAGAAAAGCCCTCCTCTTCAAACAAACGCCGCCAAAAAAAGAAAAAACCCTTTCCTCTTCAGGGAAAAAAAAGAACGACCCCAGAGGGGCGGCAGAAATTAGCGACCACCATATTCGTTCAAAGGAAAGGGAAAGGGAAAGCCGCCTATTTTGCCTAACTACCGAAGGGGAGGTCGGAGAAAAAACGCCTTTAACGTTATGCGCGGAGAAGGAAGAAAGGTTTTCGACGAAACAACAGGGAGAAAGGAGAGGGAAAAAAGTAGCGTATTAAGTCTATAGGAGTCCTCTTCCACCTCAACCAAAACCATACGGAAGGGATACTAGTAAAAAAACCGGTACGCTCTCATTTCTTTCCTATTATAAAAGAAGAGGGACATTCCTAGGTGCGCAGGGAAATGAATAGGAAAGTGCGACCGTCTTTCGTTTTTCAGAAGGACGCCCATTAACATCATCTCTTAAGGTTTAAAAAATGGTAGCAGAGGGAAAGAGCTTCTTCCCGCTGTAGGGGAAAGAAGAGGGGCTAACCCGTGCAGTGAAAAAAGAGAGTTCCGTGCGAATCTGAAAAAAAGGGGGCACGTAACGTCTCTTAATTGAACGAAGTGGGGTGAGTATCGAGAAATTCCTCTTTGCGTTGTTCTTTCATAGAAAAGGGGCCGCTCCGAAGCACAGGGGGGGAAAGGGAAGAAGGGGCGCT
>Ga0179593_1258018_pt1 | contig 14352 bp, 25 predicted proteins | sample CZODoug2_1_08_16_FD_185931 | JGI IMG/M metagenome (GOLD analysis project Ga0179593, IMG submission 185931) | Vadose zone soil fungal communities from Angelo Coast Range Reserve, California, USA - CZODoug2_1_08_16fungal (PacBio error correction) | ecosystem: Environmental > Terrestrial > Soil >...
ACCGTGACCAACAAAACGGACGAGGGTTAAGGGGGGAAAAAAATCATGACCCACCAAAAAAAAAGGGGGGGATAAAGAGGGATGGGTCGTTGGAAATGGGGTGAACGTGGCTACCGTTCATCGTGCCCGAGGTCCGTCATTCTACCGGGGATCCACCGTCTAGGGGGAGAAAAAAGCCAAAAAAAAGTTTCGCTGACCAAAAGCAGATTCCCCGAGGATCGACGGGTTGGGGGTGGGGAGGGGAAAAGAAAAAAGATCGTGGGGGGAAGGGAACCCGTAGCCCCTCACGGATCAAAACAAGGTCAGGTGCTGCATGGGGGGAGAAAAGGGAGAGGGTGTGTGGGACGAGGACTAAAAAAATCTGTCAGCCTTCCGGGAAAAAATTACACGGAAGCCAGGACAAAGATGTGGTCAAAACAGGGGGAAACCAAAACATCTCAGAAAGATTCTGGTTGATAAGGCCCTTACCTCGAAAAAACCCAGGGAGGGGGAACCAACTGGAAGAAGGCTCACGCGGTGCCAAGAGGTCCGCCTCTTTTAAGTTGGTGATAAAACACGTAACAAAGGAAACAAAAAGGGCTGGGGGGCTTTAGCCACGAGACGTCATGACCGTGGGCGGGTTAAAATTCGAGGAAAAACGTGGGAAGCCAAGGACTTTGAATCATAACAAAACATGGAATGAATAGGGCGGGGGCGATCGTCGAGCCTGGTATTCGGGGGAGGGCAGTGGTGTGAAAAAAACACCGGAGGGAAAAAAAGGTTCAAAGCTAACAAGCCCCGAAACAAAACAAGCGGCCTGTGTCGCAACATTTTTGGGAGGGAAGTCTGGCCGCCAGGCCCCTCGTCGGGGGGGGGAAACAAAGAGGAAGGGTCAAAAAAGGGGCACAAAAAAAAAGGGGGGGGGGGGGCTCACTGTCAAACTCTCAACGCAAAAGTTTGACTCCTGGGGAAAGGAATCAAAAAAAAAAAATTCAGTTTTAAAACGATTTTTCCTCTTAAGTGGATGGGAAAGGGCAAGGGAAAAGAAAGGGGGGGAATCGTCAGGGGGCAGACGCAATGGGTTAGGGGCCAGAGGAAAAGGGGGGGGGAAATAAGGAAAAGAAAAAACCGGCGAAAAACAGACGGTGTTTCTGGGGGGGGGGGGGGCGATAAGAAGGGGGGTGGCCAAAGAAAAAAGGGTTGAAATAACCACGTGCCAAACGCAAACCATCCACACGGCCTCCGTGGGGTTCTGGGGCAAGGGGGGAAAGTTTCAAAAAGAAGCAATAAGCGTGAAACTGGAGCTGGTTGTTGCCTGGGCTCTTGGGAAAGAAAGGACCCGCTCTTACGGGGCAAGGAAAAAGTCCAAAGGGGGCATCAGTTCTGATCGTATGCCGGCAAAACCCAAAAAACCCCTCGGGGAGGCTGGAGGACAAAGGGGCTGAAAAGGGGAAAACAAGCTGATAGGTCAGGCCTTAAACTGGTCAGTCTCGGAAAGGAAAAAAAGGGGGAGCCTCTCAAAAGAAGAAAAAAAAAGGGGACAAACCGTCTCCAAAAATAAAAAACGAAAAATTTGGCGAAGTTCAAGGTGTCGGCGCGTGAGGCGAAAAGCACCAAACCACCCACAGAAATGAACTAGCAGAAGGGAAACAATGAGAGCGTAGAGAGCAGCGCATCCTACGGATAAGAGGAAGGGGAGCTAACACCAAAGGGAAGCGTAACAATCATTGAAAAGTATACCCGGAATGGCGGGGGAGGGGGGGCAAGGGTCCAGCAACACAAGTTGGTCAAGAAAAATGTTTACGAGGTCAACTGGGAAAACAAAAAAAAGTGGGTAAAAAAAACGGTCAAAACAAAAAAAAGTCGCAGTTCATAGCCGTTGTAAAAGTTCGTAATGCAGGAAACAAGGAAAGTGCGGGAAGAGACAAATGATTGCAAAGGGTAGGGGGGACCGTACCTCCGCGCGCGTCGAGAAAGGTGGGAAGAATCAAACAAACATATAAACTAAAGGAGGAGAAAGAACTAGGGTCAAACCGTCAGCAACAAAAAAAAAAAAACTGGATATACGGCGCAAGGAAGGGGCAAGGTGAACCCAGAGCCCTCACGAAAAAAAAAAGCACAACCACAAAGAAAGTCAAAAACAATGCTATCATAACTAGGACTTGACAGCTGACAAGCTAAGACCGTCATTGCCGGAAAGAGAAAAAAAGGGGAAAAAGGAAGCCACGGTGGGTATCCAGGGGGCAATAAAAACGACAGAAAAAAAAACAGAAGCTATAACGTTAATGTGATCCTGAAAACAGGGGGGAAGTGTGGGTTGGGTTTGGTTGGGGACGCCCCCAGCTTGTGCTCCCTCATTACTCTGGGACAAATACAAAGGGGTGAGGGGGGAGAGGGGGGCAGTGGAAAGGGCAAAACCGAAGCATCAACTCCATGTGTTTTTGGGGGACAAAACGACTCAGGAAGAAAAGAAGGGGGGGGAAAAAAAGAAATTCCTCGAAAAAAGCGTCGATCACAAGCACGTCACAAAGGGTCTTTTAAAAAGGGTAAAAGGAGGAGGGGTTGGACTAAAAAGTCAAAAGGAAATGTATCCAAAATCCAGGAACAGCAGGTGGTTGGCGCGGGATCGGTTTAAAGAGAGTAAGCGCAGCTCAAAAAAGAGGGACCCAGGGAAATTCCATCGGAAGGGGCAGGACTGGTGTGAGGAGGAAGGTTCCCCAGTCAAAAAACTTGTCGAGGGAACAGTCCTGGGACAATGAACAGACCAAAAAAAAAAGCGCAAGCGTGTTTGTAGTCCGCCTCCGCCAGCACCGTCGAGGTCCGGGAAAACAAAGGGGGGGGAAAAGCGTGGAAAAAGAGTAAAAAAGTGAATCCGAAGGGGAGGTGCGGTGGATTGACCAACAATTCCAAGAAAGGGGACGTACGAGCGAAAAAAAGGGAGAGGAGAGAATCTGAGGGCGGGAGGAAAACAAAAGAAAAAAGCTCGCGAAAGACAAAGAAATTCGAAAACATGGAGCTCCGGGCTTTGGAAAAGAAAAAACAAACTGGCAGGCCAGGAAAATGAACAGGGGTCCAACGCTGCGGGGGGGACCTCTTTCTGTGGGGGGGGGTTAAAATCCTCTCGTAGGGGAGAGGGGGGCAAATGCACAAGGCGACAAGGGGCTGCGTAATACGCGAACCGGAGCTCAGGAGCAGGACAGGGAAAAAATGAAGAAAACCGAAGACTCCTGCCCATTGAAAGAAAAATCAGGATAAGGGAAGTAGTGAGGGGAAGAGGGGGAAAGGGGGAAGGGCAACTGTCTGTCAAAAAATCCAAGGAGTAGCAGGACGCTCAAAAAAAAAGAAAAGACCGACTGGTTGAGGGGGGGGAAAAAAAAATTATTAATGTGGGCAAACAAGAGAGTTCCATGGCAAAAAGGACACCCAGGACGGGCCCTTCGCGTCAGTGGAGGAGAGATGGGATGAATCAATAAAAAACTCCGGTAACCGGGGCCCATCCCCTCCAGAGGCAGAAACAAGAAAAAAACCGCCTAAATCCCCGGCGTCCAAGGTAATTCAATAGAAAGGCAACTATCTCGGACAAAAAAGCAACCTAAAAAATGTATGTAAAAATCCGAATCTGAATGTTGTGTGAGGAGGAGGAAAAAAAAACTGGCAGCAGCGTGGACGGCATAAGAAAAGTAACTGTAAAGCAGGGAAGAAAGTCCCAAAAAAGTGGCAGCGGGCCACAAGCGCCAAAAAAAAACCCGACCCCCCACGAACGGGACCAAATGAGAAAAAAGGGAGGGCAGGGGGGGGGGGAAGGGTGCTCAAAAACTCGGTTGAAGAGCCAGAGTTGTACTGTAAGTGTTTCACGGGGAAAAAAAACGGACGCGACTGGAGACCTGGGGCACGTATCTCGGGGGTCACTGCCTAAAAAGGTTAAGGGAAGGTTTGGGGTAAATACTTTGGTGTACACCAAACCCGGATATCCTCTCTCATATCAGAACAAAAAACAAAAAAAGGTAAGAGGGGAAAAAAACTGAGGGAAGAAGACTCACAAGGGGCAATCGTGCAGGTCTCACTACGGGCAAAGGAAGAAGGTCACCCGGACCACGGAAATGAAGGGGAAGGGGTTCCCAAAAAACGTCACACGGACGTGGGCAACACTTCACCGCATACAAACGTCCCGAAACGAGTTGGGCGCTGGGGCAAGAGGGGGGTGCGGGACCTGCATGGACAGAGAGCACGTGGTTACGGATCAAAGTCAAACAGGGCTATCATGCAAAAAATGCGCCGTTTGGGAAAAAACAAAAAAAAAATTTCTTCGTGAGAAGGGTCTCAGAAAACCGTGGTTAAGTGCTCGCTTGGGGGCAGTTTATCCTTGCCGGGGCAATCTACGGCGGTGGGGGGGGGGGACAGGGGGGAAAAAACATATTTGGGGGGGGAAAAAATATGAAAAACTGGGGGGTACCTCTCTCAATAAGAGAAGAAATACTGGGGTGCGGAAAAAAAAGAGCTTGCCATCCAGGTTGGTTCCAAGGCAAAGGACCAGGGGAAGAGGATGATAGGGAGAAGAAAGGGGGGGTATTAAGAAGGTATGGAAATACAAAGTCGCCGACTCGAACTAAAAGAACAGGAAGAGGGGTGACAAATTAAAATTCTGGGAAAGGGGGGGGGGGAAAATAAGGTTCAAAAAGGAGAGAAGAGGAAACCTCTTCGGAGTAAAAACACCGGAACGACAAACCAAGGGGTCACATGGAAGAGAAAGCAAGCAATATTAAAAACAAAAAAAAAAGAACGAGTTGTCGGACAAAGTGAAGAAGGGAGACCAAAAAATCCTGAGGGCAGAATTATTGGTCAGGGTCCTGTTGACTCGAAGAGGTATTGGGCCCCTCCGGCATTCGAGAACCAAAGGGGGGAAAAAAAGGGGAAAAGACAAAGAGGGGCTGGGGTAGGGGGTGAAAAACAAAGCAGAAAGGCTTATTTTCCGACCCGGACTGATTGAAAACTCCCTAAAAAAGGGCGCAGAGAAAAGCAGAAAGTTGGGGACATTGGTCAGGGAGGCTGTATGCGTAAACAAAACACGTGAGCAGGGGACTGTAGTCAGTGAAAAACATGGACTCGGTCAGAAAAAAAAGGGAAAACGACATAGGAAAAGGGAAAAAGAAGGACGAGAGGAAAAAACAGCGGGGGGCGTTCATGGGAAATGTTTACAAGTGAAAGGGGCAACGATTGTCATCTGCTCTAAAAGGCCGACGGACAGCGAAAAGGCCAGCCGACAACCTGACGGTCAAAAAGGAGATGTTGGAGAAGAGAAAGTCCCTTGTTGGGGGTACCACTAGGCGTAATGGCGACCGGAAAAAAAGAAAACTGGATAGTGCGGTTGTAAGATCCGCGCGCATGGATACCGAATACGCGACAGGGCACAAAAAAAAAAGGGCAGGGGAGGATAGTGAATGGAAACGCCAATTCCCGAACGGTTTGACTGAGATAAATGGAAAGCAAAGGGGGGGGAGAGACAAAAAAAACAGATCACAAGTGGTGTGTCGAGAAACTTATATGAGTTGAGATCAGGAGAAACTGGATTCGGTCACACTGTCAGTCGGGAAAACGGCAATGACGGTCAGTCCGCAGGGTTTTGTGGGGTATAGAGCCGTAGGGAAGAGAAGACGGGAATAGGTTGTTTTTGTAAAAGTGGGTTGAAGAGGGGGCGGCGGGGGGTTTAAAAGAAAACCGTCAGGTTGGACGCAGAGAAAAAGCGTAGGAAGAAACAGGTCAAAGGGGACTTCACTGGGGGGGGAAAAGCGGACGGGGTGGTTATGCGGAGTAAGCTCGAAAGAAGCGGGGAGTTACTTGAGATTCGCTAGAGATCCAGGAAAAAAGGGAGGTTAACCAGGGGGGATAAGGCCATGAACCAAAAAAAGGGGGAAATGATCATCGAAAAGGAACACGTTTACAACCAAAGGGGGTAAGGCATCTTAAAAAAATCGCGCCAAACGGGGGGGGGGGTTCTTCCAATGAGCCACCCGCACATGAATAAATCCCACAGGTGATGAAACGAAAGGGCAGTCAGGGAAAAAAAAGAGGGGAATTAAGGAGGAAAGGCTAGGACAGGAAACTGCTCTCCTCTTCCACATGGGGGGGAAAAAAAACTGGAAAATAAAAGGGTAATGACTGGGGGGAGGGGAGAGGGACGTTTGTTTCCGACTATCACGAGAAGGTCAACTCGTAAAACTTAATGAGTTCATGCGGAGAAAAATGAATAAGAAAGAAGTTAAAAAATGAAGAGCGGGAAGAAGGGAACAGACATGGACGCCGGAAGGGAACATGCCAAAAAGCTGGGTGTGTTCCAGCAAACGGAATCGCCATGGCGACCCAAGACAAAGGGACAAGACAGACAAAAAATCAGATAAATCACTTGGTACGGGAGCAAGGGGACTCACGAAAAACAGGAATGATCAGGAGAAAACAAAACCAACACCAGAGCAAAAAAAAAAACGCCCGATGCAAAATGAATAATTCCCAGAGCAAGGGGAGAAAACTGGGGGATGGGGGTAAGAAAGGAGGGAGAAACCGGGAAACCCCACGGCGATCGCCAGAAACCAGGTGGGGTGGAAGGGGAGTCCAAAGGGATACACTTGGAAAAGGGGGGAAAAGGGGTGGACAATAACAGCTTAACAAAGGGAGTGCACTTGCCGGCGGCCATCCTGAACCAGTCCCCGTTGAAGGGGGGGGGGGAAAGAAAGAAAGGGATAAAAGAGAAACAACGAAGAGGAGAAGGGACTGGACAGCAGGGAAGTGGGAGAACCCCACCGGGTAGACGGGGAGCCTAGTAAATACGAACGCGGTGCCGGACGGACCAGGCGACAATAAAACAGGAAAGAGTTACTACATCTCTGGGGGAGACTGCTGTTGAACTTGAAAAAGTGAGCAAAACTTAAACATTGGAAGAGGGGGTACCCCACGAATCAGCTGATCAGATCACCATGAAGAAATTTTTGAGGATCAACAAGGCCCAGTGTACAACGTCAGCTGAAAGGGGAAAGACTCTACTGGACAATTCAAAAAACCGGTGGATAAAGTCTGAAAAACACAAGCAAAAGACCCACTTGACGCCGAAAACGGAGGGTTTATCTGGTTGAAACAAAGTCCAATACCTCTCTAATATGAAACTCGTCCTGAGAAGGGAAACACGGGCACCAGAAAAAAGAAAAAAAAAAAAGAAGGATAGGAAGAACTGTGGCAGGAGGTTAAAAATAATTGAGCCATCTGTCCGTGATAAAGGGAAAGCCTCTGACTAAATGTTTTTCTTCAATAAGAAAAAAAAACCATGCGACGAAAAAATGAAAATGAGGGTAAAAAAGAGGGGAAAAAAAAGATTGGGGAGATGAGGAGGCCCGCAATTCACCCAAGAGCTATCCCAACCCCCGCAGAAAGATAAGGACGTTTGGCATCAGAAGAAAAGGGGGCAGAAAGACCCTGGGGAAAGAACGGGTAATTGACTAATATCCCTATGGAAACGTAAACAGCACGAAAACAAAACATCCGATCAAAGTCCGTGTAACATGATTCGTAAAACTACCCAAGGAGGGGGGAAACACTAAAAATCTCTAGAAAAAAAAAAAAAGGGGGAGGGGGGGGTCTGGAAAAGAAAGAGAGTCGTTGACCCACGGCGAAGAAAGGGTAAACAGGGAGAAAATAAAACAACCAAAAACATAGGGTTGATCAGGAGGAGGGTTAGGGGGGGGGTTCAGTGAGGGCGAACGTTTCGGCTCGGCGTCCCCTACAAGGTCGTCCACGGCGCACTTGGAAAAAAAAAAAAAAAATGAGCCAAAGTCTCTTAAACCAAAACGCCAAATCTAATATCGCGGGAATCATCAGGGGGGGGGGTGGAAGGTCGCTAGAGGGGGGGAAAGGGCGCCACGAAAGAAACCCCTCCACGCATCCGAACAGGCGGGCCGAGGGAGGGAACTGGTTTCGCATGCGGGAGAAAAGGGAAAAGCAGGAAGCAGGATGGGGTGCAAAGGAGAAAGGAAGCAAATGGCCTCAAATGTTCAAGAAAAAAACGAGCAGAGAAAAAAGAGTGGGGGGAAGCACTCCGAAGAAGGGTTGACCACAAGCAGCCGAAAGCGCTGTTCAGATGTCTCTCTGGGTTGGTGGATAAAAAAGCAAAAGGAAAAGAGGCTTACTGGGGGAAGGGAGAGCCGGGGAGCACGGCATAAAGGGAAACAGAGTGTGCCTGGAGGCGGTAAGTGTTTGGGGATCCAGAAGGGGATCAAACACCCACCATGTTTTGGGGGGAAAGTGACTTGTTGGGGAGAAATAGGTACGAACGTATCGCGGGGACATTGGGGGGGGGGGGTTACGTGAGGGGGGCACAGAAAGGGGTGTTAAGCGAAAAGCCCGTAACGCCAGGCAGTCACACAAGGTCAAACTAAAGGGTGGACTGCACCTTTCGTGTGGGACGACGGGACGAGGAGGAAACCGACGTAGTATTATTTCCCTCTGGGCTCGGGCGGCGGAAAAAACAAGGGGGGGGGCATAAATGTCAAAAGGAAAGGGAAGGACAAGGGAGATACAATAGGGGTCGCGGTGATAAACTCGGATTTCAAATGTTTACCAAGTGATGAAAAAGGAAGTGTCCAATTGGGGTACAGGGGGAGAAAGTACGCTTTGATGACAACAAACACAAACCACGTAAGGCTCCAGAAATAAACATCTTCACAAAAAAACATCTAGTTGGAAATGGGCGATACGGGCACGTGGGCATCACGTGGCCGTAAAACGAAAGGGTGTCAACGAAAAAAAAAGGGAACACAAAGGGATTAAGGTTGGGAGGGGCGGTCATTCATCGCAAGGCGGGGGGGGAAGGGGAAAGAATGGGGGGTTGTCAGGGGGATCGTTAAAATGAAATGCCAGGGAATAGGTCGCGGAGAAAAAAAATGCCCACCCGTGAAAGATAGAATGCAGTTAAAAAGGGGAGGATTCAGGATCAAGAGGGGGGGGGACAACGAAAAGGGCTCGTGGATGGACACACAAAGCCTGCTCGTAACGGATGGCGGGGGGGGACAGAGGGGTCTAGACTTAGGGAATCGACAAGGGAATAATAGGGGAAAAGAGAAAAATGAATCGCTCGTGGCAAGTGCCTGTTCAAGGAAGAGGGAGGGGAAAAAGGGGAGACACATGAAAGAACCGAACGAAGGGCGGGGATCCAGAAAGAGTGGGGAAATCCAGGAGACTAGAGGAGCAGCGCAGATACCCAGTATGCGAAGCAAAGTCGTCATAAAATGTTTATACGGGGGATAGAAAAAAGGTGGAGGTTTGAGGAACCCGCAGCAAACATGGGGGACAGGGAAAAGGGTGTTTGGAAGAAAAAAAAAACTGAACCAAAAAACGCGGGTTTAACGTGCAAAAAAGGGAGTGTCGACGAGGGGAGGGTACCCTCAGGTGGCAGGGCGGAAGTGAAGTTAAAAAAGAGGAAAAGGGAGGGAATCCTGACCGATGCTAATATGCAAACGCCCTAGCGGTAGAAGCCAATTTAACGATAGAACCAAGAAAGAAAGGAGCAGAACAAAGAAAGTCGGGTCGAAAAGTCGTAGGCCCCCAATGACGGTCTAATCCCACGAACTAAATAAGGTGAAACAACATTGGCAAAAAACCAAAAGAGAACTGGCATGAGACCGGTATCATCAGAAAGCAAAAATACAATAATAAAGTAACCTGGGTTGGAAGTCCAGCGCAAGAAAAAAAAAATTGTCTAACGGGGTTTCCGCCGGCAAATCGACAAAACGATAGAAGGGGAGACATGAAACAAAAAGGTGGGAAAAAGTGGGGGGGGGGGGAGGAGTCCAAAAGCAGGTTCTCCCAAGAGGAGGAGGAAAAAGTTCTTGGGAGATTCATTCACAAAAAAGAAAAGAAGACATTTGGTTGGGGTTGGTAAAAACCCGCGCGAGAGGGGATAAATCGCCGGCGGATAGATCACTAAAAAAGGGGCCAGGAAACGGGACCCACAGGGGATCCTTTCGAGAATGTGACTACTTTCTAAGGAGCCACATCACACACTGCAATGAAAAAACGCCCAGTAACAGGACTGGGTCATGTTCAGTGATGCGGAAAAAAAGGAGGAAAGATCCACGTGGACCAAGGCAGGGGAAAATCGGCCAGGTTTGCAAAAGGAAAAATAGGAGGTAATTGGCTGGGAATGAGGGGGGAAACGGGGTGGGCGAGTAACGAGTCAAATGTGGTGGCCCCGGGGAAAATTCCGACCGCGACAGGGGGTGGTACAAGAAACAGCCCACAAAAAAAAAGAGAAAAAAGGGGGACGGGCAGGAAAAGGTTGCTCGGGACACGTCGTCCGAATAAATCCAGCCGCTGGGGCTGGGGAGACCTGACCCCCATTCCATATACCGGGAGGCATTCTGGAGGGGAAAAAAAAAAGGGGAGTGCGAAAGAGAAGTGTCCGCGCGGAACCAAAAGACGCGAATTCAAGACCCAAATGTCAAAAAAAAAAGGAGAGCCGGCATGTGGGTAAGGGAAAGGGTCCCCAGGGTAAAGAAAAAAACAAACCCTTACCCTCGTCCAGGGTTTTTGGTGAAATAACAGTCAGAAGGAGTCCCCTGGGAAAGATGACTGGGGTGAGAGGAGCTAGGGGTCCAGAAAGAAGAATTCGCGCACGCACCGTTAAACACCGTACGAAGTGAATGTGAAGAACGCTATTCAAAGTGAGTGTAGTTGACCAAGGGGTACTGGAAGGGGGGGGGAAGAACGTCGTCCATTTGAAAGATCAGGGATAACCATCATAGGAAGAAAAGGGAAGTGGAACAACAAAGGGGGGTATAGGCGACTGGCTCGTCAAACCACATAAAGTGTTCAAAAAAAAGTTTAGGGGCCTCGGGCTGGAAGGGGGGGGACAGTAGTATAACCTCGGTACGGACCATGACCCCATCCAGAAAAAAACACCCTACCCAAAGCAGACAAACCGCCCTAGATCTGGACTGGGGACAAAAGGAAGAATTAAAACCAAGATACGCAAACGTAAAAAATGGGGAGCGCAGAAACACGCAGCCAGGTTCTCTTCTGGGAAAAAAAACGGAAAAAAAGCTGTCGGTCAATTATATAAGGAAAAGCTGGATCAATAAGAAACTTCCCACGTGATTATGCGGGTCCCAGCGCGGCAAAAGACGACCCCCGAACACCCTCGTCAAGAAATCCTAAAATAAAGAGGAAAACTGGGAGCAGGCGTGTAAGACAGAAAAAAAAAATTTCCCGGGTTGGGCCGGGAAATGGAACGAAAAAGTCTCTTGGCAAGAGATGATGCCAACTAAACTCGTGAGGCCTGCACGAACCCCCGGAGAGATCTTAGACAAAAAAAAAAAAAGCAACCGGAGGAGGGGATTGAAAGAGAAGAGACACCCGGGGCCAAGTCCCCGGGCCAGGCCAAGAAATGCGAAAAGCAGGACCCTCGAAAATCAGCCGCGCTGGTTCCCGGGAACTGAAAACTGACTGGTGCCAAAAAGAAAAAACGAGTCAGACATGACCAAAGATTGGGTCGGATGGGGCCGCGTGGTGGGGAGGTTGGAAACACTGTCGCATTGAACGCGAAAATCAACGTGGGGACGGTAAGGATAAGAAAAACGGGGACATCAATCAAGCGACAAACTTGAAAGTGGGAGCGAAACCAACAGGAGTTGGGCCAGGGTTTTCGACACTCAGACAATTTGGGTGGGTTTTTGGGAAGGGGGACCAGAGGGGACCCGGGGGGCACAGTATCAATGGGCAATCGACGAAAAGGTTGGGAGGGGGGGGTCGAAGGGGGGGAAACATTAAGGGGGAAAAATGGTGATCATACTGGGGCCCCACAGCACTCTAATACCACAGGAGGGGGGGGGAGTTAGGCCCAAGGAACTAGACTGGGAATAAAGTGGGTGGTGCCAAAATGCAAGGAGGCTCGATTGAGCGGAAAACACCCAGGGGGGATACGAAGGATTTCCAATACAATGGAGCCATCCTACGAAACGTAACAGGGCCGAGTGGGGGGGCTTCAGGGCAAAAACAGTACAATGGAGCGAAGGGTAAACGCTGAGAGCGAAAACGAAGTTGAAACAGGAGCGTGAGAACCAAACAAACCGCAGATCCAGAAAAAAATCAAGTCAAGAAAGGGTATCAAACAACAAAACCAAGGACGAGGGTAAATCAACGGGAAACATTGGAAAGGAAAAAAAAAAGCCTGAGCTAGAATGCAAATTGGGGGGGGGATCTAATCGGGAGGGGAACTCGAGGAGTTCGATCGGCCTTCGCCGATCGGCCGCTTTGAAAGGGACGCAAACAACAACCAGGCCAGTCGGAATTTTTAAGGGATTACGGAACGATGGGCACTCAAGGAACACGGGGGCCAAGCTACAAGAGAAAATGGGTGAGGGGGCTGTTAGGCGTACACCACGACGGCGTGGCAGTAAGCCGGGAATAGGGTAAGAGTCAACAGGGAAAAAAAGAGAAATTGCACTCATAAGATACGAAACTCTGCCGCCAATGGTTCCTGCGGTCAACAGGGAGCTGCGCTACTAACCGAAAGAAGAGACTCGCACCATAAACGGGGAACGGAGAGGGGGGGGGATCCTCGGAATTCACTGGGACACAAAGAGGCGAAGGAGGACCTGGAAACGCGGCGAGTGCAAAAAAGGTTGCTCGAATCACCCGAAGCGAAGGGACTACTTTATCCCCGAACGGCATGTCCACCACCAAATGCCGGACCCTATGAGTGAATGAATGCCGACATAACCCGACCTGTTGGGTGGATAATGAGGCAAAACGGTATGGGGGGGGTCTTCCTTTCCCAAAACAAAGAACCAAAAGGTTGGTTGGGATACAGTATAGAAGTCCTGTGGGTTCATGATTTAAGAAAAAAATTAATGGATTGGGGCTGACATCAGGTGGGACGGCACATTAAGGGGTTGATGATCTTGGTCGGCGTCGAATGGGAGAGGCAAGGCCGGGTGGGGTCACACAAAAAAAGGGGGGGGTTATCAAGGGTACGGAGGGTGGGAAAACGAAAAACTGGGACGAGGGTGACTCCCGATACAAAGAGAGAAACGAAGGTCAAGTACATGCGGCATCAGAGGGGGGTCGACAATTGGAAACACTCGAAAGAGACCTCTGGAGTAAGTAAACGAGGAGAAATATAACTGAAAGTCAAAAAGGGTTCACAAAGGGGGAAATGGATGACTTGAAATGCAAACGGGGATGAGAAAACGGGGAAACCAGGCACCGCGTTGGGCAGGGGGACAAAAGAGTTCAAAAAGAACGGACCGTGTTGCACTGCGCCTGCCAACAAACCGTCCATGGAACAAGATCCCGGACATAATGAAACGAAAAGGGGGGGAGGACGAGCTCACTAAAGAGAGGATCTTCTTAAAAACTCGAACGCCTCTCCGGCGACTCGTACCATAAATAAACCACAAATTGCGTGGCGGTACGGGCGGGGAGGCATTTGTAACGAACGCGCAACGAACATCAAAGTGGATAAAACTATCCGTCTTCATGGGAACGCGGCAAACATGAGGAGAGGCCGCAATGGGGCAGAAAGGGAAGCAAGTACAGCCGCCTCAAGGAAAACGGGAAGAGAAGCTGTGTGGGGAAAACAAAAAATGGGAAGGGGGAGAAGGGAAGACTGAGCCCGTCAGATTCAGAATCGAGAAAGGGAATCTGAACGGCAGATGAATCAGGAGAACCGCAAAAAAAAAAAGATAAAAGAAAAAAATAGGGAGAAGGGGGGAAGAAAGACCTGCCCAACCAAAGGAAGCCGTGGGGGGTCGAAAAGGGAATGCTAACACCACCCAAGAGAGATGAAAAAGCACACACGTGTTGGGGAGGTTGTTTCATGGTGTAACCGGTAATAACGTAAAAGCCCATAGGTGGAAAAAGCCCCCAGGCGGGAAAATTAAAACGCACCAATCAGGACTTCCCCCCAGGGGGGAATTGGACAAAAAAAAAGCCGAAGGATCAAAGAAAAAAAAGGGGATGCTCCCTTTAGAAGAGTGAAGTGAAAAAGCCCCCCGGGACGACCCAGGGGATCTCCGGTTACAGAAGAAGTCCAGTCAGGAAAAAAAAAAAAGACGTAAAGCTGTTGAGAAAAAAAAAAACAGAGTGTTCCTACCCGGGTAACTGCGTTGAGAAAAGAATGTTAACAAAACCACTAAACAAAACAATGAAGGGGAAGGGAGGAGCACGGAACAACACGGTAAGCATCAGGGGTGGATGATCCATTCGGGTTGACCTTCTAAGGAAACTGCGAAGGGTAACATTAACAAGGTGGAAAAAATGACCGAACCTCTCACGAACCCTCGAAGCTTGTTTGAAACAAAAAAAAATCCAATACATGCTAAGAAAGCGGGA
>Ga0179593_1280515_pt1 | contig 14352 bp, 16 predicted proteins | sample CZODoug2_1_08_16_FD_185931 | JGI IMG/M metagenome (GOLD analysis project Ga0179593, IMG submission 185931) | Vadose zone soil fungal communities from Angelo Coast Range Reserve, California, USA - CZODoug2_1_08_16fungal (PacBio error correction) | ecosystem: Environmental > Terrestrial > Soil >...
AGAAGGGGACCATTTGGGTGGGACGAAAAAATGGGGGGGAGTTTGGGAACAGGGGATAAGACTCGGAAAAAGCTGTTGGAAAAAAAGATTTCATGAGCTACTTTTGAAGGCAATAGCGGTGGTGGTGACTAAGCTGTGGGGTGGGAGATCTGTCTGTTGAGGCGTAAAAGTCTTCCCGTACGAGACTATCGCCTTTTGGGAGGTGACCTAGAAAGGCTAAATGGATAAGTGAGGTCCTAGAGGTGAAAATTGGGGAAGGGGTATTCAAGCACGGAGAAAGGAAGAACAATGTAGGGCGATGCAGACGTGGGGAAGGTTTTTAAATCCGATTGCAGGAGAAAGAGGGGGTCACAGGAACGCTTGGGCAGCAAAAGGGAGAGAGCAAAAGTCCTTGGGGGGAGGGAGGGGGAGGGCAATGTCCTAAACTTGTGATTTGTTGTCCCTACTTTTTAGACAATGAGTTGTAGCAGATAGCCTCCGGAAAGCCACTTATAGAAGCACCTTAAAAGGGGGGAAGGGGTGAGCGAAAAGGGCGATACGGAGGGGGTCTTCATAAAGAAAGACTTTCTATCTTTTCATAGGAACGGCCGACGTGTAAAGAGAGCATAATGAAGGAGAGAAAAACGTTTGGTCTATCCAGTCGAGGCTCGTCATGGTTAAAATTTATGTACTCGAAACCGAAGAAACAGAGATTCAGGTTTGTAGTAAGAACACGTACATATCAAAAGGTGTGAGAAGTCCTTAAGGAAGAACCCTAAACGGAATGATGAAAGTATGGTCTCGCAGAATGACCTGTTCCGGCAGTGTCGTTCCTGAACGGCGCACAAAAGTAAAACCACAAAAGGGAGGACTCAGTTACGGACGAGTTACTTCTAACGCCGGAGGGAAAGGGTCATACGCAAAGGAAACCATCAGGTATGGCTCCGTCCTACGGGGTTGGGGGAGGGCGAGCCTGGGAAGATAGTTGTATTTATTGTTCAGTCTCTTGTAGGTATACGCAAGAAGATGCGAACGAGGGTGGGAAACGAATTTTCATGAGTTGGAGGTGGGGGAGAAAGAGAACGTTTACGGGGGAAAACGGTAGTTGTGAGTTGAGCTTGACGTGCTACTGCAGGGGCCAGAGGGGATGAAGGAAAAAGGTCTCAAGCGCCACTATTTTCCGTGCAACAGGGAGGCACCAGCGTTAAGGTACCTACGTCAACTCAGCGGGGGCCGAGGAAAAGAATCGAGGGGGTTGGTCGTGTATGGGGGTTCACGCAGCAACAACGACGACTGAGTGAGACTCACCTTTTCTCTGAGTTGTGTTGGATTGCAGGGGGGGGAAAAAAAAACTGCATCAAGAATTTTTTCAACTTGTCCGAAGACACTAGAGACGAAACAAACAACAACGAGGATTAAAGAGAAGAGGTGGGGACAAAGGTGTTAAGTCAAAATCTGAGAATGCAGGAGGTGTGAGTGTGCCATGGAAAGACAAAACCAAGATGGAGTCCTAACTGCCTCAGGAATGTTGGAGGGAACCGAATAATACTAACGAGGATGGTCAAAAGCCAGAGGAGTTTGACAAGTCTGGTTTTAGGAGGCCAGAAAGATGGGATGACGGCAAATTAAGGGGAGATAATCCAAGTAAGGGTGGAGAAGGAGAAGGATAAGGACGAGTATCGGGAGGTGAGCCTCGCAATGAAAAATCTGCATACAGACAAAGGACAAGTTCGGGGAGAAAATGGAAAAATAAGACCGCAGCCTGAAAATAAGTCACGGGAAACATCTTCTAAGGGTGAACTAAGAGGGAGTATTCATGTACAAGCGAAGGGAACTAACGATCAACCGTATCGATTAAGGTCGAGCACTCACCACTATGGGGGAGAGGTAAGAGCATAAGCATCGCCGGGGGGACGATTTCTATAGGGTAACCGAGACTTTCAGACTTAACCTAGTCTCAGGGTGGGGACTTTCTGGAAGCAAGGTCAAAGGTCTGGCCGTCCATTACACGGAAAACAGAAGAAAAAAGGAGGCAATCAAGGAGGGAAGAAAAAGCATTTACTCCGGGGTCTGACCCAGGTTGTGAGGAAAGGGAAGCGGTCCGGACAACTACCACTTACTCTCGACAAATGCTGGGCCGGGATCCCAAATTAACGTTAAGGTTAAAATATGCAGTAGTCCGGACTCGAAATCACAAGGCTCTGCAGAGATGCGAGAGGGGAGACGGAGGACGGACAGAACAGAAAAGATCAGTCTGCGAGGAAACACGAGAATGAGACAACGGGTTCGAGACAAACTTCAAAATCTAGGTGGGGATGTAGCAAAATGGGCAGGGCGGATTATCTGCTTGCCACATGAGGTTTGGGGTTTGGGCAGAAAAATTCGAAAGGGCCAAAGTCAACAAGGTCATGGGGACCACAAACGACAGACAGTCAGGCGTGATCTCTTAATTTGGGAAGAGGTACCTCCCGTCTGTAACTGCACCAGAGGGGACGAAAGTACCCCTCTTAGACCTAAGACAAGGTCACAACAAAAACGCCTGATGAGCAAACGAATTGTGTCTAAATAGGGAAAGGATCACATTACCCAATTGAACCTGTAAAAGAAGAAAAAAAGTAGGAGAGGTAGAATTTCCTCGTCCAACAAAGGTAAGGGAATTCAGGCTCTGAACGACCAGCACCGAGAAAAAGGCTAAAAAAAAGAGTAAACAAGATGAATACAAAGAACCTGGCTGTAATTCACGACATTTGGTAAAAATACGGATTCGGAAGAAATTGGGCAGGCACCATGGGGGAACCAATACGGAAATAAAAGTCTGTGGTAGGAGATTTGATGGTTCCCCCTACCGGATGGGCAACGATGAGCTAAAGGGATGAGAGAAACTATAGGTAGACCGCGAGGGGGGCGAAACCCAAGAAGATTAGTCTCAGTCAAGACAGTGGAATTTTGATTTAGAAAAGAAGTAGTGGGGGAGGGGGGGGGTCGCCGGGGGAAGGACTGGCTTAAAAAATTTTTCTTCATAAATAGGCAATTCGTATGGCAATGGAAAAACCTAGTACAGCCCAAATGAAAGAAAAAAGTGGCTTATTAGGGAAGGAAAACCGAAAAATCAGAAGAAGGAAAGAGAGCTCACACAACATTATCAACTCGAAGAGGGGAGGGCGGCTTGGGTCGGTTTTGGGGGAAACTCTAACAACCGAGTTAAGGGGCTACGGGTTGGACCTTGAAGAAAAGGAATCGCTTTGATAGGTCAAAGGGGAGGACAGAAAAGTTGTTTAAGAGCTGAGGGAAACGAATACGACCATGTAACATACTGATACGATGATTCCAATGCTGGGATTGAACCATGAGACTCAGGCTTGGGAGGGAGTCAGAATAAGGAGAAGTGGACAGGGATATCTAAGAGGGCCCTGCCCCCACGGAGTCTCTGTAAACAAGAATATCTACAGAAAATTTCCGGGGGGGGGGGGGGGGATTACTATTTTGCTGCGTTGAAAAAAAAAAAACTCTAGACCGCGGTGGAAAAGGCGAAGGGTGAAGGCATTCAAAGGTTTATGCTGGTGGAGTCACTATCTGTTTTTTCATCGTTAGGTATCGTTAATAGGGGAGCGCAGGAATCGTCAAAACGAAACAAAATCTTCCGTGGGTAAAATCTGTAGGCAAGGGCTAAGAAGGTGGGGATAGATTGACCTTTGAAGGAAGTGTTCAATTACACAGCGGAGAGCAGAAAAATTAGTGCTAGAAAAGCAGTTGTGGGTGGACCGGTGGGGAGGAGTGCATCTGTTCTTCGCAAAGTGGTCAATTGAACGGTTATGGGGACGCGGAGTAGGGGGAAAGATACTAAGGCCTTTTCTTTTCCAACAGGGGGATGCCCTTTGGAAGTTTCCCGTAGCTTGCGACTTGGCTATCAAGCCGTGGGGGGGGGGTTAGAGCCCGCATCGATTATAGCCAGCCCTCACCGGAAAGTGGTTCGAAGTGTGTCAAAACGCTCCCAGGTTCGAAGCGAGGCTTCAAGAACGCAGACTGGCTATCTTCAAACGGAACACGAATTCATCAGAGAGGCATAAAGCTCTCCTCAGAAAACCGGGACGAGATGCATGTTGGAAGAAGGGGAGTGAAATCGCCGTCCAAGCGAGAATGGTGTGTCAGGAAGCGAAAGGAAAAGGTCGGTGGGAAAGACTAGGACGAAAAGGGATGAAAATAGAGTGAGGGACGACCTGATAAAACGCCATTTCGAACCTTGGGTTCTAGGGAAGGACCTTGGGACATGGAGGGTCCCACACCGATCGGGAAAACTTTTGATGATACCTCAGAGGACGATCATACGATTAAAATAAGGAGGAGTAGTTATCGGAAGAGAACCTTTCGGGGGTCTTTCTCGACGGGATCGAGAAAAAGGGGGGGGTAGTGGGGCCTGTCGCTGGGGATAAATAGCTTACTAAGAAGGTTGAACTCTGAGAAGAGTTAAGGTGGGGCACTAGTGGAGGGAGACTCATGTCCACCAACTAACTTAACCGTGCTGGGTGGAATTGGCGGAAAGGGAAAGACCGTCAAGCTATTAATAATGCCGCAATCAAGAAGGGCTGGGAAGGACCCGTAAGAAAGTGCCGGTAAGCCCAGCAAGCTCCTAACAACGCTGACTCGGAGACGTGTAGGGGTTAAGGGATTGGTGCCGCAACGACGAGGCTTTTCAAAACCGGTAGTGTGTTTGTGAGTGACATTGAAAACGAAAATAAATCAATAATTGGCAACTATTGAAAGGCCGGGGTTGGGGGCACTCATCAGGAAAAAAACACAAGCAACAACGGGATGGGAACGAGAGAGGGGGTTGAAAAAAAAAAGGGGGGGGGAAAGGCCGTTTCCAATACTTTGGGGGCTTATTTTTGGGGGGGACATCAAGAAAAAAACAATCAGGGACAAAAAAGGTGCCTAAAAGGCCGTCAGGGTGTTAGGTGAACCAATCCCAGGACCGAAAGGGGAGGAGGCAGCGAAAGGGGGCTGAGTTTGCATAAAGGTGTTTAAGTCCAAAGAGGAGGAAGGCAAATCGAAACTTCCGGGGATGAAGAGGGGAAAGTGCCCAAAACCTTGTCCGAGCCGGGGGAGGTCGCGTTTTCGAGATCAGTTGAGGGCAGCAAAATGAGCAGCCGCCTAGCTGAACTCTGACAGACGTTTCGAGAACCTTGAAAGAACCTCCTTCATAGCTAGCCGCACTCACGACAGGACTAATACTTATCGGAGGGGGTCGTGGACCAAACAGGCTGGGGAATCCCCGAAATCCGGGAGTTGGGTGGGGGAAGGGCCGTACTCGTGGACATCAATTATACTGAAAGAGACGTAACCCGATAGCACGGGGGGGGTGGATTCTTTATCCAGTAAGTAATTCCTGCACAAGAGGGAAACAGAGAGAGAAACTGCGTCATTATCAGGGAGGAAAAGAAAGCGTTTGCGTAGAGGAGAGAACTTGGGGGAAGTTTGATATTGACTCTGTCCTTAAGAGGCTGAAGAGAGGGGGGGGCTCAAGTTGAGGCCATCAAAGGGGGGAAGAAGGTTCAAAATCGGCAGCCGTCACTTGATAGAGGCAAAGGAGCTATTCTATTCGAGCGTACAATAGACGAATAGCAAGGATGAGGGGATTATAAAAAAGAAGATGTACGCCCGTAAAACTTAGAAAACCACTTTAAAAGGGGGGGAGGAGAGATGGCGGGAAATGTTCAGATCCACTGATACCACTTAATTTTTGGGGAGTCCACTTAACCGGAAACAAGGGAAACAGGCAGGAAAAAAGGGACCTACAAAGAAGACGGGGTGTCTCTTCCTGCTTGTCCCGAGAGGGACGTGAAAGCAAGCTGGAAGAGGGGGCAAGGAAAACAGGGAACAAAATGCCTGATGCTCAATTTGGGGTATGCTCTAGATGATGAATGAAAAATTGACCAAGGGGGGAAAAGTCTTACAAACGGAAGAAGGTGAAACCAAGGACAAACGGCGATGTCGTTGAATCTAATGGTACTATTACGCAATAGTAAGAGAGGGAAGACAAGAATAAAACAAGGGGCGGTCATGACATCGCCTTAGTCTTAGGGGAGGTGTACAGAAGGAAAATATTAAGCAATAAATGAGTGAGGGGTGGATATATGGGGTTGTCCACAAGCGAAAGGTCTTGGCAAGCTGAGGATGTGGATACTTGACTCGAGACAGGTGCTCATCGCTGATTCTCTCCAAAAGAAGCTTAAAGCAAAAAATGTGATAGGGGGCATATTATGGGGGGGAAAGGGCGCTGGCACGGGATTATACGAAGACTTCTGAAAAAAACTTTTGGCCAGAAACTTCCTAAGCGGTAAGATGAAAAAGAGTGCCACGACCCCTAAAGAAGGGAGGACTTTGAGAGCAAAAGCGCATGCAATTAAGTTCGAGGAACAAAAAAAAAAAACGGAGGAGAAACGAAGATCGCCTTCTTTTGCTCTCGGTTGGTTTTATTCCTGCGAAAACAGAAGAAGAGGGTAGGGAGGAACGAACGTTTTCATTGGGGAACATAAATCGCGGGGTAAGGCTTGACCGGTGAAATAAGAATTTGGGGAAATTTTAGGAGGAGAAGAAACAGTAAAAACTCAAAGGGGGAGAGTCCAATGGACTGGCTTGACACAATAGATACCGCAGTCTTCTGGGAACGATAGGAGCCGAGTCGAGCAAGATAAAGAGCTAAGAGCTGATAACTCCAGCTTGGGGCGCGGGAAGAAGAGAGACATAATCATGTCGGTACTATGGGGGGACTCTTGACGAAGACAAGACCCGCCGGGTGAAGGGGTCGAAAAGGAAGACCTAAAAAAAAAGGGGTTTATTTGTCTTACGGAATGTTTACTAGCTTGGGTTGGGTATGAGAGGAATCGGACTGAAGGAGTCCGGGGGTGAATGGGGGTGAACGCGGTCAATTTGGGCTAGTCACTACGTTTAGGGGACAGGGAATTGTGATTCGGCAGCAGAGAAAAAAAGTAGAGATATAGGGGGGGGTCATGGGGGGGGGAAATTGTTCTGGGTGGGGTATAAGGGATCTGACGTCGAGGTCAGGGAAATTTATCTGGCAATGAGTCAGGGAGATCACTAAGCCTTGTATTATGTGGACCATGTCTGTACCAAAATGTAGCTTTATTCTTGGAGTGAAAAAGGAAGGGGGGAACAAAAACTAGCGTAACTCCATATCGGCCCAGGGAATGTCGAGGTGAGGAAAAATACATCGGAGGGGGCTGGATAACATGTATACGTCTATCTTTGAAACGTCAGTCAATGACTCAGAAATAGAAGCTCTAATCTTGTTGGAGAAGTAGAAGGCAGGAATCGTCAAGAAAATTGCATAGCGGATAAAAAATCATTTGGGGAGTGTCGACAAAAAAGCGGTGGAGCGCCGAAAAAGAAACCGCAGGAAAAAAATCGGCGTACGGTACCCTGATCCTCTCCGGGCGAGCTGCCGGGGGACGATGGGGAATGTTCAGGCCATGGATTTGACCTGCGCCAAAAACACACGTAGAGCATGTTTACTTCAGTTTTCAGGGAGAGTCAGGCCGAAAGACCATCAGGAGAGGCGTAAAGGATCTTAATAAAAAAAAGAAGAGTTGGTTGTCTTGGACTCATTAGGATAGGGTTTAGTTAGTGAAGGGCTGTGGGCGAGTGAAGAAGCTAGGGTAAACTTCTGCGACGGTGAACACGGGGTGAACTAGTTGTCGGGGGGAGAATTGCTACTGAGGTTACGGGATTGGATTGAGGATTGACGCAAGGGAAGGGTCGACCTAACTATTAAGTAAGGTCTAAGCATCAATAAGTGGCTTGATTCTTCCCTCGTGGGAGGTAAAAAAGACAAGAGAGACAGAAAGATTCAAACTCAAATTGCAGCATCTAGGGAGGGGAAGGGGGGGGGTTAAGAACACTCTCCTTCTTGTTCGGCACAGTTGAAGTTGGGGTAGTGGAATGTACAAGCAGGCATAAATAAGGGGGGAAAATATTCATTTTTGAAATTCGTCACAACAAAAAAACGAGGAGGATAGTGGCTAGCAATTGTGGGTTTCATTACAGTATGTTGCCAGGATGGGTGCTATTTGGGGAAGGAGCAAAAAACAACCAGTGTACAAGGTTGCGCGAACGAGGTAGAGGTGGAAGGGAACAAATCCCCCTTACCCGAACTCCTTCGGTAAGTCGCCTCAAGGGGTTCGGAGGCCTCAGGAGTCCCGAAAAAGAGACGAGGGGTGAGGGTAAGAAAGGAATGTTCTACTTCTCATTCCTCGCGAGGGGGGGTACGCATCGGTTGGTCAACTGCTCAGAAAGCCCGTACTAAGGATCCACCGCCAATAAGCTGAAAATATCGTGCAAATGTCGATCCAGTTAACGCTTCTCTATCCGACGTGACAGGGAATAAAGACAACCTTATGCGTAGAAGGGAAACGAGCAAGAACACAAAACAGAAGATTGTTTAGTGAAGATATAAGCTCTCCTGATGGGGCACGGGGGCGTGACCGGTGAAAATAATGCGGTTCAGAAAGAGCATAACCGATGCTTCCGTGTTTTGGGGTTACTTCTGGGAGAAAAGTCCAAGGAAAGGCCTGAAATGAAAAGAAAAAAGGAGTAAAGAACAGTACATTATCCTGTCGAAAGAAGCTACGGGGGGAGTCCTAGGAGAATGAACCAGTTATTTTTGGGGGAGGGTCCCTCTTTCCGGCAAGACAAAAGAATCTCGCGCGGGAGGAAGAAAACGGGAATGTAAGACGATGAAAAATGCGCTTCACTGTAGGAAATCCAAGTGAGGAAGGCGAGAGGGGAACGGCGGGGACTCGACAGAAGACGAGGTGATGAAAAAAAAAATAAGTTAACAGAAAAAAAATCGCGAAATAACCTGGAAAAGAGGGTGGAGTGATGCTAAGAGAGTTGAGTGTTTGGAGAGGCTGTCGTTAAAAATGACGGTTGGGGGAGTAAGGGAAGAACGTAACAAAAAAGTTCAAAATGTCATTTACCTGACCGACAGAATGCTGGGGTGATCGATTCAAGTACGGTGGGGACTTAATCTACAGAACAAGCTTAAAATGCAAAAGGCTAAAACAATTGAACAAAATCAAGGGTTCCGCACTAGGGGGGATTCTCTCACTGATCGGGCCAAGTGTAAACGCAGGAAAGGAAAAGGAGGGAAGGAGAAGGGGACAGTTCACCCCCTTACACGGAATGGGAGTGCTATTCAACACTAAAAAAGAACAAAAGAGAAAAACAGATAGTAACACAGATTAGTGAATAAATAGAAACCTGGAGGGCATCAGGGACTACTAGGGAGGGACATAGGGGGACGCGCACACAGGGAAAGCGGAAATGATCGATCGGGAGAAACGAGGGAGGGAGGGCGATGCTTGTAGTTTGCTCTACTCTCTTTATGCTCTCAGGACCAAGCATGGAGTACTACAGGGTCAAAACCCAGCATGGGCTTATCAGGGGGGTGTTTTTGAAGGAACTGCGATTCCGATTAGAAAATTCTTAAAAAGGGAGGGAATTAAAGAAAAAAGAGTGCACGATTTGAGGGGATACTAGGGAAAGAAACGGAAAAGGGGGGAGGGCTGTGCTTGGGACACCCAAAAACTGAAAATCGAATGCGAGCAGAAATTCTACAACAAGGGGGAGAACGAAGAGAAGAGAGGGAAGGATTAGGGCTCGGGAGTTGCTTCAGGGAGAACAGCAAAGAAATAGTTAAGGGAGGGGAAGGACGTTTCCTTGAACCGAATCAGATGAAGGACTTGGAAGGAAGCCGAAAATGTGTTTTTCAGGAGAAGCTAGCGAACACTCCTTTAGGCTACCAGTTCAGTTGGGGCTGGGAGTTAAAAAAGGAACTAAAACTAATGGTTAGAGTAAGAGCTGGGATATAGAGGCAAGGCAGAAAGACATCGCGGGGCCCCTGACCTCACCAGGCGGCGGAACAGAAAACGATCTACAGAGTCATTGGTAGGTGCTGTAGGTGCATGGAGAAGGAAAAGAGAAAAGAACCATCTGGGGGGAAAGATGAATCATTTTGTATTCAAAAATGGTGTTTAAGGATCGTGGGTAGGGGGGCGGAAGGGCCAGAAAAAACGTCGTGGGTAAGTTGGAACTCGTCCATTCGACTCGAAGCGTCCTAGCGGGGAAACGTGACAATTGGGAAGGGGATTCGAAGAGGAAAATACAATTAGTGCGATCCTAAGGTTTTGTTTTTAAAGGGGGATGTTGGGATTGCCTACTTTACAGGAGGAATCGGGGAGGGCAGAAGGTCGGAACGCCAGGATGGGTCATATACTCACGGCCTTGGGTTGTAGCCGATTCTGGTGGAGGGGGCAACGGTAGAGGGAGTCTTGGCTATCCAAAACTTATTAATCAGGTATCCCTCCGAGCAAGAGATATCATACCCTAACATTAAAGGGGATATCAGGGGGGGGGACCGCAAAAAAAATGGCGGACCAATCGATTGGTTGCCGAAGGGGGCTATATTGTCGCGAGACGGCAAGAGTGCCCTCTCTATAACGTTGGGGGGACCGGGGGACGGAGGCAATATTTGGAATAGTGCTGGCAGGGAGAGGCAAAAGAGAGAAATGAGTTTTTAGGTGTGAACCGAACATTAAAAGAAAGGGGGAGCGCCTAGGACGAAAGGTATTCTTGTAAGAAAAGTGTCTAGACGAAGGGGTTTCCGATTGTTTCAGCCTTGCCTGTTTTGAAAAAACGTCAGCGCAAAAAGGACAACAAGAGAAAGGCGCTTGAGTGATCCGAATGAGGGCAAAGGGAGGCAGACGCCTCCTTACGTGGGATAGATCCCGCGGGGGGAGGCTCGACCTTGAGAAGGGGGGGGATTTGGGCCTGAGGGAGGTGAGGGTCTTCTTGTACTAAGCGAACGCGTTACACGAGATGGTGAAGATAGGGCGGAGGAATCGCTCCCTAGCTGTGAGGATGTATTAAACTGGAAATTGCGAGGCTATTCAGGGTCCTCAAGATGAATGATGCATGTCAAGCAAGATTGGCGGTTAACTGCAACGAGGGAGAAGTTGCCGTGGGCTGAAAGACTTACCAAGGCAACGAAGGTAAGCAGCTCAGCGGTTAAGGGTGGGGTTGAAAGAGAAAAAAAGCGCTGCGTTCTCGCACATGGGCCATGCGTTGGTTTGTCATTTCATGGAAAGAGCAAAAAATAATTTGGAACTATGGCTGCCACTGTGGTGGCACAGATCTAGAAACACAACGGGGAAGGGAAAAAAAGAGAGAGAGTGAAAAAGTTGGCAGGAAACCCTAGTGAAAGGGGATGTTGTATGTTGTGGAGGGTCCATGCAAACAAAACAATAGGGAAGTTGCATAAAAGCATAAGTGTGACGGGAAAAAAGTCACCTGAATACACTCTGGAAACGACGCGATTGGAGGTGGGTAAATACTCTAGAGTGGCTGAAACCAGAGCGGCGGAGAAGTAAAAAAGGGGGAATGGGTAGAAACTTCATCGCATGAGTAGAAGCGGGACCGGAAAGGGAAAAACTCAAACAATCCATCAAGTAGCTGGCTCCAAAATTCAAAACTATCACTGAAAAAGCTCGTGGCAACAGGGAGCGCGGTTAACCCTCTCGGAAATAGCGACACAAAAGGGGGAAGGAAATACTACACCCGATAATTGGACCAAAGATAAGGGAAAATCTGGACTATAATACAGCTGTCCTTGGGAAAGTGCGTCTAAATTTTACCTCAGGAGTAGAAGGCTGAGAAAATTTTGGGGGGGACCTGTCGGGGACCAGAAGGGGAAAAGGACGGTGAACAATCGGAAACAGGCAGTACAGGTGTGGAGTAAAAAACGGGGGGAGGAAAAAAAAGATCTATAACTGGAGGGGGGGATATGTCAATTTCCTGTACCTACAGGAGTTACGAACTAGAAACCGGAAAGGGTCAGAAACGAGTGACAAAAGGGAATAGGTACGTCCCAAAAAGTAGGACGTAGAGGATGAAATAGGGGGACGGGAAGATATCAATAGGATTTTATTAAAGACTGGCAACCTGTGCGCTAAAAAATAACAAAGGGGGGGGGGATGCGAATAAGATATGGAGGGACGGAGCTATCAATGCGGAAAAACTTAAGTTTTTACGCCCGGGAAAAACTTAAAAAGGGCAGACACTGGACAGAAACGAAGAAAGTGCTTTTAGTGATCTTCCCTAAATTGGTACAGGAAGCTGAAAATGAAAGGACGAAGAGGATCATAAAAAGACATGTCAAAAAGCCTTTGATAATTGAGGCTCGCGGCTGATGAAAAAAGGAAGGGGCAGTTAAACGCTATGAGAAGTCGCGGTAGAAGGGACGGTGGGAAAACAGAGCCGAGAAGGGACTATTTAAGGGAACTAATGTCCGCACGCAAGATAAAAACCAGGATATAAAAAGGAAATAGTGAAGAAAAAAGAAGAAACCTGAACTGACCGAGTTAAGAAACAGCGTGAGAAGTAGGGACGAAAATGGGGTCAGGGCAGCACCAATTAAGAAGACACTCACCTGAAGATTCTCAGTTGGGAACGGAGCAACGCGGTGGGTTCTCTATTATCTGGTACGTAGGCGGAACTAAGGATTAATCGACACAAGAACCAAAAAAAAAAATGGGGGGGGGAGCTCATTTAGCGGGATGTGCGGGAAAATATATGTTTCTGGGGGCGTCCCAGGATTACGAAAAGGTTCCAGGAAGGAAAGAATCAAGAAAACGGGGTTATTGGGGCAGAAAAATTATGGAACCATTAGTTTGGACTACAAAAAAGGAAAAGCGAAGGGAAACGAAGATCTCTCCAGTAGGAGAAAAGAGAGAGATAGCATGGAAGGATTGCGCATTGGGGGTGGTTGGTAGAAGGAGGAAAAAAGCCCTTAATTGGGGATTGTCAAACGGTTCCATCAGAATCGGTGGGGAGGGAAAGGAGGTCAAAGTCATGGCAGGAAAAAGGTTTACAAGGATTCATGTAACTCGAATCTCCATAACCTCTTAAGGACTAAACATTCCATGCGGGAGTGACCGACGCACTATCGGGTTCTGAGGGAAGAACGAGATTGCATCTGCAAAATAGAAATAGCTCAGACTGGACCCTGAACCCTCAGTGCTCTCCCATCAAATCGGAAAAGGGGACTCATAAGGGAATTACTAATTGGGGGGGCTGCGTTGACTCAATGGGAAGGAAGACTAAAAAGGGTACAAATGTCTCAAAGTTACTTAAGTAAGTGGTAAAAGAGCGGGGTTGATAGAGGGGGGGGTGAGTATCTGGTGAAGGTCACATCTTCACTGGGAAATGAGCGAAGGGGTTTGGGTGGAAAGAGGGAAAGAGAATGGGCTATTTTCTGACAGAGCTGGAACTTTTACATGGTAATTGGTATAGAGAAAATATGCGATCAGAAAGGGCATGGGGTGGGGATTGGTAGGTTGATTCCTCACAGCAGGTTCAGTGTCAAGGGAGAGAAAGCGGAAAAGGGAGAGGTCAAATAAAGCAGGTGGGAGGGGTTTAGAACAGGTCCTCACATGTGATGTGTCAGGTTGAGTTGATTGGGGGTCTAGAAAAAAAAAACGTAAAAGGGGGTAAAGCCGTCCTCCCCCACGTCCATAGCATCCTCAATGAAAAGGGGGAAAGGAGAGTGAAGGAATGGAGAAGCTACTTGTGCCGTAGTACTCTGTCTGAATCCGTCACAGGGGACGTTCACGCTCCAATCCTCTACGTGGATCAATTGACGGCGACATAGGGTGGAACTCGGACTTAATTTCAGGGGGTCAAAGAAAACTAAGAGAGTAATGTTTATTGGTGAGGCATATCAATCAATTGGGAGCGAATAGGAGAAACCCGGGAGGTGAAGCTTGAACCTGATAACCCTTTTTTATAGCCTGACCTTTGGAAGATGGGGGGCAGGAAAAAAAAACAGGCATTATTGACCAGGCTCCAGAAATCCCACACCGGATCAGCTTGAATGCTCTTAACGCATTTGGACCCTGTAGTCCCGAAGCAAAGACATAGAGGAGTAATCTGTTCCCAGTACTGAGAGGGAGTGGGGTCAAAGCCCTTATCGTAAGGTTTGTATGAGTTCACAGGTCAGGTGTGAGGGAGAGAGACTAACTCGTGACTGCGGGCAGTGGCCAAGAAAAAAAGTGGGACAGGCTAGTTAAGGAGCTCAGTTTTACTCTAAGAGGGAACGGGTGTAAGGGAGGGAAGTGGCGGGGCAAGATTAAAATAAGTCGTGAATCAAGAAGGAAAAGAAAGAAAAATTGTAGTAAAGACGGAACTCAGATTTTCCCTAAGGTACCTAAAAAAAGGAAAAATAGGGGGAGAGGGAAAGCGCGTTCGGGGGGTGGTGGTTCACTCACTCAAAAGACTGAAAGTAATGCAGTTTGTGTGGGG
>Ga0179593_1384813_pt1 | contig 14352 bp, 16 predicted proteins | sample CZODoug2_1_08_16_FD_185931 | JGI IMG/M metagenome (GOLD analysis project Ga0179593, IMG submission 185931) | Vadose zone soil fungal communities from Angelo Coast Range Reserve, California, USA - CZODoug2_1_08_16fungal (PacBio error correction) | ecosystem: Environmental > Terrestrial > Soil >...
CATCACACAAAAAAAAACACAAACATACCCACACTGGGAAAATGTTCAGGAGTGTTGGGGGGGTGTAAATGGGGGAGATCGGGGGGAGACAATCGTATAAGCAGAGGGGGGGGAGAGCCCCTAAATCAATGGGGGGGGGAAATCCTGAAAACGATGCACTTCCGAAAGCAAGACATCGTGGACCAGAATCTTGATCAATCTCAAAAAGTATCAAGCAAAATAAAAGAAAAAAGACGTATCGTCATCGGGTGAGGGGGACAAGTTTACTTTTTGCAGAGGGGATAGGGCTGGGGAAATTAATTCAGAGGAATATGCTTCAGGTGGGGAGGGAGAAAGAGGCGGGGCCAAGAAGGACATCTTCCGAAAAGGAATAGGACTGGAGAGTCAATGGGATTGCCAAGAGGGGCTTTCCAAACCTGGCAAGAAAGAAGGAAAGATCTGACCATCAATCAGTAGACGGGTGGAAAGGGACGCAGGGGGAGACTTGGGAAGCCAGTAGCCACTCATAATACTCGGAATCCCACAAAAGAAAAGCCTTCTGGCCCGAAGCCTACTCAAGTGGAGTTTATCGAGAAAAAATGGCGATGTCACGGTGAAAAGAGGGAGACGTGGTGAAGTTTTTGTAGGGGGTGGAAGACAAATAGGGAACCCGAGGTGGGAAGGAAACAGATTACAAGGAAGGAATCTTTAAGGAGAGGGCAGGGGTCAAGACTGCTGCTGAAAGTAAAGGGGGCATTAAAAGGTTCGTCCTCGCTACTAACTCTGACTGAATATGTTTTCTAACCACTTAGAGGGAAACCTAGTGGAATGATGTTAAGGGTGTCGAATAAGAAGTGAATTAAAATAAGCGAAAGTCTTTAAAAAAAAAGAGGAAATCTTAAACCGGGGGGGGGAATCATAAGAAACAATGAAGGGTCTCTGTTGGCGGGGGTCGTGCGGTGGGAGTGTGTGGCAGGTCAATAAAAAAGCTCCAAAATTGGGGGGGAGAAGAGGAAGAAAAAGCATCTATAGGGGTGGACACACAATGGGGGTGGTGAAAGCGGAAGTAAGAGCGCCAGTAAAAATTAACAAGGGCAAAATAAGTTAGCAAAGAGGGCGAACAACGTGTTGGTACATCTATTAAAAACTCGAAAAGAATTCCTTCTACAAGGGGATGATCGGGGAAATGGGGGAGCGGCTAGGGGACGGAGGGCGATACGAGGAGGCTTTAAGAAAAGGTTAGAACAGATATATGAGGATCACGCAAGAAGGGATGTAAAGTGACCAACAATGGGCTAATGGGGGAGGAACCATGCTGAATTCGGTGAGACATTTAATACGGTATTTCGTGCGGGACGAAACTAATAGCCAGTTTTTCGGAAAATGGAAGAGGTCATGGGGGACAATGCGCGACTGAGGGGCAGTTGCAGGGAGGAGAAAGGAAAACGGTTTCCAAAGGTAAGCGGGCCACGGGGAGCCCGATATGTCTCCCTAGGGCAAGAGCTCGTATGGATCAAGTCCTTGACGGAAAGGTTTGGAACGGTCAAAAAAGACGTCATGACCAACCTCTAAGTAATCTCAGGAACCTAATTGAGGGTCTTCAATTAAAACTACTGCGAAATCGGTTGTTCTCAAACTAAAAACGAACCGGAGAGAAAACACCTTGGATTGACCAGGTAAAAAGGCTGATATATGCCACTAAAGGGGAGGAGGGGAAAGGAAAAAGAGCTTAGGGAGTTGGGTGGGCTAGGGCCTCCATTATTAGCAAAATGTGGAGAATTGAAGCAACCCGACTAGCAAATCCGGGAAGCCACCGAACGGGATCTCAGGAGACTTGAGTGCCTACAGGCATGAAGAAGAAAAAAACTCGCGGTTAGAAAGAGATTTAAAAGCGCGTTAGGAAAAAAGAGGGGGGCTGAGAACAGAAAGGGGGGAGGACGGGACAAGGGAACCCAGAAGTCGGAGGATGTGAATTTGTTTCCACCTATAAAAAGACAAGGGTAAAGCCTTTCCACGAAAGGAAATGCTATGGCTGGAAGTCGGGGTAGGAGGAGTTAGGTTGGCAACAGGGGGATCCCAAGTCTGAGTTCACGATGGAGGAGAGTTGGGATCGGGGATAAGTTTAGAAAAATATGCTAAGAAAGGAGTAGAGGTCGGGGAAAATCGATTAAGGAAGGTAAGTTGTCGAAACAGTGAAAAGAGCGCAAGGTTTAGAATACACACAAAAAAAAAAAAGGGGGAAGGTAGAACATGGGGTACGGTACGTTAAGAAGGGGTGTGCCTCGCGCGTGGGGGAAAGAAAGAATGGGGGGGTAGCCAGAGAAAAGGGGAATCAATCCATTGGGCAAGGGGATTTGAGCCAAACCTTGGGATAGAATAAGGGCAGGAAAATCCGTTAACTGAAGGAAGGAAAGGATGAGAGAAACAGCGGGAGGGGCGGGCAAGAAGGGAAACGACAGGGGAAGGGGGGGAAACGGCCTTAGGGAATACGAAAGAGAAAAACCATAACCACATGAGGGGGTAGACGCTCAAAGGGATACAGAGGGCCTACAAACCAATAATGGGGAAAAAGACTTTAAGTTCGTATTCCAAAAGAGAGGGGGAAAAACGGAAAACGCGCAGGGAAATCTCATGAGTGGGAAAAAAGCGTTCATCAGGGGCAACTGTGGCGAAGGAAGAGGGGGGGGTGTAAAGACCCGGAACACGGAGGGGGGAACCTGGTAGGAAATAAAGGGTACGCGGAAAAATCATGCATGAAGGAGAAGCTATTTGGAGGGGCTAGACGAGGGGAGGAGTAATAGAAAGAGCGATTCTCGCGCAGCAGAAAGAGACTTGTAAGGGACTCAGGAACCGAAAAGACCATGCGAGAGCTGATGAAGACGTTAGAAAGGGGCTCGGGGGAGAACTTTTTATCTAGACAAAAAGGAAAAGTAAATCGAGTACCGCGTGAAGGAGTTTCAGGGTTAAAAGGGGGAAGGAAAAGCCTTGGGAAGAAGAGAGAGATTTCAAATTCTCTTTCAGACCAGGGGGGAAGAGCTATCCTCACAACAACACGGAGAGGGGGGGAAATGAAAAAGCGGCCGAGGATCGTGACTGCAGTCCGAAGGTCGTTCGGAAAAGCAGGTAAACTTCTAATGAGCTGGAAAAAAAAAGTACAAGGACGGAGGGGGTTGTCAACTGGTGGAAAAACAGAAAGCAAAGGGCGAAAATTTCAAACCAAAAAAAAAAAAAGACAATGGGGGGAACACAAAAAAAAGGAGGAAACTTAGGAAGGGGGGTAGTCCTATCCAAGGAAGGCGCCTTAAGGGCACATCTCAACTACAGCGAAACACCGCATACGCTGCCGAAGAAAATTAAAGAAACATCAACGCGAAGACCCAATTTCCAACGAGGAAGGGACGGACTGCATTTACTATTTCTAAAATGCCAACAAGCGTTGAGGGAGAAGGAAATACCACATCTCACAATGGGAAGAACGCCACATTCTCAGAAGAAAGTTTGGTTCAGGAGAAGACTCAGAAAATGAAAAGGCTATCTGGAGGGGTCAAGCTGGGTCTAAACTCAAACGGGAAGAGGAGAGTGGTCAAACTGGGGAACTATCAGAAGACAACTTGCCTTGCTAACCCAAAAACAACCAGTACGGAAAAATCAAAAGGTTTCGCAGGACTCGCGCCACAAGAAGAGGGAAAAATCTATTACGTTTAAAAGAGTATAAACTGCGCGGTGGGGCACGAAGCTCATTCAGGGGAAGAAGGGGCCAAGTTCGGGGAAAGTGGATCCTTGGGCCAAGGAAAGGGGACACGGCAAGGGAAATTTAATTCTTAAATGGCTTCGTGGGATAAAAAAAGGGGGGTGAATGAAAGTCACTCATCTCACACTATCCCCAAACACGGGGAAAATCATAATAAATGGGGGGGTTCTTAGCCCGGCCGGAAGGAAAGGGGGGTGGCAAAAGAGAGAAAACAGGAAAGGGGGGAGGGGGTGCACAAGAAACCGACCTGTTTCTTTGACAGAAGGGAGGGGGAGAACAGCTCAAACCGACCGCAAAAACGATGGCCAAAAGCTGTAGCAAACATGAGGGGCAAAGATACACTATAAAGGGGAACACCGGTATAGCGGGAATAGTAGGGCAAGGGCTGGAGGTGCTAGGGGGGGAAAGGGCTGCAAAGTAAAAAGGAGGCGCAGTCTTTACCCTGGGGTTCGTGTAGATTCGAATATTGATTGGGGGACAATCCGAACCGGAACAATGCCGGGGAAAGAAATGTCAAAGATAGCAAGTCTTCAAAAGGGGGTATTGCACAAAGGACGCAAGAAGAGGTAAATCTCGGAATCAGCTTCTGTCTTTAAGTGCCAAGCTGAGACTTGGGTGAGGGAACCACTACAAGACGATCGGTATTTATATGCAACCGAAGAGCAGGGAGAAAAAAGCGCAATTTCGTGCCAAACGAGATAATGGGAGCATGTTGGGAGAGGGAAAGACGAGTGAGGTGTCGTAGTGCAGACAAATCTTTCCTCCAAGAGATTTGAAATTAGGAGGAGAAATTAGGTAGGAGACCGGTAAGAACTAGCCAGGTTTTAAAAAAACGGAAAAAGAAGTAACTCGTTCTGAAGGAACTTGAGTCAGTCCGAGAAAGCTGGAACTTATTTCTACGCCTGGAATTTTCCAAAGAGAAAATTTTTAGGGAGAACAAGTCAATGCGAAGTCGGGGGTGGGGGGGTGCAAAAAGGCCAATCGAATGCTAAAGGAAGTTCAGAAAAGCAATTACGGGGGGGAAATACGAGCAGAGACATAACGGGGAGCCCAGAAAATTTGGTGTACCCTACAGGTCGCAAAGAGTATATTTTTAAGGCCCTTTGAGTCAAGCGCAGACGAGTACGAATGAACGAGAAATGGAAAACAGGGAAGAGGCGCCTGGAAGCGTCAGGCACAAGAGTGAGGTTTGGTAAAAAAGTGGGGGGGACAGCATGGATCAAGGAAAGAAGCAGTAGACCGTGAGGAACCCGGGTTCCGGCAATGACGGGTCGAGGGAAACCTATGAGGGCTGGAAGAACAAAACTGTAAGACACGCTATCAGCGGGGAAAGCAGGAGGTCCACATTTTGGAGACGGGGGGAGGATATTCGGAAGGGTAGGCACGGGAACCGTGACGGAGAGAAAGAGATGCTTGGGAAAACAAGAGAGCCGGAAAATGGTGCCAACAGAGAAGTCGGTGGGCAACGGAAAGCCAACGGGGGCCACTCTTTTTACAATTGAAAAACGGCTGGGGATCAACGCTGGGGACTTACTGAGTGAAAGACATATTCGGGATACCCTAGAAGTTAATGATACGGGGGGGGGACGGTCCCAAGGCCGGATCCAAACGCTCAGACGTAAGGGGAAGATCCGCCTCCGTCCGTCTTCACATTCAAAATACAGATTCCCCTTTTGTGCGGGATAGAACCCCGGAAAAGGTGACCTCGTAAGCATAAATGTGGAACGTTGTTGGGAAGAATGGTCCACCGAACAAGGTAGATCTCTCTTGTTCCAAACCACCCTTATGGGTCGTACGTATAGGGGCCGCCCTTCTTCAGGTTTTTGGGGGAGGTCGGTCCAATGCCATTCCTTCAAATGGCATATCTTAGATAGGCGAGTGGCGCAGAGAAAAGCAATACTTCATCTAAAGATTCGGATTAGATGGGAATCTGGGAGGACCGCTGGGACAAGAAGTGAAACTTGATGAGGGGATATTCTGGTTGAAACTCGGTAAGGATGTGTATAAACAACATAGGAAAAAACGAGGCCTAACAAGGGCGAAAACAGAAAGCTCGGTGAGGGTCCACGACTCATAACAAAGAGGGTTAAAACCCGGGGGGAAATCAAACTTATGAAAGTACGGAAAGGGGGGGCAGCGACGGGGGATTGGGTTGGCGCTAGCTCCGACTGAAGGGGGGAAAGAATGTCTGGGATAAACGGTGGATGCAGCAGGGGAGAAGAACGTCAGTCAACAATGGAGATGAAAAACTAAAGGCTCTTTGCGGATAGTTGTCACCAAAAAAGAAGCTGCTCACGGGGGGAGAAGAGAAAAACCAAAAAACCGAAGAATTTCACGGGGCGGATAAAGGGGGGACGCTCAAGCGTTGGAACAAAATTTGGAGCAAAATAGCCAAAGTTAGAGATTGGGAGATGCGGAGCATGAAACCCGAGGTAAGCCCATAAAGAATGGGAAAAAGGAAGGTAGGTAAAACAGCGGGGAGGGCGGGCATTCACTGAGAGACGAAAAGAATGGGGATAAAGGATGGCCGTCAGGGGTGGGAGGATAAGGGAAAGCCCCCCTCAACAAAATAAAAGGGGTCTATTCTGCCATGGAGAAGCAGCATCCTGACCACACTACACACAACAAACTAATTAGGGGGGGTCGCCCAAAGAGAAAAAGGACCGTCTTGGATCTTCTCACGAGGGGAATGGAAAACAGAAGGCAACGATACTTGCTGAAATGGGGGGAAGGATAAATTATAACAATAGAACGATGGAAATGGGAGCGGAAAGGGAGATAAGAGTTCCAGTTTCATAGCCGAATTGGGGGGTACTAGCCTAAGGAAAAGTAGGGGAAGCTCGATGCCTCTGGAATCAAAGGGGATAGGGGGACTAAATCAACGGAAAACCCGGAAAAAGAGGGCAGCATTCTGAAAGGGAAACATTGATATTGGAACCTTATTTGAGCGAAAAAAGGAAGAAGGACAAGTTTAAGGGGAAGACCGGCTTCCCTTTGACCGTCTCGGTGGCCAAAAGTCGGAGGAGAATATCCTCAAAACAACGGAGGATCATAGAGATCTGCTATTACGACCGGGGAGGGAAACAGGAGCTTCCAGATGGAAAGCAGGTCATGAAACTCGGCGCATGCACTGGGAATGCAGGGTTTGTCCCAAAGAAACAAACGGGGGGTTGTCGGGACGAAAAAAAAAAGGCCATTAGGGGAGATGTTAAAACAACGTATTCCGGAAAGGGGGCAAAGGATCATAAATTCTTACGAGAGCACCAGCTGTATCGGCAAAAAAAGACGACCGTATCACATTCTCTCCAAATAGGAGGGGGCGCCGCATGAAAGTCCGACGAGCGCTGACGCTCCGATTTCTAAAAAAGACACAGAAGGAAGAGGGGGACGCAGTACTTTCCAACAAATCCTCGTCCGGGCGCCAACCCCCTGACTGAAGCTGGGGTTCATCATTTAGCGAATGCCCCAACGCGCGGAAATGGGCAGCAGAGGCGACCTGAAGAAAGGGGAGGCAACTCGGGGGGGAGGGGCTCAAAATCAAGAAGTCTGGGGAGGGCGAAAAACCAGATTGAGCTGTCCTTGTGGTTCCAAGTTCGGTTCTCCAAACGGCAGGATCCCAATGCCGTCTTCCATCGTATCTCCTCCCGCGGTTTCCTCCGAACCCGGTACGGAAGGAAAAGGTGGCGAAGGGTTAGGATGGATCCAGGAGACTGAGAGGAAATTCAGTCCGATTGAAGGCCGGGGGAGCTTGCTACAAAACCCGGGGGGGGATAACAAACGCTCGACGAAACCCTAGGAAACGGGGGGGAAATGGAGGGAGCGGGAAGTTTTTGGCTGTACCTGGAGGGAAAGCAGGTCAACGGGGGGGGGGGGCGGACAATCTAATCAGCGCAAAGATGAGGGGCACGACACAGCATCATTGTTGAGGCATGAAGTGCCAAAGATGACGGAGAGAACTCCAAGAAATCTGGGGGTCAACCTTCGGGGGGATGAGGTTAAAAATAACCACAAATCAAACAGACCTCACTGGACGGGCGGGGAGCTTTTGTACGTAGGTGGGGAATTTGGTGGGGACGTGTGCACTTCAAAGATGAAAGAGCGGAGAAACCTTTCTGAGAGGGAAAACCGAGGGAAATGGTTGGACACCTCGGATTCCAAAAACAGCTTAAAGAACAAAGAATAGGGTCAAGGAGTCTTCCAAGAGGACGGGCCCACGGTTAGGGACTAAGGACGGCATAAAAGACATTCGGAAAGCGGGGAAGCGATTTGCAGCCAGAGCGTAGCCGGTGCCAAAAATCATGAAAAGAAGGTTAAGGCCACAACATAAAAAGACGACGCGCCCTACCGGGCCAGGAGGGGGGAGTCTTAAGAAGGGGCCGGTCGAAACTTGGGGAATCACTTTTCGTGATTTGGGGGTTGGTGTGAAGAACAACTCTGTCAGAAACTTCTTGGAATGAGCAAACGTCACGAGTTGAGAATGTACGTCCTGTGATACAGACGACGGAAAGAAAACGGACAGCACGGGGGAGTATCCCGGAACCTCCAGGCGGCAAAAAAGGCGAAAGATTGTCAACGGAACTTATAAGTTCCGAGTAATAGGGGGGGCCAAGGGGGCGGCCGAAGAGGCAGGAGAAAGAAAAGTTGGCAAACTTACCCCTCGGAGAGGCGAAAAGCAGAGCGGGTCAGCAGTACCCACAACAGGGGAAGACGGATTCCACGGAAATCAAAGAGGAAAAAAATCAACCCATGGGGAAAATCTGATTAAGGGAAGAGGAAGCAATCAGGGCTGGAACATGGGGCGGAAAATCGGGAAGATTTCCTATACGACTAAATCGCGGAATGAAAAGTCAAACATCTCCCTGCCGGGGTTTCTGTTCATCCATCGAGGGTTCAAAGGGGCAAAGAAGAAGAGAACCGAAAGGACAGGGGCGAAAGGGGGGAGCCCATTGAAGTGTTTACGCAAGGCGAGCAGGGGACGGTAGGGTTAATAGGGGGAGGGCCTGTTAAGAAAGTTCAGCACCGAGCATGCACTTCGTCAAAGATAAAAAAAGGCGCTTGATAGCGGTAGTGCATGGCGGTAGCAAGTGCAAGGTTTCTCGGGAACCTGCGGTGGTCGAACACGGAAAGTGGGGAAGATTGGGGACAAAAAAAAATTGTCACGCACGCAAGGCCCAGGAAAAAAGGGGAATATCGGAGGGAACAAAGTTCGCCTGGCAAGCGATGGAGGCATGAAAATAAGTGCAAGAATTTTAAAAAGGGGCAGCAAGACTAGGGAAACACTGCAAGTTACTGAATAGGCCGCAGTTCACTCTTTAAAAACAAAGAAACAGGGTTGTTAACCGGTGGCACCTCCACAAAAAAACCGAGCCGAGGAACAAGTGGCCACCGGCGCCTAGGATGCAACGAACTTGGAGGATAGGGGGGGGCCAACGGGCGGAAAATGGGGTGTGTCATACACATGAGAGTGTTAGAGGCGAAGGGAAGACGGACTCACTCAGGGACACAGCGCCGAATAGAGAGGGGAATGGAATCAGTGATTTCCAGCATGGGGAGAAGCAATGGGGGGGGAAGACTTTCAGCGTATGAAGGGGGAGCGCTTCCTTAGCGAGTCCCCAAAACAACAGCGACACAGAAAAACAGACTAATCTCTCGATGGGGGAAAGGGGGAAAAAAACACGACTATCCAAAGACAGTTAAGCATGCCCAGCATTAACTAGAGGAAGTTGTGCGGTTCGAGGGCGGGGGAGGGGGGCCTTAGGAACAAAAAAAAGGAAGTTCTCACTATTTGGGGGCGTCTGTTAAAACCATAGAGAAACAAAACAGATGAGGGGCGGATCAAAAGCCTCTTCCTTCTTATAGAATTGGGAAAAATTAAGAAGCCGGGAGATCAAACGCTTCAGGTACGAAAAGTGTTAAGGGATGGGAGGGGTTTCTAGGCGAAGTTGGTGGAATAACAAAAAAAAGGGTTTACCAAGGTAGCCAAAGTTCAAGCCATGGGCAGGGCTCAAGGGGCTACAACAGGGCTACAGGCCGACCTCTTATGAAGGGGAGTCAACTAATGAAGGTAAGCACACATAGCGGGGCGAGAGACTATACCTCCGGGGCAGTAGACCGAGGAATTAGTGGAACTGGAGGAAAAATGACGCAACCCTTACAAGATGTGCTGTGCACCTGGGGAGAAGAGATGCGTGAAGCACGCAAAAAAAAACGCGCAACGCTTACGTTTCAAAACAGAAGGAAAAGCGACCGAAGCGCGGGGCATCAGAGACGAACCTGGAGAACCCAAGCGGGAACTTGAAAAGGGGAGAAGGTGGCGAACAACTGCAGGTGGGTGGGGAAGGAGCCATTCGAAAACAAAAGAGAATTGGAGCCATGGGGAAGGGCAAAAGGGCCGGGAGGAGAAACGCAGAGATTGATAAATTGTGTTTCTCACGGAGAGATGGGGAGCTGCAGGGGCGCGAAAAACGCCAAAGGGCGGAAGGTGGATCTTACATCTGAACGAAACAAACAGCTGCCTTCTGGACCTGGGAGGCAGGGGATAAGAAAAAACTTTGGGGGGGGAAGAAGGACAAAAGAGGGAAGGCTGTCTTAGCGGACAGAAAAGAAGGGGACCTATCGTCGTCAACTCAAAGGTAGGGTGAAAAGAGGGGGAATAGGAGCACAAAAACAAAAGGGAAAGAGAAAAAAGGGCACATCGATGCTTCCTACAGAGACTGCGAAAAAAAAAGGTCGAAATGAACTCGGCCCAAAGTATCAAGAGTCAGGTGTGGTTTGTTCAACCAAAGGCCCTATCAAAACTGGGAGCAAGCTCTATAATCGAAAGCGTCGGGCGTTTGTGAAGCCTATCACAGGGCGGACTGGAGTCCGCGGGAGGGGCAGTCAGGAAACAGACCTCAAGCGCCTAGAGCAAATGCAAAAGAGGGGACAGCCAGACGCAGGACCTCGCTCAGAAAGGAGGAAGGGAACTATTTCTTAAAAGGGCATCGGATATGGGAATTCTGAAACAGTAAACACCCAGAGAGGCAAGAGAAAAGAGCGTTAGGGGGAAAGAGGGTGGGAAAAAATCTCTAGAACTATGCCCGCAGGAGGGGTCAGGTAAAGGAAAGAATCTTAAGGAGCCGCGAGTTTGTCGCACTCGAGAATCAAGCCTAAAAATAAGTTCTACCATAGGGGAGAACTGTTCGCGAGCTACAAAGGCGCGAAGCCACTGCAGTATAGAGCCGCCCAAGAGGGTGGCCGCAGAACAGACTGGAGAAAAGGGAAAGGAAAAGGGCGTGAAGGTCGCCAAGGGTTTAAAAAACGGAATTCACTGGATTCATACCTTTGGGGAAGAGAACAGGTAGTCAAACACACTCTCGATCAATTCTAAAGAACTGGGAAAATGCGTCGGAAGGGTTTTAGGAAGGACTGGAGCCAATTTACTGAGGAAACGGGGTTTGACTGTACCTCTAAAGTCTATTGCCAAACGACCTCAATACCTGTGGTGAAGGTCCGCCGGGGAAGGGGGAACAAGACAGAAAACGACTCAATACATAGGGGCCCATACTGAATTTGGTTACCTTATGCAAGATAAGAATCAAACGAAACAAAAAGACTTTCTGAGCAGGTTTTAGGTCAATGGAGGGAAAGGGTGGGACGGGGGAAAAATGAAAAAAGGCCAGGGATCATAATCCTTTTCTTCAATCGCCCTCGGCTTTGGGGAAATCGCTTACCAGAAGATGAAAAAGGCCATCAAAATTCGGGAACAACTCGTGCTGGCAAAACATGAATGGGCAAAGAGGAAATCTGACTCGACGCAGAAGGTAGGATTAGAAAGTTCCGTCGGGAGCGGAAAAAAGTGAGTTAACCTGGAGACCAAGCTCAGAAACTAGAGATCCAAACCCTGAAACCGGCTTAAGCTCTGATCTGTTGATTCCGAAGGATATAAGACAGGAAGGGAAAAAAAAAGGGGGGGTACATCTCTTGGAAGGTTGGTGGTGAGGAGGGGCATAAAATCGGTCAGAAAGAGTGTGTTCTCGGGAAGGCCTGATCATTCGTAGCTTTGGCCCGTGCATAAGGGGAATTCAAACAACGATTTCACATTTCATCGAACGAGCTGCACATATCACTAGGTATCAACGGGACAGGCATTTGGCCCCGAGAGGTGGACAAGGTTCGGCGACGAAAACTTGCAATTCGTGAGAAAGGGTAAAAAGCTGGTGAAGCCTCGATTGTTCAAAAACAGAGTTCTTAGCGCGAAAAAGAAAAAGGCAATGGAAGGAATGGTCAGGGAAAAATCAGCCAAAAAAAACATGTTCCGCAACTAAGGCTAGAGAGGGGGGAACCTGGGCAACGTCAAGCAGCAGACGAATCGCGAGGAACGGGACGAGAGAAAAGGAAAAAGGGCCGCTCATCGGACCGGTATGAGGAGCACAGGGGTACAGAAGGGTCGAAATACAGATAAGCAGAGGGCCTTCTAAAGTGATCTTTCAATGTTTCGCATGGCCGGCGTCGGAATATTTCACAAAAAATACAACAACCCTGGGTCAGCTCCCCTATACTGGCAGTAGGGCACTCATCTACCCACCCACAGGGGGTTCTAGGGGCAATTATCTTTCTAGCTTGCATACAGTGCAGCTGGTTATTACTTAACTGGCAGACATCCGTGCGGGGGGAGCCCCTGGGGAGCGAGAGGAAATCTTTGCAACTCGCCTTCGCTGAAGGATGCCTCACCTACTTCCCGTACCCTGGGCGAAGTGCGTGGCCACGCTTCTTGCGCAATTGCACTCGCGGCGTGAAGTGCCGGAAGGGATAGCAAAAAAGTCGTCGGAAAAAACCGCGAAAAGTACATGGAGAAGCCAAAATTGATTCGTCCACATCAAACTTCGTGGGCGAAACGTTTTTAGGAAACCCAATCAAGACAAGAAGGGCCCTCGTATAAAAAATTCGAACCTTGAACAATTCCCCCACTTATAAGATTCCACTAAAAAAAGGGGGTCGATCTTTCTCCGTTGGCTTCAGGGGTGTTCGAACCGGAAGGTGCTGTGGAGAGTAGGAAAATACTCTGACCGAAAAGGTTTACTCATCGCCGAAAAGGCGGGAGAGGGGCAGGAGGTTTGTAAACGCATGCAAGGGTTGCATAAACGCAGACGGAATACGCTGAAGAGGCTTGGCTCACGCAGACGTTCATTCGAGAGGACAAAGAAGAGGCATCAGAAACGGCAAATATAAGCAGCATGATACGGTTAATGTTGACTCCCGATGCACCGCAGACCTCCGGCCAAAAAAAACCGGTAAGGGCTCAACAAACCCAGGGGAGGGGTCTCTGGGTAAAGGTTGCAAAAGAGAAATAGTGGAGTAGGACGAGCTTTGATTCGTTCGTCACAGACTCAAAAAACACTTAAAGAAAAAACAGGTAGGGAAGATATTAGGGAAACCTCAAAGAGAACTGACATATATTCCACAAAAGGTAATAGTCAATGGATAAAGGAACCCCAAAACCGTCGAGCAGTACCACTAGGAGGTTTCGCTCAAACGGCGTGGGGGTGAAAAAGACACCGTGGAGTAAAACCCCAAATGTCAAAAGCAAATTGGGGAAAAAAAGAAAATGCTTCAAGGGATACACAAGGGAACAGGACGAGGCCGTGAACCGGATTTTACGTCCAAATGGGGGCTGCTTCATTAACGGCCAAAAAAACGGGTAGCACGAGGGAAAAGCGACAGATGGTCGGACCAAGTAGCTAGAACAAGCAAACACGACCTCTCAAAGGAGTAGACGGCTGCAGCCGGAATAAAGGGTGAGCCCCAGGGGGGCCAACCGAAGGTTTCCCTCTGCAAAATGCACAATCTGATGAACCCTAACGAGGGATCATTCATGGGATGGAGTGAACCAAGTAATAAGGCCTCTAAGGGGGGGGAAAAGTAATGATACATACTATAAGGGTGGCATTTGGAGAAAGTTCAAGCGCCTTCGACTCTATCCCGGGCAGATTAGGCGACGAAAGTGTGAAAAATTTTTCAGGCCGCTATAGGGAGTCCGCTCTGCTGTGTAAGACGAGGCGAGGCATAGCAGGATAACGCAACGACGCAATCAAATGCTGGACTTTCCGCCTCTTAAGTCCGGAGAGAGGGTGGGGGGGTCAGAGACAAAAAACTCGGTAATGGTAAAGAGTGCCCGTTTAAATTAGAGTTATTCAAAGAAGTTCAACGCATATAGGGGGGGGTCCAGGCTGGTCATAGAGGAGACTAGCAACCAAAACAAAGAGGAGGAAGAAAGAGATTATTCGGAAAACTTGAGAAAGGATATAATGCTGTAGCCTCGTAACACATAGGGAAAAAGGTAAAAGGACTTCAGGGGGGGTAACCCTGGTTCGAAGAACATCTAAAGTAGGAGAACGCAATTGGCCTCGGGAAGCATTTCCAGGGATGCACTCGGAAGAGGTCTGATTTCCGGTCATCGAGAGGGAAAAGAATCGTCGAAATCTATAAAATAAAAAGTAACGGCGCCTACCCGGAATGAACGGACGGCTAAAGGAAGATTTCGACAATTTCCCAATCTGTGAAGTGCAGAGGGAAAAAATCTCTCTTTACGCCAAAGGGCGGTAAAGTGGGTAGATACATAGCAAGAAATGTCCTGCCAGACT
>Ga0179593_1401205_pt1 | contig 14352 bp, 13 predicted proteins | sample CZODoug2_1_08_16_FD_185931 | JGI IMG/M metagenome (GOLD analysis project Ga0179593, IMG submission 185931) | Vadose zone soil fungal communities from Angelo Coast Range Reserve, California, USA - CZODoug2_1_08_16fungal (PacBio error correction) | ecosystem: Environmental > Terrestrial > Soil >...
CGTCCTTGGGCTGGCCGGGAAGCCCTTAGAAGGCTCATATTCTTCTATGAAAGTTTCAGCTGGAGTAGACCTCTGGTCTGTATCTAGAAAAAGGAGGTTATTAGTTCATGGGGAATTAACAGTTTTCCGATTACACTAAAGGGATCTTACGAATTTGTAACTAGAGAATTTCAGTAGGCGGGCATCTGTCCCGTGGAGTTCTGAAATTCCATACAGGCCTCCCTTCAGTTGCATTTTCCACTCGAGGACGTCAACAACAACAAGTGGTATTAGGAATATCATCTCGATGGAAAAATCCGAGGAATCGGGGTCCAAGGCGGAAAAAAACTTAACTCAAAAACCTGTCGCCCAAACTCACTATGTAAAAAAGAGGTTAGGGAAAACCCGGCCTAGAAAACAGAAGACTGAAAGAAAATCCATCCTATTGTGCTCGGGATGAAGAGGGGTCATCAAGGATCAGGATCCTCTCCTCTGCAGAAGAGAGAAACGGCGCACTTCATCCCTACGGTGGTCAAGAAGGTGTGGAGCTTGCTGCGGCCAAGGAGGACTCAGATTTCTAAGGGAAACCCGAAAGGGGGAAGAGCCGGGGGGACCTTTAAACAAGAAGATTACCCTCAAGAATGCGGACACATTCTCAAAGAAAAGCAAACCGCGGGTGATCTGGAGGAGTAAAAAAAAAGGACTGTACTCTAAGGTGGCCTTCACCGGTTTTCAGAAGAGGTATCAGAAAAAAAGCTGAAGGCCTGTGCTGAACCTTTCGAATGTATCTACACATGTCTGCTGGGAGGCCTTGCCAGACTTAGTCTACTGGAAAGGAAGGGGAATCAAGGGTCGAAATACTCTGGGGAGGGGAGGTCAAGTTTTAAGTTCTGTACCTTCAACCGAAAAAAAAGCCGTGACCTTAGATCTAGGGCCAGACCTACGAGAAGGGGGGCGGGGAATTGGCAAAACTTAAATGCGAATCCGCGGTCGGGGAGGGCTGAACAACCTAATGTACCCTCTAAATGACTCCATAAAAACCCTTCTGGACTCACATTGTCTTTCAGAAATTGTTATGTACGCCAGAAGACGACGCCAGCCGGGGTCGCGGGGCACCGCGTCAGGCCTGAAGGAGGGAGACCCCTTCGCTGGAGACACAGACGGGTTTACGAAAAAAAACCAAGGAGAAGGGATTGAAGGTGGCCGGCTGTCCCTATGGTTCATGAAGAAGGGAGGTCCTTTTAACAGAGGGAGTTCCCTCCAGGCGGAGAACAGGGAGAGTTCCACATGGCTAGGCGACAAAAATGTCCTTTTGGGTTGGAGACGAGGGGAAACCAAGGTCGGAAAATGAAGAAAGGTCTCAGGTTACTTGGGCCAAAGGAAAAAGGGCCCATTCTGGATGGTTCTGCATAACATAAAGTTGCGGTATCAAAAGTTTTGCACATCAGCTGCTGAAAAGGTACATGCGTTCTGAAGAGGGACATAAGAGGGGGGGCTCGGAAGCAGCAGGAGTATCTCGGGAATCGTCGAGCATCTGTCTGTGGAAAAACTAGGCTGTAAAGCCAAGGGAAAACGGTCCTGTGGGAAAGGGCCTTTCACCCTAAAAAAAAAAGCGCTAGCTGTCCCGAAAGAGGGTCGTGGCACAGCTCGGAAGACAGGCAGCAGGGGGAATCGCTAAAGGCGGGAAAAAGGCGGGTCTCGGTGGGAGTCGACCTTCTTCTGAACGAAAAGGTGCGCTGGGCTCAAGCCTCAAAAAAAAGAAGGGCGGAGGGGTACGCCGCGCGCCTCCATAAGGGAGGTCTTCCAAGGCCGGGGTAGGGGAAGTTCCTTAGTCGAGTACCACTGAGGGTGAATCAAATCTGCACCACTTTTCCTGAAGGCAGGCTGACCGAAAGGCCCCTCCTTCTTGACCGAAAAGAAAAAGTATTACCGGCGCACCACACACGTCCTCTGGGAAAAAAAACAAACTTACCTCGGGGGGAAACCCCCACGGGAGACTAGAATCAAAAGGGATGGCATTCAAGGGGGCTTTGCAATCAGGGGAGAGGAGGGCTAGTTCACACCTTAAAGAACTCCGGGAATCCCTGGCCTTCTTACCGAAACAGTAAAATCACTTGTGAGGGGAACAAAGGAAGAAAAGGAGGAAGAGCCAATGACTAAAGAAAGGAGTGCAATCGCGCCTAACTCAATCGGAAGAACCCTCAACAACCACACTTATGAAGAAAATCGAGAGAAAAGAGGACGGCGCGGAATTTCAAAGGAGGAAGGGCGGCTGGGCGTTCCTATCCTCGCGTGGGACAAGAAACCGGCGCGGCACTGAGACTCAGGGCAGGGCCCTTTCGACCGAGCCTACTGAAGGGGAAGGGGGGCCGCGACACTCCCGGAGAAGGGGGGGGGAGCACTTTTTCGGTGATGGTCTAACGGTTTGACGTTACGGGGGTTGGGAAGTACGTTGAAGGGGGTCATGCGGGACCTACGGGTTTGGAAAGGCAAAATGAAAAATGACATTCATCAGTTAAGGGTCCCCTATTTCGGGAAACGTAATACGCAAGTGCGCGAGGTTCAGGGGGGCAAAAGCGGGCAGGGGGGATTTCTAAGGGACCGCGAAAGAAACGCTGACCAAAAAAAGGGGGCAGGCGGGCTTGCTTGAGAAAAAGTAACGTAGGGGGAACCAAAAAGGACGAACTAAATCAAGAGAGGGGAAAAACCTGCCAACCTCCTTAGGAAACTTCGCGAGCCTATGGTGGGAAAAAGAAGAGCACTCTTCTTACTCTGACATTTTCAACGTCAAAGGAGGGGGAACGTAGTCGCCGAGCTCAGTAAGGGGGGAGGCAGGGATGAAGACATTATTTCAATTAAATCTCCTCATGATATCAGAAAAAGGGGGATACCTAGAGAAAGGGGAACCGAGGCGGAGTTCTGGTCAAAGGTAGGGGAAACCGGAGAGTAATGTATAGGGAAACTTGGCCTAACCTAAAAAGGGGCTTTTAAGGGAGGCAGAACTTCTAAACGGCTGTAGGCAGAGAAAGCCGGTCAGGGCACCATCACGGTGATTAGGCGTAAGTCAGCATAGGGGGGAGGGATAGAAAAAGGAGGCTGGGTAAAAAAAAAAGGAGTGGTTCTCGGACCGTCAAACCAGGGCAAAAGGTGAGTCATCTGAGCCCCAAAAGGGGCACCGCGCCTGTCTACACGGCAACAAAAAAAGAAAAGGGAAAAAGGCGGGCCGAACAGGGGGGCCCACGCACCCAGCAAGAGGCACCCTCTGCCTCCCCTTAAAAAAAGTGTCGTACTGAGCACAGCACCCTCACCCAAGGGAGGAAGAAAAAGGAAAAAGGGGACCAGATCTGGGGGGTCGGGGAGGGGAACGGTGGACGGGACCCATTATTGTTTTCAAAGAATAAAAGCCTGCTGAAAAAGAGGATAAAAAAGGAATTGCAGGTTGCCAGACAGTATCGGATCAGACGGCCGTCCTTCCTGAGGTGGGGGAAGGAAACCAGGGGACCTGTCACGGTCAGACCCTTAAGAAGAGAGAGTCCGTGCTATTTGCAGAACCAAGGACGGGTCTCCTCACGGAGGACATAGACTCATCCTAAAGGTTTAGAATGGAGAATTGGGCGGAAATTTCGCCTCACTCCAGGGGTGAATATTTACGGGGGCCGAGTGTACTCCACACCTGGGTCAAAACAAACGATTTCATTGTCAAGCTGAAACCGTACAAGAAGGTCCGAGCTCAGTCCGCACAGCAATCCTGGCGGGGGGGAGGCGGGAGACCGTGGAACGGGGTTCTATGGGCTGAACACGTGGGGGGACTGCCTGAAAGGGGGAAATGGTCAGGATCCCCAGTAAAAAACCCTAGAATGAGGGAAGGGCCCTTGCCCCGAGAGCTCAATACCCCAAAAAAAAGCTGAGTCCCACTAGCTTGATGACAGATGCAATTAAGAGGACCGTCATCTGCCTACTTCTCTTGAAAAACTTCAGCCGAACACATTCCCCAAGAAGGGCCGAGGTAGGCCTTATATAGGCTGTAGGGCTGGTAGGGGGCAAAGGGATGGACAGCGAAAGATGGACCAGCGTGCCTTAAAAACATGTGGAGTAAGTCTTCGGGAGGTCAAACGGGCGCGTCCTTTCAAGAAGGGGTCCTGTCTTGGGCCGCGCAAAAAAAAAAAAAGGGGGAGAGGAAAAGAGAAAGGAAAGCGGCTCCCCAGACAAACCTCAAGAGCTGTTCATAAAATAAAGAAGACCCGCATCCTTCGACTCACTTCAATAGGTAAAGATCTGGAACTAAAACGGCCTCAGTCCCAGAAAAAAAAAGGGGAAGTGCTCTAACTCTCAGAGTTTACGGGCTGTCGGCAGGTTCTCCGACAAGGGTCACAGCAAGGAATTTCAAAAAAGGAGTCATAAGAGATGCTTTGAAGGGAAGGGACCTTCAGGGGCTCTGGCTTTATAAAGGCGGGACGAGATAGGAAACTACTGTTTTCAGCATTTAAAGAAAGGGGGGAGACACCTTGGTCGCAGCACTTAAGAAGGGGAAAACCGACGCTAACGCCTGAACAAAGGGGGGGGGGGAAGGCTCTATTGGAAAGAAGGTGGCCTCGAGGAGGACGGAAAAAAGCCTTTTTTCAAAACCATTGCAGAAAGGGATTGGTGCTTACCTGAGAAGAAAAGAAGAAAGGCTAACACAGTTAGTTAGGTCTGGGACTTCCTGGAAAAGGCAGTAGGAACTCTATTGTCAGCACAGCCCGGGGAATTTTCGGGGGGAACGGAAAGGAAGAAAGCCGGAGGGGAACGGGGACGTACGATGTATCGACAGGGAAACTGACATGTCTCTTTCCCCTACTCTCAAAGGGTCACGTCTCTGACTGATATTTTCATTATGGGATTCCACTTAGGAACCCAAAGCAGGGGTGAACCTCAAGGATCCGAGAAACCTGCCCTTCTTTCTCACTCGGGAAAGGGGGGAGGGGGGTCGGGTATGCTGAGACACGAACGAAAAGAGGGAAAAAGGTGGTTTCATAACTGAAAAGTTCTCGTGTCGGGGGAGGTAAAACTCTCTTCAATTAAACCAGACGGTTGATCTAGAAAAGGGAAAGGAACACCGGTCCGGCCTTACATATTAAGAAAAAATGAAACCCGACAAACATTTGTAGGGGGAATATCACTGCGTTGGGCCATCCAGAGAAACAGGTAGAGGGCGATTACTGGTGTTACCGCCAAATGGTTCTTGGCAACAGGTTTAAACAGGGAAGTGAAACTGATCCAGGACTTCCAATAAATCCTGGAAGGGGGCACTGCAAAATGAACCCAATTCACTGGTCTGTTAGGGGAGCGGAGAGGGACCACTTGTCTGTACGGAAAAAAACGAACCTTTGTGCACCATGCTAAGGAAAGAGTCCCTCGACGACGGCGGGAAAGACGGGCAGGGAGACGAGATCTCTTGAAAAAAGAACTCAGCGAGGATCGTGACCAGCCTTATATCATGGAAAAAAGAAAGGATCCCTGAGTTCACAGTGAATGCTAAGTTACGAAGAGGGGAAAGAAAAGGAGTTTCTGCAAAATCAAGAGGATAAAGGACACTTCGAAGAGGGGGGGATCTCTGGTCTGTGGCCGTATGTTCGAAGGGGAAAGGCGGAATCTTTATGATGATGCTAAAAAAGAAGGGAATTTCCGGAAGGGTAAGACGGATCTTCGGGCACAGAGAAAACCTCCTCTAAAAAAGATCTAAGGACTTTTTCTCATATTAAAAGGGGGGGTACAAAAGGCTGGCACCGCCAGGGATTCCTAACAGCCTTCTTGACCCCCCCGGTGCACAAAAAAAAGAGCGATCACCCACTTTCCAGGGAGGAACAAAAACCAGTAACCGGGGGGAAAAGGAAAGTAGCCTCAGCGATACATTATGTCTTCCGGAAAAGGAAGGGTGGTTAGAAAAGGTCCACACCTTAAGCTTTGAAGGTTTGGAAAAAAGAAAATGCGTACGAAAAAATTTAAAAAAGAGAAGGTGGGAGGGTCCAAGGGAGGAGGATAGCAATCCTAGCAGAGAGGGGACGAGAAATCACTGAAAGGGGAAGAGCCTAAAATCTTTCCTATATCTCGAAAAGAAATAATATATAGAGAGCAAGGGAGGCCGTAAGTGGAAAGTCAGGAGTTAGGCTTTGCACCGATCAGATATACGCCCTGGGAAAAAAGAACAGGCGCTTCCCGTGATTACAAAAAAAAACTCTGCAAACCTGAAAGCAAAAGGGGGGACAAAAAAAAGAACGGAACGTTCACGCGGAAAGATGAGGTCTTTGGGGGTGATCTCGAAAGGGGGGGGGCGGTTCGGGGTGGTTCCTTACCGGACCAGGGAAGAAAAAACCTCCGGTGGCCGGCATCATAGTTGGGAAAGAGAAAGAAAAGGAGAGGTAGGCACCAATGGTGGAACCGGTATGAGGGACACCTCACCTGACGATCCACGTCCGGGCAGCTCTGGAAGGGAAAAGGAGGTTTGCTTTTCTAAAGACTGGGGAAGGGGAACACGGCCGCCCTTTTCACCGGCGGGCGTCGTTATCAAACAATCCGAAGTTACCGAAAGAATGACGCCAGCGAAGCCTACTTCACCTATCATACCATAAAAAGAGCAGAATGCTCTATCCTATGAGTACAAATCGTCACCAGCTCGCGTAGAAAAGGGAACACAAACCAGATCCTTGTTCAAATTCGGCGTCGGAAAGGCTCACACTAGAAAAGAGCTAATATTGAAAAAAGGAGACCAATTCCTATACTCCTCAGAAAAAAGACCGAACTGGATGAAAAAGGGAGGGGACTCAGGGTGGGGCAAATCAAAGGTATGCGAGTGCAGAAGGGGAAGAAGATAGCCACCGGGAAATGTTTTCCCGGTTCAAGGGAGAGGTTCTAAAAAGGGAAGCAAGGCACAAAAAGCCGGAAAGTCTGACAAGCCCATGAAAGGAAAATCAAGCATCGCGACGTCCTTGAGTAAAAAGGAGGATGGAGTACCAGAACGCAAGGTTTTAGCAGGGAAAACTCAATTTTGGCTAGTCTTCGGCAAGACGGGCCATACTTACCATGAATACCGAATCTCCTGTCGCGGCAAAAAAACTCAGGACCGCGCCGGAAGAAAGAAAAAGCGCCTTCACTCTGATGAAACGGGGGCCCTGTGAAGGTGGTAGGGGAACTAGAGCTCAAAGAAGCGCCAGACAAGGGGGGGGGAGCATAAAACGTGGAAAATTCGGTCAGCCGTGAGTTCCCATGAGGGGGCCATCACCAAAGGTAGCTCAAAGAAAAGGAAATTTCCAAAGGCCGTCTTCTAGTTGGCCAGGAAAAGAAGAGGAAAGGCGGTGTCTATAGAGACGTGAGTTACTGTCCTGAATATTTTCGAATGCCTAAGAAGGGAAGGGCTTAAACCCCGAATCCTCATTCCGGGAGTAGGTGTCATTGAACGCTAAGGATAGCCCCCATGCAAGAAAAGGACGGCTAACGGCGTGTTTTTAGAGCTGGATGTGTCTTACAGGTTTGAAGCCCCCCATGCTTGTTCTCTTTCTACGGAAAATTTCTATCGGGCAACTTCTGGACAGATGGAAAGGGACCTGTCCATTCGTAAAGATCAAGAAGGCACCCGGGCGCCTTGAGGTGCGTAGGGTCTGGCCTGAAAAAAGGTTATATTTTCTGTAAATAAAGGAGGGAGGCCTAAGGAAGCGGGTAAGGAAAAGAAACGTGGTCCAATCAACATCAAATCAAAGAAGGGTGAAACATCATCTCAAAATGAGGAATGGCAAGACTGGGAAATGGTCTTTCGACTGGAAGGGAAAGGTCCCTTCAAGACTAGGATACATAATGATTAGAGAGGAAACCTGCTGGACGGTCCACAACGGGTATGGCTAGGTACTTATAAACTTGATTGCAGGGACAGGTTTAAAGAGACTAGCTTGGAAAAGCGGCACTGGTGCGCTTTGTTCGGGGGGGGAGGCTTCCTTTGCATAAAAAACGTGCACTAAGAGCCTCAGGGGAGTTGTCCTTTGATGAGGAGTATCCGAAAAAAAAAAACCCCTGGTATCTTCTTGACCAAGAGATATGGACATTACTTAGGGCCACTAGGAGGGGAAGCTATGCCCATTTCTCAGGGCAATAATGACTCCTAAGACGACCCCACGAGGGCGTCTGGGTTAATACTTTTTCAATGACCCAAAGGGGGGAAAGGAAAAGGTAATAGAAGCACTGTCCTCTCAAAACAAGAGAAAAAATGGAACGGTTCTTCATCTCGGGAAGCGAGAAGAAAAAAGATCCCTCTCTGGGTAAATCACGTAAGCACGTCGCCCGCTGGTTGAGGGTGCCTCGTGAAGGGGGAGCCTGTGCGGCCAGCGAAAAACTAGGGAGCTTGGCCAGACTTTTTGTCGCAAACAAATGTCAGGTCAAAGGGAGAAATTATTGGAGGCATGAGAGAAAGAAAACTGTGTCCGCCGCTCACTAAGGAAAAAGACAGAAGGGGGGGGGACCGGCTTGCGACGAGGCAGCCTTGGCACTCTGATGTACAGAGAAAGAACCCAAAAAGGTGTTTCCTCTGAAAGGGGACTAAGCGAAGGCCTTGAGGTCCGTCTCGCAATGAGGGACGACACGGGGGCGGTTCTTCGTCCTGTAAAGAAAGGGAAAGAGGAAAAACGTGAAGTCATCCGGCAAAAAGGAATTTAGGCTGGTAAAGGGTTTAATCCTGAAGTTCCCTTACCGAGAAAACTCCGAATTACCTTCAGGAGGGGAGGGGAAGATAGGCTACTTCGATGGAAAAAGAAAGGGGTGGGGCGCCCGTCCTGGCAGCTGAAGGGAGAGGGACTTGTCACCAATACGCACCCCCGGCGCAGAAAACAATAAGGGGGGGGGAAATCTGTCTCTCTCTGTTTAGGTCGCGAATAAACAGAAAGTCACTCGTCTTTCTAACCATCGTAAGGAGGATTTTAATGGGGAGAACCAGTCCTTCACGTCCCAGGAAGGAAGTCTATGCAGATGTTATTAACCTGGGAGAAACTATTACGCAATACAGACCACCAATGTATTAAATCCTGAACGAGTTAGGGGGCAAGAAGAGACCTGTAGGAAAGTGACAGGACGTACCGCATCCTGGGGGGGTAATCCTGTTGACCTTAAAGGCAAAGGGATTCCCTCCTTCCCAAAGTACTGGAAAAGACACCGGAACCTTTCACAGGGTAGTGGGAAAGGAAGGAAAAAGAAGCAAGTGAAGCTCGGTGCTCGATACCGTGTAAAAATAAAAAAAAAAAGAAAAGAACAGGGTTGACATCCCGCAACAAAAAAAAAAAACAAAACGCCTCTTGCTAGAAGAGGGGGGAGCGGCAAGGGAGAATCCTCAGGGAGGACATGCTCAGGTATCGTGACCATACTCCTAGGAAAAAAAGGGGATGGGTCTGGCAGGACAAAGGGAAAGCGGGATCAGCTTTCCTATCGAGGTGGGGGCCAACAATGCATAGGACCTGCAGCAGGGCATGGAGAGAACCGAGGATTCGCTTTGAGCAAGCCAAAAGGGAGGGGGTAAAGTGGTCTTCTGTCACTCCGAAAAAAAAGAAAAAGGGGGCCGCCTTTCAGCTCCGGGGCTTACGCCAAAACACCAAAAGAGGGCCAGGATCTCGCAGGACGTTGATCAAGAAAGGGTACAATCGAAAAAAATTAGGAAGGAAACCGTCTTCAGGAACCCCTCCTGCTCAGAAAAAAAGAGGAACCAAAGCGCGTGCGCACAAAGGGAAGGGGGAAGCCCCTAAAAGGCAACCCTATCGCTATCAAAGGAGCGCTATTCTCAACTAGGGGGAGCCTTTTCTGGCGGAGCGGAAAAAAAACCCTTGGAACCGTAAAGCTTGGCCAGCTGAGGAAAGCACGTACGCTACTCAGTGGCCGAGAGGTTCCGTTGAAAAAAGGGGAAGAACGGTATATCGAATCAGGTAAACCAGGGTTAACGAACTCATGGGTAGGGAAGGGAATCCGGAACCTAGTGACACTTATAGAGTCGTCACAACAAATGCTGAAAGTGAAAGTATGAAAAGAAGAGTGGGAAAGGGGGCGGTACGGAGGAGGGAAAAAGGAAACTACCTTGGTTCGGAAAAAAAATCGAAGGAAGAACGATCAAGTTGTCCCAAGAAAACTGCGCAAAGACGCCGCCCGGGCCCGCGTAAAGGAAAGGCAAAAAGAAGTGAAGCCGCTCCTCAAGAAGGGGTCAGGACTAAACTAGGGTCTTGAGTATTCCAGCGACGTGGTTTGGGGGAGAACTGTGTGGGTGAAGGGAAAAAAAATGGGGTCGCGAGGTTCCTCCAGGTTTTGGGAATGAAGAAAAAAAGGAAAACGCACCGCAGCAGTCGGTACCCGCCTGGTGGAAGACTTGTGCACATCCTGGTTCAAAAAGAGTATTCAATCGGGCGGGACGCCGAGGGTTTTAAGGGGGAGCGCGGCGACCGGAAGACGGGGGGCAAAATGGCGGGGCGGCGTGTTACCAGCCTCACAGATTACCAGCGACGATAAAACGGGAGAACAAAATGCCAACGATCGAAAGAAAGGACGGTGCCCTTTCTCCTAATTGGGGAAGACAACCGATCTATCGTTCCAAATAGATACGCTCATTTTCACATCCACAGTAAGGGGTGGACGGGAAGGGGAGCATGTCACGATCATCTGAGGGGAAAAATTCTGACCCATGAAAAAAAGAAAGAGAATGAATTGAAACGGGATGAAACGGCGTACGAAAGGGGGGAAATGCACGCTATCACCGCGGCACTGGGTTGGGAGAGAGAAGAAATCGGACGGGGAAAAGTTTCATTTAATGTCATGAAAAACATGGGAGGTCCTTAAGGGTCACGTCCCCATCAAACCAGGGGGGGTCACCAGTAGGCAGCGCCCAGACTTGAAGCAGAAGGAAAGAGCGGAGAATCCAAGGAAGGAAGAGTAGCTCGGTGTGCGAGGTCCTTGAAAAAAAAGGGTTTATCTCTGCGTTCCTCCCTTGCAAGGAAGGACGAGGGAAGACCTAGACACGTCTGAAAAAGAAGCAGACTCGTCCAGGGAAGATCCTTTAGACAACCGTACCTGGAGCGGAAATCCTCATTGAGGGGCCGAGAGTTGACGCCTTCAACATCGTCGACAGAAACGTCAAAAAGACAGGTGTAAAAAAAGGTCGGGAGGCCTTTTCTAGGGGTGGACAGTATTGTGTAGCACGTCTCCTCACCTCTGCCAAATGTAAATTCCGAGATTTTGAACCTAGAGAGAGACTTGGTCAGTCTATAAAAGGGGGGAGGGGGCGTATTCTCTGTGAAGAGAAGAAGGTGAGTGCAATCGAATGCAAGACCCAAGGAAGGTCAATCTTACGTTCGGAAGTTCTCACTACTCTGTATCCGGTCAGACAAGGCTCCATAAGAAGAGTCCTATGTAGATATCTTAGTAAAAAAAGGAGAAAAAAAAACAGCAATCATCCTTCTCGGACGGCCTTTCTAGATCACAACTAGGGGCGTAAAAGATATCTTCCGGAAAAGGGGTCCTCAGCAAAGAGGGCCCCCTGGTAAAGGGTCATTTCTAAAGTTGGGGTTCTATTTCTGAGAAGGGGAAGGGTCAATAGACTGCCTCTTACATTTCCCGACACCAAAGAAGAAAAAAAACGGTCAGGTAAGCCTGGCAACAAGGGGGCTACCTCTATGACCTCTTCAAAGCATCTCGACAGGGCTTCCGCGTCAAGGGCCTATCGGATCTCAGTTCTTCAAAAGGTAAGGGGAAGTTGACATACAGCGGTCAAGAAGGAGGGGGGCTACGATTCATGTCTTTTTATCGAAGTGGTTACCAAAAAGAAGGCCCTCGTTGCTAGATGGAAGAAAAATTGTCTGGGGAAGTGATCTGAAGGGGGGCACCTGGGCACTAAGATAAGGGATAGGTTTGACTTTCTTTCGAGTAGAGAGAAGAAGCAACAAAAGTAATTATTTTAAATATATATCCTAGAAAGAAAACAGCAAACCGAGGTCTCGAGTTCATAAACAAGGGAAAAAAAAGAAAGGACTACGACGTCACTCATCCAAACTCGAAAACACAGTATTAAGAGCCTTTTTCACTTGAAAAAAAAAAAAAAACCTGAGCTAATCCCTCCTCCTGCCTAAGGAAAAAAAAAAATGAATCGGTCTGCAGCCGGTGAAGCTAAGACTCTTGATAAAAACGCGGATGTCGGAACGCAGCACGTCGCCCAGAAGGAACGTCGCGGCTCTGGGGAAGGGAAGAGGACCGAGAACGTGAACCGGTGTAATCAAAAAAAAGGAAGTATATACCGTGAATTGGAAAAAAAAAATAGAAAAAGACCTGTCCGACCTAACGGCATTCGGTGCAAGGATCGAAAGGGGAACGCGACTTAAGAGAGAGAGAGGGGAAAAGCCGGTTTCATCTCTACACTTTTCTAGGGGAGGGGGGGAAACCGGGCCTTCTGTACTGCAAGACATAAAAAGAAGGGGGAAGAAAACGGATTCTGAACGTCACTTGGGCCTTTTAAGTTGTAGAAAGGAAAGGCCCTGACCTAAGCCCGGAACTAGGTCAGGTCACTTTGTTCAAAGAGCTTGGGGGAGGGGGGGAAAGTTCAGACCCGACACTAATTAAGGACGGACTGCTTATACATAAGAGAAGGGAGGGAAGGGAGGGACTGCACTTCCGGATCCGGGGGGGTAAGGGGGGGGGGTTCGGCCGTAACTTTTCTGGGAAAAAATCCATTAAGCCCAGACAGTGCCGGAAAGAAAAAGGGGCTGTGCAACCTTTTCTTCAGGAGAGGAAAAAAAGGATAAAAAGCCAGAAGGAGGAGGTCTTTAATCAAGTCTATCCAGTGCTAGGGGATGTCAAAAGTCTGCCTTCCAGAATGCACTTCTGGGGGGCAGTTCTGTATTCAAGGGAAAAAAAAAAAAGTCCAAGAAAAAGCAGATACGAACAACCAATGTCCGGGGAAAGAGGGAAAAACTTTAGTTTAAGAACAGACGAAGAGACCTTTATCGCTAATTAGCCACGGGACAGGCCGTTCCGGGAAAGGTAACCTTGAACACAGGCAGGTCCTGCTGAACTTAAAAAAGGGAAAAAAATAACGGGGACCTGCACCGACAGGACCTATGAATTGGGGCTGTAATCCACTTTACTTACTCTGCTCGTATACCTTGGGTCCCGATCTGTCTTAAAAGAAACCGTTTCGCCTCGGTCTAAAGGGGAGGGGGGGGGAAAATCAAGGGCGCTATTCGGAAGTAAAGGCCTCGAGGGATACGTGGAACCAGCCTGCAGCCCGGCCCTCCTGACAGAAAGTTGGGCGGCCGTGCAACTGCTTCTGCTAGGTATCGCGTTCCGTTTGAAAGAATAGAGAGGGAGAAGGAAGGAAAAGGATTTTATTATCCACGTCTTGTAAAAGGAGGGGGAAACTGCGTATCTGGCATCTTTCTTGCGGTAAATAACTTTGGGAGGTCTCACTCCTGCCCAAAAAGGCCTGCGGTTCAGAAGATGAAAGAAAAAAAGCAACACAAAGGAAAAAGCGAAGGTACGGTGGGCGGAAAGGGGAGGGGGGGGAGTCAAAAACACCCAAGGCTGTACCATCAGGAGAAACTTTGGCCAATAAGGAGCCCCTGAGTAGAAGGAAAAAAAAAACCTTTTACTGTTCCAAAAAAGAAAAAAAAAAAAGGCAATGCTCATCAAAGAAAAAAGAAAAAAAGTAAAAGGGATTCCTGGGCGCTGCAGGATTTCCCGTCACCAAATCTTTCGGACTCGCCACGGGCCTTCGGAGAAAGGGGGAAAACGGGGGTCCAACTCTCTTATAGCCTTAAAGAAAGGGGAGAACGAGAAAATGGCTGCATCCGCTCCTTCTGGAAAGATGGAAGGGAAAGAGACAAAACAACATTATTATTGAAAATATAGATATCTCGCACTGGGATCTCTAAATTGAAAAAAATTAGGCGTCCTTGAAGCTGAAGGAAGAGCCGTTGTGTGTCCACGATACTCGAGAAAAGGGAGGACCCGGGCTACACTAAAAAAAAATAGGAAAAAACATCTCCTCCCATCCTTCACTCCGCTCCTCGCGGGGAGGGAAAAGGCTCCTGTCGGTTTTCGGGGGGGGGGGTGTCCAAGTTTCCAGTTGCGAGTCAATGAAAAGAAGGAAAGGGCATCAGGCGGGCAGCCCCATAAAAACAGCAAAAAAAAAGGGTGGTATTTATTCAAAAGGTGGGTCAATAGACACCACCTCAGGAGGTTGTAAGGGCCGAGTGTGCTTTGTGAATCCAAGGGAAAACGTCAAAACATGTGCACGAGAAGGGGAAAAACAAAGCCGTACCGAGAACAGGATCACCTCTCCTAAGAGCAAGAGCATCCATCACTTCTTACAAAAGGGAAGAAAAGGCT
>Ga0179593_1578731_pt1 | contig 14352 bp, 13 predicted proteins | sample CZODoug2_1_08_16_FD_185931 | JGI IMG/M metagenome (GOLD analysis project Ga0179593, IMG submission 185931) | Vadose zone soil fungal communities from Angelo Coast Range Reserve, California, USA - CZODoug2_1_08_16fungal (PacBio error correction) | ecosystem: Environmental > Terrestrial > Soil >...
CTATCAGGGTGTGGACGAAAGAAAAGGTAAGAAGATTTATCGCGGGGAACGGTGAAAAAGGCGAACGTGGAAGAAACCTCAAATGGACTAACTCCCTCTGGGAAAGGAACAGGGCATGGAAGGATCATCTCCTTGACTAAACCGCGCCAACGAGTGGGGGTGTAAAACTAGCAAATCCGAAAAAAAAAAGGGGACAAGAGGGCCTCGGCCTCCAGAAAAGTCTTTCCTTGAACTTAGTCCTTGGAAGTGAAAAAAAAGATGAAGGAGAGAAAACTAAGCATTTTCCTGAAGTGAGTGGAGGAGATATTCTGCTTGAAGTTACCTGACCTTAAACGCAAGACGAGAAAACGGAGGCGAAGGAAGTTAAATTAATCGGACGTCTACTCGCTGACAAATTGATGGGAAAATAGACTGAGCTGCTGGGGGGAAGGCCGACGGGGAACACCAAGGGCGCTCTCTAGAGAGGCAGAGGTCAAAAGAATCAAACCCATGAATGGAGGGGAATTGAAAAGCAAACCCTTCGAGAAACAACAAGAGCATACCGCAAAAGAAGAAAACAACAAAAATTCACGGGCCCTTTTATCGAAAATACTGGAAAGGAGAATAGTGGAAAAAAAAAAAAATCGACTCTCATGGAATCGGGGGTGAAAACGGGGAGCATCCAAACCACCGCGGCAGTACCGAGAGATTAAAAAATCCTAAGGGGAAACTGAATCGCCTAATTTTGGGGGGGGTGGCGCCTTCCGTTGTCGGAGTCCTGTTAGGCTGAGGACTATGAAAATGAAGTAAAAAGGGAAACGTCAATATCAGGGTTATTAACCCGGGGGAAACAGTGAAGGTGCAAGTCCCTAAACCAACAGACAGGGGGGGAAGAGCCAGGGGGCGCGCAAACATATCCTCGAAGACTGATGAGGTGATGTTATACCCTACAGAAAACAAGAAAGAGTGCCTCTTATTGCCGAAAAGGGGGAAAGATTAGGGAGAAAAAGGGGATGAACCCTAAAGAGAGAAACCATTCACTTTACCCATGGGTTACGGAGTGGAAATGCTGAAGGCATTGATCTTCTTCCCGGGAAGTCTCGGGAAAAAAGGAAAAAGGTTGGGGCGGGGGCTCTGGAAGCTGGCACACCGAAGATCTATCGCACAACGAAAAAAGGAAAATCCGGGGGGGAAACGACAAAACTGCTACACTTTCTCAACGGGGGGGGGGCAAAGAATGGGGAAGTTTCCGGGGGAACTTTCTGGGGATGATCGAATGGTTATATAGAAAAAAAGACGGAGGATTACTTCCGGCCACTTAGTCAAAACAAAGTCGAAGCAGGGGACCTCAGGTCGAGCAGCCGGCGCAGCATGGGCAGATGGGGAACGAGATCCGGAACACGACCAAGCTTCAAAAGAGGATGAAGACCGGGGGGTGCCAGATTTCAACTACACTATTTCCTCAACGTCCGGAAAAAAGCTAAAAATTCGATCAATTGGGAAAGGTTAGACGAAAAAAGGAGGAAAGGATCAACGTGGACGCAAATAAACGCTCTTAAAACACAGATTGAGCAGAAGGAGGGAAAGAAAAAAGGGAGAAGAGAGGGTCAAAGGTCGAGAATACTATCGAAAAGAAAAAGGCTGTTCCGGGACGGGCGGTCCAGGAAAAAACAGTTCAGCTTTCTTGGAATGAGGCCGCAGAAGAAAAAGGACGCCAGGAGAAAGCGGGGGTTCTGGCCTTGGGTTGGAAAAAAACTCTCGAGCTGGGAAGATAAATTCAAGACGATCACAAAGGAAAAAAAGAATCCCTGCAGGAGACAAGGGGGGTGGTAACCCTCGGGTAAAAAAGAAACTTCGAAAGTCGGAAAAAACGTCTCTGGCAATGTCCATCCGGACGCAAGGCAGGGACGCGTAGGCGAGGAGGTCCTAAATAAAAGGGAAATGCAGAAGCAGGCGGCCCTCAAAAAAAAGGTCATTCAGATTAGGAACACCGGGACCATCGTCAGATGTACGACTTGCCGAGAAGGACGTCGGCTCTGGAGTCAATCGATCCAGGGAGTTGACAACGCCTGCTGGACCAACCGGGACTGAAGGGGAGACAAATTTCGTCATTCAGGACAGGACAAACTGGGGAGTGCAGCACAGGCCAGCATGGAAATTAGACGAATCCGTGCTAACAGAATTCAGAAAAAAAACAGAAAAGAAGGGAAAGGAATGCGCCCTCGGAAGGAGCACTCGAACCAACGGAGGAGATATGACTCACAGGAAGGAGGAGTCATTTTCTCGACTTCAAGAGACGTGAAAAAGATGTCCATGGCGGGAAAGGCAGGGTCTTGGGAATCGTGGGGAACGGGGTGTAACTAAATTGGGGGAGGGCAATTTACTCGGAAGTGAAAAGGATTGGACTCGGATCGGAATCCAAGGGCCGCCGATAAATTGAGTAATCACACGAAACAAGGGGTTGGTCCCGCTTTAGAAAGATCTGGGAAAAAAAGGGGAAGTGGGGGCGCCGATGTCCGATGGTTCCGGCCTCATCCCGCACGACGCAGACTCGAAAAGAAAAAAAATTGAAAGAGTGACCAGGCGAAAATTTTTGACGAAAGAAAGGGAAAAGAAGAACTTGACCCGCGGTAGGGACTTCACCAATTGGCACAAGGGCCCAGGTTCGAGCTCGCAAAGGAAGAGCCCAAAAAAAAAAAAAAAAAAAAAAAAAAAAAAAAAAACAAAAAAAAAAAAAAAAAAAAAAAAAAAAAAAAAAAAAAAAACAAAAAAAAAAAAAAAAAAAAAAAAAAAAAAAAAAACCAAAAAAACCACAAAAAAACAAAAAAAAAAAACAAAAAAACAAAAAAAAAAAAAAAAAACAACACAAAACAAAAACACAAAAAAAAAAAAAACCAAAAAAAAAAAAAAAAATAGGATCTTTTAAGTTTTCTCTGCCTCAGGGGAAAATGTCTGGGTGAAAAACTCACGAACAGCATCCAATCCAGCTAAAGGACTTCTCCCTTTCTCCCTAGGCCGACCTCTGCTGGAGGAAAACTCCTCCGGTCTCGTGGGGGGGGGCCACAGTGGCCTCTCGATCGTAGAAGTCTTAAGAGAAGGAGAAAGCTACTGGGGGGGCCTTCACTTGGATGTTATTTATTACCTTCTGAAGCTCTCCATAAAAAAGGAAAACGTAGGGAGAAAACACTTGATTTTCGACTCGACGAAAAAAATCTCTCAAGGGCAAAGGAATTCTCTCGCAGTTCAGGGTTTCCTCGACGCGGAAAGGAGGAAGGTGGAGGGGAGGACGCGCTTATCGCCGCGATCACGGCAGTAGTTCCGGCTGCGAGCGCTTCAAGTACTGCCGAACAGGCAGGGTTGAAAAGGGACCGGAAGAGACCGAACGACTTTGTGAAGGGCAGGGGGGGAAACCAATCGTCACTGGGGGGAGGAGTTTTCGCGCCTCGACCCCTAACTCAGGGCAGAGAACGGGGACGGTGGGGACAGACAGGGTGGGCGACCAAGTGACAGGGGAGGCATCCAAAAAAGATTGTTGAGTGGAGAAATATCTTCTTGTCCGCCGGAAGCGCGCCGCAAAGGAAGGCAGAATAAAACGGGGGTCATCATTTCGGAGACGTGAAGGGGGGAGCAGGGAAACTCACTTTTTTCGGGTAAAAATGGGTCCGCGTGAATGTTTATGGCTCAGAGTTTTCAAGACCTTCGAGAAGGAAAAAGGGAAAATCGCGCGAAAAAGGACCATTGAAGGCAGTCAAAGAGGCCAGGGGCCTTGAGTGGAGGGAATCAACTCAAGCAGATCTGCGGATCATGATAAGGAGAGAAAACCGGTGAGGCGGACGTGACCTCTAAGGTGTGTATAAGAGGGCAGGGGGTTTCACTTCGAAAGAACCGTTAAGGGACGCGTCGGAAAAGATGGCATCAAGGACAGGAAAAACAGAGGACTTCTTAAGACCACCGCAGGCGCCCACACGGTCAGGATCACAGCAATCAAGGCATCTCGTATGGGAGGAAAAAGTAAGGGGGAGGAATCCGTGTGGCCGAGCTATTGCATTTGCGTAGGGGAAAAAGAGACAGGGTTTTCAAGAACCCGAAGAAAGAGCAAGGAAATCTCGTAGAACGCGTGTAATTCTGGAGGGGGGGGAAACCGAGGAGGCGGCAATTGTCTACGGGGAATGGTCAAGGGGGGGCTTGCTGCACTTCCACTCCTGGGAAAAGTATAAGGTGAGGGAGCGGGGACCTTAATGAGACTTCGGAAAGATGGCCAGGGACGGTCCCCTTAGGAATTCGCAGCTTCGATATTTTGGGCAAAAAAATATCCGGAGAGAGGAACACGGGCGAGGTAAAATTCAAAATAAGAAAGGGGAAAGGGGGAAGGACAGCAGGTCATTGGGGTCCAGGTCGTACTATCAGTCAGAATCTTCGATCTGGAAATTCAAAAAGGCTAAGAAATAGAGGGAGGGTTTAGAAACTCGGGACAGCTGAGCTGAAAGTTGAAGGGTCACGTCAAGTAATAAAAGGTGATGCAAAGCGGGGAATGTTCAGGATTGTGGCGATTCAAAAAAGAAAACATTCACGAGGTGCAGATGGTAGTCTAAGGGATTCAGAAAAGGGCGCATTGACACCGGAGGGTAGAGTGGGGAGCAATCTAAATTCGGGTTGGAAAAGCGAGGGAAAACGGGTGGGATGCCTCTCAAGGGTTGAACAAGGACAGTATTTCTAACACGTCGCACTAATTCCTCTCCGAAAGGGAAAGGGGAAAGGAAGAAACAACTCTATCAACAAAAGGAAAAAAAAGCGAAACTTGCAGGTGTAAGAAAGAGGGGAAGCGAGAGGGGACTGCTCCCGGGGCCTCACACCAGGGGCCACCCTGAAAGAGGGGGAAGTCGGAAAAGACTCAGAACAGGGGGAGAACTTATCATCTGCGCCCTCACTACCAGGAGAAGAAAATCGAAGAATGGGTGGGAGGGTTGAACTGGGCAAAATCCTCGATAATAAAAACGGAAGACTAAAAGCAAACTGGGGGAAGCCGGAAATCACATCTGAGGAACGGTGGGTACGTCATTTTCCAGGAAACAAAGAAAAGTGCGGGAAGAAAAGGTTACACTGAAAACGAAATGAAAAGGGTAGAAAAACTGCTGCTAAAGACCGACCGGGACGGCAAGGAAACCACCTTGCAAAATTCCATGGAAAGTTCATTCGCGCGTGGGGAGTACCGGAAAAGGAGAAATTTGATAATAAAATGGTCGAGGAAAGTTGGAAACTCAAAAGCTGCGAAGACGGAACTCACCAAGCGCAAGGACGCCAGATAAAATTTCAAAAGGACGAAACCCTTACGAAAACGGGAGGGTCTAAAGACAGGCAGAACTGCGGGAGGACAAGGGACAATGTGCCGAAAAGAGGGGCTTGCTCACACGCACCATGAATGAAAACAAAACAAAGAGACGAAGACCGGGAATGGTTCCGTGTGCATCCTGAGGAAAAAAAAAAAAAAAAACGATCGAGCAGAAGCATCCGGACATAAGAGCTAGACGGACGAAAACGCGGCGCCGACAAATAAAATATGCATTAAAAGCAGGGGATTGAGGGAACTACTGTGATACCCGAGGTGGGTGCAGTGCTCTGGCACGATCTGTACAAAGGACGAATCTTGAAAAAAAAAGACTCAATCAATATCAAAGGTTATGCGAATTTGAAAAAGGGGGAGGGCGAAGGCGCCCGAAATGACCTCGAACAAAGACGTTACCCGAGAGGGGGGTCGGGGCAGCGACGTCCTTGCGCAGACTCGAAGGACTTGATGTACCGAAGCAAACGAGGACTACTGCCGAGGAGAAAGGAGGGCTATTCTCAAAAATCTTTGGTAACGATAAACTTTAAGGGAAAAAGGAGAAACAAGTGGAAACGCGTGCCCGATGTCCTTACTCGACCTGGGAGCAAGTAATAAAAAGGTCAAAGGGGAAGGAAAGGTCTCAGGAATACCTGGACAAAATAAGGGGGAGAGGCCACTAACGATCTGCCTTTGTGATTACCTAACCTACGGAAACCAGGGAAAAGAGGGGCAAGCGGTAGATGATGTCAACTCGTGGGGGAAGTGTAAGGGAAAGACAGCGTGGCAAGTGCGACGTATGAATTAAATTCTTCCCGGAAGACCTGAAGGTAAAAAAAAACTTCTAGCCGTCAGGGATAGAAGGCCGTCAAAAGGGTAAACCGGGGTTCGAGATTACGAAGGCACGAATGTAAAATACTCCAACGAGATAAGAGACGCGGGAGACGCGTCCAAGCTTCGACAATTGGGGGAGGGCATTTCCGGAAGAACAAACAGAAAAAAAAGTATCCCGTGCGCGGTAGAACCTCTTCTGGGAAGAAACCAAATGAGAAAACTAGCAGTGGTTGGACCAGGGTCCTTGAAACGTAAAGGGAAGGTCCATCAAGCAAGGGCAAAAACCTCTGACGAGAGAAAAAAAAGAGGAAATGGACTCGGTCAATTACCAAAGAAAGGAGTTCGGATGGAAAAAGGCCGATGGAAAAATATTCGACCGGGGGGAGGCACCGATCTGGAATTTCTGACGGGGGGGGAACGAAAAAGAAAGAAAAGGAAAAAACCCGACCTCGAGTGGCCGAAAAAGGGAATAAGGGGGGGAGAGAAATTGAGGACATCCTCTAGCGTTACTGCGCACAATTGGTGACGAGAGTAAAAATCCTGTGCTGTCGGTCCATCAAGGAGGAAACGAGGGAAAGTGAGCAAACGAAAAAGTTAAGTAATCGCTCGGGAGGAAAACGTTCGGGGGAAGGCCAGAAGGCCGCGAACGGCCGAAGAACAAGCAATCATGAAAGGAAAGAAAGAAAAGTTAACCCCCAGGGGGATGAGTGGCCACGTTGGTCCAAAAAGGAGGAGGTCCTGCGGCCCTCATGGAAAGAAGAGATCACGATGAACAAAAAGCCTGCACTACATCGACTTAAATATGAAAAAATCCAAGGAGGCAGGGGCAACACGGGGCAACATCCCCGACAGGAACTGCAGGGAATGCAGAATAAATGGAAAGGAGTGGGGCGAATCGCTTCCTGGTAAAGGCTCGAAAAAAGGAGGAAAAAGAGAGATTCCGACAAAACTTGCGAACCAGGCGTAGGAAGTTCTCGAAGGCAAAGGGAAAAGAAGGGAGAGGGGTGTAAGGGTCTGGGAATAGGAAGGGCCGAGAAGGTGGCAATATTCGAAATCGAGGGGGGGAAAAGGGGGAACGTTATGGTTGTAAATGGTTCACCAGGGGGAAGAAAGAAGGGAACTCTTAAGAAGCGGTGACATCGGGGGGGCATCTAAGGGGGGACGAAGGGGGTTACGGTCAGTCTTTCTGAATCATCTGAATGGCTGGCAAGGATGTAAAAACGATGTAACTTTGGGCCGACTCCGGGGGGGTACTCACGAACTTGAAAAACGTGTCTCGTCCGGGACATTGCCAAAAAGTTTTGCCAGGGCAGAGAAAAAACAAAAATTAAAGCGGGGATTTCACCGGGGGGCCAGTAAGAAAACGCGATGTTGGCAAAAAACCATAGTGATCTTCTCCAGAAGACTCGGCCAAGACGATGTCAGGATGGGATAGGGGAAAACGGCACGGACAGCCATCCATAATTCGGAGAGACATGAAGGGGCGGCAGGGACAGCCTTCTGGGGGTGTCTTTGGGCGCCCGGGAATCGATCAGACTCTTGGGAAGGCGGAAAGAGAGGAGGGGTCCACTCCCTTGGATGCCTTAACTGGACGGGGGAGTGGAGGGAGACGCAGGATTGATGGGCTGTCCACTTTGCCGGCTGTCGATGAAACCGACGCGGAAAAAAGGGGAGAAAAAAAGTTCACTCTACACCTGGTGGGACCGGATGCAGGGTGTGGCAATAGTTTCGGAAAGCGGGGCCGGGTAACTCACGAGAAAAGCAAGGTCAGTTCACAGTGAGCTACAGGGGGTTACCGGGGGGTTACGGCCCTACGACGTCGTGGTGGGTGGGATTATTCAGGGTGGACCTTAAGAAGGAAGTGCAAGACTTTTAGGGGGAACGCTCTACTCACGGTTCGACGAGCAAAGAAAGGGCCAATGCAAGGCCAGGGACGGGGACGTGATTTCCTTGTTTCAGGGTAGGAAGAGAAAAGATCTGAATGTCGCCGAGAGCTGGGGCGCAAGAACAAGGAAGAAAACTATGGGAACGTATTCATTCTGGAAGGACTTCAGGAAGGGGGGGTGGGAATTGGCAACTCATTTTGGAAGAAATTACATGGGTCCGCTGAAAGGGGTATGGTCGTCAGAACGAGCAGCAAGGGAATCGGGACTACAACCATTTCGGAGCAAAGAGGAAAAGGATTGATGGGGAGGTGGTACAGAAAACTAAGTCATCAGATCTTGAGGAAGGATCAACAAACCTAGCAACTGGTGGTGGGGGGAAAAAGCAGTTCGCTTCATTCCAGGGGAACTAGGGTTCGCCGCCACTGGTCAAATTCTGATACCCTTGGGGGGGTAGCGCAGGGTAGGGGACTCAATCCTTTTGTCAGGAAGCGAGGGTCAAGCCCAGGACTAGACACCGGCAAGGCGACACAAAAAATTAGGGAGAAAGGTCTCGGATCCAAAGACTTGGTGAAGAAAGAAAATGGGTCTCCAAAAGTGGAGGGCTGCGAAGCAAAAAAATTGGGGGGGGCGAACGATTTTCTGTAAGAAAAAGACTGGGGAATCTTGGGTTTGTCAAGCCCAGAATGCGCCTCCGCAGAGGGAAAAATATTCCGTTCATATCACACGGGCCTGGGAGGGGGGGGGCGCCCGCCCTGCGTAAAGGGGAGGTTCGAAGGGGAAAGAAAGGCTGGGCTGCACGAAAAAAGTGCCGTAGACATCCATCGGTTGATCGAGGGGTTCTCCCGGAGATCTTGGGAAGGAGAGATGCAATGACTGGTTGGACGTCCCCGGCGAGGGCTGCATCCGCTCCAACTGGGGACGTAAAAACTGGAGCCGGTTCTCTGGCCTACAAGAGGCGAGACCTTACAGCAGGAAGAAAATCGTTGCGCCATCAGGGGGTTAAGGGAAACAAAAATATGCGACTTTCATGAAAGATAAAGGCTGGGTAATAAAGGTCTCTGAAAAAGTGGGGAAAAAAGAACAGATCTGAGGCTTTTTTTTGGGGGGTCCTTGCAAAAAAGGAAAAAGTCAAAGGTTGAGTTACGGTGCCGCGGCAGCTCGTGTTTAAGATGATCCAACCGTGCGCTTGGGGATTCTCAGGGGAGGATGGGGAAACGCAAACATTCACATGCGGTTGGATGTAGCGGGGGGGGCAGGTAGATATGATCAGTTTTCGGGGTCCGCAGAAGGACAGCGGTGCTCAGGGAAAATTTTCTCAAACGGTGGGCCGGTGGTTGGGACAGGGAGCAACCTGAAGGAGGAACCCCGGCTTTCCGTACAAAATTAACTGATACTATCGATCGCTCTACGTTAGGAGGGGAGCCGGGAGCACCCGGGCTAGAAAGGCCTAAGGATAGCCGAGGAGAAATCGGGAAAAACTTGACCACCGGAGGGGCATCACACCGTGTGAGAAAACCGCCACGGACGAAACGAAGTGTCCTGAGTCTACAATACCTCAGGGGACAAATTGAGAACTGTCCAGCCTCGTCGGAACCTCCTCGGGGGGGGGGGGTAATGAGGGTGTGGGGGCGAGAAAAATCAAAAAGAAAAAGCTTAACAATCGGATAAGTAACAATATAGTCCGGGCCGGGGAAACAAGAGGGAAGGAGTACGGAAAGGTTCCCGTAACAAAAAATGAAAAAATTGGGGGACCAAAATATATTTGGACCTTACGCCAACGACTGGGGGGGTAAGTAAGTGAAAACTTCGGGGAGGGGGAGCATTAAAGTAAGACCCTCACTGAAAAAACAAGTAGAGATGCGTATTGTAAGAGGAAAATCGTGGACGTAACGACGTGTCCCACCTGATCCTCTTACAGGAAAAGGATAATACTAGGCGGAACAGCCGGACGTGGACTGCACCAAGGAGGGCAGTCAAGCATGTGGAGTACAATATTTCACATAAGGCTAAGAAAAAACTAAGACCCAGGAGTCTCCTGGAAAAATGGGGGATACACTAAATCTAGTAAGTGGGGCAAATGGCAAAAGGCCGCAGGGCTTGCGCAAAAAAAACCGCAAAACATGATTCACCCCTTGGTATCCGGTGAAGGGGGAGCAGGTCTTCAGGTGAAAAAACGAAAAAAAGGAGCGCCCTCAGGCCGAAATCGCTCGGGTGCCAAAAAAGGCGGCTAAAGGCTCGCTCCGCAACTCGAAAAAAAAGCCGAAGGATGGGGGAGGTACGATACGGACTGTCCTGATCCGAATTTGGGGGGGAAGAAAGGAAGTCCAGAGGGGATGGACAATTCTAACCTGAGGAAAAACTAAGAAAAAGAAAGTCATACAAAGGTATGGCGAATTTGAAAACGGAGGCCAAAGGGGATCGCAAGGGCACTGGAAAAAAGGGAATGACCTGTCCAGAAAAAGCAAGGTCTGGGGCGACTCGTCCAAATGCGCAATCCTCGTATCTGTTTGATGCGGGAAACACTTCCCATCGCAAAAAAAGCGAGAGAGGGAAAAAAATGGTCCGGACCGCTAGATTAACGACGATGCTAGAAAGGATGAAGAGTAACCAGGGAGGGAATTGTGGAAACCGAGAAAGTGAGGGGGGAGAAACGAACCGTGAATTCCCGCAGAGGGGTCCGTTCATCAGGAAGGGAAGGTTTCAGGTGCCCGCTCTGCCCGAGATCGATAAAACTCAACGAATGCTCCGGGGGCCTAAAAAAAAAAGGATAAACCGGTCAACTGGAGATCGTAACGTGGAGTGACTTGGGTCGGTGTGCCGTCGAGAGAGTCTCGAGAAAAGCGGAATACAGGAGGAATTTCTTTCCGGGCCACCCGAAGGAAGCGCCAAAAGTCTGATTCGATCGGCCGTAAAAAAAAGGCATCAGAAGCAGTAAGCTCTCAGAAGAGACCTGAAGCACAAGAGGGGGATGCGATCGCGCGACGGAAGCAAAGGGGACCGAAAATTGCCTACCCCCTGGACATATTCAAAAAAAAAAGACTAGGAAAAATCAAGGGAAGCCATGGGGGAAAGCTGTCTGCCCCGGTAGAAAAACATCTAGGGAAAAAGCTCAACGTGGGGGACCGTCAAAACAGGGAGAAGCTTTGAAACGAAAGATTGAGCACGAGGGATACCAAACGAAAATTTGGACACAACCCGAGAGAAAAGAACAACCGAGAGATCTCAATAAGAAGAGAGGGACCGAGTTAAAGGGAAACGACACCAAGAAGGAGTGGATTACTGATGCCGCCTATTTAGGGCGGAAAAAGGCCGAAGGGATTTGAGGATGGCCGTGGCCTTGGGGAAAATAAATCCAAAGGTAAAAATCAGAACCTTGAACTGAGGAAAATCTATTCTCGAAAAAAAAAGAAAAGGGCCTCGAAAAGGGGCCGAGACAATTGGTGAGTCCCCGCGGGTCACAGGGCTTCGTCGGGAAGAAAAAATCTGCAAAAAGCGAATGTCAAAGGACGCAACCCGCACTTTCGTAGATGTCGTGAGGGGGAATACATAAACAGAGGACAGACGCACGTACCTCGGCACCTCCCCGGAAGATTAAGAGAATCAGAGGACAAAACCCATCTTCTCCTTGATGAAAAAAAGGGGAAAGTCCACAGGCCAGTCAGGCAATCCTTCAGGCGCAAAAAAAGGGAAGCTAAGTGGGACGCCGAAAAATGACCCAACGTAGGAGCGATGAATCATGTTCGTCTGAAAGGCCAAAGGAGACAAAGCCAACAGACGGAATGGATTCCGGGGGAGGGGAAAAAGAAGGAAGAGAAGATGAAAAAGCGCTCTGGGGCGAAGGCCCTCAGAAGACTCAACCACAAAAGGGGAAAGGGGGGGGGGAAAATCAAAGGAGAGGGGGGAACTTGCGACCAGAATTCGCCATCGGGAGTCGAGGGTGGAGGCCTCGTGAGGGCAGAAGGACATGATCCTGTCAGGGCTGGTGAGCGTGGAATCACGCCGTGTGCAAAAAAAAAGAAAGTGGGGAGGATCAATTCGGTAATGGGGGGGGAGTTTGGTACAACTCATCGATGACTTCCAGGGGGACGCCGAAGGGGGAAAGAAAGTCGTGGGGACATATCAAGGGGGGGGGGTGAAGTGGCCCGGCTCTTCATGAGAGGGAGGCGCGTAAAGTGCGAAGATGTACGGAGGAGCCTCAGCAAAAAAAAAAAAAATCATCGAGGCAAAAGGGAGAAGGGGATTCTCGATGTTCCTTTCCAAGAGGGAGGTGGGGGAAACCGCGAAGCACTTGACCCTCTGGGATAAAAACAATGGAAAAAGACAGAAAGAGGAAAAGGAAGGAGGGGGTAAAGAAAACCCAAAAGTGATCTTCTGAACAGAATGGGGAGGGGGGATCTCCGGATAAGGGGGATTTCGGGGGTTCCACGAAGTCCATCAGTCCAGTCCAATAAATTCCGGCGACTCGGTCCAGAAAGAGGGACCAAACTCGTCAGTTGATGGACCGAGTAGATGTCGAAAGAATCAGATCTTACTTAGACTTCGAGTTCGTGCTTCAAGAGAAAAACTGCCCAAATTGGGGGAGGTTGTTGATTCGTACTCTTCTGGGACCCGACGATGATGTTTCCGGTAAGTGTTAGCAGGGGACGGATACTATTTAAAGTCTCCGACTCGCAGACAACGAAAGGTCTCTAGAAGGTTTAAGCGACAGGAATATAGAGTGAGTAAGGTGGGCGAAGGGGTCCGAAAGGAAAAAGGGACACAGTCGCGCGATCATACGGGTGAGGGGGTCAGACGAAGGGAAACGTACTTCAGAAAGAACAGGCCGGTTTGGGGTTACGGGGCCGGACGAGAGGACGTCCGACTTGTGGCGAGAAAACAGGTGCAAATCGAATCCAGTGAATCACTTGCACGGTTCAACTGAGAAAAAAAAGTGGGAAAATCCGGCACGCACGCTGTGGACGTGAAGGTTCAGACAAGGGAAGAAGCTTGTGTCAAAAAGGAAGCTGAAAAAGGGGTCGCAGGGGACCACTCCAGAGCCAAGGGAAAGGAAAGGGCCGAGGATAAAAAACGGCTTCATCTGCGATCGAAAAGGGGGAATCATGAAGCGTGGAACGACAAAGTGGGCAACTCGTTAAACAGGGAGCCCTTGACCTGGGTTAGGAGAATTATGGGGTTCGGGGTAAAGCACGCTGTTAATCTCAAGCTCCGTACGCATGGAGGGAAAGTAAGAGGGAGGCGGAGTTTGCCGCTGGGCCGGTGAGGTGGTGAAATCAAAAAAAGGAGGGGAGAGGATCATGGCAACCGGGGAAGGAGTCATGGTCCTCGTGTTTCGGGGGGAGGGGGGGGAGCGGGAACGTTAAAATTCGAATAAACAAGGTTGACGTATTAGCGCGTGGGCAGGGGGTTTACGGAGAGGGTAGGGCCCGGCGCCCAGAAGACCAGGCTCAAGGATGGATCAGGACATACGATTCAAATTCCAAGTCGGCACTTGGTCGAACAGATCGATTGCTGCGCCGCTAAGTCTAGGTGCGCCGCGTTAAATGCCGAGGACTATTCTGTCGCTGGCTGCGGAGAAAAAGGATTTGGAGTACGGAAATGAAAAGGAAGGATATTCGTCTTAGACCAAGGGGGAAGGACTGGTGGGGTGCGAAAAACATTACGGCACAGGGGTCTATTTTCAATCTAGAAATGGGAAGGTCTTGAGGGGAGTCTCAGAGGGAGACCCGTAGGAAAGGGGGGAACTAGGACGCTTTGTTGGCTGTTCAAGTCCACTCGTCGTAGGAAAGGGTTCTGCACCTTGTGACGGGGAGGACGGCCTCAAAAAGGCATATATTTGTCCACTGAAAAGCAAAGAAGCGGGGGGAGAGCCAGGTAGGGGAAAACTGCACGCCTCCGAAAGAATCTTGGTTTTGCGCAGACTTGCTTTGACGTTCCTTGGGGGGAAAGGTGCAAAGAGGGCGAATAAAAGCGCAGGGAGTGCGGTTTCATAAAATTCTCGGGGTTAGTAAAGGACAAGGGGAGTGGGTCGTGGTCCTGGCCACGTAAAAAAGGAAGGATTGGGAAGGAAGACCGGCACAAGTTCACCGAGGCGATGGGGGAAATCTTTCTCGCTGAGAATTCACAGGTGAAGGAAAAGCGGGTAGTAAAGGCAAAAGAGAGGTACGGTTCCTCTGGAGAAGTAGCGCAGCGTTCGTCCGTGAGGGGAACTGAAACATGGCGGGGGGAAAGTACATGATTTCTACCCACCAACCAAAAAAAAAAAAAAAAAAAAACAAACCCCACGTCGAAAAAAGGGGGAGATTTGGGGCGAAGTAAAAAGGAACGGTCACCCTG
>Ga0179593_1296980_pt1 | contig 14351 bp, 21 predicted proteins | sample CZODoug2_1_08_16_FD_185931 | JGI IMG/M metagenome (GOLD analysis project Ga0179593, IMG submission 185931) | Vadose zone soil fungal communities from Angelo Coast Range Reserve, California, USA - CZODoug2_1_08_16fungal (PacBio error correction) | ecosystem: Environmental > Terrestrial > Soil >...
GTCGTAAATTTATCAACTAGACCTAACCAAAGAGGCTTTCAAACACGCCTGGTCGATGGTAGTTGTGCCAGTCTCGCAACAAGATGGACGGCGGGCTCAAGCGTCAAGGAAGCGACCCCCTAGACTCTTCTGTTTGACTGTTAATTCGCTCCGGTTCATGCTTTGTAAAAGACCGTCCTAATCTTGCCGCATGATCAGGTCGCAACCCATGCCTGACTTGACGGAGGGGAAAATGAAACAACGACGGGGAACCTTTCCGCCTCGACCGCGAGTTCACAAAAGGGAGGGGAGACAGAGATCGGTTAAAAGTAAAGGAGGGGCTTTGAGTTCTGTCCGCACTGTAAACGTCTGCAAAGGGGTGGAAAGCACACAGGCGGGCCCGCGGGGTCAGACGAGTTCCTGAAAATCATGAAGGAGGACGTTTTCCAAAAGGAGAGGAAACTCGCCCCTAAAATGAGTCTGGGACGAGTGAGCGAGTAAAGGGGCGTTCTTGAGGACGAGGGCCAAGAAGATCCAGCTAGACCCGAGCGTGGGGACACGGCGAAAAACAACAGGATGCGAGCGATAGCAGGGGGCAAAAAAGACCACAAAATAAACATCGGGACAAAAAAGACAGAGAGGAAAACTGTGGGAGCCCGTTTCTGTCGCGAGATCGATAACAAGAGAAAAAACGGTCATAGAACGCGATCGCCCAGGCGAAAAACGCGGAAGGTACTCGATGGGTAGGGGACACAAAAAAAAGGGGAAGGGGGGTTAAAAGGGGTAAAGGGGGGTCGCGGCTTAGACCCCAACGGTGTTGGAAGTTGAGGGTCTCGTGCATGGAAGTACGTACCTGGGGAGTCTACGGAGGCTTGTTTAAGGTCTTGCTCCGAAAAGGTCGGAAGATACCCTTCTCGAGCAACCGAGGAGCTTTGGGGACAAAACACACCAAGGGAAGGCACCGCGTTTAGGGGGGTAAAGGAGACGTGGGGGGTGATCTTCAAAAGCGATTTTGTGAAAATCTTGTTAGGGACAACAAGTAGGGGGAAAAAGTCCCGATGGGGTTGAAAGGCCGGGAAATAGTTAGAGCCAACGGGGGTTTTAGATTCGACATAACAACGGCTGCTAATTCTCCAATCCGGGACGTCTAAGAGTCGCCGGTTCCAGGCTAGAGATCTACATGTGTTTGCAAGGGGCTGCTAAGAGACAGGGCCGGCGTCTAAAATGGGGGCGGAATCGGCGAGACGGCTAGCAATCGGCGATTGCTAGAAAGTGTTTTCCTGAGAATCTAGGTCACCGAGCACGAAGAAGATTGTGGCGAGGGAAGGAGCGGACATTAATCTTTATCATCAAGAAGCAGGCGAAATATCTGCTGTAGGCGGGGGGAAGGGGGGATCGGGGAAAGAGGACTGAAAACCTAGGATACAAAGATCAACCAGACCATACAATCAATGGACTAAATATACATGGACGGGCTGAAAAAAACCTGGATGAAGGGGTAAGAGACAATCCGCAGGTACGTACAGAAACGAAAGACTGGAAGCAAGTGCGGCAGAGGGAAACACTAGTCACTGGAAAGACATGAGAGGGAACAGTAATCAAAAGAAAGGGCAAAAAAGGGACCCGGAGCCCGCTGGACACGGATGATAGACGGTCTCAATCCGGAAAAAAGGACGGGTCCGGTCATGCTGCCAGTAAAAAAAACCGGCGCAAAGAGAAATCCGGGCTTTGGGGGGTCGTCCAAAATGGGGAGGGTCTCGGGCTCCGATGAGAATACAGCCACAATCGGGAAAGGCGGGGGGCGTAGGCGGGTGGGCTCAGCTTGATTCAGTCCGAAACGGCCCAGAGAAGCCTAAGCAAGAGGGCTGGTAAAAGGAGAAATTTTTTTATAGGTGGTGCGAAGCATAACGATGCCAGGAGAGTTGAACCTGTGAAAAGAGGGGGCAGGCACTCTGCTGTCGGAGGGTCTGAATTGGGGGTCGAGGTAGGGGGGAAAGAGGATACATACAATCCGAACTACTTTTCCTGAAAGTGGTGGTGGTGGGGGCACCAATCGTGCAGTGGGTCGGAAATGGCGATCGGGGGGAGTGGAAAAAACGAGAGACTGACTAAAGCTTGTGTTTAGGGCGACACACCAGAGTGGAGAGGCGAGAGAAATTGGGGGGGATCGATTGCCTGAGGAGGCGCGACGAACAGCGGGGGCCCTTATAGGGGGAAGTGGGACAAGAATTGAGGAGAAGGCTGGAGATGAAAAGCCTGATCAAGTGAGGGCAGAGAAGCAAGCACACCGCCCCCCACCAGACCCCCCCTCCCCCCACCACCAGACCCTTGGGTGGGAGGACGGAAGGCGGAATGTGGTCGATCTGGCACCCGAGGCGATAAGAGGGCTAGTACGTGTCAAAAAGAAAAACACCCCGCCGGGGGGACATGGGGGGGTGGGGCCCAGAGAAAAACATGGCTATTGGACAAAAGAAAAGTTCCGGCTTTAGTGCATGAATATCCAGCACTTGGGGTTGGGGAGGAGTCGACGGAAAATCCTGAGGGGTGGGATCAAATTAGGCCGAGTGGGTGGAGTCAGGGAGCGGCGATCCCTGGGGCGGGGGGAAGTGCATCGAAGGGGCTGAGTCCCCAAAGACCAAGTAGACCAAGACCGAGAAGTTCAAGACACCACCCCCACTATAAGAGGCTGGCGATCGAGTTGAAAAGGCAAAAAACTAAGTAATAGTATCAAACAATTGGAACTCTTGGCAGGGCAGCGCCCTCTGAAAGTCTCGCGTCACCAGAGAAGCAAGTGTGGGGTGGAAGGGAAAGGAGGTGGAGCGTGCGTCAGGGTAAAATCGCGCTCGAACAGGATCACGAGTCGGCACCCGTTAGACGGTGAGACCGAGCCGGATTGGCATGGATGAGCGCAACAACAAAAAAGGAATGAGAGAGAGATTGTTACAGACCAGTGCCAATACGTCAGTCTTCAAGGAACGGGGGATGACCGAAAGTCGTGATAGCAGGAAAAGAAGGAAGGAGGGTACACCAGTATTCTACGCCGAAAAGAATGCACAGAGACCCGGTGAGCGATACAAGGGGCTGCTCAATCTCTTTGCCATCGAATACCCCGGATAACCCAAGCTTTACGGGGGGGGTGTTTTGGGGGGGGTCCATCTTCCAGGCGATGGGCGATTTGGGTAGAAGGGGTTGCAGGAGAACTGCGGGGGACAGCAGTGTGGGTGAACCGGTGGTCGCCTGGGCGGATGTAGATTTGAACCTTCCAAGGAGCTTACTACGGCAACGTGCATTACCTAAAAATAGATTAAGGGAGACCCGGTCTAAGAAATAAAAGACACGGATGAGGGGGGGATTTCATAGTCTCCTTCAGAAGCCTTGTCGTTTTGGAATGGTGGAGTAGGGGAATTCAACTAAAAGCTCTGCAAAAACTGGGCTTCTCTATATCTGGTCGGTCACAGTTAGCCAGGGGTTCAAACCTTCCCTCTGGATAATGCAGGGACAGCGAAGTTTGGAGTCCAGGGCGAAGTCACCAAGAAGGGAGGTTCTGTAGAAAAGAAGGGAGAGACCGACAGAAAAATCAGGTTATTAAGAGGGCGAGCGAACAACCATTCGGAAAAGGCCGTCCCCTTGGAGCGTTGCCTCACTCTGATCCCTGTAGAAGGGGGAAAAAATGGGGCGTCAGGAACGCTGCAAAAAAAGCAGAAAACGAAAGACCTCGCTCCTAACCTGGTACTGCATCTTCGGGAAGTCACCCTTGAGAATAAGGCTTCTAGAGATCGTCCACTCTTTTCACATCAGTACTAAACTGCGCGAAAAAACAAAACTTGCGCGACTTTCCGCCGAGCGCTCTGATTTAGGCTCCGACCGTCCGGGATGAAAACCCTAAGCTCAAGCTTCTGGGAAGGTGTTAGGAAGAAAAATGGGGGAAAGGGGGGGCGTCAATCCAAGCTCTGGAAAGGAGCGCCCCGGTGTGTTGCGAGGTTTCGCGGCGGAATGGGGAGAGGAGTCCTGGAAGAGAATGGCCGGTAGAAGTTTGTTTTTTCCAAGTGAGAGCGCAAGGAGGAGCTGGTCGAGCCTTTCGCGAGATGGCATCGTTCTATTAGGAACCGGGGGTGCAAGGAACCTCCCAAAGGCCTCAAGAATAGCGGCCGGTCTCCTATGAGGATCAAGTAGCTGGGCACTCTCTTAGAGTAAACGCGTTCAATAAAATAGAAGGGCAAGTTCGCTAAGAATACCTCCCAAAGGGGGTTCTGTAAGCAATTTCGGGTGGGGGACGTATAATTGAGGAAACGTCTCAATCCATATCTCCTCCACCAAAGCTCGTTAACGAAAAACGGCCATGATTTTGGGGAGGAAGAGTCAGAGTAAAAGGTTCCACCGAAGGAGCAATCAAAGTCCCGTGATTAAATGCAGAAAGGTTCGACCCAAAAAGCGAGGGAGTGACTACGAGGTGTATAGGTTGTTGTTACAGGCCATACACAGCCGATCATCTAGGAGCGTATGCTACACGGCGAGACATTCCGTCCAGAAAAGCTTTGGAAAAAACGCTCGGTCACAAAACCGTTAAACAGAAAGGTTCAATACACATAGACGTCCCTAGGAAGCTATCACAAAGAAACCAGCTAACTCTTCTGCGTGGTCGGCTAGTTGGGCGTGAATGTGCCAATAAATCGATAGGTGGATGGTGAGAAAAAAAAGAAGTAACCCCACCAACCCGGGGGGGAGGTTCGCAGCTGCTCGTGGGGGGGACCTAATAGGCGAAAGACAAAATAGCAGGGGGAGCAGATGATTGAGGCCGTCCAAAGGAGGCCAATAATTCGGCGACTTCCGCGACAATGTCTCATAGGGGGCCACACGAGACGAATCTAGGGGGGCCAACGGGCTGCGCCAAGGATGAAACGCCAATAGGAACTTCTCAGCCAGTTGGGAAAGCGGATATCTTCAAAAAAATATCGGGCACACAAAGATTGGCTACATCCCGATACAACCAACCCCGCAAGTCATCGAAAGCGGGGTGCCTCAAAGGGGGAGGGGAAACAAACCAACCGACTGGGAGAGAGAAAATCCTAAGAAAAGAAACGGAATATGCTCAATCCCAGACGCGGTGCCAATGGAGGATGGTAAAAGATGAGGGGGTCAGTCAGGGATTCTTCACGAGGGAGGATAAGAAAAAGAACCCAGCGTAGGTTCAGAAACTCTCCGTAACTTGATCACGGCGAAAGGGTTGAGATCATAAGACTAACACATGGGGTTCCACACATCAAAAGAGGTTTGAGTTGTAATCGAGAATTGGGGGACCTTTTCCACCTTCCACTAATTGCTTTCACCCTCTCTAAGGAAGTCTACCTTAAACCGATGTTTTTTCTGAGAAAAAGGTAGGCTCACACAGTCGCGTAGGATGACAGTGGGTTTTTCCTGCGTTCTTCTATCCGAGTCAGTTTGGTATCTAAGAAAAACTTGGTGTACTGAAAACAAGACGCCAACTCTCGGGATGGGAATTTCGGGGGGGGACACCCGTTTTTGCAATGGGGGTTTGGGCCCGGTAATAAAATGTCGGGGCGGGGTCCACAGATCATAGTGGGGGGGGGTCTAACCGACCGGCGGGAAGTGGTCGCCCTACTATATAATAGAGATCCGGGCTTTAAATATAGGGAATCACATGAAGAAAGCAAGGGGGCCGTCTACGTGGGTCAGGGAAAAAAAAATTCCCCGCACAAGAAAAGAAAGTGGGGAAACCTTTCGTTAAGGTCGGTCGGCAGGGGGAAGGGGAAGTGGAACGCTCCGCTCTCGCCGGTGTGCCAGGAAGGAGGCTTTAGACGGGGAGAAAAGGGTTCAGGGCATTAGAGCACAGGGGGAAAAGCGGATGTAAAAAATACAGAATTCGCCAAAAAAAAAAAAAGGTTGCGCACATGAGACTGGAGCCGGGGGGGGGGGGGAGGGATGACGAAACAACAGAAACGAGAAATCACAAAACCACCGAACCCGAACCCGCGCAAGGAAATCGCCACACAACAAAAGAGGGGGGGAAAAAAATCTATCATCTGGCTAGAGTCCGAGGGAGGTGGGGGACCGGAGTCTGTCCTCGCAAAGGGAAAGGCATCCCGCGAAAACAACGTTCGGGCAACCATCTGTCGGACATGCCGCAAGCGGTAAGCCGGAGGTTCACCCGGGACAAGAAAAAGGGAAAAACGTAAGAAGAACCGACAACATCTGCGCGCCCACAAGACCGGTCAGCTTCGGACCTGCTTTAAAACCTACCACAACATGCTTCAGGGCAGCATGGCCAAACAAGACTAAGATAAAAAGTTGGTATGAAACTACCCCTCTAAAAAGAAGCCCGGGGCTCCAAAGGGGGAGGATCGGCGAAAAGGTACTGACATCAGAGGAGGGTCTACTGGGGTGTGTGTGAAACTTTCAAAGACAAAATACCATGAAAAAAGAGCTGGGAATCGAACGCAAGAAGAAAAAACAGAGCCCACACTCTAAAGGGGGGTTGAAGTTATGAAAAACAGAGCAAAAAGGACTGCGGGGGCAAACAAGCAAAATAAAACAATCGCGCTGGAAAAAAAGTGCAAAGGGAAAAGAGATTCTATGTGTACAACGGGGAAGGGGGAGGAAGAACGAAAAAAGGAAAAGAGTGAATGCGAGTGGAGAAAAAAAACTGCATGTAGTAATTGGTTAATACAGCAGGTGGTGTGAGAGGGGGCAGAAAACCGAAGGGGGGACTCCTAGCAAGTTGCGGCCGGAGCAATCACGGGAGAAACGGACGACAAGAAGGGCGTTATAAACAAAGGAAGGGGGAGCGGGACTAAGGGGGACGAGCCAGTGGACGGGGTCAGTTGATTCGGGAGCGGGTCGAAAGGCTGTTCCAAGGGGGAGAAGGGGCATGAGAGGAACATGGTTACTAGGGGGGACTAAGAATGGGAGACCGAAAAACGAGGAAATAGAGGAAAAGAAAGAGTATTCTACGCACATAAAATGCTTGTTCGGGGGGACAGGAGAACACGGGTCACATGACACCGGAAAACAGTCGTTATCTGGCTTGGGGAAAGCTCAGGGTCTTGGGTAAGTGTGGTGGACAGAGGGGGAAAAACTCAGCAAGAAAGAGGAAGGAACTCAGAAAAAGGGGGTGTATAGGAGGGAAACAAACTACTAAGTGTTGAGAAAAACGTCATGGGGGAGTGGGGAGGATGAAAAAGAGCACTGGAAAAGATAAAAAAAAAAAGACAAGAGGCTGTTCTGTCCGCAAGGGAAGGGCACCGGACCGAATGTCCCGAGCACTCAGCGGGGGGGACTTAGAAGTCTACGGAGAGGACGCTCAAAACTTGCGCAAGATGCATTCCGGAAAATGGACTGTTCGGGGGTGTTCACGAGAGAGGAAAAGGGGGTCGTGATCTTGGGCCCAGGGGCTCTGCAAAACTCAATAAAAACGAATAAAGTTGACGGGGAAGAGTCAAGATTGAGTGTCAAAAAGGGAAGCGCATGAACATGGAACTGCGAAAGGGTTCTGGGGCGAAGAAGAAAATGGGAGCAGAACTAAGGTCCTTTCAGAGAACATCGTGCTCTAGATGGTGGAGGGGGGAAAGAACAGGAGGCTATATTGTAGCAGCCTGGGAAAGAAAAAGCCGTTAAATCATGGGGGGGTGGTGCAATTTGAGCAGCCGAGTGCTGAACTGAAGGCCACATAGAGTGAATATCGAATCTGGGGGAAAGAAAAAAAACTAAGAACAGGAGGGGGGAACCCGGACCTGAACACAACAGGAGACACAAGAAAAGGCGAAAGGGATTGTAGGGATTGGTCCTACTGATGTGACGCCAAGATCACATAAAAAGAAAGCACCGTGATGCACACTCTCGTAAGTGAGTAGTCGTTCGACCCCTGGGCAGTATGTCTAACCAAGGAGAAACCAGACAGTAAGCGCCGATTAGGGTGAATTGACCTGGACCTCTTAAGGCACGCATAACAGACGAGGGGGCTCTCGGCATCAACGGTCTGCCTTATAAAAGCAAATCTCTCTGGGGAAGAGAGCCTCGGTGGGGTCTTACAAGCCAGTCTGCAGAACAATATGATGATGCTCGTCGGTTGGAACTTGTAATCAGGGGACCTCGGGATATGCTTCGGCAGGAAATGGGGGGGAGGGCTTTCTGGAGGGCGCTCCTCAGAACAACCAAGGGTAAAAATCAAAACTCAGGGGGAAAAACAACCATGGGGCCCTGAGAGGGGGACTCAAAACAGAACGGGCTTCAGGGGAGCGAATGGTTTGTCGATGAGACGTTAAATCCTAAATCGGACCGACCTTTACACAGTCCATCCCCTCTCGCAGGACAATTTTCTTGGCCGAGTAAAAGACTAGAAAGAAAATAAAAGGTCCTTAAAGGTCGAAAACTCGAAAAAAATGTCCCATCCAATGACCGACTACGACAAGACAATCAGGGGGGGGGGGTAGTGGGCACCAACAACGAAAGGTGGGGGTCGGCGAAATTTTGGGCGAGCCAGGATGTGGCGGGGGGGGACAAAATCTACGATACCGGCCAGAAAAACAGCTGGTATGGGATTGTGGGAGGTACAACACACCTCTGGAGGAAAGGAAGTTGGGGGAGGGTCTTGTCATGATTTCCGAGCTATAGCACCGATCCGGGCATTAGCAAGGGGAGATTGGGACGGGAATGGGGTAACAAAGGAATGGCGAGCTTATGGATTTAAAGTCTTATCGGGGGGAGGGCCATCGTTATATTCTCTAATTATCAGGGGTAAAGGGTGCTGTAGTTGGGTTCGGCCAAAGGGAAAGGAAAAAAAAAAAGTTAGCGGGGGGCAGTACACGCTTGAGGGGGTCGCGTATCGACCGAATCGTAGAGTTTCGACTGTGTCGGCAAAAAAAATCATTGTTAAAACCACAAAATGGATGGAGAAAAGCTGAAAGGGTTGGGAGGCACCCTCAGGAAAGGCTTATCAGGTGCAGATGAATAAGGGATAGAGAGGGGAAAAAGGGGGGGCTCGATGTCCCTCGGGATCCATCTTGGGGGGGCTGGCAGAGGGAAAGGTCCCGAGAAGTGTTTGGTAGAGCGAAAACGAGGAGGAAGAACCTTGAAATTTTCGTATAAAGGACGAACAGTCCCGGCGTCTCGGCAGCGGAGGACAATCACGGACAAAGGGGAAGACAAAATTAGCCACTATCAAACAAAAAGGGCTCAGTTTGAAAACCATCCACAAAAAAAAGGGAAAACCACCGCCAGATAAAAACAAGGGGAAACCAACTTGGACCGCAATTTACCTCAATCCAATGGGCGCTCTACTAATTCTCGACGTCTGAATACCAAGTAGAGTCAAGGGTTGCGGGGGAAAAATGAAGGTTTTTAGCCGGAGAAGTGGTAAGAAACCCGGGAGGCTGCCGCTTGGGGTCGGAGGAAAGGAGGAAAATCCCAAGTCCGAAACAAAGGGGAAATGAAAAAATGAGAAACACTGATCCGCTCAAACCGAACACAATACTTAGGAAGACAAATTAACTAGGAGGCATGAGGGACATTATTGCAACTAAAAAACAGGGCACTGACAAAACGGGGAACGGCAGGATGACCGATCAGGAATGCGGCGAGCGGAAAGTGGGTAGTGAGACAGGACAAAGGGGGGGAAAAGAACACTAAAGAGAATCAACTCACGGAACTAATACGAAAATGGAAAAGAAAGATGGCCAGAAAGGGGACACCGGATGAGACCAAAGGTTCAATGGGGGGCTGGCGCCCATCGTAACTATGGGGGGTTTGGGTAGGAATTGTGTCCAATATAAAGGGCGAAGGGGGGGGGGAGCAAAGCTTGTAGGGGCACCTTTGGGCAGAACGTCGGAAGGGGGGGGGCACTACGAAAAAGACATGTAGAGATTCACGCACAAGAAAGGAGAAATCTCAACTTAAAAATAAAGAATCAAAAAACAACACCACCATAAGCAAGGGAGGAAGGGAAAATAAGATCCTTAAAAAATGTTCTTAGGCGAGAGCGAAGCAACGGATTCAAAGGAGCTGACAGAGAAGAGGACTGAAGGAAAGAAAGAAAAAGACAGGAGGCGTCAACCAAATGTTGGGCATTTTGATAAACAAAATCAGGATGGCCAAAAAACTGGCATGGAGGAAAAAACAAGAGGGAGAAAAAATAGAGGAGTCATCAAAGGGAAGCAAGAGACCCGAAAGCACCAAGACAATTCACCTTCTCTTTGAAAACAAAAACGCACAAAAAGGGGGCGAGACCGGCGGAATAAATGACAATCAAGGCGGCCCACTCAAATCCCTCGCTCGCCAAAGACTTGCCAGTCGTTTAAAAAAGAGAAGTTCTAAGGGCCAAACGGGGGGCGAAAGACGATTGGCAAAGAGGGACCTCCCAGAGAACAAAGGTAATAAGAACTGGAAATGAGGGGGTGTGTCTCAAGAAAGAAGGAGGAGAGCCCGCGCTAATAGCACTCAGGGAACACAACCCCAAAAAAGGCAATCCGGCAACCAAAAAAAACAAAAAACAAACACAACAACAACAAAAAAAAAAAAAAAAACAAAAAAAAAAATGTCGCGGTCTAAAGAGCCGCCAGGTGCCTACGTCAAGGAGGATAGGCGATGGGTTAGACCGGTAAATCCACGAGGGAAAACATTCGCTAATCGAAAGCGCCGAATATATAGCAACCTGGAAAAGAGGCAACAATAAGATAGGCAAAGAAGACCTGGAGACCCGTCAATACACCTCAAAAAAACGTCCGCCTAAAGAAATACGAAGACAGTGGCGCAAAGGGCATATCGATCAGCAGAATCTGCGACACGAGAAAATCGAAAAAAAGGGTAACAATATTGGAAACGAAACTCCACCCCGGTGGCGCACGCAATCAGCAAGGGAAAACGGGGGAATCACTAGATTGCACCGAGGGACTCCGGGGTACGCCCAAAAAAATCGGAGAAATTCGCTAGTGCGATGGTGGTGCATGAGGAAAAACCCACCCCAGAAAAACAAAGAACACAAAGGAAAAGCAAAGACGTATCCCCCCACAAGGGGCTGTACGGCCAACGTAGAAATTCTCTCCGGGCGGGGGGGCTCGCGAAAATGTTCTGCTAAAGTAATGCCCGCGGTGCAATAAAGCGTAAAAAACTTCTCCGCGGTGGACAGTTTACACGTCCAAAAGGAAATCAAGAACGAGAATCTTGCGAGCCAAGGGGGAAAAGAATCAAGCAAATCCCAATAACCAGAGCGATGAACGGAGAAACTTATGCCGGTATAGCACTGGCCAACCGGATCAACTGGAGGGTATGAAGCCAAAAAAAAGTCCATAAACAAACGAAGGCTTGCCTGATAGGGGATAACGAATAGGGGAAAACTGATGCAGAGATAAATCGCAATGGCGATCAATTCGGACGTTCCAAGAGGGGGAAAGTGACCACGGCATCCATATTTCTCTGGAAAGAGCAGACAGCACGATACGGGGAGGCGATCAGGGGGGGGGGGTCAAAGGGAGAGTCCAAATTCTGAAAGCCAAGAACCAACCGTAAAAAGCAATTCGAAAACACAGTTTGAGGAAAAAAAGCCTTCAATCACTACAAATCGTGCCGGACAGATTGAACTGAAACAGAATTCGGATGTCAGCAAAAAACTACGCTGTGACGCCGGAATGGGGGGGAAATACAGAAAAAAGGGGAAAAAGTAAAAAACCGAGCACGTGGGTTAAAAACGAACATTAGGATCCCGGAATCAAAAGAGACGCGGAGATGTATGGTTGGTGGAAAGAGAGATGGCTATCGAGGAAGGGGTTCGACCCATAAAAGTAAAAAACACCAAAAAAACAAAAAAAAAAAAAGAAAAAAACAATCGTAAAAAAAGAAAAAAACAAAAACAAAAAAAAAAAAAATTAAGCCAAACAAAAAATAAAAAGGTTACTCTGATAGTTCCCCCAAGAAGAAGCGGGACATAATACTCGCCGTATTCCCAACAACGTCTAACAAAAAAAGCCGCCTTGTACAAACTCACCAGGAGGAATTCGGAGGGCATTAAGGGAAAAAGTGAATCAGGGAACATACAAAAAATGCACCATCTGGCGTAAGCAAGAGAGAAACGTACAGCGTGGATGGAGCCTTGAGCGGAGGGGGAGGGGAGCACAGGCTCCACAGGTGGGGGATCTTACCGCGAAAAGGGTGGTAGAACAAGAGCCGGGGGGGAGCGACCAACGGGGGGGAGTCTAAGAAACGAACTCCCCGCGGCGAAGCTCTGGTCTCCCTGTTAAGGGTAGGAATCCCGGGATCGGGGCGGGGATACCTGTCTATTGCGGGGGTCGTGAGCCCTCAAGGCCAAAACCCGAAGGCAAAAAGAGAGGAAAAACGCATATGCCTCGGCCTGAAGTGGGACCCCCCTCGCTGCACGGAACCCTCGGGCATCGGCAACGTCCCGCCCTCCGGAGGGCTTCCCGTCGGGGGGAGGGGCGGTTTGACGGTCGCAGCATGTGTCCGGAACCGGCAGGCAGAAAGAGGTCTGAGTCTAGACCACAAAAGAAGTGAATACTGACGGTGGAAGACATTGCCCACGAACGCACTTCCCGCAAACTCGATCTATCCGCAAAACCAACACATTAGCAAGAGTAGCACCTCGATCTTCTAGTTACCATGGACTTTCTTGGAGGGCAAGGTACACACATTTACCGGAGATCAATAGGTTGGGGCAAAGACGACCGCCCTACCCCTCAAAAAAAAAAAAAAAAAAAAAAAAAAAAGAAACCTATAGTTGAATAGGATGAGGGACTCATCATGACAGAGCGAAAGGTGCAGGGGCAAAAACAAAAAAGAGTCAAAAAGGGACGCAGCCGTGACGCTTGCGCCAGAGTGATGGCGCGCGTGCCAGACAGGGCCCATAATAAGGGGAATATGCGAAACACCAAACTGGGGGGCAAGGCGCATTGCTAAAGATGAAGGCACAGAGAGGGGGACAGTGCTAATTACGCAAAAAAGGGGGTAATAATGAGAACCTCAGCATAGGGGGGGGAGACTGTAGTCGAAAAAAGTGTTTTCCTAAGCACGGGCAGCGAGACCCTACCCGACCTCAGAGAGGAAACGCGAAGACACAGAGGGAAAAACTCTTGTCCCCTAAGGGAGAATTGCGTGAGGGTAAAGTCAGAGAAAGGTGTGTGGGTCCAAGGGTGGGAAAATGAGGTAGGGCATCGTTGGACAAAAGCGTTGGCCGGGGGAAATTATAGAGCTCTCAAGGTCGCGAATATCAAGGTACGGGCGAGACATCAGCATTTGTTCAAAGACTCACTAGACGTGCGTCCATCCATATTCCGAAAGGGGGGCCCGAAGCGCACAGCTGTGGGAAGAAACCTAAAGCATAGGGAAACTGTAATGGGGGACGAGGGGGTCTATATAGTAGTCCTGCAAATCGCTCGGTTGGGGGTGGAAACTTGCAGTTTTGCTTCAATCTAAAAATCGTGAAGGAAAGGGATGAAAAAAGAGTTTGGGGGGGGTTTTGCATCAAAAGGGTGAGCCAAAGGGGGGGAGGACGCCACGTCGTTGTAGGGAAAGGGCCTCTGGGGGGTCAACGCACTCCTCCTTGCTCAGAATGCGAGTAGGCGGCACTGGGATGACAGGGCAAGAGCTATCGCTCTTACGGGGAACTATTGTCAATAACGAGGAAAACTGAAGTCGTCAAAGAAGAAATTATGGCATGTAACAGATTCTGCTCCAGTGATACATAATATTGAAGGGGGTGAAGAGGAAATCTATGGGTTTCAAAAGGATCGCTCTAGACGCACAGTGGGGGGGGTCTAATCAGGAAAGCAAAGTCCGAGTTGGTGGTAGGGTTCTACAACAGGCTTCCTCAACACGCTCCCCTAGGTGTCGCGCTCTTAGGGGTGGGGGGGGTGTGTTTGCCGAGATAAGAAAGACAAAGAAAAACGGTCAAAAAGCAAAGGTGTTATTGTGAAGGAGGGATCGCAAGGGTACCGCGGCTCGGCGGAGAGATAGTGGAAAAGTATAACCGTGCAGAGGGGCTGTCAAGGTGGGAAGTGATCCATTATGGAGCCAAGGGAAATCCGCAGAAAAAGCGACGAGGCGCGTAATGGCCATGGAGAAAAGGGCAGCAGAGAAGCCCCAGCGAAGCTTCTGGTTCAGAAACCGAGGAATCTGCTGATGCGATCCGGGGTTGGCAATTCGTGCACCACGAACTTGCAAAAAGACGTATCGCGACTGGGCGCGATGAGGGAAAAAAGTATCGAAAGAACCACTCAGACATCGACTGGGGCCGAAAGGGACAAGGGGAGAGGCGACGGAGGCCGAATTGTTCGGTCCTAAGGTTAAAGAACTTCTCAGAAGAACGCAAGAGAGACGAATCGCTGGGGGGCACTGGGAGGACAGGAGGCGAA
>Ga0179593_1539005_pt1 | contig 14351 bp, 22 predicted proteins | sample CZODoug2_1_08_16_FD_185931 | JGI IMG/M metagenome (GOLD analysis project Ga0179593, IMG submission 185931) | Vadose zone soil fungal communities from Angelo Coast Range Reserve, California, USA - CZODoug2_1_08_16fungal (PacBio error correction) | ecosystem: Environmental > Terrestrial > Soil >...
AATTGGGAGGTGAGGAAGGGACTCCCGAAAAGACATCCTTTGGAGCCAAATCAGGGGTAACGAAGAAAAAAAAAAAGGGGCCTAATTATTCTCCATGGTTCTGAGATCCATATACCAGACATAGGATAGAAGCCTCCGGGGGGAGTGGACAGGGGGACGAAATTGGGAAAAACGATAAGCCGGTTTGCTTCGTAGATCCCAGAAGGGGAGGGATTTGGGATGTTGGGGAAGGAATAGAGGGGCGGGGACCAAAAAAAGCCGCGGGGGGAGGACGAGCGAAGAGAGGAGAGATGGCACCGGAAAAGCCAATGCTTTAACAAACAGTTCGAAAGGATCTGAGATAGGCCCTGAAAACTAACCGGAGTAAAAAAAAAGGGAATTGGTTGACTGCTCGCCCCAGTTGTCTCGTCGGTGACGTGATGCTCTTTGACTTGGGGGGAAGGATTAACTATCTGTGAGGAAAAGAGTCTCAGAAAAATATGTGAGGATCGCGGAAGAAGTATGGAAAGGGGGGGAATAGAGAGTCTCAAAAGGAAGAGGTTTGAGAAGGGGTTAAAACCAGCACTATTTGTGAAGGATCTTTTGAATCGAAAAAGAAAGGGTGAGAGTCAGGAAACTAATGGGAAATTACTGTAGATGTGTCCGAGCAAACGAGTAGTGCGTTACGCGCACAAAGACTTAAGGGGGGGGATGGGGGGTAGGTCCAAACGGAGGGGGGCGAAGGTATGCTCCCCTTTGGGGGAGGCTTTCAGTCTGCCAAAAGTTAATCACCGCTGTTTTGTTGTGAATACACAAAAAAAGGGGAATTCCCAACCAAGGGAAAAAAAAACGATGGAGAAAGCCCCAAGGAGGGCGGGAGAAATTGGGTAGTCCGAAAGGGCTTTCACTCTATCAGCGTGATGAGAGTGCAAGAATCCCCCCAAAAAGGATCCTGTAACAAAGATTCGATCAGACAAATTTGCCAGGGGGGGGGGCGAAGCGAGAATATAAAAAAAAATTCCATTCCGTCGAACCTTTCCTCGCCGAAAGGGAGGTCCGGGAGAAAGTCAACAACAAAAAACGAGTTTAGTAGAAGGGGTATCACACTCAGAGCATCATTGTGAGCAGGAGTAAATGAGAGGGGGAAGGTCCCTAAAAAAGTTGCTGCGGAGCGATTATCACAGTGGGGTTGTGACTGAGAAAATCGTCTAACGGAACACCGGGATCGACTAACGATCACATTCTCTGTTGAGAAGCGTCCCATGGAGGGCAAGTCGGGTGGAGGATCTACGCAAAAGGGAAGTCGTTCGCAGGAAAAACTTCTCGGCGCAGGCCGCTGAGAGGTAACCCCGATTGTTTGAGGGAGAAACTGAAAAAGAAGGGAAAAATTCCAGGAAAAAGGTGTCACCGCTCAAAAGATTAAGTTCAGCGTGCCGAGCGGTGGAATCAGGGGAAAAGATTAAAAAAAAGGGAGGGAGCTGACAACCCACCAGAAAGCCGAAAAGGTCAGAAAAATCTAACTATCTCGATGACGTTGATGGCGAAACACGCGTTTCAGCATTCGGGAGGGGAGGACGGTATAAAAGATGCTAAAAAAAATAGCGAAGGGAAACAAAAAACTCGGGAAAAGGGGGATCGCAGTAATTGAGGGGATTATCTTCGAAAAAGATATGGGAAAGAGGCACCCGCCGCAAAAAAAGGTTGTCCAAACCAGAATTGACAAAAAAAAATTAGAGAGGAAGAAGGACAAACCTAAAAAAAGGCGTAGAAAAGCAAATTCCGAAGCCCCTCGAAAAACGAAAACCGTCTAACAAAGAAACCCAGGAGGCGAGATTGTGGGGAAAAGAAACGGAACGACGCCGATTAAAGGGACCTTTCCTTTCAGATGCCGGTCGACTAACATCCCGCGCGAGCAGCAAACACCCTTCAGCGGAGGGAGACCTCTAAAGGGGAAGTCCTCATTAGGTGGAGGGGACGTCGGGACTTGGGAAAGAACCTCGGACGGGGTACCTGAAGGGGTTTTCTTGGTCGTCGTCGGGGGTGTGGGCCGTTTACAAGGAAATATAGAAAAAAAAGGGGAGAAAGGGAACAAATTTGGGTCCATAGGAGAATACGTGGAGGGGGATGGGTGTGGTTTTCGGAAGAGAAAATCAACAACCCAACGGAGTGAGGAAAGAATAATCCACTTAAGCGAAGGATGTCTTTAAAGGGGAATGGGAGAGTCAGACGAGGAATGACAAAGAATAAAAAGTCAAGGTCTTGGCAGGAAAGGCGTGAAGTCATAGACAATTTTACACCACGAACCTACGACGACAACGGGAAGACTGGGAAAAAGGGGGAACAACGAGTGAGCAAAAGAAGAACGACCCCCCAACGTGACACAGCATCTTAATAGAGCCCGTTGAAGTCCAGGTAGACGGGGAAAAGATTAAGGGGGGGGAACTAGGAACGAACACTTAGAAGAGCAATAAGGAAAAGAGCAACCAACGCAAGGGGAATTCCTAGATCGAGAAAGAGGACTGCCCGGTGCTCAACTGTTTGGAGGGGGAACTGCTTTGGCGAGAAAGGACACTAAGTAAAGGGTTCTAAAAGGTTAAGGTGGACTCGCAATAAGGGTGTCTTCAAGCGCAATTTTAGCGGCGGGAAAAAAGCACGTCGTGGGGCCGAGGGAGGAGGAAAATCAGAACCAGGGGAAGGGAACACATAGTGTTTCTATCGGATTTCACATTCCCAAAGACTTTGACAAAAAAAAAAGGGGAAGGCACAAAGAAGGCAGCAAAAGAACCGTATAAAGGGGGAACACGACGCCGCGATCTAGTTGGAAAGCGATCTGGGACGAACGATTAGGAGGGGAACAAAAAGGGTTAAGTGGAGGGAAAGGGGGGCCAAAAAAAAAAAAAGAACATGGCTGGGGGGTGCTAGAACGGGAATTCGAACCGACTGCCGGGAAAGGTGGCAAACCTGGGAGGAAAGATATTAAAGAAAATGTTCCCGTATAAAAGGGACTTCAAGGAAGAGAGAAGCAACATCAGGGAAAACTCCCGAAAAGCTATTCCGAAGAAAGTGTTTTTAGAAAAGTTACTGCCCATTTATATTGTTCAAAGACTGCAAAAGAAAAAACCGCGAAAAGAAAGAGAAAGATCGTTGGAAAAGCCGCGTTGGCTAGGAAATATAACATGCAACCTTTGTTAGCGGGGGAAATACGAAGGAGCACAGGGGTGTCGATTTAGGGAGAACTACAGGAAAAAATGGACACGGGAGAAGAATATCGGGAGAAATCGTTTTCACAAGGAAGCCTGGGGCAAGTTGTTCCAGGGGGGAGCTAAAGGAGGAAAGAGGATCATGCTGGAAAAAGTTCTCGAGAAGAAGGAAGGGGGGCAAGTCTCGGGAAGATTCTGAAGAAGTCTAATCTCCAAGGGGAGGTTTGGGGGGAGAACTCGCACTAGTGAAGAAAGAAACATAAAACCCGTTGTTCCCCTTGGCGGAAGACGACCATCCTTTCAAGGGGGGTAAAAACAAATTTGGAAAAGGGTGGGAGGGGGAGCCTGGGAGTGCTTAAAGCCCCATGAAAACGAAATGTTGCCTGATAAACGACCGAGCAAAAGACGATCCTGTCAGTGAAAAGAAGGGGACTCCAAAAAAAGAACTGGGAAATGGTTGACGACTGAAAGAGGGACGTGGAACCGAAGGATGCCCCCGAGCACGCGGAGATCAATGAGGGGATTATCGCTTTGAAAAAAGCTAACGACAGAGCTCGAACTGGCACAATAGGAAGATTGGCTCCTAAAACACCTTTTTGGGCGTTTTCCGAACCAACCAGAAGAAAAAAGGCGGAGCAACTCACAGGGAAAAAAAGGAACTAAAAAAAAGGAGAGGAAGATCTGGCAGAAGGCAAAAACTCACAGGGGTACCAAGGGGAGAAGCTTTCGTATGAACAGATCGTCGAAGGCAACAAGCCGTCAAAGAGGGGAAAGAAAGGAACAAGCGCCAGGGGGGGGGAAGCCGTGGAATGGGACAAAGACACGGAGGGAAGGGGATTTCGGGGAAAATGGTGTGCAGGAACATCATCTTAACCGATCACAATGACGACGAACAAGGGTTTGGAAAGGGAAGAAGTCAGGGAAAAAAAAAAGCGCTAAAAAAAAAAATCTGACAGGAAAAAGGGGGAGCCCCGCGGGGGGGAAAAACGTCGTCCTTTCCTCAACAAAACGGCACTAAACAGGCAGGATGGGCGTACGTAAAAAAAGGAACTTATGGGGAAGCGGAAAAATGAGGAGAGGTCAATAAGCAGGAAGCGAGAACTCTCTGAAACGGCTAAGTTGCTTGCTGTCTGGTGGAAATTTTAAGAAAAATTTCGAAAAGGAGGAGCAAGTGGAAGGGGGAAGAGCGAGGGGGAACGCCAAAAGGAATGGGCCAAAAAACAAGGAGGGTACATCCAGAAAAGACAAAAAACTTCACGAGAAGAAGATCTCAGAAGGAGTAAAGTTTGTTTCCCTCCAGTGTCGCAGTGGAAGCGCCTTCAAGCCAAAAGAGACTTTATTGAAAAAAGAGGGGCAAACTCAGGAGGGGGAAGGGGGGTCGAAAAGGGGGAGGGGCGAAAACACGCCGAAGAAAAAGTTAATATTCGGGGAGTTGGAAGAGATGGTTTTACTTAGCCTCAAAGGGGAAATTTTCGCAAAAAGATCCTGAAAAGTTTGGGAAAAGGACCAGAAGGGGGGGAAGGGACGGGGGGGAGGAAGGACGACAGTGTGGATATCTAAGAAAACTGAAAAAATGGGGAGAGAGATGATCAAGGGGGGGGAAAACGATCGAAAGAATGATGAAAATCGTAAGTCGCACGTTACTGCGTGAGTACTGGGGAAAGGGACCCCTTGATCGAAATGAGAAAATAAGTCATAACATCCGGAGGCTGCCGGAGACCACCCCGGTAGGGGAAAAAGGGTCCAAAAAAAAAGACAGGAAAGGGAGATTCAGGGAAGACTCTTGGGGGGATCTGTTAAGAAACAAAGAAAGCATGTTAGTAAAGAAGTTGCCCTCCGCGGAGAAGAATCCCAAACTAGACATATTAGGGATGGGGCGGATACTAGGGGAAAAAAAAAAAAGAACGCTCTGAAACGAAAAGTGGGAAAAAATAGAGTGGGAAAAAGGATAGATGGGGACACTACCGATTGAGAAAAAAAAGGAATCCTGGGACTGGGTACTTTTAGGTCATCGCCGAGGGTTTAAGGAGAAATCGAAACAAAGGGGGGGGGGAAAAAACCTACGGAAGGTGGGGGGGTGAGAATACTCCTTCTGCGCAGTTTCGAACGATTCAGAACAAAATTACGACTTAGGAAAAAATTTAAGATGGAGGGAGAAAAAAGTGGGGAGGGCAGTGGGGGGGGGACCAGAGGAAAAAAAAAGAAACGTCCAGGGGGAGCCCACTTTACTGATGAATTCGTCTGCAGGGAAAAAAAGGAACAGGGGACTCAAAAAGGGAAGAAAAAACGTTACCAAAAGTCCAGGGGGTCTATCAAGGGGAGGCGAGGCAAGAAAAACATTCAGCATCCTGGAATCATAGAAAAGCTTCGTCTGAAGCATAAAAAGGATTAAGGGATGCTGGGTGTTAAGGAAATAGAATTCTGGCGTCGGACATGTCCCCTTGGCCGGACGTCTTGGAAAATCGAAAGCTGCACTACGGAAAAAAAGGAATTGATGAAAAAGAAAGTTTCAGAGAAAAAACAAAGACATTGCAAGGGTCGTATTACATGTGGCAGCATAAGGGAAAGAAAAAAAGAGTGGGGAGTGTCCCACGCTATGTAATGTTCAAGGGTTAATATCCAAAGCGGCAACCCTCGTGGACGAACGAAGGAAACCTTCGCAGGGGGCAGGAGAAGGGCCATGAGAAAAATTTGGAAAGAAGCAACAGAACTGAGAAGGCCTCATATGGAATGCTTCAGAGCAAGTCCTCTGAGAGAGGTACCGAAACGGGAGGGGGGGGGATTCGGTGGGGAAAGATCAGCAGAAAAAATTCCAGAGGACCAAGGTGTCATATACACAAAAGTAATTCCTTCGGAAGGAGCTTGTCTATAGCTGAAAAAAAGCAAAAAGCTGCTCAAGAAAACACTCACCAAGAAGGGTTTAACTCAGAACGAAAAATACATCCTGGAGACCGAAAAGTCTTCGGGAAAAAAGAAGAAGAACTAGAAAAAAGAGGGAAGGGAACCCTCGGGGGAAAGTAGCGAAGGGGGAGAAACACCCTCCAGCGCTACAAAAAGAAGAAGCGGCGGTAAAAGTCTGAAAGGTGAAAGTCAAAAAAAGAGGGTCTTATGGGAATGGGGAGGGGGCCAAATGGGGCTAAAAAAAAAGGAAACTGGTGGAAAGCCGCCCACGCTAAAAGTGCTAGGGGGGAAAAAACACAGCAAGAGAAAAACTATGAAGGACCTAATCAAAAAATTATACTTGGGCCAAAAAACTCGGACCCGACAACGCCGAGAACACCGGAAAAACACCGGGAGCCAGGGGAAAGGAACTCTTCGAAAAAAGAGAGGGAAGGGGGGATTAAAAAAGGCGGAGACGGGAAGTCACAAGAAAGATTCAGACGTCGACAAAGAGCCTAGCAGCCAACCCCTTCATCTTAGAACGCTACCGAAAAAGGCAGCCTAATGAAAAAAAGAGGAAAGGGAACTTGGTGGGGGGGGATCGGAAGTCTTAGAAACTTACAGGTGTCTTAGGGGTGTACACCTGGTCATGACGCACAGCCGGAGGCACCCGGTGGCGAGCGCGACAAAGTTTTTTGAGTAGGGGGGTTTATTGGGTAAAAAGAGATGAATGGGAAGAAAATTTCCCTAAAAGATTTTGCTTAAGAAAAGGGGAAACAACCACGGAGAAAAAAATAGAAGAGGAAGCAACTAAAGAAAATCCTCTTAGGGAGGGGGGGAACCGAAGGAAAAAAAAAGGAGAGGAGTAAAAAAAAGAAAAGGGAAAAGACTCCAAAGCAAAAGAGGGCAGTCAGAAGGACACACCCCTCCCACCTACGACCCACGAAAAAAGTAAGAAAAGTCCCAAAGGGAAGCAGAAAAAAAGCAAAAAAACCCCATCGAAAAAATCCAAAAGGCCTTTAGCCCAAGATGAAGGGGCGCTCCAATTCTGGTGAAACAGACCGGAAAAAGAAAGAAAAGAAGGCTCCAGGAGGAAACTCACAAAAAGATGTCATTATCTGTCAGAAATAGATTTATCAGGCTCCGGTGTGGGTGAACGGAGACGCGTGAAGAAAGGGGTTCCAATCAAGGAAAAAGAGGTGACTGGTGAAAAAAGATTAGGTTTGGGTAGGATTGTCCGGGGAGGGAAAAAAAAAAGAAAGCGCAATTGGGGGGCTGCTTTACCCCTAAACGATTTAGCTTTGTGCGCGTTGTGAAGAAGAGGGGGGAAGATCCTTGGGGAAAGAAGAAGAAAAATTAAATGGAAAGATCTAAAAAGTTCAGACGGAGGGGAAGAGAAGTTTGTGGGGGCATCTGGGCCGCTGTTTTAGAAAAGGCAGATACGAACCGGGGGAAAAAGAAGAGGGAAAGGGCGCCAAAAGCCTCTTCGCGTGAGGGGATCGTTGAAAAGACTTTTCTTTCTGGTGCCAATTACAAGATGGTGTTGGCAAGAGCAGAGAAAGGAGGAGGAGGGATTGGAGGGGGGAAAATAGGAAAAGCACTAAGATCAGAATGTGGACTTGACAGAATGTGGCGGGAAAAAAATCGGCACGCGGGGAACGTATGAAGGGGGGGAGGCCCGGACCTGAGAAGAACAACCAAACAGGACGGTAACCGAAGGAAAAAAGGGGATCGAAAAGGCCGAACTGTTGATGGAACTAGAAAGGGAACCTTGCAAATATAAAAACTGCAAAGGGTTCGAAAGAAGGGACAGGGGACTCAAGTTAGAGCAAAGGTACAAGGGGCGATTCCAAGGGTGCGTGGGGAGACGAAGAGGCATCCCCGTCGACGAACAGATTTGTTCGCAAGGGAACAGGGAAGAGAGAACTCGAAAGAAGGGAAAGGGTTTTCTAATCAAGAGAGGTGAGGACGAGGTACGTCGGGCAGCGAAACGACGGGCCCAAGAGATTCTGAAGGAGAGGAACAGTTGTAAGAGACGAAAAAATATAAAAGAACCAGCAGAAAAAAGGATCAGCTGAAAAGGTGAATATATCTAGTGGGAAGAACAGGACTTTAGGGTTGGTGTTATAGGGAACGAAAGAAAGAATAACTAGGGAAAGAGAAACACAATTTGGGAGCATCTTACTCCACTTGCTAAAACCCCGTGGGTCCGAGGGGAGAAGACTGAGAGGAAAGAGGGTAGTTTGAGGACTATGGGAAGAGGTGGAGTGTCGAACAAAAAATTTTATTTTCACCGCTAGGGGCAGCCTCAAGTCAGGAAAAAAGGAAGAGAGAAATCGTACAGTGGAAGGTCGGGAGAAAAACAGGAAAGATTTACCTATAACCCAGACAAAACGGCAAGTCTTTGTGTTACACCGTACACCTTACTAGCCAAAACTCGGGAAGGGAAAAATAAAGCAATCTAAAAAAAAACGGATCCGGGGGAAAGGAATACCCAGCCTGAAAGAAAGGGGGACTTGGCTACAACCCAACTTTTGGAATTTTCCTCAAAAAAAGAGCGCCGTTATTCGGGGGAAAAAAAAAAGACCCTCCAACTAGAAAAGTCGCGTCGCGAAAAAAAAGCATAAAAAAAACGAAATAACAGATGGGAAGTGGAAGCGGTCGGAAGTTCGAATGAAACATCGTCGGGGACAACAAGAAGTCAACAGAACCCAGACGGACTTGGGGAGGTAAAAGGGGGAAGGGGTTTGGAAGAAAAAAATCCGATTTAATCACCAGGATAAATGTCGCTCAGGGGTGCAGGCAAAGATCGACAAGCTCACCAAACGAGTCGCAGAAGAAGGACATCTTAAGAGGGGGAAAGCATCATTCAGAAGAGATCAGGGAAAATTGGGAAAGCACACAAGGAGGTCCAAAAAAACAAACGGAAAAAAGGCAGGCCCTTCTGGGGGAGAGCCTGAAAGCACGGGGAAAACCTGAAAAGACTCGGATTCTAAAGACCAATGCCTATAGAAAGCCCTTCTTCGGGGCTTTCGGTCTGTACTTTAGGAAAAGCAAAATGGGGCGAAAGGAAAAGGAAGAAAAGAACGGGAAGTGAAAAAAAGCCAATGGGGAATCTAAAAGAAGTTGATCCCGAAAACACCAGTTAATCTCTCTAAAAAAAAAGGATCGGGGTCAAAAAAAAGGTGTAAGGGGGCTGGAACCCTTTTGGCATCTTAAAAACCGGGCTCCTTGATTGGCCAACCCCCAAACCCCCCCCCCCCCACCAACCCCAAACCCAAAAAAAAACCCAGGGGGAAAAGGATTGGGGGAAAAAAAAAACATGGGGGGGGGAGTCCAAAAACGGGGATCTTGAAGAAAAATTCGATTGGCACAGCTGGTTTTGGAACATTAGCCTAAAAGGATTTTGGCGAGAAGGCGGGCAATCTCCGGGACGAGGTGGCTGGAAAAAAAAAAAAAGCCTGAGGAGTTCCGGGTTTTTTGGAAGTCCGAGGGGTCTAGCGGACACCGAACAAGCGCTCAGGCAGATTGGGGGCTGAACCCATCGGGAAATTAGGGGAAGACAGAAAAAGAGGAGGCTTTAAAAAATTCGTCTTGGGGAGAAGATCTGAAGAAAAACTTTGACGATGCGAAAGGGGGTTTGTCAAATCATAAGAAGGGAGGGGAGACCAAAAGGGAAAAAAAAGGTAAAAACGGTCGAAAAGGTTCAAGGGGATCGCTTTGGGAGTAAATCAGCGGCCGTAAAAAAAACCAATGAAATCCAGTATGTGAGTTCGGGGAGGCGTATGCACGAGCGGAGAAGAATACCGCAGACGATAAAGAAAGGGGGGGGGAAGGATTGTCTGAAGAAGGGGGGTGTTCGAGGGAAAAAATTTGGGGGAAAAAAAAGTATAGTTTTCATGTCCAGTACTATCCGGAACTCATCGTGCTCCTGGACTTAGATGATGGTGTCATAGGCAGAGTTAGTGGCGAAGACGTCCACGGTTTAAAAAAGAGGGGAAGGGGGGTGGGGGGAAAAAAAGTCATCGAAGGCATCGGTCGGAGAAGCGATGGAAAGATCCTTGGGTCATGGGAGTTAGGCTGCAAGAGCGGGCGAAGAAGGGGGGGGGGGGTTTTAAGAAGAAAAAATGGAAGCACCAAAAACGGGGCCAGCTGACGGTCCAGAAAGCGGGGAAAATTCGCAAGAATGTGCCCGAAAGTTAACAAATTGGGGAACTGGCATGAAAAAAGGGACGTCTGAAAGGGAGGGGAAAAAGCTCAAAAAAGGAAAAACTGGGAGAAAGAGATGAGAAGGGAAAACGGAACATTTTGGACTGGTTCTCTGTCTTGTGATCGCCTTAACCAAACTCCATAGTCGAAGGGAAGAAAAAGAAAAAAAGAAAAGGGTCCGAAAGGGAGGGGCTGAAAAAAAGCAAAAAGGAGAAGGAATATGGAAGTGGATAGGGGAAACTCGAGGGAAATAGTGAGCGGGTTTGCTGGCATGTGGAAAAAAGAAAAGAGGACTCAGGGAGAGGGGAAAATACTGAGATACCAAAAGGTAAGTAGCCAAAGGCGGATCGGACCGAAACATAAAAAAACGCGTTTGGCCCAGCCGTTCGACCATATAGGGAGGAAACATATTGGACCAAAAATCTCGTGAAGAGGAAAGCCAGGCGAAAGAGTAGGAATAGGACGGCCCGGATGGTTCAGATTCGAGAAGGGAGGAACACGCAGAAGTTCCCCCGGGGCCGGAACGAACAAAAGCCGGAACTCCCCAAAGAGCAGGAGTTGAATTCGGGGTCGACTAAAAACCAATCGCTATCAACCTAATCGGTCTCTGGCTCAAAGGGAAAAAAGTCCCAATGGGAAAAAAGTAAAACGCCTGAGACAGAACGCTCGAAAGAGCGAAAAAAAGAAAGCTTCAAACGGGTGACACATCAAAAAAAAAAACGCGACAAAGTGAAGAATAGGCGGTCCAAGTTGAATGTGAAATAGCGATAGAAATATTTGCAGAGAAGGAAAGTATGGGGGCACTAGGGAACAAAAGAAGAAAGAAACTCCAATCTAAAGATAGCCACAGCCATGCGATAATCCTATTTAAAACAAGGGTCAGAAAAAGACTCCGAGGAAAAAGAAAATCCAGAAGACGACTTAGAAAACCACGACTAAGGAGCCCTATAAGAGAAATTCCGTCTCTTACCGAGGGCTATCCGCGATGGTGGAGGGCTCTGGGAAAAGGACTAGGGCGAAGAGACCCCGGGGAAGAACGACTAACCGACCACCCAGAACAAGTTCAATGGGAAAGAATCTGAAATGGGGTTCACGGTGGGGGTGGGGTCGGAGTCGTCGTGGGAACGAAAGGGATGAAGAAAGGGGAAAATCTGAACGGGGTATGTTGGGACCATGGGAAGGAACAGCGATAGCAAGAGAAACGAACAAACAAAGGTTTGGTTGGGTTGTCATATCCTGAATTCGCAAGTACCTAAGTGGCCCTAGGGGACAAGAAAGCTGTCTGGGGGGGTATATAGAGAAAGGAAGGAGGAAGGGGAAACAAAAGGAAAATGAAAATAGGGAAATGAATTCATAGAAAACTTTGTTCGCTCCTCAAAACCGCTTGCGACTCGAGGGAGGACTTTCATGAAAGGGGGAAAACAACAAAAAAAGAAACACGGGAACGTTTAAGAAAAAAAGGAGGGAAAACCAACTACAACACACAACCGTGACCCCATCATATAGGAGGGGGGACCATGTAGCCGTTAAAGAAAAGAAAAGGGGAAGGGGAAGAGCACGGAAAAACCGAGTAAACTGCAGGGAAAGAAAAATCTCAGAACCGACACAAGAGTCGTAGGATAGAATCACGGTCAGGCGCGAAGAGGGGAGACGTTGCTCAAAGGGGGAAAATCGGCGGTGTCAGTCAAAAACAATGGAGAAGGTTTCAGACGTAATACTGTGAAGGGTAAGAAATGTGCTTGTTGGCGGAAAAAACGTAGAGCTTGGCGGGGAAAACAGATTCGTCGGGGAAGGGAACCTTCAAAAAGGGAAACCCTGGGGAAAAAAGAAAAGAAAATGCACTGGAAGGGTTCAGGAACACATACGTGGACCGCCAAAAAAATTCTGGGAAAGTTTGTCGATCTGTTCACGGGGGGTGGAGAGAAAAGGAAAAAAAAAAAAAAAACGAAGCGGGTCGCAAGAGCTATGAAGAAAATGTGTCCGAACGATTAACGTTATCACGCGGTAACTTTCTGGGCAGGGGAAGGGGGGGGGGTTTTGGAAAGGCCGATTAAGGAAAAAAGGGGGCTCACAGTAGAAAAGGCAGGAAGGTCGCTCAAAAGACCGATGTTTGGCGGAATCGCAAGAGGGGGACCTGAGAGAGCGGAAGGCCTCGAAGCAAAAACAAGGCGTAAAATGGAAAAAGTAAATGCAAAAGACATGGAGCTGTCCCAGTGCCTGGGGGGATGGAACGAGAATGGGGGGAACCATAAAAAAGTACTGAGAAAGGGCCGGAGTTAGACCCGGATGGAACGCCGGGGTCCTGTCCCATCGGAGGCCAACAGTTGGAGGGGGAATACGAGGAGGCAACAAAGGGAATAAAAACATGGGGATTTTCGTATGTCAAAGAAAACTGCAATATCTGAAAGATGGAGGTTCATCAAGGACCGGTTGAGTTATGTGACCCGGGGGAAAATGTTCGGTTCTTGAAAGGAACGTTGGGGGGAGGGTCTGGCGATAAACGAACGCAGACAAACTGGGGGACGTTCGCAAGACGCTTAGGGAAGGAGAAGACCTTGAAAAAGGGTAGGTTAGCCAAGAAAAGTCGGCGAGTGAACGTCATGCCAGGGCCCATGGTTGGTAATCGGGGGAAAGAGGGAGAAAAGGGCCGTTCCGGTGGCCAAACCCGGGGGCTTCAGGGGAAGGTGCTCGGTTCCTTAATAACAAAAGCCTGTGATGGCCGCCAGAGATTGGGAAGAAAAACTTTGGTGAAATTGAAGGGAAGCGGGAGAAGTTGTAAGGGGGGTTCCACAAACGGCAAGTCTTTTTGTAAACTGGGGGACGAACTTGAGCCACTACAGGAGAAGGGGAGAAAGAGCAATTAGACTGCTCATTCGTTCCGTGAAGCAAGTTTCGGAAAACACCGGAGACTCGAAGGAACACTCATAGGGGGAAAACAATTTGGTTGGAAAAAAAAAGGGGCTCAGTTTATTTCTGCCAGAAACTCAGTGACCGCCCCATGAATGCAAAACCTAAGCAATCAGTGTCTCAAAGAAAGTCCGGAGAAGAACGCCCGAAGTAAAAGAACGGCGAAGGGAGCGGACTAAAAAGTACAAACGACCAGAAAGAATCGTCCCTTATGGGGCGCGGGGGAAAAAAAAAAAGGTGTAAAAGTTGGGGAAAAGTTGGGATCACCGGGGAGAAAGAAAAGAAAAGATTGGGGGAAAGTATCTGCGAAATAGCAAAGTACTAACAGGGAGAAAGACTTGGAAGAAAAAAATCAGGAAGAGGGGGGGGGACGATCTAAAAAAAAGGCATTCTCATAGCGAATCAGTCGTGGTCCCCGATATCCAAAAAGAGAAAGGAGAACAAAAAACCCTGCAAAAAGGGGAGAGAAAAGGGGAAACTGGAAAGAAGCGCAACACTCTTTGAGGCTAAGAAAAAAACCCCGACTGGATAATCGCGAAATCAGAAGAGAAAGCTTCTTAAAATGAAGGAAATGTTCAAAGCGTGACTTAATAAAGTTGTAACGATTGGGAAAATCAAGGAAAGAGAGGTCCGACTGGAAAGTTACAAAAAACCACTGCAGCAAAAAAAAAAATAGTAACATAAAGAAGAGTGTTTTTTTCTCGAACCAGAAGTGGGGAAAGGGAAGTCTTCACGAGAAGGGCCAGGGAACGGTAAAACGGGGGAAAAGGAACATGATCTCCATTTCTGTCGGAATAAAAGTGAAGACACTCCAGAAGACTGGTAAGAAAGGGTAACTTCGAAAAAAAAAGAGTGGGCCAACAAGAGCGAAGGGGGATACGAGAGCAGGTCATTTAGTGTGCTTGCAGAACGATCCCCCTAAGGACTGAATTTTGCAGGCCCTTGGGGGGGGGACAGAGGTCTAGAGGGAAAAAGTAAAAGTTAGGGTGGGGGGTGGGGGGGGGTGATCTGGTACGAAGCATGCTGGTAAGAAAAAAATCTTCCAAGAAAAAGTTTCGTCAAGGGGGAGAGGAAAGTCCAACCTAATTTATAACAACAAACTTCTGAAAGGGAAAAAAACCCCCTTATTAAAAACTGGTGTGAAAACGGATCGCACCAGGGGAGTTGAATGCTCTG
>Ga0179593_1558235_pt1 | contig 14350 bp, 20 predicted proteins | sample CZODoug2_1_08_16_FD_185931 | JGI IMG/M metagenome (GOLD analysis project Ga0179593, IMG submission 185931) | Vadose zone soil fungal communities from Angelo Coast Range Reserve, California, USA - CZODoug2_1_08_16fungal (PacBio error correction) | ecosystem: Environmental > Terrestrial > Soil >...
GAAAGCTAGTGACGCGATTGACGGTTGGCTCAGCGAAAAGAAAAATGAGGGGGGTGGAAAAGGGGAGTTACGAGTTGTCAAGGCAAGCAGCAAGGCAATCAAAAAAAAAGACTCTAGACAAAACGTTCAGATAAAAAAATAACCGGTTTTTGATGAAGGTGATCGGACGGGGGATATCCTCATCCACGCATAACCATCCACGAGACTGGCAGTTCCGAAAGGTGTCGGGAAAGGTTGTGGGATCGTGACAAGGGAAATAGGAAGGGAGATGTCGGGACCTTTCGGGACATCGAGATTCTTGAGATAACGAACAGAGAAACTCCTCAGCGCTCCGGAAAGAGAGGGACGGGAGAATCGGGTCTCTAGAGCTGTGGAAAAAAGTACGGGTGAATAAAATTCCCCCAGGCTTATTGGCAAGCATTTAAAAAAAAGAAAGTTCTGCTAAGCGGAAATAAATTGGGCCTCAAAAAGAGATAAGGAGAAAAAAGATAGGGTCAGAAAGCTTGTCGTCTTAGGGGGGGGCGTGCTACCTAGGGGGTCAGGGAATACCCACCCAGAATGGGGGGGGGGACATAGGGGGGACAGGTAGATATAATAGCTTCGGGAAGCGGCCGAACAGGGGAAAAAATTCAAGGATCTAGGAACATGGGGGGGGAAAACCGTTGGAAAAAAACGAGGGACTAATCAAGACTGGAATGGTCAAATGAATCTCGCTGGAAAAGTTGGGCGATCGTCAGGGGTTAAGAGAGGGGAGACGATCCAAGCACTTGATGAGGACAGAGGAAACTGCTTTGCACGGTTGGAAAAGCGGAAAGCTACGAAGCTGCCATTGCCCCAAGAAAATGCGTGGTAAACGTTGGTTTGGGGGGGGAAAAAAGGAAAAAAAGTGGAGATTGGGGAAGGATAGGGTGAGCGGGAAAGTGCGGGGAAAGATCGAGCCATCCTCAAGGAGGAAAGACGAGGGGGGGGGGGGGGATTTTGAAAAATTACTGCTAAGGAGGGGGGGGAAACTGTCACGAGAAGGAAAGTGAAGCGGGAGGGGGTGAGAAGAAAGCGAAATTCGAGGGTGGGGTTCATCCTCAGCGGTTAGAACGAGGGCAGGGGAAAACAAACGTCTTCAACAGACCATGGAAAGTATTTAACCGAAAAAAGCTGGGGGGGAGATAAAAGGGGGTATAAGGTCTAGGCGGTTCTGCAGGGGGCTGACAAGAAAAGGGGTGGTAGAGAAAGTGATGAAATGACGGTTCGCAAGGGGTTGAGGGGGGTCTTTTTTGTACTACTCTAACTGGGGGTGCTTGTTACTCATGAAGGGGTGGGGAAAGAAAGACGGAACCAGAACGCGGAAGTCAGAAATTATAGCACCCGGCGGCTTCTCTCGGAAACTGTGGGGGGGGGCATGGAATAGGAAAGTCGGGATTAAAAGATCACCTGACATAAGGGGGACTATAAACCGGGGGGATGATTTCGGCGACGAAAATCGGCCGGAAAAGGAAAAATTAATGGGACAAAATACCAAATAAATTTCAAAGAAGCGAGGAGGAAACCGGCTGGCTGGCGAAGAATTTCCGAAATGCTTGATCAAGGAAGCTTTCCTAAACTTAGGGGGCCCAAAAGGAAAAGGAGGGGGGGAGGAAGAGGTTCTGTTCCGGAAGAGAGGCGCCAAGTTAAACGCAAAGGTTATTCTGGATTAAGAACGAGGGGGTTTTGTTGTATTGGGGGGAGGAATGGGTGAGCCACGATAATAGAGGCGGGGGAGAGGAAAAAAAGGATATGGACTCGCAGGATCGGATAAATTTGCTGTTGAAGGGCAAACGCTAAGAGGAAGAAGGGGCCAGACTCCAAAGGGGGAGTTGGCCGGAGAGGAGAAAGATGCTCAAGGTGGGGAAAGACCCGATAATGTTCTGGCGAAAAAGACTAAACACAACAACGCAGGGAGAAGAAGTAATAAGGTGTTGGAGGGAAAAGAATCTAGAAAAATAATAGAGGACGATGGAAAGGGATATTGGTCGGGGGGAACGTACCAGGGAAAGTATTTTCATTTGCCGGGAAAAAAAAAACAAGGGGGGAATACGCTAACGCGATGACGTTCGTTTGCAAGACAGCCGCTCTGGAAGGGCTAAGGTAAAAATCATCGGCCGCAATGCAACGAACGGGAAAAAAGGAAAAAAACACAAGCGTGGATTCCGACAAGAAATAAGAATAGGAGAAAGCATGGCGGACCGATAGGTGAAACAGAACAGGGAAAACCGCCAAGAACTTGGGCAATAATAAAAAGGGAGGCACTAGGGGAGTATCAAGAGTTTAGGAGAACGAAGTGTTTCAATAAGTAAGGCGGGAAAAGAGGGGTTGGAAGAACGATTGAGAATCAGGGAAAATAGAAAAGCGGGAAAAAAAATCAATGGGAAGGGGGGGGAATATAAAAAAAAACTTGATTCAGTGAATGACGGTCATGCCGCCGTCCCAAGCAGGAAGAAGAAATAAAATAGCGGGCGCGCGGGAGGAAATTAGGCCTTCCACTGAGATTGTATGCATCGTAACACCCACGGAGTAGTACACAAAGACCAACATCAAACGAGTTAAAAGGAACGGTAGAGGGGTTGAAAAACCAGGGTCAAAAGGCAAGGGAAAGAGGAACCGCAGAGAGACCATACTAAGGAACATCATTTTTCACATCACACCAAGGGGAGGGATAAAAGAATTATGCGAAATTAGGGAGAGAAAAAGGTGAAAAGGAATTGTCTTGAAAAAACCGGACCCGAGAAGAGCAGCAGCGCGCGGCGGGGGATGGAGGAAAAAAATTGTCAGACAACTGCGCTTGAACGATCGGCGTGAAGACCCATTTCGCCAATAAAATAAAATGGAACAAGCCCCCATACGAAGGGAAAAACACCAGGGGGACATAGAGGAGGACAAAAAACTGAGTCGCCACACTACGGCCAGGGACAACCAAACCAAGACGGGGAAAAAAAGGAGGAAAAAAAAAAACAAGCTGCAGACGAGTATGAAGACGCTGGGGACAACCCGGGAGCATAACGAAGGCTACGGGGCGGTGCCTCGCAAGGGCAATCAGGGAGCGACACCTACCGCTTCAGAAAAAAGGGGGCAGACTAAGACAAAGGTAGAAAGCAACTAAAACAAGCATGGGGGGGATCCTGGACTCGTTTTTCTCAACGAGAAACAAACAAGAAAAGGGGCGAAAAAAAGGAATACACAGAGCGGAGGTCAAAAGGTGATCCCCCTTTTTGTGCGGTCCGAGAGAAAACAATGGGGGGCGGGCACCATCCATGGGAAGGAGGAAGGAAAATGAAAAAAGGACCTGGTAAAAAAAAAAAAAGTAGAAAAAAGATGCGGAGAAGTGATTTGAGCACGAAAGAGATTTGGTGAGCGGTGCGTCGGTCGTGTGGAGGAGAAAAAAAAAGGAGGGGAGAGGGGGCACTTACGAAGACCTGGGGCGAGACGACCGTGGATCCTCGTAGAATTGCTTCAAAAAAGGGAAGAATAGACCCGAGGCGTGCAAGAGAAAGATAATAAAAGCGTTTCTAGTAAGTACGGAAAAAAACCATCGTTCCCCACGAAAACTGGGCCGAAGGGGAGAGGAAAGGGGCTATGAATGGGTCTGGAAAAAAGAACCAAAAGAGAAAAAGGAAAAAGTTCCGAGTGCACCTGGGTATGGTGGGGGGGGGGAGAGATCGAACGAGGTTGACCTACTGAAGAAAAAGCGATAAAAGGCAAAAAAACGGTAAGTTTTGCTCGGGAACGGGTGCCAGAAATAAAAAAAGGGAGTGACCTTGATGACTTGGGAGAATTCACGCAAAAAAGGGGAGACACCGGAAACCCATCAAGTGTTGGACGCTGGACTCACCACCGCTGCAATCAAGACCAAGAGCAAAAGGGACCTCTGACAGAACGATCCTCTCCACAAAAAAGGGAGAAAGATTCTCTGAAGAGGGAGAACCGTTGAAGGGGCGGTGCTCAAAAGAATGGTCAGAGTCCGTCGTGCGGGGGAAAGGGGAGGGTCCAAAAAGGCAACTCCAAACGGGATCGAAATCTGGAAAAAAGGGAAAGAAAAGCAACCCAGGGTTTTTGAGAGGGTACGCGCGACTGAGCAAAGCTCCGGTTAGCGAAGTCACACATCAGACCAAATACCAGGTAACACTCTGGGCGAAAAAAAAGGAAAGGCCGTGGGGTATCTTCATAAAAGGAAGAGGGAATATAAGGACGAGAATTCGGCCAGGAACTTGTCGTACATCGATAGGATGGAAAGAAACGCACGGGAAAAGCAAAAAGACTCCACGAATATCGGGAATTTCGCGGAAAAAGAGGCTCTTCTTTCGTGCGAAGGAAAAGGAGTATCGGAAGGACAAAGGGAAGGGGATTAAAAAGGCTATTGAAGGACAGGCAAGGGGAGAAAGGAGGCGCACGACCGGGAAACGACAAGAAAAGTGATGGTGATCACAAAAAAAGGAAAATGCCTGCTCAAATCACTCGTCGAAAAGAAATGGGTGAGGAAGGGGGTGTGCACCGTGCGTTGGATGGAAGTAAGGGAAAAAGGGGGGCCCGCACCATATTCCGTAGGGAAAAGGTCGGAAACCGACAAAAGCGTTTTGAGGCACGAAGGGGGAAGAGAAGAATTGCAAAGAGCAAATGTGTGAATGGGACACTCGTTTGATAAAACACTAAAGAGTGCATATGGGAGTGGACCAGAATATCGGAGAGAACATGGAAAGGATGGGGAATCGTCGGGGGAGCGGAGGACGACATGAAAAAAAGAGGGATGCTTGCAGGCCGTCGGAAACGTTATAATCACCCGGGGGGGGGAACATGCCAAGACACGAGGCCATGGGAAGGGTCCAATGCGGGGGAAACGGGGGGGTGGAAGGGGAGAAAGGCGTCGGTTTTCAGCGTTGTGAAGAAAAGAGGGTGAGGGGAGCATCGAGCAAAAGAGAACGGGAAGACAGGGAAGGGGGGAGGAAAAAATTGGAAATGGGGGAGAATGGGTTGATTACTTAAAAAGCTGCGACAAAAGCGGCCGTTGAAAGAAGCCGACTCGGAAAAAGGGGGCGGAGGAAGAGACAAAGGGGGGGTAGGGACGCGTTTTGAGCTTCGAGAAGATCAGGAAAAAAGCTAAAAGAGTCTTGATTTCTACGGGGCGAATCTGCGGGAAAAATGAAAAGAGACATCGATAGTCTGGTCGCGAGGGAGGAGGTGGCCGAAGGGTCGCGAAAGGACAAAATTCAAAGGAGGAAGAAGAGCCAAGGGCTTTTATGCAGTCACTGTGGTGGTGCTGGGATGAATGGGGGGGGAAAGAAAAAAAAAGGCCAAAAAAAGGGACAGGGAATTCCATAAAGGTAGTTAGGGGAAAAGGCAATGGTCTAGAGGCCATGGGGTGACTGCGGGCATGGGAAACTGAAATACAGGGTGAGGAATCTCCAACAGTTCCTGGGGAAGGTCAGGGGAGGGTGGACTTCAAGAAAGGGAGGAGCAATAAAGGAGGAAGGAAAAGAGGGAACTACGACCGTTTGACATCTATACTGAGAAGGGGCTGGGGCGTCACGAGATGACGGGGAAGAAAAAGGGTCACAAGCCAGGGTACTAAAATGACCAAGTTCTAACTGTTGGGGGAAGGGGTGGAGGCAATCAAATCTAGGGGCGAGGAAGAATAACCGCCGGGTTATTCTTGGAGGAATCCAAGGGGGTGGGTTGGGGGTTGGGTTTTGAAACCGTGAAAAGGGCCAGGAGGGGTGTCTGAACTCATAGAACGTGGTCGTCGAAAAAAAAATGGTCCTCGCGACGAGAGAAAAGGGGGTCAGGAGGGTTTGAAAGGGCCAAGAAAACCTCTAAAAAGAAAAGGGAGAGGAAATTCCCGAATCCCCTGAGAAGAGAAACGCAGATTCGAGGCGATTTGTAAGGGGAAACCTGATTATTCTTCGACAAGGATTGGGGGGGGGGGGGGAAAAAAAAGTCTCTGAGAAAAAAAAAAAAAAAAAAAAAAAAGAACAAAAAAAAAAAAAAAAAAAAAAAAAAAAAAAAAAAAACTCATGTTTTGCGAACCAGAATGAACCGAAGAATAATAAGATGCGAGGGAGAAAGGGACAAGGGGGAACGTATTCAACCTTCAGGGTTAGGATTTGCCCGTACACAGCGTATCGCTCCCCGAACATAAGGGGGGGGGTGCTGGGAAACTACACGCCGTGTCGTCATAACGGCCACAGAAGAACGGGGGCAAACAATAACAAACAAACAGACCGACAAGGAATAACCCGGATGGGCATACGTGAAAAGAAAAAAGAGGGTTGCCAAAAAAGAACTCTAAAAACCGCGCGGGGCCTGAGTTTAAGCCAAAAAGATATACGATATTTTCGGAAATCAGGGCCGCAGAAAAGGGCAAAGCTGTAACGAATATGTTGGAGGAGGGGGGGGAAGACAGATCAAGTAAATTGACCGCCGACGGGGCTTACGAAAGAAGGATGAGAAAGGGGAAAATCCACCCCTGAAACGGTCTATATCGACAAAAGGGGGAAAAAGGCCAACCCCAGCTGGGGCAGAAAAAGAGAAGGGAGGAGGAAATAAAAGAATTCCGAAGAAGAAAGAGATTGAGGGAAAATTCAGGAAGAAGCAAAAAAAGCAAATAGTAACAAAAAAGACCTTAAAGAACATAAAAACCAGCGATAGAAAGTAACTTTCGCGGGGTTTGGGAATAAAAGCAAGAACGGGGGGAAAAGCAATCGACGAAAAAAAAAGCAGTACATTTTTCCAAACAAAGCAAAATAGAAGTTATGCCGAGCCATTAGTGAATGCGCCGGGAGTTTGGAAAACCGCGTAACTTTCTAACCCACTAGGAGGACGAAGAGAGAGAAAGGGGTCCAGCATTTCGGAAAGGCGGGAGTTACTGGAAGAAGGAGTTTAATGAGAGCGGCCTAAAAGGGGGTCACACTCCCCCATCTACATGAGGAACAGATCGGGCAACCGCAACATGGGGAAGAAGAAAAGACAACACAAGAAAATGGCTTCATTGACAACAACAAAACTTTTCAAAAAGAGGAAAAGGAAGCAATCTGCGGGGAGGGGGGAATCTCAAGTGGGGGTTGAAAAAACCCGTGAGTCTAACGGGCCGATGAAGAAACAAGACATAAGGGGGCTTGATCGACAGACCAAAGGACAAGTCACCGAAGCAAAACAAATGGGCCTAAGCCATATTCGTTTTAGAGGGGGGGGGACACGAATATGTAGATGTGTTTGTTATCAAAGGGTGGGCCACAAAGAAAAAGTTACTCGTTCGGAGTTCAAGAGGGGCGAGGGTCACAACTGGAAAACAAGCTTTGGGCGGCCAAGCGCATAAGTGCGGCCCAGGCGGGGGGGGTCTAGGAAGTCCGTAAGTGAAAGGGCACGAAAACGAAACCAAAGGAAGAAAAGTGATTTGAGCCGCGAAGAGAGTATTGGGTGCGGCACAACGGGGAGAGGTAGGTTTGCATAGGAGGAAAAGACCGTGAGAGGAAATAAAGAAAAACAATAAAAAAAATCCCGGCCGTTGATCATCATAAGGATGTAAAGGGAGAAAGCGAAAGAAGAGACGATGCAGGGAAAAAACTCAAGGTGAGGAGGGTGGGAGGAGTGGAAGGAACGGGAAGTATCCTCCCATAATCAAACAAACTCAAAAAAAGAATTCTCGGTCCAGCGGAGATGAGGAGAAGGTTCCAACTCTAAAGGGCACCTCGGACCGGACAAAGGGAAGAAAGAGGGGCACCTGGGGAGTGGATGCGTGGGGGGGGTGTATTGAAAACGGAGGGACGACTTAGCTCGATACTCAAGAAACAAGACCCAAACCCGCCACAAAAAAACAAAAAAAAACCCCACCCCCCCACCCAAAAAAACCAAGGGCAACCCCCCCCACACCCAAAAAAAAAAAAAAAAGGGCTCGGGAACGTGGCAAGAGTGCGAAAAGGGGGGAGGGGAACTTGATGCTTGGAAATCGAACATTGGCGAACCACATCATTTTTGTGTGGGGGTGTGAGGGGGGGGAACTCCCCAACGAGAAGCGTCCACTAGAGGATTTGGACAAAAAAGAGAACGACTCCAACAAACAACGGGCAGTCGGTCTCCGTCGCGGCAAAGAAAAAAGCATGCATCGTTGGGTGGGCTCAGAGCAAAAGGAAAAATATGGGGAGAGTTCTCCGGGAGAAGGGGGAGGGCAAAGACAAGCCCGGGGAAAATCAAGCTGGTGGGGGAAAAGCTAAAAACATGAAGTTTTTTTTGATAGTGGTACGCAGAAGAGGGGGTTCCAAGATAGCTAGCCTCACAACAAGGGACATCCCATAAAGAAAGACTGTCAGCGGGAAGGGAAGTGTCCTTTGGGGTGGGGGGGATCTTTCAGACAGGGGCAAAAAAAAATTGGGACAGAGAATTCGACAGGAGGGGAAAGAGGAGAGGGATATCACCGCTTGAAGAATAAACAATGGGGAAGAATCGGGCGTTTCGCGGGCCCACGTCGGTTCTCTGGTGGTAGTGTTCGAAAAAAGTTTACAACATCGTGAAAACTGGGATCCCCAGGCCTTAGTCAAGTAGAAACCAAAAAGGGAGAAAAAGACAGGGCTGAAACGCAGCATAACACTACGAAAGAGGGGAGTCAAAAATATAGCTAAAGCCAGAAAATCACTAGTAAAAAAAAGGGACCATCAGTTTTATCAGTAAGGCGTGGGCATCGTGAGGTTGGGGACAATGTACAGGAAGAAACCCGAGAAAGCCCAACCATATAGAGAATAAAGGAAGGAGACGGGACTCAAAAAGGAGCCACGGGGATAAGAGAACGGGGAAGAAACAGATCACATGTTTTTCTTGGGTTGTTGAAAAAGGAAAGAAAAAAAGGCCATGGAAGGACAACCGGGGAAATGTGGTGAAAGAAAAGATCTCTTAGATTCATAAGGGGGGGCTGACGGGACGGTGACGGATCGTTGGGAGAGGAAAAAGAAAAGGGGGGAAGGTCTTGCGAAGGCGCGTAGGAAGGAGTTAGGAAGGGGGTTTGGTGAACCAGTAAAAAAAGCCTACGAGCAAGATTGGGATCCCTCCGCGGGGAGGGGGTGTGAAAAGACATGGCGTCTGGGTTGGATTCTATTGGTTGAAAAAAGGAGTTGGGCCCGGATGTGGCGAGACACCAGAAACACAAAATGTTTCCGATGGGGAATTGACTGCTACATGGCGAAATGGGATACTTCAAGATGCGGAATCCGGGGACGCCGTTTAGAAAGAAAAAAGGGTCCTACTACAGAGGAGGAAGGAGCTGCAGAGCGCAGGGGTTAAAAAATTAACGGGGGGGGGAAAACAATCCGAGTCAAAAGCGTCAAGGAGGCTAGACTTTTATTTCTCCGGGGAGATAAACGGAGGAAGACAAAATGAAAAGTGAGACAATCGGGAAAATTGTCTACAAGGACGGGAAAGAGTCGTTGCCGTAAGAAAGCACCATGGTTTGAAACCAAAAAAAAGGCCGTGGCCTGAACCAGCTTGGGGGTGGGAAATGAGGTTTTTACTACTACTCAAGAGCTGTCATGAATGGTGTTGGCAAAAATAGTTCAAAAAACGGCAGGACGGAGGACAGGGGGGGTGGAGAAACCCGAAAAAAGATGCATTGATCTTCGGGAAAAACTGGGACGCGGGCATGGTGAAAAGGAAAAAAAGTGACGGAGTTACACCTTATCCAGGAGGGATAAACCGTATAGCATACAGGTACTTTCAGGGTGGGGGGGGGGACCAGGGAAAGAACCAGGCAACATTCTTCGCCAATGGCCCGCAAGTAAAAATGGACCACAAATATCGTTTACAAAGATACTAGGTTTGGGGAAAAAAAAGTCTTTGCTGTGGGGAAACTTATGGAAAAGACTACAGCCCTTTTAGTAGGGGGGCAGGGAGAAGGCGGTGGAAGGAAAGAGGGGCGGAATTCTCAAAAGGGATATCCAAACTGAGGAAAGAAGGTTGAGAGGGGGGAGACTCGTTTGGGGGGGATGGTTTTGGCAAACCGTAGGAAAGGCAACGATGATTTGGAAACGCCAGAAAGAAGAGCTGAGGGGGGATGAAAAAAGAAAAAAAACCAAGAGGAGAGCGAGGGGGGAAAGCGATCTGCTGGTTGAAAGGCAAATAAAAAAGAGCGAAAGGTCTGGAATACGAAGACAAATCCTACTTTGGGGGCATCGAGAGACTAAAAAGAAATCCTCAAAGAGGGGGGAGCCCGATGTTAAGAAGGAAAAAACCTGCTTATCTCTCAACAAAAGAAAAAATAATCAGGTTTTTCGAAAGAAAGACCCTATAAGAGAAGAGGTCAGGGACCAAAAGAAGGGAGGGAGGGAAAACGTATTTAAGCTATTGAAGGGTAAGTTCAGGGGAACAGAAACCAGAAGGACGAGAACTCAGAGACATACATGGTTGGGGGGGAAGGGGGTCGCCTACGCAAGGAGACTTGGTGAAAGGGGGGGGTGTGGGCCCCACCTAGGGGGAGAGGGTAAAAAATCGGCCGCAATGCAGTACGAACGAAAAAAACAAAAGCAAATAAAAAAAAAAAAACAACCAAAAAAAGAACAAAAAAAAAATAAAAACATCACATAAAAACAAAAAAAAAAAAGAAAAAGAGTTCAGAGAGAAGAGGGCGCCGATGGGAGGAAACCAAAAAGGTCCCTTCCACCCGCTCTTGGCCAAGGGGAACGGAGTGGAAAATGAGAGTTCAAAGGAAGAAGGGCCGACCAAAGACGGGGAAAGAAGTATAGGCAGGGGGGGGGGGGGGGGGGGGGGGGGGGGGGGGGGGGGGGGGGGGGGGGGGGGGGGGGGGGGGGGGGGGGGGGGAAAAAGGGAAAGGGGGTTTGAAACAGATCGAAAAAGAGAAGAAGGGGCGACGCCTGTAAAAAAGAAGAAAAAGTACCAGAGGCTGGGGGATGGACCCGCAAAAGGGGAAGGGGAAGTACCGAAGTCACAAGGGAAGTACCCCACAACATGCCAGAAGCGAGAAAGTAGCGCGCGAAATAAATCAAAACTCTTGAAAAGAGATCGAAAGATTTAGCCAACAATGAGAAAAAGAAAAAAAAACGAGGAGACACAAAGACCTGAAAATAAAAAAAGGGAGCATAAAAGAAGGGGGTGAAAAAGTGAAAAAAAACGACTTTGTTTGGCACAAACATGAAAAAACCCCACAAAACCAAAAACCCCGACCCCTCACGAAGCAAGGACCAACAATCGTGTCTCAAGAAGTTTTAAAAGGCAGCTCGACGGGAAAAGAAAATGATGGCCCTTAGAATGAAGGAGCATTGTTGTTTCAAAAAACGCGTAAAAAAAGCAGAAAATCGCGCATGACGGCAATTTTTCTTCACTCAACGGGCAAGAGAAAGCACAGCTGGGGAAGCAAACCAGGGAAACTCAATGTGGTTGAAAAATAAAACATCGAAAACAATGTCTCCCTCGAGAGAACGCAACCGACTTGTCGCTCAAAAACAAAAAAGGGCTTCATTCAAAACCACCGTAACAGACGGAAAATAAAAAAGACAAAGGGGAAAGTGGACAGAAGGGATGTGGAAAAAAAGGAGCAATAGCAGGTACGAAAGAAAGCAATCCGCCTTGCTGGATCAAAAGGGAGGCTCCGTAAGAAGATCAGCAAATGGATGGGCACGCGAAAGAGAGATGATTGGTCACGAAATCGAAAAAGTTGGAACTCGTGAGGGGGAAAAAAAAGGAGTTTTTCACAAAAGAAACTAGATCAGGGAATTGACCATCGCTCTGGCACCCCTCGAAACGACGTTGCGGCTTTGAGAAAGCGGGGTCTTATCTACGCATATGAGGGCACCGTAGCGGGGGAAACGTACAGAGGGGGAAAGCCCAAAAAGTAGGAAACACAAAGTGATGAAAGCAGCGCTTAGCGAGTTTGTAAAAAAACAAACTTTCGGGTAGAGGGGGGACGGGAGGAGGAGAAAAAGAGAATTTCTTCGGGACTGCAAAGAAATAAGCCGGGGCCATAGGGATAAAACAGAGTGTAATATGTTGCAGAAGGGGGAAGAAAAAGAGACAGGCAAGAAACCCAAGACCGATATTCTGAGCGGCGTAGGTGAGAATATCCTCCTCATCGCGATGGGAAAAAAAAAAAAAAGGAAGGCTGGGAAGCAGTATTACGATGAAACTTTTCAGACATAGAAAGGCACGAGCCAACAAAAAAGGGGCAACCTTGTATTGGGGGGATGGCGTGGAAAAAAAGAGTGAAAGAACTGATCGAGCGAGTACAGGATCAAAAAAACGACTAAAGACGTGACCATATTTTCGTCACAACGGGTTTTTGAGGGAAGAATTGCAACAGAACAGCCCCAAAAAAATAAAAGGTCGCTTAGGATCTCACCAACAAGACGCCAAAAAAGGGGGGGGGACTCAGAGAACGATAACGATCGAAAAACAACCAAACAGAGAGGAATAGCGAGGTCTCGTCGAAAAAAAAAGGGAGTCTAGTTGGGGCAGAGAGGTGAGCTCAAGAAAAAAAAAGGTGTCAGATGGTCGCCGGAGCGTGGAAGAGGCAAAATCCAACGTGCTCGAAATCTGGCAAGGAAAGCAAAAATACAGGGGGTGAAAAGAGAGCTTTAACTCGAAGGAGTCACTCGAAAAAGGGTTAGCTATCCTCACAAAAAACAGAAAACTCTTGCGAGAACTTGTCCGGCGAGGGAACCTTAGAGGTTGGTAAGGAAAGCTGGCCAAAAGATCCTGGAAGGGGGGAAGAGGCGGTGGGAGCGAAGTGGGATTAAAGAAAAGAAAACCGCTTACTATAAACTCCTCAAAAAAATCCGCGCCGGGAGGTCGCGTCGAATAGGGGGCTAATTCTTGCGATGGAACGACCCACGGGGGAGAAGTATGATCACGGTACCCACAGCTTATGGTCAATCTGCAGTCAGGGAAGATCCGGGAGGGGCTCCGCGCCGGACCTCGAAAATGTGCTTCAAAAAGAACGCTACTCTGCTGGTTCGCAAGAAGAGAAGTTGGTATGGGGGAATTAGGGGGGGAAGTGAGACCGTCGTTTTTATTAGACGAATACCGAGACAAGATGGGTAGAACCAGAATTGGGGAGGGAAAAAAGCCTCGCAGAGGGAAGCTGAAGGTGAAAGAAAGGGTGAAAACACGATGGGGAATTCCCAGAAGAAAGAAGGGAAAACTCGGTGAAGAAAAAACGAGGAACCTATCTTCAAATAAGGGGGAATATAGAGATAAATCGACTTGACAAATTTTTGAAAGGATCACGGAGGGGGGGAGCCAAGCAAGGCTGATTGCTGAGGAAAGTCGGGACAAATATTATCTCAAATGTACACGAATGAGAAAAAACCGATTGTCTTGGGCTTAAAACAAGGAAGGGGGTTGGGGGGTGTCATGAGAAGGGCGTAGTTGGCCGATGGGGGAGACAAAGACTCTGGGAGGGGAGAGCAAGGGACACAAAGTCGAGTTGTGAAAATTACGGCTATCAGGGCGAATGGGTGATACACACGAGGCTAAAAATAAGGAAACGACTCGACGCTCGGGAGATGACTCAAAGGTGGGAACTCCATGAGAATCCCTATGCTAAAGAAAAAGTTTCGCGGTGGAAAACGATCCTGAGACGATAGGAGGGGCTATTCTGCGGCGAGAGGAGGTAAGTGATTATCGCGGACACCATTTGGAGGAAAAAAAAAAAAAAAGGCAGGGAATATCATTTAAAAGGGATTTGGAGTTTCGTTCTGGTGGGGTAAAGGGGGAAAGGTTACTTCTGAATGGGGTGGGCATAATCTGTAAAGAAGGAAGAGAAGGTCCCTCTTCAGGGGGGAAGAGGGTCGGGAAAGCGCAAGAGGGATGATCCGAAAAGGAAGGGGGCATACACGAGGAATCGGCCAAGGTGCGGATCTCCCCCACCTCAGTGAGGGACGATGGGGGTCATAACGCCGCAACAGTCGGAGGACTATTCAAAGGAAGATTTCTTAAAAAAAAAGAGAGGGTTGGGGACGAAAAGAGTTGCTGGAACAAAGGATTTCCGAAATCAGAAGTGCCGCTTTTCTAACTTATTGGCCCCTGAGGAGGTTGGAAGGGACTAGGATTGTGAGGAAGAAAGTCGCCACTTATAACCGCCGGTTATTTCTGAGGAAAATTGGTTTGTTTGGGGGGGGTTTGGAAAGGATGAATGGCAGTGGCAGAGGGGAGGAACGAAAAAAGGAGCCGGAACGAGAAAAGGGGCGAATAATGTCGAAAAAGAGAACACTTGATCAATTGAAAGGGGAAGATAAAAGAAATGGTATCTGTAAAAGAAGGACAAAGAATCAAGGATGGGGGAATCGAAGAGAAGATCATGAAACGGGGGAAAAATTTTCTGGCAAAAAAA
>Ga0179593_1326344_pt1 | contig 14349 bp, 17 predicted proteins | sample CZODoug2_1_08_16_FD_185931 | JGI IMG/M metagenome (GOLD analysis project Ga0179593, IMG submission 185931) | Vadose zone soil fungal communities from Angelo Coast Range Reserve, California, USA - CZODoug2_1_08_16fungal (PacBio error correction) | ecosystem: Environmental > Terrestrial > Soil >...
GGGTGGGGAGTAGTGGAACTAATGAGAAGTAAACCCGCAATGGGTCCGAGGGAGATTGAGAAGGTCTTAGTGAGAAATGAGATTTGGGGCCGATAACAAGAGGAAACCAACGCCACGATCCAAGGGGAGGGGGGACCCACACAAAAAGACAAAAGAATAAAAGCATGAGACAGGAGGCAAAAAAAGGGCGCCTTGTGGGAAAAACAACCTAACAGGGAGTCAGCACCAGAAAAATGAGCTGACCGGAAGGACCTCGAGCTGATGGACCGGCGGGGAAACCGGGACAGGCGAGGGGGTCCTTAAAGAAACTCTCCAAAAAAAAAAGAAAAAACAAAGGGGAAACGACCCGAACACAAAAGGAGAGTTAAGGGACGCTGAGTCAATGGGGACTGCCAGGAAGACCAAATAATCTAAAAAAAATAACAAAAGCGAAAAACAAACGAGAGTCGACGCCGCAAAAATGGTTTCGTAGAACCGAGGCACCAACAGCCGACAAGAGAAGCCCTAGAGAAGACAAAAGAATAGTTTTCTTGAGGGAAAAAAGAAGGGGACGGGGCAAACAGAGAGTGAACAGGGGACTTGGGGGGTGCGAAAACAAAAGCAAAAAAGAATTGTGACGGAGAAAAGAGTCTCATCCGACGGAAGGGAATTGGGGGCCGTGGAATTGATAAGACCCGATGGAGCGAGCCATGGAAAACAAAAGTAGGACCAATGGAAAGGAAGGGGTAACCGCATTGAAAAGAATGAACTACAAGGCCGCAAAGACCGGACACGTCAGGCCGGTTAGACATTGCAGGGGACCCGGATAACGAGGGAATCAAGAGAAAAAAGAAAAGGACCAGAGACAAAACGTTCCCTCGAAGGGAAAAAACGATTTCCCTAGGCCGAGCCGTAATATCAGTAATGAGAGAAGATTCCCTGTGGAATACGGCTTAAATTGGACGGGAGACCACTGGGAAAAAAAAAAAAGTGGGTACGTACAGGAAAAAAAAAAGACTCTACAATTTTCACGAAAAAAAATAAAGAGGCCCCTAACAAAAGGACGGTGAATAGGGGAAGCGAAGATTCGTGAGGGGGGACCTTCGAAAAACCGAACCTGGGGGGGACCGTTGTTAAAAAAAAAGCAGGGGTGAAAAGCACTGTTGCAAAAAGGGGGGTCAATCGAGGAAATGTAAAGTCGTTTTCCCTAGGGTCTCAGTAGCCTACTGTGAAGCAAAAACGCACGCACATTATGGGCAAAAAAAAGATTTCAATTTAAGGGGGAGGGGTCGAAACGAGTCCGAATTGGTTATGAAACAACACTGCTAAGTGGAATTCCTTTTGGAGGGCCAAAAAAAGAGGGAAAGGGCCCCAGGGGTCAAGCGGCAATTCAACAAAAAAAAACAGGCCCAAAGAACGTTGGACACCAGGGGAAAATGCGGGACGGCGCCCGGGGCAACGTACCGTAAACAGAAAAGCTAGGTGAGCCAGAAGGTGGAACAGGGGAAATGCTTGCATGGGGGGTGCTGGAGTTTCACACTGCGGTAAAAAGGAAAATCTCCTTCAAGGGACGCGCGCGGGGATGCCGGGGATAGTCCGGTGGGGGGGAGTGGGCAGGTTATGGAGCTCCCGTATGGTTCCAAGACAAAAATCCGGAAAAACTACACATCTGAAGGTACCGAGAGATTGCCCCGACGCCACCAGATGTTTAGTCAACCAGCGGTCCGGCGGGCGTCAGGGCAAAAGGGGGGGGGACTAAAAGTCGGAACAACACAAATCCGCTCCGGGGCTCACAACAGAATTCAACAAAGACAGACTCCTTCAAAAAAATAGGGTAGGCCCTCGAGCAAAGAATGCCAGCTACGGGCGGCAAAAAGGGCTGCTTCTATCAACGAAAAGAAGGGAGTACGAAAACCTTGATGGGTCAAAAAACTCACATCGAAAGTGTCACTTTCTAAAGTTAAAAAGAATAGCTCGGTCATGGCTGGATCAGCCTCGATAATGGGCTGCGGGTCCGGTTTTGAACAACTTTTACAAAAAGGGTTCATGCGGTTGGTTGGGCTTCGAGGTGCCTATGGAGAAAAGATAAGTCATCGGAAAACGACAACTCTAATACCTATAAAAAAAAAATATGAGGAGACGTTCGAAGGGATTTGGACGGAGAGAGCCGCGTGCAGAAGCAGGACAGTATGGAAATAGATAGAAACAAAACAACAACTGAAGGAGGGAAAAGAAGGAAAGGTTGGCATACAGGTCTTCACGCAGCCGATCTCGGAAACAGAGGAAGAAGGAAATCTAGCAGAAGAGGGGGAAGTAAGTGTGCCAGTGTGATCAGAAAAGATAAGCAGAAAAAAGTGCCGCAACCTCCGGCCAAGCGAAAAAGAAACAACAAGTACCTTGGGGGGAAAGCTGAACGGGGACCAAGAAAGAGCCCATAGCGATGACGATGAAGGCCGAGCGGGAAAGAAGCACGAACGGAAAGCAACGAAAGACCCATCAGGTAGAAAATTAAGAGTGAGATAATAAAAAGAAGGGTTGGACAAAAGCCCCGGAGTGCTGACGGCCACAAAATAGGGGGGGGGCCTCGGGTTGTAGGAGAGAGGGTATAAAAAGCGAAAAAGTGTTTTGGGTGTTTTTGGGGAAAACCGAGCCAGGGCTCTCAGCAGCCAAGATGAACAGCTTCCCGTGACGCCAAAAAGACTTGGTTGACGTAAATCACTTTTAGCTGGGCCAGACCGAGAAACATGGGGAAGGTAGATCCATCGTGGTGGGGCAAAAAAAAAAAGACAGACTCTCCAGTAAAAAAATCTACCCATCAACAAAAAATAGACCGTTAAGGAAACGGGTCTGCAAGAAGCGGCCGGCTCGGAAGAAAGAAAAACTATTCAATACCCACACAGGAGAAGAAATTGTCACTCTTCCAGAAAAGGATGTTAGCTTGACGTCCCAATAAGGGGGGAAGGGAGAAGGGCACCGAACTTTGAACATTAAGTAATGAGGGAAAGGGTTTCGTGTGAAACCTCGCCCCCACTTTTACGCTAACGGGAGGGGGCAACGCACAATGCATCAAGTAGCGTTGAAGGTAAAAGTCGGACGTTTTTTTAGAAATTAAAACGCCGGGGTGCAAAAGAATGTCAGGGGGAAGAGAAAGAGCCCTCGAAGGTGGGGAGCCACAGGGAGAAAAGGGGATCCACAGGAGGGCCCTCAAAGGGGACAAGGAGTACCCGTGAAGACCCGAAAGTTAAAACTTAACTGATTCGGTCGGAGGTTTTCCCCTCAACCGACCATACGCCGGAGAGATACTCCTAGTCACCGAAAAAAGGAAAAGGTGGGGGGGAAAGCAGCAGCATAGGGGCTGTTGGTGGGTTTTGGGGGTCTAAGACAAACTAATTTACACGCAGAGGAGTTTTTGTATGAAGTCACCTTCGGGGGACCAGCAGAAAGGAAATTATGGTCCCCGGGGAGTTTCATGAATGGGAAAGAGGCAACTCAACGTACGGCTCGCATAAAAAGGGGGAAATGTTTGACAAAAAAAAAAGAGGCCGAGCGCCATTGGAAGGGTGGGGGGAATTGGGAGGGGGACCAATCCGCGAAGTAAGGGACGGGGTGCTCGACCAGGCATAATCGGCCGGCCGGTTGCGCCACTGGAGGATCTTTGAACCAGGGGCGTAAATGCCGTCCTGGCAGAAGGCGTTTGGGAAAGCCAGATAAAAAAAAAAAAACAGTAGCTGCAGCAACAAAGCCTCTCAAAAATAAAACAGACGGGGGGGGAGCGAAGGGGGGAAACGGCAATGTGCGTGTTGGAAGGCCAGCGACCACGATCGGTCCACGAAGGGCTGGAGGGGTTGAAGACAGGGGAGTTGGACAATATGAAAGAGCCTGCCAGGGGATGGGTGTAATTAAAAAAACTGTTGGCGAGTGAGTACTACCACCAGGGGAGGGGAGCTCAATCGCCTGGAAAAGTGGGAACTGGAAAACAAAGAAGGGGGAGTTTTGGAGGAATGCAGCAACCTCATATCTCGCAGGGCCGCCTGAAAAAGACTGAATGTTGGCTTGTTGGAGTAAAAGGTTTGGTTGTGGGGTGGCGAAGGGGGGGGGGTTAATTAACCAACACGCCGAGTAAAAAAAGAAAGGGGTCCAAAACAGGCCTCCTGTACCAACAGAATCGATCCGAGGGTTTACTTCACGAAAAAAAGGTAGGGGGCAGGTACGAGGATCTGGGGGAGGGAGGAGGGGGGGTTGGGGGGGTTCAAAAAAAGGCCAGAGGCAGAACTTCTAGGGAGGGGGGGTCGTTAAGAGGACTTAGAAAGTGAGGAATACAATCGGGAGGAAACTTTACTTGTGAGTTTTTCTAACAACCGCAATATCAAAAACCCCCAACAAAACAAACGGGTAAAAAAATACAAAAAAAAAAGAGGGTATCGCAAAAAACTGAAACACAACAGGGGTCACAATCAAAAAACAAATCTACATTTTGTCTGGGTCAGACGCGGTCAATGGCTTCACCAAGGCCTTTTAGTCTATCAAAGGGGACCAGCCTCCCCCCAGATTATGGAAGCCAAAAGGACACAATTTTTGTCCCTAGAATGAAAATCAAGTTTTGTGCAGATGACAGAAAAAAAAGTTAGGGAAAAGGATGGACAAGACACCTTTGGTCGAAATACCCTAGCACTTGGTTCCCGCCGAACGAGATAAAGAAAACGGGGAGCGTCATTTCATGCTGCGGACAAATCAGGGGTGGCGAACCCGGTCTGTTGAATCAAAAAAAAAGCAAAAAGAGCATCACAACAAAAAAACTGGGAAGTCCAAAAAGACTCATGTAAGGATCGAAGCAATACCTCGCCGGACGCAGGGCAAAGCAATAGAAAAAAAAAAGTGAACTGTGTCGCATAATTGAGAGAGCAGGTAGGAGGTCACGTCAGTCGACTTGATAAAGGGAAAAAGGGTCAGGGGTCAAAACCTATGAGATACTTCACTGTTTGGGGGGAAAAGGGAAGGGGAAACGGACTGTCAACAGGCAGGTTCCCTGGCAGAGGAATGGTGAGAAAAATGGGTGGGGGGTCGAATTCGTGGGGGGAAAAAATTCCCCAATAGGGAGTTCTGATCAAAAAAGTGGTGAACCTAATGGACACAGAAGGGGTCGGGACGAAAAGACCTTGGTCTCCGAATGCAATCTGAAAACCGAGGCGGACGTGATCCAGGGGCTCGGCCATGGAAGAGCTGTGTATATAAGGAAAACGATGCTATCCTTGCTAAGCGGCGGGTAGACCTGGGCTTGCGACTAGTCTCCAACAACTTTTTAGGAAAAAGATAAAACAGGACTGCCCCTCAAAGACCGTGAGCGCAGCGAGACGCCTAAGAAAAAATAACAAAGGAAGCCGCCCCCCGCCCGCATAAGTTGGAAAGCGATGGTCCAAAAACGCCGGGGGGGGTAAAAGTTGGAGGAGCCCAAGGGATGCGTAGAGATGCGGCAAGGGAGGTAAACACAGAAAGAAAGAACTCATGGACACTCACAAGGTCACGCCACTCAACCCCCACCTATGCAATTTTAGAGGGAAAAAAGAGGCAACGGAACACCGAGACCTGTTAGCGAACAACACGAAAGTAAAAGAGAGAAGAACACAACCTGGTTATTAAGTGGGTAAGCAAAAGAGCTCAAACAGAAACTCGAAGGGAAAAAGAAGGAATAAACGCAAGTGGACTGGTTCAGATGGGGAGAAAATGTTAAATGGCCTGGTCTCAATTCTCAGCTAATTTTATCGAAGGAGAAAGATCAGAAGGGGAATTCTCACAACTTCCTGGGGAGCGAGGAAAAAAAAGCGGGGCTGAAAACATGCAAAACAAGAGGAGAAAGAAAAAGGGAAAGTTGGGTATCGTTATCATCCGTCTTCTTGACAAGAAAAGCGCAACGTCTTTAATCACGGTGTGAGTTCAGAACGTTGGCCAAGGGGGAAAGGAAGTCGCAAACGGAAGAGCGTAAAAAAAAAAGGGGAAAAAATTTTGTTATCAAATACCGCTTTGGTGAGGAGGAACAGGATCGACGGCCCAAAACCCTTGTCCAGAAGATCTCATGGTCGAAAATCAAAGGTCGATGTGTAATCGGAATCTTCGTGGGGGAGTTTTTTGGAAGAGAATCGAACAAAAGCGGAGAAAAAACGCAAAACGGAAAACATAACCAGAAGGGGAGTGGCATCAAAATCAGTGCCAAGTACAAGCAGTGGAAAGCGAAAGTCTCGGCCGCGGAAAACCACCCTCAGTTCCCTTGTTGGAAAAATAAAAAGGGAAAAAGGACAGAACAACAGACCTTGAGGGGTGGTAAAATGAAGGTGTCACAGGCGAATAGTAAGACCAGTCTGTTAAGGAAATGGGTCCACCCTCAATGACGGGGAATAAACTTTTCTCAAACCCCCAATGTACAAGGAAAAAGAAAATTCGGGGAGACAAGGCAGCGGATAGCAATTAATTTTCTCCCAGCGGAAAAGCAGGAAATACACGAAAACGAAAAGCGGAGATCGAGGGAATGTATGTGAGTCTCACGCAAAGACAAAAAGACAAGACAATTCTCCTAAAACAGCGTGAAGAGCAAAAAAAAGAAGCTTTCAGAAAAAAAAAAACAGACAGCACAGGCAAAAGAGAGTGGGCAAAACGAACACATACACATGGGCATGAGTTAAACCAGGTGGACTTCTAAATCCAAAAGTCATGAGAAATCCTTTAAAAAAGGGGGAAGTACGGTGTAACTGAAAAGCTATGGAGCGAAGATGGTAAACAAAAGAAAAAACAATGCCTAAAGAGAAAAAACAAAGGAAAAAAATTTACGAGACCAAAGTGAAAGATAATAGTTGGACATGCCAGCATCCCAACAGATCTCGGTCAGAGCAAGTAAACCGTTAATTCAAACGCCTTGTCATCAAAAGAAAAAAGAAAAAGGGCGAACGGACATCTGGCCGTGCCCTAGAAAAAGGAAAAATAAGGACCAACCGAGCATAAGGGGATTCGAAATGACCGCCAATGACAAATGAAGGAGAGATTGACTGCCAGGAAAGGGGTTACCCCGTGCCAGAAAAAAAACCAACAACCGCTCTAGGGGTCACAAACCGAAGAACGAAAAGGCGCAAAAAAAGTTGAAAGAGGAAGAAAAAAGGGGATGGGGAGTGAAAGGCCAAAAAGCAAACGAAATCGTTTTTAACGAGGGGGGGGGGGGAAAAGGAAAAAGGCACAGATGGTCCATACCTCGCCCATGTGATGTCGAAAGAACCCGCTTGGTTGCCCGGGGAAAAACATGTGCCAATGACGTGTTCAGGTTCGTCCCGAAAAAAAAGTAAGAAGGGAAAAGGAACCAGCCTATGATGACAGGGGGGCGCCCTCGGCGGGAAAGCCACCTTGGGGGAGAAGGGAGAACCAAGAAAAACACTCCGAATGGACAGGGCCTTTTGTGGGGTCTGTTTCTTGCCCCCATTTGACAAGGCGTGGACTGCGCACCTTAAGCAGGGGGGGTGGCCGTAAGGCCGAAAAAGCCCAGGAGCAAGGAAGTGACACCACGGGGCACGCGCGGGTTGTGGGGGTGGCCTGGATAGTCCGGCGGTCCTGGATACAGAAATCTCCCAAGGGGGGAAAAAAAAGGGGGGGAAGGGTCGGTTGCAGTTAAAAAGTGTTAGGGGAGAGGAAGAAGGGTGTTTTCAGAAAAAAAATGCGGAACGAGATGGACTGGAATGACTTAGAAAAGGGACGCGACCAAACTTGGGAAGGGGTGAGCCAACCAAAACGGTTGATTCTGGAAAACCGGAATTTCAAAAATTGCGGAACCTGGGGTGTGCTCAACACCGAAACCGGGGTCTACCCGAGAGTCAAAAACCTCAAAACAGCCTGCAAGCACACGAGGAAACTCATCGTCGAAGAGGAGGAACAAAAGCCCTCTGGGGGTCTCACAAAAAAGAAAAAAAAAGAGGCATGAAAAAAGTATAGAAGCCTGTGAAAAGGTCAGAAAAAAAAGATGGGTGACGCGAAAGAAAGGGCGGGTTCCTTTGAAAAGATGAGCCGCATTTCTAAAAAAAGCGGATGTGGCTTGAGGGGGACCTGGGCAACAAAGAAAACGTTTCAGGACTAAAGGAAAAAAGGTTCATGCTGCTATTCCTGAAGGGAGGAAATGATCAGCTATCAGCTCCAATTGAACAAGAGGAAAGAAGGTACCTCAAAGAAGGATCGATTATCTTCGGGGAAGAGCCGCTATCGTGAAAATACACGAAAGGCCCATTAAAATAGGAAAACTAATATTGAGCTGACAAACACAAAAAAAAATTATTCAAGGGGAGGAAGATATTTCATACTTATAAGGAAGGGGAGAAGAAAAGGACAGGAAACTAAGAAGCTCCACTCCGTCCGGAAAAGAGATCGAGCCATAGAAGTAACGGTGATTCGAGGAAGGTGGGGGGGACAGAAAAGCTGATAATATCCTTCAAAAAGAGAAAAAGAGAAAAAGACAAAGAAGAAGAAACCCTTTGTATAGGATCGAAAAGACTGTGGACACCTGGGGAAAACAAAAAAGGGAGAAACTGCGCCACCCCTTGGCCGACTAATAAGGAGCGAAGAGATCTTCCGCAAAAAAAAAGCCGGCCGATCTAACGTCAAGGAAAGTTCCTTCCAGGCGTGAAGAAAAACGATTGGGGTTTGGGGCGCCTAGAACGACTCGGTACGTGAAGGGGAAAGAGGGGGTGCCCGCGGTTCGTGCAGCTGTTGAATCAAACATGCGCAAGGGGGGGGTGCACTCCCAAAATTCCGCTCACCAAAATAAAGTTCAACGCCGCGACAAAACGTGACGAGAAACCGGGAAAAATCTTGCAATTCTCCTAAAGGGAAGAGGAAACAGCCGGTGTGGGGTCGAAAAAAAATCCACATCGCGCCGCTCAAAGGAAAAAAAAACGACCATCAAACAACTCCCATAAAGACCTTGCCTTCCACCCGAAAAGGGGGAAGAAAAGGACGAAAACGGACTACAAGGCCATAGAATCAAACAAAACAGAACAGAGGAAAGGGGTCCACTATAAAAAAAAGCTAAAGGAATGGGACAAATTCCTGGGACGGCCAAAGAGGAAGGGTACGACTAAGCAAAAAAACTTGGGTGTTCCATGGTGGAAAGGATTCGGCAGGGGGAGGGGTGGTAAAAAGAACCACTTGCTATCCGCGGGGTACCGAAAGGGGAAGAGAAAAAGAAGTGGTGTGTTTTTTTTTGTGGTTCATTGCCAATCGGAAAGGGGGGGGGGCGCGTCCAGGAAAACAGGACTCCGGGCCAGAAGGTGAGGGGGAACAGGAAGATACGGTCTACAATTAGAAAGGTAAACATGGCAAATCCTATTGAAATTCTCTGTAACCGGGGAATGGGACCATCTTGAAAAAAAAAGTAAATGAAGTGGGGGAAAGGAGGGCCTCACGCCCCATCATCCGGCGGAAACAGAAGGGGAAAAAACCGTATTTTTGAGCGATAGGGTCACAACAATTGCCAAAAGGGGAGGATTGACCCCAGCGTTTTTGAATGGTAACTGAACGAATCAAAGGAGAACATTGCGCCCAGACAGGAGGGGGGGGGGGGGGGTCACAACGGAGGGAAACCAAGGAAACTCATTCGATCCACCCCTCCGTCTGCAGAGGAGGTAGAAGGGGGACCGGGGACGGGAGGGGGGGAACCAGAGCGCCTTTGGGGGCGGGGGGGGGGGTTGAGTTGATGACTAATCAACGAAACGGAAGACTGACAGAAAAAAAAAGATCGTCCGCTTGTTAACACAAGGAGATCTTTCCGGGGGGGGAGGGGGGGGGGAAAAAAAGAGCAGTGCAGGGGCATGGGAAAGAGAAACAGTTGTGTAGAACCAGAATTAGAGCCACCGAGCCAATACGGAAAAAACTCACGAGACCGGAAAGAGAAAGGAAAAAAGCCAAAAAAAAGTAGGGGGGGTCCGCAAGCGGGCCAAAGGAAAGAAAAACTGTCCGGGGTTGGGGTTTAGGAAAAAAAAGGAGGGCAAATTAACCCAGAGAGCCTTGTATGAGGGGGGGGGCACGAGGAAAAAGAAAAAAAGGAAAGCGGACGGAAAAAAAGAGCATAACAAATGAGGGGGGAGCTGTGCCAGTGCCAGGATTTTTGGGGGAGCGGCAGCCCCGACGAGAGAACAAGCTTGCCCCTGAAGGGAGAGATAAGTTGAGGGTAGGGTAAAATGGTTGGTCGGGGGTGGGAGAGTGAAAAGGTGAAGGGGACCCAGCGCCATGGGAGACAGCTCAGCCAGGCAGGGAAAGCAGCGAATAGCAAGCTGAAACTTAAAAAGCCAAAACTAAAAAAGAAATGGGTGCTGCCGCCCAGTGGGGTGGGGTGCAACCACAAAACTCCTCGCCTAGAAGGAAAAGGGGGAAAGGAGGTGAAATGGGAGGAGAGGAGGGGGCGGATAAAATCTTAAAAATAGTTGACGGGGGGGGGGAGTGGTTGGGAACCGACCTGGAAAAAAAGGGTGTGTATGAATATCAAAAACGGCCACAAAAAAAAAAACCGCAAGGCGCATTCAAAACACTTCAACTTGAGGGAACTAATCGGCAAAAACAGAGGGTTCAGGGAAAAACTCCGCCCAGGAAGTTCGGACAAAAGGTGGGGGTTTCACAAGGAAAGAAAAGGCCGGTTCCAGACCTTCAAGGGGGTCGGGAACGCGGGGAAAAAAAAGGACGAAGAAAAAAGGGAAAAAGGGTGGTTCATCCCCACGATAGTAAACCTATAAAACAGAGAAAAAGGGGCATCGCCAAGGCTCTGCGACGCGCCAAAGGGGGGGGAAGGAAAAAGATTGTGGCAAGACGAAAAACACGCAGAAGAATCATAAAACATATCGGCGTCCTGAGGGACCGTCACCTCGCCGGCCGAGGTAGGAACCCAAAGACCCCAAACCAGAATACCAAGCCTGTGGCCAGAAGAAGGATCATGGACTCAATCGCAAAGGGGGGACGGATCCGCATTTATAACCAGGAATTCCAGTTTGGGGGGAAATCCTGAATCTCTAACCGTGGACCACAAGTGTTGGAAAGATAACAAACAAAATCCGCCGCAGGGGGCCCGGTAAGATGGGCTCGAAAATTGCAGAAAGGGGTAGGAGGTGGGGTGCCGGTTGGTTGAAAAAGAGAAGTCAAAACATCGGCCTGAGGCCAAGCTTCCAGGGGGCTATTGCGACGCGGAAAATAAAACGGGAACAGGTAACTGGGCTTAAAAAAAGTCACAGCATAGAAAAACCAAAAAAGCGCGTAAAAAGGGGAGGCGGGAGACCTGGTGCTGGCCAGAGGGAGGTCTCTAAAAAAAAAAAGGATACAAATGAGATGGGAAACAAATGCCCCAGCAACTCCGGTCGTTCAACGATGATCGCTCTCAAAAAAAAAAAAGAGGAAGGGAGGAAAGGGAAAGCTGAAACATCAAAATCGCCTTTTCAGAAAGGGGGGGGGGGGGGGAAACCCGCACAAAAATAGATAGGAGCCAGAACGGAAAGCAAAAACTCCAAAAAGAAGTGACGTCAGAGGGGAGGAGTCCTTCCCATTTGGGTTCTTGAAAAACAAGGAGGGGGAGCAAGGGGAAGGGGACAGCTAAACTCGGAAACCAAAAAAAGACTCCGCAAAGAAAAAAAGAGGGGAACATTAAACTCCAGCGAGAAGGAACAAACAAAGGATGAAAGGTCCTCAAAAAAGGAAGCTGGAACGGAAACGGCCGGCAAGGGGGGTAGCAGGGAGAAAATACGTAGAAAAATAGGGAAAAAAAAGACCAGGGTTAAGTTGTTTAGCAAAAGAAAGGCAAAGGCATCACCGCAAAAGGGAAAAGGAAAGGAAAAGGAGTGGCAGCAAGGAACCAAACGTTTGGGGAGGGGCTATTCTGGGGGGGTGCTGGGGGGAGACACGGGAGAAGGGGCGTCTTTATCAGTAACGAAGGGAAAAGGAGGGGTGGGGAAGGGCTCCCTTCCTTGTGGCGGGGGGGATAGTGGACAGAAAAAAGGAAAAAAAACCAAAGGGGCAGGATCCAGCAAAGGCAAACAGGGGGGAGCGTTTATCGAGTCGGCGGCACAGCTCTCCGAGTTCGCAACCGGGAAAAAAGGGAGGGAAAACGCAACAGAAGGGGAAAAATAAAACCAGTGCTAGGGACAAGGGGGTCATATCGAGACGAGGGGTGGATAAAAGAAATTGAATAGACTACCACGGAAAAAAGGGACGGGTCATAGAGGGAGAACTAAAAGTAAGAATGGGGGAGAGCAAGGAAAAAGCTTGGGGGCGGTTTTAGATGAAAAATCGTAGGAAGACAAAAGAAGAAAAACAAGGTTGGAGTGGAAAAAAGGAAAAAAAAAAAAAAACCTAGGGGATAACAACGGAAACCTTACCGCCGAGCCAGGACCCGCGCGTCCCGGTGGAAAGAAAAAGGCGGGGGGGAATAAAAGGGGGGAAATTGGGGGGGGAGGACGGAACCGAGCTCGAGGGACTGTCAAAAGGACCCTCAGATCTGGAAGGGAACACTACTCCAACCGGGAGAAAAAAGGGGGGGTGGAAAATACCTCAAAAAACATTCGATAAGAGCTCATCGGCGAAGGAGGAAATCTCACCAAATCCTGACTGCAAGAAGGAAAAAAAGACAGAGGGACCGCTCTTTCAAGGATCACCGCGCCCAACACATAAAAAAAGACAGTCTCTCAAAAAGAAAAGGACGGAGAAACCCGACGCGAAAAGAAGACCGGGGGTGGCGCGTGAAGGGAAACAACCCAAGCCTTTGGGAAAAAAAAGCTATACTCTAAAAAAAACTGAGGGGGAGGTGTGCCAACTAGGCTGGGGGGGGGAAAGGGAAGATGGAAGAAAAACGGTGGGCTATAAAAGGAAGGGGAATGGAAGCCCGAAATATCCTCGTAGGAAAATCCCTTGCCGGGAAAGGTGAAGAACAGTAGACAAGGGGGAAAACAGGAACATCAAGGATACAAACACAAGAAAAAAAAAAAGAACGGCCTCTTCCCTGAAAAAAAAGAAAAAAACTATGACTACCTAATACGAGGGGTTAAAATACGAATGAGAGAAAGAGGGGGGAAAAAAAAAGAAGGACCCTTATGAAGGGGGGAACCAGGGGGGTTCGCCCGTCCAGAAAAAAAAAAAAAAAAAAAAAGTAAACTTAGCGAACTAACGAGACAGGGAAGAAAAGACGGGGTTGAATATATAGCAAGGGGGGCGTGAGACAGCGAAAGAGAAAGTCCAGTTGGTTATACTAGGGTACCAAACCACCTGGGGAAACAATTCAAAGATGAAGGGTGGAGACAGGGGGGAAGAATTGCGAAAGGGGAGGATCTCTTGGAAAGGGATCAACTGAAAGTGACGGGAAAAAAAAAAAAAAGAAAACCGTTTCATTTCGAAAAAAAAAAAAAGTCCCCGGGGTGTAAGGAAAACAAAAAGATATAAAATGTGAAAAAAGACTGCTGCCCAAGGGGGGAAGCTAAAAAGAAAACAATTCAACGAAGAGTTGAACCTGAACAAGGAGGAAAGGCGCCCTTTCAAAAGAGGGTTCATTAAGAAGGAGATGTAGGAAGGGGAAAAACAAGAAGGGTGGTCGAACCTGTTGGTGTCTGATAGCAAACCGAGGGGGGGACCCTGGCAAGCCGCAAATGTCCCAAGCGAGGAGGGGGGGTGAAGGCCGGGAAAATAAAAAAAAAAAAAAAAAGGGGGGGGGCTGGTCAGGGGGGGGGGATTTTGGAGCGGCGGATGAAAAAAGGGGTGACGAAAAGCAAAAGCCGGGAGATACGCTGAAATTTAAAAAAAAAAATCAGGGGGGGATGAAGGGCAGCGAAAAGGGGTCGGGAACCAAAAACCACCCCGAGGGTAGGCGGCCAAAAAAAAAACGGGGCAGTGGGAAGGAGAAGAACCGGGCGGAAAATAAAAGGGCGCGACCTGGGGAAAGAAAAGAGTGGTGAAAACAAAATCTGGGCACCAACATCGTCTGCAGCTCTAGAACCAAACTGTCCTCGGACGCAAAAAAATCGGGAGGAACTTCGTACTCAACTGCCCTTGGAATTGGCGACCTGGATGGGTCGGCTCTCCTGCAAGGGGGGACTGAGGAGTACCCAAGAGACTCTGCAGAATGACAGCCTCAGATGGGGGAGAAGAAAAAGGGGGGACACCCGTTTTTCGGGAGAACTACAAATGGCATGCTTTTTGGAGGGAAAGGCGATGCCTGATGCCTGGGGAATATATTATAACAAGAATCGTGCCAATCAAAGCGAAAACCCCCACAGGAACGGGGGAATGCTCGAATTGGTGGAGGGGGAGGGAATGGGGAGGAAATAGGAAGGGAGGCTACGAAAGAAACGGGACAGAAGGGGAAAAAAGAAATCCTCA
>Ga0179593_1379209_pt1 | contig 14349 bp, 18 predicted proteins | sample CZODoug2_1_08_16_FD_185931 | JGI IMG/M metagenome (GOLD analysis project Ga0179593, IMG submission 185931) | Vadose zone soil fungal communities from Angelo Coast Range Reserve, California, USA - CZODoug2_1_08_16fungal (PacBio error correction) | ecosystem: Environmental > Terrestrial > Soil >...
TTAGGGACACGCTTAGGAGCCAGAAAGGAGGTCTGGGTGACGAAATCAAAATGAAAGGGTGGAGGTAAGAAATGGTAGAAGTTGAATAACAAAAAACAAGTAAAAAGAGCGAGGGAAAATAGCGGTGTGTCAAGTGGACAGAAGGAGATTTTACCAATGAAAGGAGGGGAAGTATCGAAAAAGGGTGAGCGAACTTACAGGGGGGGGGTTTTTGAAAAAGTAAAAGCGTAAGAAAACTTTGTAAGGGGGAGCACCCGCCCCCGGATAAAGGGACGAGAAAATGGGCATTAATGGTAAGGGGTAAGGGAAAAGGGGGAAAAACCAGCCTGCATTAACAAGGATCCCAGTGAAAAAAAAAAGGTGGTGGGCATGGGCATTATGAAGGGGTAATGGTTGACCAAAGTCCGGCAGAGGACACAGATATCAGGGGGGGGTTTGAAAAACAAAGAGCATTCAGCTTTGTGACGGGAACAGATACAGCAGCAGGAGCCTGAAAAAAGTAAACGCCACGGCCAGGGTTTCATGGACAGCAGCAGGGTGGGAATGGGTTTCGGAGGGGAACAACGAAAATGGGCCGTGGTGAAGAAAAGTATCTATAAAAAAACAAGTAACCTGCCTCTAAAAAAGAAAAAGCCCTAACTGGGTCAAAAAAGGGCCCGGCAAGGCAAGGAGGGGTGTGCAAAACACGGGAAGAGACACAAGAAGTCACGCAGACAGAGGAACGCTAGGGGAAAGGGGGAGAACCCCTATGTTCCAAGACAAAAGGGCGTATCAGGTCTGATGGGACAAAAGTCTATGGTGACTGGGTCGGTAGGGGAAGTCGAAAAAAGGGGTGGGAGTAATCCCAAAAGACGGGCCGAAAAAACACCGAATCAAAGGAAGGAAAATGACAATAAAGCGTGGGTTAAGTGGAAAAAATTGTGAGGAGGCCAAGATTCAGATTAAAGAAAGATTCAGGAAGTCAGATGGACTACCCACCCCAGAAAAGGAGAAAAGGGGGTGAAGACGAGAAAAAAAGTTGCTGGGGGAAAAAAAAACGAATCAACATTATTCCAGGCAACGGGTGGTGGTCAAAAGAAGAAAGGAAAAAACAGCACTGCGGAACAGCGGAAAAAGTTGACGGGAATAGAGGCTAGACTGGGCGTGAAAAACCAGGAAATCCCGGAAGAATACAAGGGGAACCAAAGGGGCAAAGAAAGGGGTATCAAAACGAGAAATAGGCGACAGCACAAAAAGGAGGAGGGAGGGGGACCCCAGAATTATATTCCCGTGCCCGTTTAAAAACAACGGGTTTGGGAATCCAATCGGGGACCATGGAAAAATAGGGGGGGGGACAAGGGGGGACCAAGTAAAGACCTCCATGGCAAAGCGCCGAAAAAAAAACCAAAGGGAATGAATCAAAAGGGGGGAAAAGTCAAAGTGAAGTGAAAGGGGGCACGCCCAAAGATCCTCGACAAACACCAAAAAACGAAGGGGGGGAGGAAGGAAGGGATGAAGGGGCGATGGGAAAAAAAAATGCAAGGAAAAGGGGGACATGGGAGATGGAAGAAGTGCGACACTTTGTGGTTGGGGGAAGGGGAGAAGGGACGGGATATAGCGCCGGCTGTCTAAGTAGGAAAAAGGAAAAAAAAAAAAAAAAAAAAGTAAAGACCGGTGGAAATAAGTGGCGGAACATATAGAAGGTGGGGTGACAACACCGGAAGGGGGCGGGAACTTAGGGACCGGGTAGAAAAAAAAAAAGAAGATCGAAATTTGTACGCGGAAAAGAAGTTTTGAATCAAGGGGGGGAAAAAAAGGAGGGAAACCAAAAGAAAATGGTAGAAAAAGGTGGAGGGAGGTAAACTTTCAAGGGGAGAAAAGAAAGAGTGTAGCCTTGGGGGAGGGGGGCCAGGAGAAGAGACTGAAAGTAATAAAAGCAAAAGGGACACATGAATAGGGGCAAGAAGGAAGGGGGTAATTGAACAAAAGTTTGTTATTGTACTCGACGTGAAAGGTGGAAAACCCAAAAGGGAAACTTGCAAAAAAAGAAAAAAAAAAAAAAATATCAGAACCCAAACAGAACGAGAAAACATAAGATTTCACCATAAAGACGGTCATGGACAAAAAATTTGAGGGGGAATACACAGGAGACAGTTTCCAAGAATGGGTAAACTCAATGGATCTGGGAAATTGAGTTCCGGGTGGGGATGCTTCCAGGGAGAAAAGGGCCAGCCGCGGGGGAAAACTACTTACGGGGTGGGGGGAGAAAAATCTGGGGTGTGAGGGAATGTGGAAAGGATAGGGGGGTGGGAGGAACGGACCGGGGGGGGGGGATCATCCAGAACAATGGGAGAACATCAATGAAATACACACGGCGAAAACATCTGAAGAAAATAAGTCTGCGATGGGAAAAAAATGAGGCAAGATGGCGAGGGAAAAACGAAAAGGGCCGGTATCTCGTGGAAGGGGGAAAAACCAAAATCCAAGAATGGGATGCGCAAAAAAGGATTGGAGTGGGAGAGCGGTGAAAAATCACCTTTAAAAAAAGAAAGCCAACAGGGAAAAACTGACTTGGCCTGAGGGGAAAGGAGGATAAGCTTTGGGGTTGAAAAAACAAAACACGACCAGGGAAAAAAGCGGGGGGTTTCCAAAGAGGTAAACCAATAAGAACAAAAAAAAGAAAAGCCTTTGGCAAAATAAAAAATCTGCACTAGGTTGAAAAACCGCCATTCTAGGCGGGGGAGAGGGGGGAAGGGAAAAAGAAAAAGGGGGGTCCTGGGGGACACCCATCAGGTAGTGAAAAACCACCACGAAGAAAATGAGGGCGAGAAGGACGGTGAAAAAAGGCAACGGGGGAAAAATACGCCCCCCCCCCACGAAAAACCTGCCAGTTTGTAGACGGCAACCGGGCTCTGATGGTTTTACTCGTGAAAAAACACGAGGAATGCAGGTGATTATCTTGATGACATAAAAAAACTGGTTTCTGGAAAAGGGAAAATATAAAGCAAAACCCAAAAAAAAAAAACCGGACATCGAAGAAAACGGGAAGAATCACAGAGCAGGGGAGAAGCTGCTTGAGGGAAAGGGAAAGGTGTCAAATCTCAAGGCGCAGGAAAGAACGTTGAAAATAAACATAAATGGGGGACTGATTATCTAAAATATCGAAGAGGGCCAGAAAAAAGAAGGGAGTCCAAAGGGGAACTCCCGGCGGAAGGTAAAAGTCAAAGTAGCGGGAGGAAAAAAAAGTATGAGAGAAGGGAATAAAGGGAGAAGCAGAATTGGAAAACAAGCAGTCGTGGGGGAGAAAAAGGGGGGAGGGCAAAAAAAACAAGCTTCTCAGGGAAATCCTGGGGAAGCTTCGCGAGGGTTTAAGGGAAAAGTGGGCTATGACAAAAATCCGTCGGCAAGAACAAAACGAAAAAAAGGCGAGTGAACAAACAAGGAAGAAGAGGGAAAAAAGGCAAAGAGCAAACGGGGAAATAAAAAAAGAAAAAGACTCAAAGAAAAAAAAGAAAGAAAAGAAGAAGAAAAGAAAGAAGAGAAGGACAAGGAATCTGGGGAAAAAATCAATGCTCTTCAAGAAAGAGAGGTCCAAGGAGAAAAAACATTCAAACCATTGGGGGGGAAGGGGGGATGGGGGTAATTTCTGGGGACATCAACAACAAAAACAAGGGGGGGGGAAAAAGAGGACAAGAGAAGAGGGGAACAAGAAAGTTCAGAATCAATCCCAGGAAAAAAAAAGGGGACCCTGAATGGGATAAAGACACTCTTGGGAGGGAAACCTAAAAGCAAACCAATGAACCGGGGTGGATTCAGGGGGGAGCGTACGGAAAAAAAAGCCAAACCTGCTTCCAAAGTCGCAAAAGGAAAAATACGTTCTCAAGCTGTTCTAGCAGGCGGTCAGTAAAACTTGCGGGAACAGGAGGAGAAGCCTCAAAAACCAAAGGGGTTAAAAGCCCTCAAACGCGGTCGGGAACGAGTTTGGAACATTGGGCGCGCACAAGTCAGGCAAATGTGCTGGGAGGAAAGAACAGAAAAAAAAAAAAAAAAGAAGCCGAAACGACAGGGGAGGGGATTGGGTACAACAGGGAAAGGGAGGGTCCACCACTGCGGGCCAAAAAGAAAAAACCTTGAAGAAAAGGGAAGGGAAGACTTCCAAAATAAACGATTCAAGGCCTGGGGGACAGAAAGAAGGCAGACTGTTGATTTAAAGCAGAAAACTTGGGGGATACTCTTGACATGGAAACCCTGCCAAAATGCCCTGGGCTGTTGTGTTGAGGAGGACCGCGCCAGGGGCGCCACGGAAATGACCAGTAGTTGCCAGTGGGGCAAAAACGGAAAAACACCTACCGTTGTAAGGGGAGCAAGGCCAAGCAGGGAAGGAACAGCCGAAGACGTAAAAAAAACCATCCAAAGGGGCTTCCGGGACAGGGGACAGGGATGGTCGGGAAAGGGGGGCAGATCCGATCCAAAGGGCTGTAGGGGGCGAATTTACTAAATGCATAAAAGAGGTGGTGGAAAAAAGGGAAAGGTAAACAGGGAGGGTAATAAAAAACACGGGATCAAATCTGACTCCGAAAAAATAGAAGCAGGAAAGGACGAAATAAGAAAAATGAGGTATGTTAGTAAAATCCAGGCGGGGGGTCTATTGGAAAAAAAAAAAACAGGGGAAGGAAGTTAAATCAAAACAACAACAAGAACGGGAGAACTAGAGGGCAGTGACCATAATAGTCTATGGAAAATTGATGTTCGGGACTTAGGGGAGAACTTTACGGAGGGGAACGGGGGGGAGCGTATACGATGGGGAAAACACCTCGACGTGAAAAGAAAATGAACGGGGCGAAGTGGAGGGTTAAGGAGTGGTAACCGGACTCCGGGAAAAAAAAGGACCCATTTAAAACGGGTTTGGCGAGAGAAAAATTACTGAAAATGGGAAATTGGGGGATTTGTGGTTGGAGAACCAGATGGAAAATAAAGTTTTTGGGAGGATAGAGAAAGGAGGGGAAACGGAAAGCAAGAAAACAATCCATCAGAGATGACCGAAAGATAAAAAAAATTCGCCGGCGTATGGAAGGGAAAAATAAAGAAGTTGGACTGCTGAGGACCAAGAGGGCGGGGAGAAATATCAGTATAGCCCAGGGAAACCGCGAACAACAGCAGTAAAAACACGAAAAAGGGGGGGGGGGGGGGGGTCAAAGGCCCGGGAAGGGGTGCAAAGAGGCCGAAGGGGGGGGGTTGTGTTTGGACAGGGAAACAGACAAAAACAAACAAGGCCACAGAAGCCAAGAAGGGACAAGGAACTGCAGACGGACCCCCACTCAAAACAAGATGAAAAATTTCAGAAAAAGTCAGGGAACGGTCGTAGGGAAAAAAGGAGGGCTTTTCGTAGCGAGAAAAAAGAGGTGGACTGGGGGTGTCCAAAGGGCGCAAAAGAAGAAAGAAATGCAGAATCGAAAAAAGGTGTTAATTTGAAGTTCACATTTGCAATGAAGGGGGGGGCACTATTCAGGGAAGAATGAAAAGGAGAGGGGGATTCCGAGAACAAGTGGGGGAACTTACCGCCAATAAAAAACCGTGAACTCAAGAGTCGGAGAGGGGAAAGAAAAAAATGAAGGAAAACAGGAAAACAACACTTTTTCAAAAAGAGAAGTAAACACGGATCCCCTCAAGACTTGGAGACAGGAGGTGTACAATGGGAAAAAAAAAAGGGAAAACCCAGATGGGTTGCGACACAACAAAGCCACAGAAATTGACAAAAAGGGGAAGGGGTATGGGAACCAAGAACTCTGATCGTGACCGAAAGAAATCACACAGGAAAGGACGAAAAAACTGTGGGGGAGATCGAAAGAAGAAAAGGTTCCAGATGACCCGTGGAAAGAAGGCACAGACCAAAATCAAGACACAATCACAACAACAAAAAAAAGGGATCTTAGGAAAATATCCGAACATGCCAAGAGAGGGGGGGGAATTTGGTCCACGAAGGGGTCCCTAAGGCGGAAATGGTTGGGGGCGCAGCGGTTGAATGGGGAGAAGTAGAGCCTGAAACGATGAATTGAAAAAAGGATTCCGGAAAGAAATAGGCCTGTGTCGGGAAAAGCGAGCGAGGTTTTTAAAAAAAAAAAAAAAGAAGGGCTTAGGGGCGGAGGGAAGGGGGCAAGGAAAAAGACGATGCAGAAAGGGCGGGGTGCCAACGCCCGGGGGAGTGGCTCTCGTGGGAAAAAAAACAGGGCGGACGACATAAGTACAAGGGAGGGAACCCGAAAAAGGGTCTCCAGAGGAGTGAAAAAAACTGAAGACGACGACAATGGAATAAAGGAGTGAGTCAAAAAAAAAACCTGAAGAGAGGGGGACACAAATTTTAAAAGTTCACAAAAAGATGATTGAATGAAAACTCTCGAGTGGAACAAGCAAACTGGAAAGAAAAAAGAGCCCAAAAGACATCAAGACTAAAAAAGGGAAGCCATATTAGAACGTGAGGGGTTGTTGAGGGATCCCGGAAGAAGTCCCAACATGTTGGGATATGGGACCATGCAGGGGAAAGTGGATTAGTATGCCTTAAAGGGGGAAAAAAAAATCGTCCTCGGCGACAAAGGGAGGGAAGTACATCCTTGGAAGATGTGGAGGGGGAAGCGAGAAGTGTTGGGTCTCAAAGGTGACCAAAAAAAGAACAAGACTGTCCGGAAAGAAGAAAAGAAAGTGAAAGTTTTTCTGGGGGGGCCAATAGGATAATGACGAAAACTTCTATAAAGGTTAAGTCGGGGTCCAAACAATCCCAAAAAAGAATGCCAGCCACAAAAGGGTGGAAAAGGGAAGCCTGTTAGGAGAGGGGAAAGTTTCACTGACGCACACCATTTCGACAACGAAACTGGTCGGAGGTTGGGAAAAAACAATTGCTTTTAAAAACAAAAAGGGCAAGCAAGAAAAAAAAAAAAGGGTGGGGGAAACATATCCAAGAAAAGAGAATGGTAAAAACAAGACTATTAAGATGCCACGTTGGAAAACCAGAGGAAAAAAAACAACGCGGGGGGGGGGGGTTGGTTAACTCCACAAAATGGGCCTCCAAGGGGAGGAAAACACCCACAAATGGAAGAACGGAAAAAAAGATTGTAGGCCGAAGTATGCACGAAAGCGGAAACCTTGCATGGAACGGCGGTGGCCAAAAAGGGACCGAGCGTGAAAACGGGGGGTTACCTCGGGAAAACATGGCCCCAGGTTATCAAGAAGACCATGCAAAAATACAGGGGGGGAGAAAAGAGTCAATCCGACAGAGACAGGAGGAGCAAACAAGACTAGGATAAGGAAGCCTTCTCTGGAGACCATGGGGAATTACCAAGGGGGGGGGAAGCATGAAATACAAGCGGAAAAAGAAGGAAAAACTATGAAGTAGCGAAAAAAACTGATACCTGGACATGCAAGTTCACGGAAGGAACGGCAAAAGAGATTAGAATTAAAAAAAAGGATGAAACGGTAAATCCAAACAGGATTGCATGTCCACCAGGTCGAAAAATTAAAAGATAATTGGACGCAGCGGTCAGGAAAAAAAAGTAGGGCAAAAAAGGGCGCAAGAGAAAATAAATTGTTTTGAGGCAAAGCCTCCCATGGGTTCCGTTGGTGAAATAGACAAAAATTGTGCCAAACGGACAAAGAACAATGCAGGAAAAAAGGAAGAACTAAGAGAATGAATTACGCTTTAGAATTCGAAAAAAGATAGGACTTCCCAAGAAAAAACGCAGAAAAACCTCAGGAAAAAAAGAGAGAAAGACGCAAAGTAATAATCTGGTGGACGTCACAAAAATTAGGCAAGAAAATAGGGAGGGGGATCAAATCCCTATTTTTCCAGCGAGGGGGGGGATGTCTGGGGGGAAAAAAAAAGTTTACTGTGAATCTCCAGGCTCCAAAAGACAAAAAACCAACACGAGGGAAGGAGGAATATGAAAACCTCAAATTCAAACAAAATCCAAAAAAAAAATTAAAGAATGGATCCAGAAAAAAAACCAAAAGTTCTTGCCGAATGGGAAACAGAAGATGGGAGACGCTTGGACTGAAGGCCAGCACGGATTTCGCCGTTGAGTGCGCAAAAAACAATGGCAAGGGGGAAAACACCTTTCTCAAAAAAAAAAAGGATGGTAAAGGAATCAAGAGGAAGAGGGTAGGGAAAAACTCTGGGGGAAGCATGGGGGCCAGCAGGGTGTCAATGGCATGGGCGGTCGCCAATAAAAACAGAACAGGCAAAGTGGGAAGTGGACATTGAGAAACTTCTTCTGGAACGGAAAGGCCCGCAAGTTCAGACGAACGGGAGGAAGAAGGACCCGGCAAAACACTAAGGAAACGGGGATGAGCCTTCAAGACTTGTTTTGGGGGGGATACGTCAACGGGACCTGGGGAAAAAAAAAAAAAAGATAGTGAGCGAGATTCGCGTGGGGCACCACGCTAGTTGCACTAGGGTGTTGAGGCCAAACGTTAAGGGTCCAAGCTCAGAGGACTCACAAAAACAAACCAAGTATGTTTGCTCGGTTCAAAAAGAGACAACCATGAGCCGTTGAAAAGGGGGAGTCCCAGTAATAGGTGCCCTTGCACGGCAACCGAAAAAGAGTTTCGTAACAACAGAAGAGGGGATCTGCTGACTTTCCAGGCGGATTGAGAATGTAGATCACGCAAGGATCGTCTTATTAGGATGACGCGAGCCTGCCAGAAAAGCGGGGTGGGTGAACGAGGAACCGGTGAAAAAGAAAATAAACGGGGACAACCATCAGCTGTAAAGGCCTCCTTGACGAGAACGTAAGTGTCGCACTAGGGGGGGCAGGGGAGTTCTTCTCCATGAATGGTTGTCCAAGAAAAAGTGGTGGGAGTACACAAATCAAAAAGCGGGGGATTGGTGAATTGTCAAATAAGGGTAGGCTTGATTGGAACAATTATGAGGGGGACGGTGGTGAAAAAAAAAAGGCAGGGGGGGAGAGCCTTGAAACTTGTTGGTTGGTTAAAGAAAAGAGTATAGTTTTATGGTGGAAAACAAACACCTAAAATTGTGACGAAGAAATTGGGAAAGGGGAGGGTACCAAAACAACTACTACATCACACATTAAATTGGGGGGGGTCAGGCGGAATAACATGAAATGGGGTTTGGTGGGTGACCAAGGAACTCAACGTTTTGGGGGGGTTACAATCAGAGGCATTGGAAGGGCTATCCAAAAGACAGAGAGGCTTGTCGAGGAGGGCAACCGTACACGGGGGGATTTGAGCATCAAAGCCTGTGGAAACTTGTGAAGGGGGCGGGAAAAGGAGAAGCCAAAAATATATAAAATATCCAATTCACTGCAAAGAACAAACATCCGGACAACGGGGTGGGGGAACGCGTAAAGTAGGGGGGGAGAATTTTGGGGGGACAGGGGGGGGAAAACACAATACCCGCATCAAAAAAAGGAGAAAAACTAGGGGCATGCTCTACCAATCAACGTATTTGGGTCACAAAAAAGACCGGAAAGCGGGAGGTGCAACCTGTAGGTGACGGTTGGGGGGGGAAAGGTAGGTCGAGAATATAATTTCTTCCATAAAGGCCCTAAAAGACTAAAGAAAAATTTAATGTAAAACAAAGTTCTCGCGGGGAGTGGGAGAACAGGCTCTCAGGTAAAAGAACTCAATGGGGGTCAAAAGAGTCGTTAAAAAAAAACGACAAATAAAAAAAAATGGTCTCACCGAGAGAGAAGTGGGACCTGGGGAACCGCCAACTGAGTCAAACCAGTAGGCCCACTGGGGGTTTTTGTTTTGGACACCTTGAAGCAAAGGGAAGAGGAGGAACTGATTCCTTCTGCTGGGGGCAAAGTTTTGCAGTAATCAGGAACGCACGAAAGGGGCGCGAACTGGGAATCAAAAAGTAACAAGGTATATTGGGGGGGACAAAATGGGGGGCAGGAAGATGGCAAAAACCTTCTTGGAGTCAAGGCCCCAAGGGGAGAGAGTAAGGGAACTGGATCCAAAGAGCGGCCTCTGATGGCGAGGAATCGAAAAAAGAAGATACATGCAAGTAAACGATCGGCGGGGAAAGGCCTCAGAAAAAAGAAAAGATTCGAAACGAAAGAGAAAAGTTCGACACGGGGGACGTCCTTCTGAATGCAGCGCCAAGGGGCAGACTCAGAAACAACACCGTATAGGGAGGAAAAAAGATGAAAATGAAAAATGCGAAAGAGCGGGGGGGAAAAAGGTTCAAGAATGTCACAAGTACAGTTTTTGTGGCGCCGGGGGATGGGGATAGAAAAAAAACCCAAATCAGAGGTCGGAGTCCAGTAAGAAAGGGAAGGGGCAACCGGTTTTCAGAAGGCGAGGGGGACAGCAAGATTTGACTGAGTGGAATGTTAAGCTACACAGTAAGCGAAATCGAAAGTTGAGCACGGTGGGGGGACTCTCAAAGTTGAAATGCGGCATCATGTGGACTTAGTGTGTGAAAGCACGGAAGGTTACAGCCCGGGGAAAGTCGAATTTTATGCGGAAAAAAAAAGGGGGGGATCCGATCGGGGGAAACATCCGGAAAGGGGGAACACTACAAAAAAATGGGGACAAAATTATGCAGTATCTCTCTGGGGGTCACAGAAAAAGGGAACGAGCTCAGGAACATAACCCCTCGCGATGAACCCAAGTTGGAAAGAGCAAACGTCCCAGAGTGCCCCTTGGAAGGGGAATAAATTGGTCCCAAACGATTGGTGGGGGGTAATCCTTCCTTGAAGAGTAGTGGGTATGGGATTGCTTAAAAAAAAGGGAAAATTCAGACTGGAAAAGCGGAAGGTACCAATGGAAACGGGTATGTTGGGAGGCGGGTAACTTGGAGAGATAATTGTTGGCAATAACCGTGTGGTGCGCCCTTAACAAGATGGCAAAAAAAGAGACAAGAAGTCTAGCGACCTGATAGGACAGGCCTGATTTGGATTGAGCCGAAAATGAAAACTCTTGGAGTTATCCGGTCCATCTCCTGGAGGGGGAACCCACCAAATCAAAAAAGGACGGGGGGGGCTCCTCCAAAACTTTAAAAAAAATGTCAAGTGCATGTTAAGGATGACGGTGGGGAAACTGGTTCTAAAACCATTCGACCCGGATACGGTTTGAGAGAAACTTAAGGAAAAAAAAAAATTGTGTAACCAAATTCCAGAACCCCCTCGAAAAAAGGGGGGGAGTTGTTTTCCCATGCATAGGAACCCGACAAGAATAAATGGCAAATTTGCCTACACTTGCCCATCAATTCTCAAGAGTTAGAGGGGGACGTTAACGAGATCAAATTTTCTCAAAACGTGGATAGAAAAACAAGCCAGGGAGGACCAACCACAAAGAGCAGTAGAATTCCTGCCCGGGCCAGCAAAGGTGAAGACGATGCAAGGACAGGTGGCAGTCTGGCGGTTAAACTCGAAGGTCCTTCGTTGAACAAAACAACCCTTATGCAAGGGGCGATAGGCACATAGCAGAACGCGGGCCAAAATTGCGAAGCTGACAATACCGGAATACCGTGAAAGGACCAGAAGCCAAGAACCTGTCTGTAGAGCGGAAAGAAAAGGGAAGAACCATTTAATGGCAGGTAGTCAGGGACAAACACGCGACAAATACTGAAAAAGTGGGGAGCGTTCGCCACGTCAAAGAAAGACCTACAACAAAGCCTATTCAGAAGGCGGCAAAGGGGCAAAGAATTCAAAAAGAAAGCTGCGGCAAAAAGGGACCAAGGCCTCAGGAAAGAATCCACAACAGAGGAAACGTCTTGCATGAAGACGTTTACAGAACAGCGCCAGAATTTGAGAAATGAAGAGGGGTTTTTGGGGGTTCGACTCGCGTAGGGCAAGGGGGGTCTCACCGTGTGACCATCAGGGACGCCAAACACTTCAGAAAAAAAGGAGGGCCGAAGATGAGAAAGGTTTTAACACGAGCATTCATAAGCCTTCTCAAGAAGAGGGAGAAAAAAAAGCTAAAAATCAAAAAGGAAGAAAAGAAGCGAAATGCAGGAATTGTTCAAGGAAATGGCCCATAGGAAGGAAAAAGAAGGAAAATCAACTTCAGAACAAGGAAGGGGACAGGCCTTATTCTAAAAAAGGTTTTAAAAAAAAAAATGGGGGGGATTCCTTCAACAAAAACAAGGAGGAAAGAATTGATTGGGTCCAGAAGAAAGCAAAATGTCCATCTTTTAACCAATAGGAAGGGGAAGAAAGAAATATTTTTTTTTCCTTGCCGAAAGTGGGACAACGGAAAGAATGCAATTGAAAGGGGGACAACGCGGCACGCAGTCTGTCTCTGTGCTTCCTCTTCTTTAGCCGGTGAGGGGGGAGAAAAAGTACGAAAGTGAAAAGCAGTACAAGAGGCTCCAAACGGCTGATTATACTGCGTCCGGCGGGAAAGAATTTTTTGGGGGGGAAAGGGTCAAACGGGTCATGGGCAAGGGCTGAAAACGAAAAAAGCAGGCGCGAGAAACGAAATCCACGTAAAATTGATTTCATGCATTGACACTGGGAGTGGGACCTGCACCCCGGCCGAGGTTTCAGAACGGGGCCTGCTTACTAAAGGAAAGGTTTCTGGACTGACTAAAGGGAATGAGCAAGAAAGCCTGAAACAGAAGGGGAAGGCGGGCACTTTTGCTTAAAGCTCGGAGCAAAAGGCCGGTCCAACCCTGGTCATGGTTGGGGGTGGGCAAAAACGATAGGGGGGGCAGCTAACTCGGACAAAAGGGGATGGCCCGAACGGGGCGTCCTGCAATGAAGACCAAAAATTCGGTGAGTCAGCAGCCGAGACACTTCGAATCACGGTGGGGGGGGGAAAGGGGACCTTGCTAAGGGTCGGATTGAGGCTTAAAAAATCAAGGGCACCCCCTCAAGGCGGGGCCCGGATGGTAAGGGACGAAAATCGAGTAAATACAAGCCTCAGCGGGGGTGCACGAGGGGAAAAAGGTACGGCAAGTATACCTCACGGAAAAAAACAGGTCTAGGGGTTGTAAAACCAGGGGATGGAAAAGAAAACAAATAATTGGAGCCTAGTGAGGGGGGGGAAAAACGGGGATTTTGAGGGTGTAGGAACAAGGGGCAAATAAAATATGGGGGTGGGAGATCCCCTTAAAAAAGGGGGTTTTAGTTTGGGGGAAACCACCAAGAAAGAAGCGGAGAAGAACGGGGGGTCAGGTAGAAGAGTAAGGGGTCCGGTACCATATTACTGGAAACTGGTTCTTGCGAAAAACAAGTTTCGCTGAGTTGAAAGGGTGGGTTGTAAAGACGTAGAAAAACAGGGAAGGGGTGAATCACCCGCGGGGCCCGTCAGGTGGGAGGGGGCTTGATGTTGGAAAGTTTCACGCGCAGTAACAGCAGGGAAAAACCAGGGTTAAACGGGGGTTTGAGGGGGGCTTCCCGCCCAAGTCCAAGGGGAATTGGATTTGTGGGAGACCAAGTCAGCAGGAAACCGAGGAACTTTTTTTTTGGGGGGGTGTCGCATCGACGTTCATATTTTTAGGGCAAAGCACACCTCAAACAAATCAAAGCAGCTGGGGGAACCCATCCGGGTCAAAACAGCCAACGGTAGACGCCTTGTATTCCAAAAAGGCAGAAGTGGTTCTGGGTCACGGAAGTCACTTGGCAAAAATGAGAGAACCAAAAAAGGATAGCGACAGGCATCAACATCCGGAACGGGGACCAGGACCAAGTCAGTTAAGGGAGGGAGTTTTTTTTGGGTGAACCCTGGGGGGGGGCAGCCAAAAAAACCACATCCCCTCCCTAAGGAGAAAAACTGGGAGAGCCGACCCGGGAATTGTAAAAAACGAAGGGGGTGGAAGGGCCGACGGGGGTCGTAGAATTGCAGATTAGGGAATTGGGGGGGAGTAGGGATGTAGGGAGAAAGCGGGGGGGGAGCTTTCATCGGCGGAAAACCACTAAGAGAGACTGCAATAGATTTGGTTGTTAAAATTTGCGGGGCATATACATTCACAGGGTGAAGAAGTGGAAGAACTAGTAAAAATCACAAGCCAAAAAAGGAACCCTTTCTGGCACGGATAAACGGGAAAGTGGGTCAGTGCGGAAAAAAAGCGCCGAGTGAATCAAAAAAAAAACAAAGAAGTTTTGTTTCCAAACGAAGTTAACGAGCCAGCCAACTGAAGCCACTTTCAGGATCGCTGTGGGAGGGCCTGAAGTGCACAAGAAAGCCGACGCAACGATGAATCTCTTGGGGGGGGTTAAGCAAAACTCGATGGTGAAAAATGCAACGGGTCACCACCCCCGGGAGTTCAGTACTGGCATCCGGATGATTAAAAAGCGGTTTCAGGGGAGCTTACTCCAAAAGGGAAGCACGGCACCACAACAAAAAACATGTCCAACCGAATTCGGAAAGAAAATGTCCCAGGAAAAAATGAAGAGGCCACTGAGG
>Ga0179593_1426619_pt1 | contig 14349 bp, 24 predicted proteins | sample CZODoug2_1_08_16_FD_185931 | JGI IMG/M metagenome (GOLD analysis project Ga0179593, IMG submission 185931) | Vadose zone soil fungal communities from Angelo Coast Range Reserve, California, USA - CZODoug2_1_08_16fungal (PacBio error correction) | ecosystem: Environmental > Terrestrial > Soil >...
CTAACTGGAAAGACAGGACAGACGCATCATGCACCCCTATGGCAGGAAAGGATTAGGGGGAGAGGACCTTGGTAAAGTGGGTTCTTTGGGCAGAAAACCCGTAGACCCCAAGAGGAAAAAAATCCTACTTTTCTAACGCGCGGAGAGGGCTTCACCCAAAGGGAGAAAAGGAGACAAAGGCGTTCCCTCTCCATACGTAGGGAGAAAATATATGGGAAAAAAAAGGTAGGGAAGGGAAGGCGAGGTCAATATTATGTCCACCGGCTAACAGCATGAGGATATAGTCCTCGGGGACTCGATTTGAAAGGACTCGGCCAAACGGGGGAGACGGAGTCCGGAAGTAGGGGGGTCTCCTTTCTTCGGGCCAGGACAAAAAGGGACAGGCGTGAAAGGACAAAAATGGGCGGGTAAAGCTGGCAAAAACACGGAAAGGAGGGGGAAAGAAAGTAGGGCGCAAAATTTTCACAATACCGTCTACGGGGGTGCCCTGGCTCAAAAAGCGAACCTATCTCCCTAGAGCTGACATATGCAAAGGAGCTCTATCCACAGCCCCGGGGGACTCAGGTACGGAAATAGAGTCCAAAAGAAAGAGGGGACTAGAAAATTGGACGGTGTAAACCATCAGACTTGAGAAGCACATTGTTGTGGAATCAGGGGCGACTTCCTTTTCGGGGGGGCCCGAAAAAGGAAAAGGTCTTTGGAAAGAAGGTGGGAAACCTGCTAGAGGGGGAAACTTCGTTTTCGTGCTACAGAGTGGGGAGAACAGTGGGGATACTACCCTATCATCAAATGAGGAAAGCGCCAGGGAGGTCCTCTGGAAAGGAGGAAAAAGGAGGGTCTGTGAAAAAGAAGGACGTCGAGAGATTCTCTGAGTGGCCTACCCATCCAAGAAAAGAAGGTCTTGCTTCTGGGTCACAAGGGAGCACTATGTTATCTAACTTCGGACCAATTCTTCTAAACAGGGGGGGGGTTTTGAAAGAGGGTCATTAATAGTCTCCGGCGGGGGAGTTCGATGACCTGAAGCCTGGAGTGGTCGTGGGGATTCAAAAGAGACCTGTGTCTTCAATGTGGATATCGGTGGTAAGGGTAGGAGGGGGGGTTTGGACTCAAGAGTGGGCCAGGCCATAGCGGGTAAAGGTTTCCTCTGGAGGGAGCCTACATTTTCCGCCCATCCAGGGAAATTTCCTGGACCCGTGCGATTTTCGAAGAGGGGTTCGGGCGTCCCTTCTGAGGTCAGGGAGGGACAGGGCCTTGGCTATTCCTGGGACCACAATCGCTTTGGTTAGGCCAGGGAAAGCGCACCGGGCCTGGTACCATCTTTTCGCGAAGGCTCTGATACCAAAGTAGGGGGGGGGGAACTTGTCGCCTATCTTGTTTCGGAAGCTAAGTGTCTACGGGACTCTAATAAGGCGGGGGCCCTACGGCGTTCAAGATCAACGAGTCGGCAAGGCCTGAGCAACTCTTGGGGCCCCCCAAGGTTGTCATTGGGTGGGGAAAAGGTGGAGAAAAACATAAAGGAAAGGGCGGGCCCGTACCCTCACCTCCGTCCGCGAAAATGGTGTCGGCGAAATTTTGACCGAAAAAAAGGGGGTAACGATCTTGGATGCTATAACAAGATCGTTCGAGGGATCAAAAGGTGAGGGGGGAGTCAAGGTTCGGGCATTGCTCAAGGGCGGTAAAACTTGATGGGGGAAACCGGGGTAGGTGTGTGTTACGAATTGCGGACGGCCCATAATGATGATACAAGAAAGGAATCATCAGAAGATTCGACAGAGGTCTGTCGGAGGGCGTCGAACTTGCTTTAATGGGAAGGATTGGTTTGTGACAAAAACTGTGGAGCGGAGCGCGTAGCCTGGCCCTCAATGGGGAAAAGAATGGTTGGGCCGACAGCCCCCAAAAAGGGGAGTGTAGGTAATACGCCATCCGGGCGCAGGCGTCGGGGATACTTCGTATTCGATCGCGTTGGAATCGTATGGGTAGGCTAGGGGGAAGTCCGTGGCCGCGGCCGATCGCTTACATTGGGCCTCTACGATAGGGGAGTCGGAAAATGAGCCGAAGGAGGGAGAAGGCGAGCCGAGGTCAGACGGCAACACGAGGGTCGGGGGGAGGGGGGGTGGGGCGGATCGTTAACGCCCAATTTTTGGTGAAGAAAGCGTTGCTTAAACGCCGTATCGCCCTCCACAGAAATGATCCCAGCAAGCGCGCATCCGACGTGTTTTGGGAGAAAAAGACGGGAAGCATACTTTGACTGAAAACACCACGTTACTCGCCTGTCCGCCGCAAAGGGAAGAGGGGAACTTCTAATTCGCCGGCGGATAAGGCGGGGCGATAATTATCAATTCAGGGCGCGGTACTGAGCTTTAGCCGCGTGAGGAGGACAATGCGCCAAAAAAAAATCAAGATAAAAAACAAGTGGGCGGAAAGAGAACGTTTTAAAAGAAGGTATTCACAAGGCAGGAAGAGCTCTCACAAAAAAAGGAAAAGGGGGGAGGGGGAAGGAAGAAGACGGGAGACTCTGCATCCAAATGCCTCTCGGGAGTTCACATGGAAAAACAACTGGTCAGTTCTCAGGGAAGACACCAGGAGCACCGGACCGTAGATCAAGGAACCGCTCAAAGAAGACGGGGATCAAGGGAAAAGGGGGGACAGAGGAGCTCCGGTAATTCATAATTGATCCTAAAAGTAAGACACTACTGCGCGATAACTTTTCATAACGTCAAGTTTACACGGAGTCACTTCTGGATCAAAGAACCGGTCCCGCGGAGGGGTGATCAGGGGTCTTTGAGTCTCTACGGCGGGGGGTAAAAAAAACCGAATGTCGGATACTGGTTACAAGACGCACAAACTAGACATACCCTCACGCCCTGTCTGACTTCGCCATCCGCTCCTTCGGCTCCAAGTTGTTCACAAAAAGAAAAGAAAATGCGAGGAAAGGGGACCGCAGATCGCCTCTACTTAAGGTATGAGGGGGACGGAACCGAACCACTCGATCCAACGATACGAATAAAGAAAGTGAAACCTACCTGCAGAATTAAGGTCGTCCCAGACCTACACAAAACTGTCCGGGTTGAGTGGCCCCTAAGAAGTCAGGAGGTCGCGGGCAAATAAAAAACGCGAAAAAAAAAAAAAAAAAAAACACCACACAGACGTTGCAGATTAAGCCACCATTAGTGAAGGAAAAGTTCGACGCAGCCGAGAATCGTCGCTAGAAATTAGGCCGGTAGGATAGACTTCGAAAATGGCCGGAGTGGCATTAGAAAAAACCAAAAACCCAGCGGCACGAAAGATACATCGGGCCCCGCTAACAATGCCGACCACAGGACGCTAAAAACCGCCGTGATACACCTCTCTCATTTGGGGGAGCTGAGAAAATAATCGTTCCCTTTGTAAAGGGAACGCCGACAACATTGAGGAGGGAAGACGGCGTTGTGACGCGCGGGACCGCCGTTAGGTAGCCAAGTGTAAATTACACTGCCACCGGTGGTTTAGAAAAAAGCAAATGCGGACAAAGGGGGGAGACCGTCCTATCCCTAGGTGAAAGGAGCCGCTGGATGACAAGAAGTAGTAGATGTAAAAGCCCGCGACATGAAAAACGATGCAGCCCAACCCGGTAAAACTAAAGGGGGGACACGAAAGGACTGCTATAGCGGGGGGGTGAACCATGAGAAGTTCTGCGGGAGCGAGGAGACCAATGGGGAAAGAGGACGTTCCATTGCATTCAACTCATCATATGAAACAAAGCAATGCCAACAAAGTTCTAATAGCCAGGTCCAGGTTCCTCGTTCGGGGGAGGAGGAAAAATTGATTGTGAAAACGAACGACGGAAAGGAACCCTCTTATTTCTCGAACATCTTCAAAGATCAAAAAACCGCTAACAAGGCTAAAAAGCGATCTTAACCTCGCAGGACAGATCAATCTGACTTATGAGGAGCCCGAACAGCAGGGGGGTTTCAGCGAAAGAGAGCCACCGAGCTTCCATCTGTAAAGAAAGAAACCACCAAAAGGAGGATCACTAAAGGTGGAACGACAGGGTGTAGAAATAGTTTGAGGAGATCAATAACTCAAATTTGCACAACACGACAGCGAGCCGATCTCGTCAGTACTACCTGAAAGAAAACATGACCAGACCCCCCACCGTTGGGGGGGGGGGGTTCGTCAAAGGCTTTACGATGTCCTTAATGGACTGGTCAGGTTGAGGATAAAAGGTAGTAAAACGAGGGGGGATCAAACCACTCTCAACAACTTTGAAGACCACGGGGGAGGAGCAAGGGCGCAAAACCCTTCATATCCAGCCAAAGGGAAAGGAGGAAGCTGCCAGAAAATGAGAGAAATCTAGGGAAACAAAAATGCGCCGTGGACATCTCGTTAAGATTATTACCAGAAAAAACTACCAAGAGGCAGTGTAGGGACTAGGAGTGGTAAAAACCTAAGAAAAAAGTCTAGGGGTCGGCTAGGTAATGACGGACGATCGGGGCAGACTGGGCGTCTTCAGCTCAACAGGGGGGGAAGGGGGAGGAAACATCGGGGGACAAGAGACCTCAAACACACCCTGGGTATGGGAGGAAAGAAGAGAGATGGACCCCAGGGGTGACCAGACCAGTACCGGATACTGTGCCGTTCGAATACTCCATGCTCCAATATCAAGACCTGCATGATGACGACAGCTCTCCACATGAATAAGTGGGGAAAGAAGAACGGTACAGAGAGTCCCCCGACATTCTATCTGGATAAAAATAGACGGTGGGGGACATCATAAGGACAGGCCAGTGTTTGTGGACAGAGTTTGCTCATCCGACTATGTCCCTATATGCCCTCAACTGGTGCCGCCATCGAGGCTGGGGGCAAAACGGTAGGGTTCGTCAGGGGAAGAAAAAGGGGACGCAACCTAACGGGGACGAAGAAAGGCCTCACCCCCAAGTCCATCAAGACAAAAATCAGACCTGTCCATAGGTGCCCAACTGCGAGGTAGGTCGAAAACAGCCATAGATTAGACTCTTCTTTGGGTACCATGTCTGGCAATCTGGTTGCTTGCTGAAAAACACAAACTGAAAATGGGTGATCTACACCCTTCGGTCCAAGGAGGAACAAAGGATTCTCGTGTGGTTGTGCTCGAGGGGAGAAGTCCCTTGATAGGGGGGCCTGCGACTGCCAGCGGAAAAACCCTATCGATTTTAAAACGGGCAAATCAAGCAGTAGAGGAGCATGGGGCTTCTGGGGGGAAGCGTGAGGGAAAGCTGGGAGGTGGGGTGGATCGCGTTGTGCAGGAGCAGATCGAGGGTCTTGTGTCGGGGCGTAAGAAATTTGGCAACTCCGAAAAAAGAAAAAAAATAAAGAAAAACAACCCTTCCATTGAAGGTAAATGGGGGAGTTCACTGAAAGTTTTTGGCAGGGGGGGGAAACGGGGGGGAGGAAAAGAATGCTGCGTCTTCCTCCGTTACGTCCGGGCCCACCGCTGCTGGTACTTTTAACTCTTCCACCGCCGCACCTACCTGTGACCAGATGGGCGCGCAGGCCCTCCGTTACAGAAACCGGATGGGGCGTTGTGGCGCTTCGGTGTGATCGCCAGCAGGGACTGTTGTTACGCGACTACTGGGAGGGGACTCCGGTACTAGAACACTAGGCTTCCTGGATGAAGGGGAGGAATTGCACGAGCTGCAACAAAACTTTGGGGTGGACGAAAAAAAAACTGGGACCAGTTTGAATGAAAAAAGTGTCTAAATCCTTCGAAAAGGGGAGGAGTCCAACGCATTCTGAAGAAAGGGAGCATGTCGGTCGGCGACTTTTGACCAACCAGTTACTATCTGCGATGCTATCCAACAGATCGTGAGAGAGTGGGGTCACCGTCAAAGGATTTAGTAGCTGAAAAAAGTCAAGGCATAGGGGGGGGGGTAACTCGGTACTGAAATATCTAGGGGAGTTACCGCGGTGGGGGGGTGAAAGGAAGCCGGAAATGCTCTTAATTAGGAAAACACAGGATATCAGCGAGCGACGCCTTTCTTCGGAGGGGAGAACTGGGGTATTGGAGGGCCGGTTGGTTATTCTCTGACAACGGAAGCGTTCGAGAGCAAGGAGGGCCCATCTGCCCTCCTGAAACTCTTATTGGCCCGCCCATCAAAACCCCTTCCTGTTTGCTTTAGGCGATGACGGACCATTACCGTTTATCATTAGAGGGGGGGAGGAGCGTAGGACGGGAGCGTAAGGAGCGAGGTACGGTCAATAAAGACGTCCGTGGCCTCTAAGCTTTCAGGTCCAAACTTTTGTGCACAGAACGAAAAGAGGGGCCGGGTGCAAAAGAGGAGGGGAGAAGAAAGCGGAATCTTGGAAAGGGGCGCGCACTTGGGCAACAGGAGGCCTAGTAAAAGTCTTTCGGGGTGCGGATCGGAAAAAGACGCACCTGTAGGGAGGGGCCATTCTTTCAAAGGAAAAAACAAGAACCAACAGTTCCCAGAGAAACAAAAAAGATGGGGTGGGATCCCCCCTGGAAGCAACGAATTGGAAGCTATCCCGTTATCCGAGCCGTCCGCCGAAGTTCATTTATGATTGATCATAGTTGCCCTAATGGAAAAAAAAGATCGGGAGATGAAAGTTGATAGTGTCAATTGGAGAGGGGGAAGATATTGGAGTCGACGCTTTGGATATGAGTTGTCCTTCGAGTCCAAACACTCCAACAAGGGGGGAGCAACGCCAATTCTCACGGCCTGAGACAGGCAGGGGCTCATCTCTCACAAGGAGGGGGGAAGGAAAATGATGGAAGACTTAAACACCTGACCTATAGTTCTCACGTCCGCGGACCGGTGTCGTGGGGAGGAGAAGGAAAATGGGTGCGCCTTCGGAAACTCCGATAAACAAACGTCGGATCAGAGAGAGGAACACCCTTGAGAAAAAGTAAAATCGACACCGGAAGGGGGGAGGGCTAACGCCTGCTAAAATCAGAAGGAATCCGAAGGCAACTTGGCCGTAGACGGGAGAAGAAAAAAGGGGGGACACTGGAAGTAAGAGGCTCCTTCGGGGTCCAACCATCTCTGAGAGTGGGGCGGGGGGGGGGAGAAGGAGCGGGGGGGGAGCGGAAAGGATTGATAACGCACGGATGCGAACTCATTTGGAGTTTACCCGATCCCACACCGCATAAACTAACCCTCTCTAAAGGAAGGAAGTCGTGCAAAAGGACCAAGGAGAGGAGACGCAGGAGGGTAGTTCACACCGCATCCCAAATAGGGGAGGAGGCCCAATTTAAAAGGATCTAAGAGACACGGACTAGGAAGACAGGAAGACACCATACTAATACCCGCGCATGAATACTACGGAACCGCACAGACGTCAAGCACTCGGTTCGTCTGAAGCCAAAAAAAAAAGGGAAGGGGGGTGGAATGTCTTGCAATACTCAAAATGTTCAGGGTCAAAGCGGCCAGGGCATCAGAGAAACAGCGCGACCTCATATACTCCCACAAAACCGGCCAATTAAAAACAAATGGAGAAGATACATCCTCGTTCTCTGGAGGGGAAGGATGCAGGGGGATGAGCCTCAGATTGGGGGAAGTAGCAAGGAAAAAGTCACCCATCCCAACCTCTTTCACCGCCAGATCATAGGGAACTCGCAACTAGGCAAACGGGGGGGACCAGAAATCACCACGGGATAACGAGATACGATACTTTTGTGAATTCTACGCATATCGACAACCTGGGGGTCAAGGTCAATAGCCTACAAATTATCAATTTGGGTAACTAGTAGGGGGGAACCGCATTAATAAGGAGGTAAGGCCAATTGGGGCAAAAACCGGAAAAGGGCCAAACTCCTGGTGGGGCCAAACAAGGGGTGGGAAGAGAGGCCAGGGAGACCATACTATATTTCCTCTGGCAGAAAACTCTAAAAACTCTGTGAGGGCCCGCGTAGTCGATCAAATTAAAGAAGCTTAAGGAGGGTCGAAAACACCGATAGTCACACTGCCAAATCAATGTGTCCACCGTCTAGCTGCTCAAAGATGTAAAACAACCAAGAGAGGTGGCGGCGGTGAAGCCGAATTAAGAAAAATCTTTTTTAAGTACAAGTCCTTCGAAGAAGCAGGACGCCGTTCAACAAAACAGGGCAGAATCCAGGGAATGACAATGGAACTGTTCGCGTGCAAATGTAGGTGAAAAGGCGCACAACGTAACGATTGCGCTCATGAAATGATCAAAAAACCGAGAAACAGAGGACCACGCGATAAGTAAACACCGAAAAATCATCCTGAAGGGAGCGTAACGCTCCCTAAGAATAGGGGGGGGGCAGCTCAGCAACTAAACTACATTCTTCACATCTTAGAAAAGAACACCACCCACACGAGAAGACAAAGCACCGAATTGGGAAAGGACCAAAAGGGGACCGAGAGATGAAATAGGGGGATGGCGGAGACATGATAAGGAGGGGAGAGAGGGGAGGGAAGTGGGGAGGTGACAGGGAAAGGGAGGGGCGGGGGTGGGGGAGGGAGTGGAGGAGTTGAATGAGGTGGGGGGGGTGGGGGTGGGAGGGGCAGGGGTATAGGGTGGGATGGGAGAGAGCAGGGGTTGGAACAAGGAGGGGGAGAAGGAGAGGGAGGAAATGGGGGGGGGGGGAATAGGGTGAGGAGCAAAGGGGGTAGTGAGGATGGGGAGGACGAGGGGGGAGGGGGGACCAAGGTGATGTCACAGGTAGCGGGGGGGCGGAGAATATTGGCGAGGAGGTGGGAGGGGGCTGGGGCGGCGGGTGTACTGATGGCGAGGGAGGGCGAAGTGGGGGTGGGACGGTATGAATGGCGGGGTAAGTGGGGGGAGGAGGGTGATAGGGGAATGGAGAGTGATGTGGAAGTGAGGATGAGTGGGGATTTGCGGGGGGGCGAGGAATGGTGAGGATTAAAGGCGTGTACGAAGGGGGGGGGGGTGTGTCGAGGGGGATTGGTGCTGGGGGGGGGTGGGAAAGGGATGGAGCAGATGGGGGGGGTGGCAGACAGGGGAGGGAGGGGGGGGTGGGGTGGAGAGGCGAGAGGGGCAAAAGGAGGGGTTATGATGTTGGGTGGGAGGGGGGAGGCGGGGGGGAAGGGAACAGGGGGGCGAGGTTTAGTGAGGGGTAGGGGTGAACAGTGGGGCGGGGGTAGGGTTGTGGGAGGGGTAGGGGAGTGGTAGGGGCGGGAAGGGTGGGGAGGAGGGAAGTGGAGGGGGGGGATGGATGGAGGGGGTAGTTTGGTATGTGATGAAAAGGGCGGTGAAAGGGAGGATTGGGCTGGGGAGTGTGTTGGCGGGAGGGGGGGGGGATTGGGGAGCGTGGAGGAGGGGAGGGGGGGAGGAGAGGGTGGGGGGGAACAGGGTAGGGGGGGGTAGGCGAGGTAGTTGGGGGTGAGAGAGGGGGGAGAGTAGGGTTGGGTGGAAAAGATTGGGGCGGGGGGAGGGAGTGGATGGGCAGGGAGGGGATATCGAAGGGCGGGGGGGAGGTGGGGGTGGGGGGGGGGGGGGGAGGGCAGTGGCGGGAGGGAGAGAGGGAGGGGCGGGAAATGGGGAAGGGGGAAGAGAGTCGTGGGTGAGGGAGAAGGGTGGGGGGGTGGGGAAGGGGAGGTGAGGGAGGGGATACGGGGGTGGGAGTGTTTGATGGTGGTTATGTGGGGGGCTGCCGACTTGTGGTGGAGGAAGGAGAGTGGGGGTAAGGCAAAGAGTTGGGGGGGGGGGGTGAGGATTGTGATGGGGGTGGAGAGAGCGCTGGGCAGGGGAGGGGGATGGAGGGGCGGGGGCGGGTGGAGGGGGTGGAGAGGTGATTGGATGTGGGGAATGTAGCGGGGTAGATGGGGGGGGGAGGGAAGGGGGGGAGGTTGGGAAGGAGCGGGAGGATGGTCGGGAGGGAAAAATGCCTGAAGGGGATAAGTAGTAAGCTGAGGGGGGGAGGGGGGCGTGACGATGCGTTGAGGAGGGGTGGGTGGGTGTGTAGAGGGGAGCAGGGGAGGAAGACAGGAAAGGAGGGGCTGAAAGGGGAAGGTTGGGGGGGGAGTGTGAACTAGGGGGAAAGGAATGGGGTAGGGTGCGGGGGAGGAAATGGGAGACGCTAGGATTGGGGGGCGGGAGGGAGGGGGTGGGTAAGGTGGAATGTGGGGGGACGGAGGAGGGAGGGGGGGTAGGGGGGAACGAGGTGGAGACGAGAAGGGGGAGAGGGTAGAGTAGCGGGAGGGGCGGGGGGGGTGGGAAGTGAAGGGAGGAGGGCAGGATACTAGGGGGGAAGGAGATCCTGGGTGGTTGATGTGGAGTGGTGGGGGGCGGGATTTATTGCTTTTTCGAGGTAGTGCGTCCGAAGGCTCGGGGGGATCAAGGTGAGGGAGTGGGGGGGTGATGTAGCGGGGGGTGAAAATTAAGCGAGCAAGGGTTGTGGGATTGGTGATGCGTGGAGGGGGAGGTAGGGGGTGTGGGTGGGGCGGGGGGGAAGAGTAAAGGTGGTGCAGGGACTAGGGGTGGGGGGGGGGGGAAGGGGAGGGGTTGGGGGGGGGGTCGGGATGGAGGGGGGATGGGGGGGAGGGGTGATTGGAAGGGACGGGAAGGGAAGGGTACTAGGGTGGAAGGGTCGGATCGGGAGGGGGGGGTGGGGGGGGGGAAAATGATGGGGGGGGGGGGGGGGTGTGAAAGAGGGGAGGGGACGGTAGTGAGTCGAGAGAGATGGTGGAGGAGGAGGGAGGGGTTGTGGAGTGGGGGGGGGGAGAAATGTAGGGGGGAGAAGGAAAGGAGGAGATGGTGGGGAGTAGAGGGTGGGGGGGGGGGAGGGGAGGAGTAGGGAGTGGGAGATGAAGAAATTAAGGAGGGGCCGAGGGGGGAGGGTAAGTGTGGAGGGGGACGGCAGGTGAAGGTGGGGCGTGGTGTGGGGGTTGGGGAGAGGAGATGGAGCTGGGGAGGGAAAGGGAAGAATAGGGGCGGGGGTTGAAGGGGTCCATAAAGGAATGATGGGAGGGGAGGGGGGGGGGAAAGGGGAGGGGGAGGGGGAGGAGGGGGGGAGGGAAAGGGGGGAGCGGTAGGAAGGGGAAAATAATGGAGGATTGGGGGTAAGGCGTGGGTAGTGGGGGGAATGGGGGCGAGCGGGTATGAGGAGGGGGGGACAGTAGGTAACGAGAGAGGAGGAGAGGAGAGGAGTAAAGCGGGGGTCGAGGGGTGGGAGGAGGTGCAGTCGGAGGGGGTAGGGGAAAGGGGGAGGTGGAAGGCGGGGGACGCGGTAACTGGAAAGGTGGGCGAAGGGGGTGAAGGGGGAGGGGATAGTCAGAAAGGGTGGGGCAAAGATGGGGGGGGTGTTGTAGGAGGATGTAAATTGTATGTTAGAGGGGGTGAGATAAACGAGTCCGAGGGGGGGGAGTAAGATGGGAGATAGGAGGGGCGGTAAGGGGTAGGGAGGCTGGAGAAAAGATCTGGAGAAAGGTGCTAGGGGGAGGGGGGGGGGAGGGGAGGGTAGGTTGGGTGCGGCAGAAGGTGAGCGGGGACAGGGGAGGAGTGACATGAGGGTGGGGGGGGGGGGGTAATGGGGGGTGGTAGGGAGAAGGAGGCGATGGGGGAATACTCTCTCCACTCTCTCTAAAAACTGTCAAGGTCTCAAGGTCAATTCTCCTCTTCTCAAGTTTTTCAACCACTAAACTAAAAGTCTCCTCTCTCATACCGGGGGCTCTCTCAAAAAAGTCTCTGACGGGCTGGTGTCAGGTCGGGTGTAGTTGTGCAAACTACGGTGTAAGAGAGGGGTGGATGATATAAACCAAGGGGAGGGAGGGGGTGAGGAAGGGATGGGGGAGGTGTGGGGAAAGAGAGGGAAGAGAGGTGGGGGATCGAGGGGGGAGAAGGGGGGAGTCGTGGAGATAGGTAAGACGAGGGTAGTGAGCTTGTGGAGAGTGCGGCGGAGAGAGTGGTGGGGCAGGGTGCTAGAAATGAGCGGGTTGAAATTGATGAAGGGGGGGGGGGGGCGGGGAAGGGAAGGGAGGGGGGGAGGGAGGAGGGGGGGGGGGAGAGGCGGAGGGAAGGCAGAGGGACGGTTTGAGAATTGGAAGAGAAGGTTTGATGGGAGGGGGGTGAGTTGGAGAACGGGGGGGGAGAAGGTGTGGGGAGTATGGGGAAACAGGGGGGAGGTCTGTGAAAAGGGGGGGAGGCAAGAAGCTGAAGCTAGTCAGGGGATGGGAGGTGGGGGAGGAGAGGGGGAGGGTGCAGAGGGAAATAGTCGAGCTGGGGGTGTGAGGGCGCGCAGGGAGGAGGGCGCAACAAAGTGTATGGGCGGAGGCAGGGTGGGGGGGGAGACAGGTGACAAGGTAAAACAGGTCCGTTGAGCGAGGGGGAGGGGGAGGACTAGGGCTATTGGGTGGTTTCGGGAGGAGGGAAGGGAGAGGATGGGTGCAAGGGAGGGGAAGTGGGGGCACGGGGGCTAGGAGCTAAGGGAAGAGAGGCAGGAGGGGGAGGGGTGGGGCAGAGCGGGGTGAGGGGATTGGAAAGAGAGGGGAAGGGGGGGAAGGCCAGGGACGAGGGTAAGAGAACGGGTATGTGGGGTGGGCTTGTCGGAGTCGGGGTGCGGGGGAAAAGAGGCCTGTAGAGGACGAAAAGGGAGAGTGCTGCGGGGAAGTACGAGGAAGGGGGTGGGAGAAAAACAGGTTAGTTAGGTGGGCGCAGTGGGAAAGGTGCCGGGTGGATGCGTGGGGGGTGAGGGGTGGGGGGAGGGGGGGGGGGGGGGAGGATACGAGAAGGTAGAGCGGGAAGGGGGGGGCTGGTGGGGTTTGGGGAGGTATAATCGGGAGAGGGAAGAGAGAGGTTGGGAGGTGAGGAAAGGGGGGGAGTGGTAGCGATGGGAGAGATGCGGCGGGGGTTAGGAGGGGGGTTGGAGGAAATTGGGGGGGGGAGGGCAAGGGAGGTTGGGGGTGATGGCTGGCGGTGGTGGTTGGCGGTGAGAGGAAGGGTGGAAGAAGAAGAGGGAGGCCGGGGGTAGCAGGGGGAGGGACTCGGGTAGGGTGATGTCAGGTGGGAGGGAAGTAGGCGGTGGAGGTTTAGAAGAGGAAGGGGGGTGGTGGAGGGGTGGAAATGGGTGGTTGGAGGCAGCGGAGGAGGGGGAACTAAAAAAGATGGGTAAGAAGAAGGGGGGGGGTGGGGGGGGGGGGTGGGGGGGAGGTGGAGGGGGGGGGGGCGAAGAAAGGCGTGGTGAGGTAGGGGGCCGGGGGTGGGGGGGAGGGGGGAGGGTGTGCGAACGGGGACGGGCGGGGAAGGAGGGGGAGAAGGGGAAGATTTATTTTAGAAGAGAGGAAGGTGGGCGGATGTCGAGTTTTGGTGGAGGTAGAAGGAAGAGTTATGGAGTGGGGAGGGGGTTGTTTGAGGGGAAGGGTGAAGGGGGGGAGGGGGTGTGGGTGGGGTATGGGGGGCGGGGGGGGAAAAGGCGCGACGTAAAGGTGGAGTAAGAACGGAAACGAGGAGGGGGGGGAATAAATGGTGGGTGGGGGGGAAGGTAGGAAGTGAGGGGGAAAAAGGGGGGGGGAAGAAGTGGGCGGGGGGGGAGGTAAGGGGGGAAATGTCGTATATAGGAGGGGCGGGGGTGGGGGTAAAGGGGAGAATAAGGAGAGAGAGGGGCGACGGGGGATGGTGGGGTTTGGGGGAGTAGCATAATAGTTCGGGGGGGTATGAGGGGGGGGGAGGGAGAAAGGGTGGGGGGGTGGAGGTTGTTGCAGGAGGAGGCGATGGTGAGGGGTGAGAGGGTGGGGCTAGGTGTTTGTGGATGGGGTGTAATGATGGGTGGGTGGAGGAAAGGGGGGAGGAGAAGCGGATAAAGTGGGGGGGGAAGGATGCAGGGAGGGAGGGAGAGAAGGGGGAGAAGGGTTGGGCGGTGGAAAGGGGCAAGAAGGGGGGAGGGTGGTTTGGAGGGGGGGGTAGAAAGTGGACGGGGGGGGAGGGGGGGGGTTGGTGATTGGTGGTGGTACAAAAGGGGGGGGTAGATCACATTTACACAAAATCATAAGTCAAAGATCAACGCAGGCCTTTGGTACGAACCTTAACCAGACCACAGGCAAAACGATGCCAAAAAAAAAAATGACTTAGGTAGAGGGAATGTGAGGGGGAAAAGTAGACTGCTTAGGTGAGAACCAAGAGGAACTCCCTACTTTCCAAAGCGAGCAAGAGGAACCCATTTAGAGCACAAGGAAAGGACTGGACTGACTCTGGAAATAGAAGGGCACAACATGTTCTGAACATGGAACTGTCAAGATGATTTACAAAGATACCGAATGTCCTCTATCGAGGTAAGGAATCTATTTGAACTGACCGGAGGCCCCGGTAAGGGGCTAGGAGAGTCCGTCAGCAGGGAACATGATGCTGGCCTGGTCGTAGGGAGACAGCACCCTTTACGTGGCAAAATTTGGT
>Ga0179593_1567877_pt1 | contig 14349 bp, 16 predicted proteins | sample CZODoug2_1_08_16_FD_185931 | JGI IMG/M metagenome (GOLD analysis project Ga0179593, IMG submission 185931) | Vadose zone soil fungal communities from Angelo Coast Range Reserve, California, USA - CZODoug2_1_08_16fungal (PacBio error correction) | ecosystem: Environmental > Terrestrial > Soil >...
TAAACTAACCCTGTTCCGACTTGGTGGGGGGAATAATGGTGCTAGGATTTTTCCATGTGAGGGGGAAAAAGGGACGGGCCCTAGAAGATTGAGACTTAAGAACAAAAGGATATTTTCGACACGGGAGGTCAGGAGAGCGTGGATCTTGAACTTTTGGACTGAGCAAGTCCGTTTGGTAAAAAAAAAAAGTCTTGTAAAAAGGAGAGAAAAAACAAGCCACGACAGACACTAAAAAAAGAAGGCTGGAGTCGGACCAATTCTCCAAAACGTACTACCGGGGGCAAACAGTTTCGGCCAGAGTTTAGGAAAGCCCTCCGAACGAGGACGTCCGCCCAACAAAGACCGGGAGTCGGGGCCCCCCTAAAACGAAACAAATTGCCCGGCTCAAGGAGGGCTATAAGCTTAAACACAGTGGGGGGGAGATCGAGTGGGCCAAAAATCGTGGGGCAAAGGCTTACGCCCAGTCCGGTAAAAAAAGAACAAAGACTCTGCGGCTGGAACTCAGTGAGGCGACAGGGGGTTCCTACATGCGACAAGACTCGGTGGGGTCCTGTGAAGAGGGGGGGGGCCCAAAGCCAGAGGGGGGGGGAAAGGGCTCGAAGGCAGTAAGCGACACAGCCGTTTTGGCCTAAAAAGGATTTCCTGGGAAAAAAGCTCCATCCGTTGACTGCCAGCTTCCAAGAATTCAAACAACAAATCGTCAATCGACACCCAGTTCAAGAGCTCAAAACTGAAAAAAGGGGACGACGAAGTGGGGGGGAAAGAATTCTTGGAAAAAATCTACACGAGGATTTACCGCCTATCAAAGAAACACAGGAAATCCATGAGGCAAACCCCTCCCAAGGAGAGGTCGACGAAGCAGGAAAAAAAAAGCTAACCGTGGGGGGGGGAAAAAAGGCAGAAAGGTGAGACGATTGGAAGCCCGCCGGACGGGGCTTCTCAAGAAGAAGGTACCCTACTTCCCTCAGCTGCTACGTCTCCTAAGAGGCAGGTCTGGAAAGGGTGTCGACGGGATTGTGTTTTAACCACCGAACAGGTTCGAATCTTCAAGAATTCTGGATGCCTGGGCCAAACAGACGGCCAAACAAACATACGTTTGGGGTGGAAGAACCGCGTGGGCAGGAAGCGGGAAAAGGAAGGGAAAGGACGTGAGCCAATAATGGCTAAACCTTCAAAAAGTGCTCGGACGAACGGGAAAAAAAAAAAATTTTTTGCGAGGCCGCCGCGGCTCAAAAAAGGACCCTAAGCCAAGACACTCCTTTCCGGGATAGAAGGCATCGGGGCAAAACACCCGCAACCTAGGACGGGGGAAGTTTCTTCGCCGGGTGTTCGGCAAAGGCTACAGGGGGGAAACAGAACTCCGGGGGAGGGGGGATAGGGATAAGAAAAGGGAAAGGAGGGGGGGGGGGAGGTGTGGGAAACCATGCCTTTTCGAAAGAAAAGGGAAAGTCGGGGGGACAGGACGGGATCACTAAACCGACCACTACGTCAACGGTTTCTGCCACGGGGGAAAAGAAAGTATTGTATGTGTTTACGCGGCAACAAGGATGGGAGGGGAGAAAACGGGAAACTGCAGCTAGTGAACGAAATCCTACTGTGCGGCAAGTTACGGCGACTCAAGGGGGGGTCCCTTTGAGAAAAGACTAGCAAAAAAGGGACAGATCGGGGTTCAAGGGCCATGGCCAGAACTGCTTTAAAAAACGGGATCCAAAACAGATTCCACGGAAAAAAAAACCGAGGCCGACCGGGCCCTGCAGGTACGAGGGGGAGATAACTGAGAGCAAAGATCTGAAAAAGAAAACGGAGCCCCAAAATCGGCAAAAAAAAAACGGTGCAGGGGGGGCAACAAAAGGGGCAAACTCGAAAAAATTGGGGGCACGATACCAACAAGGGGGGAACACTGCAAAAGAAGCGGAGGGCCAGGAAAGAAAAGCCCCGAGACGGAGTTAGCCGAATGGGTGCCCTTTATAGGTGTGGGGGGGGGGGGTTGTGGGTAATCCACGGTTGGGTGCGAAGAGAGGAAAAAGGAGAGGGCTGGACGGGGGACCGAAAGCGCTTGCCAAAACCACCTATATCCCAATTTACGACACGGTTGGGAAGGAATCTCCTCAAACCGGTTCTTTGGATACCCGCGAAAACTCGTGGGAGGGGGGGATGGGGGGGGACAGGGGGGCAAGGGGAGTGCCTTGAGCCGACCCGGGCATCGGGGGGGATCGGAAGTCAAAAAACCAGAATTATAAGGGAACAATACTACGAAGGTCTCGTAGGGGGTTAACACGCGTGTCCAGGAAAGACTGGCTTGAAGGAGTTGTCGTCCCTGCGGCATAAATACTCCGGCCAAAAAACCATGCTTTGGAAACTCCAACGTTGCCAAAAGGGGTCAACACAAAGGGGGGAAAAAATAGCGAAAACGGACGCCAACGCTCCCAAGAACCCTGGGATCAACAGTTTTTATAAGAAGCTAGGAGGAAGGGGGGGTGGCCCGAAAAAAAAGAGTGGAAGTCGCAAGAGTTTCTTTCGAGATGTGAAAAAAAAAAAAACTTAGTATCGGGCAAGCTTTTGCGAAAAGAAGGGCCAAGGCGGAGGGAGAGAGTGCCTACCTCCCGGGTCAGGGGACTGTTCTTGGGTGCATCTGGTACAGGTCGCGGATGGGGCGTACCGAGAAAAAAGTGGGTAGGAGCCACTTCAGGTGAACACGTAGGGTCTTGAACAAAGAAGAACCGGGAGCGCCCTTCGAGCGGAGCGACAACCTTTTAGAAGAAAAAGCAAGAAGGAAAAAAGCAGGGCCGCAATCAGGGGGGGCAGGGAGGACCGAGATCAGCACCATCCGGGTCAAAGTTTTTACTGTGCAACCGTTAGAATCGAGAAGGCCCAAAGGGGAAAGCCTGTAAGGAAAAAAGGAAGATTGGGGACAGGGTCATTGTGGAAACTGCTCCGTACGACCGGATTAAAAAGATCAGAGCGTCCGCGACCGGAGACAATTAGGGGGAAATTGGAAGCTAAAAAAGTCAGTGAAGAGGGGCCCGGAGTTGCTAGAATGTGAACGGAAAAACTAGCAGTTTTGGGGGAGGGCAAACTTGATGAAAAAAAAGATACAAAAGAGAAAGACTCGAACGGAAGGGGCTGGGAGATGGGGACCAGGGTCGGAGGAATCGTAACAAGGAGCTGCGGACTGGCACAACCCATTAAGAGGTAGATGAAGGTTCAAGTTTGAGAGGGGGAAGGGGGGGGGGGAGCGGGAAATGAGGGAAAGATTCAAAGGGCAAAAGGAAAAAGGCAAGCCGTAGAGCATCGAGGGGAGAGCCTACTGCGGGAACATACTGTAAGCCTACCTTGTTGGAGAAAGCGTGCGCGCCGGGGGGAGGGGGGAAAGGGTCTATAGGGGGGGGTCAATCAGACGAGAGGAAACCAACAAAGGAGGAGGGATTAAAAGAGATGAAAGAAGGCTGGTAGCGATTTTAAACATTCAGGTTTATAGCAAAAGAAAATCCCAGAATATCAACGGGGAGAAAAAAACGGAAATTGGGCAAAGAAGGATCAAGAAGAATCTCTGAAAAAATGAATGTCCCGATGGGACAGGGATCACCAGCCCAAAGTATGAAACGAAGGCAATAAATCATTCTACCTTCTGGGGAAGGGGGAGGGTGGCTCCGTACGAAGACCGACGGGAAAAGGGAAGCAAGAAGAAAAAAAAAAATAGACAAAAATGGAAAGGAGGAGGATTGAAAAGAACGGGCTACCGAGTTCGCGTTTCCACAAACACTGAGAACTTCCGCTCCAAAATCAGGGAGGAAGACACCGAAAACAAAATTTACACGATACGGAGCACTGGCTTTAAAACCGGGGGGGAATAAAAGAGGGGGGGGGAGAAAGCAAAGGTAGATTATTACGGAGATTCCACAACCATGCCCCCACGGCAGCCGAAAAAAAGGAGGGAAAAAATTTAAAGGCCCGGAAGGCAAGGGGTTCATTGGAGAAAATACCGTATGAACCGTAACCATGACCGCCAGGAATTCGTGGGAAACGGGGGAAAAAAAAAAAGGGGAAAAAGGCAGTGCGGGTGTCAGCGGGTTTTCCTTTGGCTTCGATCGAAGTGGGGGAGTGGGGGAAATCGGAAGGGCTGAAACGGTATCCTTTTTGGGAAAAAACGGGGGAAAAAGTGCGAAGAGACAAAAAAAAAACGCTCGAACGGAAAGGGCGAAAAACGGAACAAAAGAAATTATAAAGACCCCGTAGTGCCTAAAAGCATCGCTCAGGGTACAATGGGCCATGAATCCAATGAAAAAAAAAAAAGGCAAAGAAAAAAAATTTACATCCTCCCGAAAAAACTCTTAGCTACAGAGGAAGGACAGGGGGGAAGTAAAAACAAAAGAAATATCATACTAATAATGTTTTCATGCAGAAGGTCCTTGGGATCCGCTTGGGAGAAACCTTTTTTGGGACCAAAAACATGTTGGGGGAAAAAAAACCTATAAAAAAACTATGATTTCAAAAGAGTGGAAAGGAAAAAAAAGAAGGAGGGACCATCGAAAGGTTTTGGCAAAGGAACAGAAAGAAATCAGGATTAAGGGAAAACGAGACCATCTTCATTCCCGGGGCGAAAGGAGCAAAACTAAAAAGGAAATAAAAAAAGGAATTGAAACCGGGGGCCTCGAACCCCCCTAGAAGGGTCCTAATTCACTCTTGTTTTCTCCTGGAAGAAAAGCCACACCGAAAGGAAAGTCGTCGGGAACCGCCCCTTCGAAAAAAATTGGGGGGAGGTTTTAAGAAATTTCGGAGAATCTAGAAAAACGTATCCTTCAGTAAGCTCTCCTCTCGCACACCCGGTAGAAAAAATAGAAGGAATTGGGAGGGACTAGAAGGCAAGGTCCGAATAAAAAAGCGAGAAGCGGGGGGGGAGGGGAAAAAGGCCACAAATTGTTATCGGTCCCTGGTTCAAGCCTTGTCAAAAAGGAAAGTGGGGGTTTCCTGAGGGTTGGGGTGGGGAAATCCGGTCAAAAGTAGAAGGGAAAAGGAGCCATATAGCCGCTAGCGTTCCAACTTTAGGGGTGGCTTCCGGGGGTTGGGGTCCTTCTTGAGGAAGGACTGCCCAGGAAGAACCAGGGTAGGGGGGGTTATAAAGGGACCATTTGAGGTCAAGCCGGTAACCAGATTGGCCCAAAATATTCAAGGGTCAAGAAAAAAAACAATTTGACAGAAGTGACAAGAGTCGGCATACATGACCGTAAAACAAAAAATACTGTCTGAAATACTGGGGCCGGCCCTAAAAAGATTGGAAAAGAGGCCGGAACCATAAAACCGGGAAAAAAGTCCCCTCCCGACAGAAAAAAAGCAGGTCAGAAAAGAAATGGGTTTCAAAAAATCCCTTATACGTTCCAAGTTTGAGGACAGGTTAATCAGGTGCCACCTCGTATCAGGGACCGTGTAGCCTTTTGGGACTTCTTAAAGAAAAGGGTTAGGGGTTCAAAAGTAATCAAGGGCAGGGAGGGGGGGCTTGGATAATGGTTGGAGCCTCGAGCGGTAAATGTCAAACAACCGGGGGGGAGTTTTGTTTCGGAGGAAAAATCGAAGGTGAGAAGAAAGGGTATTAAAAGTTGGCCTGAGGGAAAGGAAAGGGGGGAGTGAACTGTCTGCCAACTTAAAAGTCCCGGTGTTGAATGGGGGTCAGGAAAACCTCGGAACAGGCAGTGGTGGGGTAAAACCTCCCATTCGAAAAACCTGTGGGGGGGGGCCCATAACGTATCGGGGGGAGGTAGTATCAAGGGGGATGAGGGAACGTCTGTGACAACAGAAGAAAAAAAGGAGTCAGGGAGCAAAAAGGAGAAAAAAGTATGCCACCCAAAAGGGAGCGTGGGGACTTCAGGATTTCCTTCCCATCGGACAAAAATTTGGGGAGGAGCCAAAAGTGGATTGGGAGGCAGGGGAACTTTATGAGGGTAAGAAGAGACGTGTAGAGTGGCAGTGAAGGACTTGAAAGTACATCAATTGCCTTGAGGGGGATCCCTCACCTTGGAAGGGGGTGTCGATGACGAAGGGGCATGAGGGTGGAAGACGGGGGAGACGGCACCAAGGAAATAGTTTGGAGAAAAATCCACAAAAAGGTTTCGGAAAAAGCTAAGTCAGGGGGGGGGGGGGGGGACTGTCAGGACGGGGAAATTGACCTGGGCTTGGACATAGAAGGGAGGTAAAAATACGTTTGATGTCCTGTGAAAAAAAAAGGGTAAAAAAAAACTAGGAACTAAAAAGGTTTGGAGGGGGTTTAAACCGGTAAGCCCGTAACGCATGTCCGTGCCCCCAAGCAAGGCTAAAAGTGAGTGCACGGGGATAGCCGCCCGTTTGACAGTCCGGGCAAGGGGAGGGCGGAGGGGCTTAGCAGGGGGGGAAAAATACAATAGATCGCTCCATAATAAAAGGAAGGACCGGGGGGGGGAAACGGCCGAGTGAGGTGTAAAGGGGACTCCAAAAACGAAGGGGCGATTTGACCCGTGGGCTGTTGGGGGACTCTATCGGAGAAAGAGAACGGAAAAAAAACGACAAAAAAGAAGTCCATCACAGAGAAGAATGACCTCCCAAAAAGGAAACAATCCCAAGGGGAGCCAAAAGTGGGCTGAACAAAAAGAGGCAGAAAAGTGGTAAAACTAAAGAAAAAGAAAACAAATGAAAAGGCCAAGTCTTTTTTCTCACCGGGGGGGCGGATCCCATTTTGAAGTAACCTCTAAGAACTGGTGACTCTGGATCTCTTGGCGGGGCCGGGAGGGGCAGGGGGAGGGGTTTTGGGGGACGGCACCTTGTCTACCAGCGGAAAGCATAGGGGGGAAAAATGAAAAAACATGTACAGGCAAGTGTCCGAAGACCTTTATGACTGGAGAGCGACGGATCAGAAGGAAAAAAAAGTTTTTGCAGATCGCTTTTTTTGACAAACTCAAAGGGGGGACGGGGCTTCCGAAACGGGGGGGAAAAACGTTTTCGGTCCAAGGGAAAAAAAAAAAAAAAGTTTATACCGGAAGGTTGGGAAGCGCTGGTAGGTGGAGGGAGAGAGGGGCAAGGTTCGGGAGAAGGAGAAAAAAAGAGAATCCTCGAACCCAGGGGGTTAAAGGTGGCGAGAGTTGTTGTCAAAACAAAAAAAAAAACAAAACTCCGTGGGGTGGAAAAAAACTTGGGGATGCCAAAAGTTGCGAAGAGGAATGGGCAAAACGGTTGTTTTGTGGACTAAGATGGTAGCAGAAAGTGTTATACGAAAGTTAAGGGAAAAATAGGGGACGAGCTGGGGGGGGGACTTGCAAGACAGGGGCGGTAGGGGGGGGGAACTGGGGTCTTATACACTTGATGATGAAGGAATGGGAGGGGGAATATTAGGGGGGTTTTCATTCCTAAGAGGGTAACTCTCTCACTTTCGACATTCAAGGGTCTCAAGAAAAGAACACAATCGGAAACTTGAGAGCGAATAGGATTGACAGGGTCTGGGGGGGGGAAAAGAGATCACCTTGATCAGGGGATGGGACGGGAAGAAACTGGTACTGCTAATGAGGTTCATCAAGAGGGGACATTTAAAACGACTCAGACAGCGGGCCCCTAACAGCTTTAAGGTCGGAAAAAACATCTTCAAAAAATGCTGGTGGTTTGGGGGGGGGGGGGGGGGTTGTTTCAGGGCGCGTACGTGGAGCTTGTCAAAACGAGGAGAAAAAAAGGTAGAAAAGGCGAAATAAGAAAAAAGAAAGGGCCTGTGAAAGGGAGGGCGAGTGGGAAGGGGGAAGTCGCCTTCTCTCACCGACTCTCCGAGAAGGCTTGAAGAGACCCAAAGGGAGGGAAAATGAAAATCCTGAATATGTGTGGGCCACCGGACGCAAGAAAGGGGGAAAAAAGCCAAGTCCAGCAGGAGGGGGGTCCGGCCGCTTACGCTGGGGGGGGGGTGGAGCTGGCCTCAACTCACCGGCGGACTAATCTGTGTTTCGAAGAGGGGCAAAGCGCAGGGGGGCATCGAGGCCTCGGGGGAAAAATGGCTCGTCAGACGCAAAAGGGATCAAGCATCTGGAGGCAAGAGAATAAGAAGCGAAACAGATTCTCTGCAGAATTGTCTGCACAAAGTGGCAACGAAAAACCGGCCCACAGAAAAGAAAATCGGGGGAGTGGGGACAGCACTAAAAGACGGAACTTCAAATGACCATCTTCAAAAAAACCAATGAGGGAAAACTGTCCCCAGGGGGGAAGTGGGCCACTGGGAAACCGAGCCAAATTAAAAAAATCGCTCAACGGGAAGGGCCTTGGCCCGTTCAGAAAAATTGGGCAGGGCATGGGTTCAAAGAGGAAAGGAAGGGAAGTCCCCCAAGCCGGGCAGGAGACTATCAACGAGCCAAAAAAAAATCCACGCTTGAAGGGAAAAAAAAAACCACCAAGGTGACAGAAAATGTCTTATACTACTTCAGTGACTTGGGGGGTGGGGGGGAAAAAAAAAAAAAGGTAGATACTAAGATGAATCGACTCGGGGAAAAAAAGGTGTTGGACGCAAAAGTTTACAATACGGGGAAAAAAAAAAGAACTGAATTGACTTTGGTCTAGGCGGACCAGATTCGAATCCAGTGGAGGGGCAAAAGGGGGCAACACTTTTTTCGAGACGCACCAGCTGGATTGGGGGGGGAAAAGCAGTACGCTCGCCGGAGCTTAGGGAAAAAGGGTCCTCGCCATTGGGAGACAACCAAACAACTGATTGACACAAAAATCGAGTGCCGCACAGGGGGGAAGGGGAAGAGTATACAATTGCGGCCACCCAAAAAGGAAATAAAAAAGGTCGAAAGCATAGCTTTCCGTCCCATATCAACCGCCACGCAACTATAAAAGGACGTGAGAAACTATGGAGATCTAGTCGGAACTGGCCTGCCACGAACTGAAGGGGAGTGCAGAAAAAAAAAGAGTCGGGGGACCTGTCCTTCAAAATAGAGAAACCATCACGAACAAGAAGTTGACTGCAAAGGGAAGAGGGGGAAGGAAAAGGTCTGGATGGGTCTGATCATAAAAAAGGTATTATCTGTGGGGGAAACTGGCGCAGACCCTGGAGGACCTAGCCGGGTCGAACCAAAGCAGGGGGGGGGGAGCGGGAGTCAATGCTCCCAGTGGGGGGGGGAGAAAGGAGAAATGGGACGGTTGCAAATTAAGAGAAAAGCAAATCGCTGTTTTAAGGGAGGGGGTCTTCGTTTGGGGTTCCGAAATTTCTGGAAGTATCGGTGCGGCAAGGGGAATACTCGAATCAAAGTAATTGGGGAATGAGGGTAAAAAAAGCGAATTGAGTGGCGGGGGCTATCGGAGAAAAAAGGCAGTGAGTTTCAATAAGGGGGCTGCATCGACTTGGGGCGGCAAGACATTGGAGGGTCGCAAAAGGCGAATCAAGAAAAGGGAAGGGGGGGGGAACAAGAGTTACGCCTTAAAGGGGAGCCGCACCAACAGGTCATGTTTCCCACAGCTTCTCGAAACCCCACTGGGGAGGGAAGGAACGCGGCAAAATCGAGGGAGTCCGGACGTCCGAATCGGTTCAAAACAGTTCGCAGGGACGTGCTCCCATGGGGCTGGAAAAACTTCATAAGTGGAGGATCGCCGACCCTCCGGAAAGGGGAAAGTCGAATGGCCGGAGCAAAACGGGACTTTCTTCGTGAATTTTCTCGATTAAGGGAAAATTAAGCCAGCAACCGGAGGGGAGACCGACCGAAGTGGTGGCCCGGAAGCTCCAGGAAAAAAGGGAGAAACAAACCTCCTCCGACATAGTCCATCAGGGAGGGAAAGAAAAGGGGGAATTAATCTTAAAAAAAAAAAGGACTAATAGGAAAAAACATGAAAGGGTTACGTGGAAAACACAGAAATTCGAGAAAAAGGGTAACTCAGTATATACTTCTGGCCCCAGGGGAAAGGAAAGTCAGTGAAAATTAGGGGCCTGGGGTGTCTCAAAGGGCGGGGACGGATACGGGGGGAGATCAAAAAACTCCCGCGCGCGCCCCAGAAAGGGAATGTGAAAAAACAGTTGGAAGAAAAGCGCGTCTGAAAATCCCAGAGAAACGAAATTCTTCGGGACTCGCAGGGAAACTTCGAGAAAAAGGTTGAATAAAGTCGATTTCGGGATATAGCTAATAAAGGGGAAAAGTGGAAAAACTAAGTCACAAACAGGAAAGTCGTTCAGACTTGTCGAGGGGGGGGGGGTCATGACAATTAGGAGGGAAAAAAAAAAAATTAAACTAAGAATTTCACTTGAAGTATAAGGAAAAACCAAGTAGAATGAACAGGAACCAAGCCTAGAGACGGAAGTCGGTCAAGAAGGAAACCCTTGGAAAGAGGCGGGGGGGGTAAGATGGGGGAATTGAAGTCCCGACCCATTAAGAAGGATAAGGAACGGCTTATTTGGAGGGACGCGAAAGTCGGAAGAGGAAAAGTGTAGAGGAAAATGGGGGTTTAAACTAGCCCAGTAGGATTCCAAGATGGGTAGAAACTAAGAAAAGCTAACCCCACCAACCCCCATCGATGCCCACCAACGTGAAGAGTTGACAAGGACGAAGGGGACGCCGATGAAAGGAGAGGGGCCCGCCCGAAAAAGTGTCCTAAGCGGACGTCACCAATTCTTTGTACGGCCAGGTAAAAGCGTCGGCCGGAAGGCTGGGTGGAAAAAGGCCAAAGGTTGACAGAAAGAAGGGAAGGAGAAAGGAAGGCCGAAAAACACTGCCCCTGTCGTAACCGGGGCCCTACGAGACTCAAAAAAAAGCCATAAAGCGAAGGAAAAAGACGAACTCAAAAGAAAAACAAACCAAACCCCAGCGGGGGGGGAAGAGAGGATAGAAAACCACAACCTCTCCTTTAGAACTTCTGATGAGGGGGAAGAGGGGGTGCTTTGGGTCGCGAAACAGAGAAAAAAAAATCAGAACCGTGAAAAGAAAGAAGGATAAGGGTACGCCCAGCCCATGAAGGGGGGGAAAATCCAAGGAGTCAAATAGGGAAATGAAGCACCGGGTGTTGGGGAAAAAGGCCCTCGCGCAGCTTAGAAAGTTCGAAAGGGAAAGGGGAACGAAAGAAAAAGTCCGCTGATGATCAACTTCAGGGAAAGGATCATAACCACGGGGAAAAAAGAAAGGCAACGAACTCGCAAAGGCAAAAGGTTCAAAATTCCAAAGGGGGGTTGGGGGATATAACTGGAGTCACTTTAAGACTAACAAATGTCCTGATTCCCAAAGGTTGGAAGGCTATCAACCAACAAAATAAAATTGCGAAAAGAAAAAAAAAGCGCAAATCGCCGGACCCCCCCAAAAAAGGAAGGGGTGTCACGGAAGTAAAGTACAGGTTGTAAAAAAGAGGGGGGGGGGGGACGTAGGAGCAAAGTGGGTACCTTCAAAAAAAAGAAAGGCGAAAGAATCCGCCCTGCCCCCGGGCGCTAATCAACTACGATTCCATCCAACATCAAGGATCAACTCAGGACGAACGGTCCAAAAAAAAAAGGACCTAGCGAAAAAAAGAATGCAGAGGGGGGGGAAAAATGAAGAACAGATCACACGAATTAAGCAAAAAAACTTGAAAAAAAAGGGGGGGTGGGGCCAAAAAAAAAAGGGGGAAAAGGGAACTCCCAAGGTGCGCTTAGAAAACCCCTTTGGAGAAACCGGAGGTCTCCAAATCCGCCTCAAAGTATTGCTGACACAAGGGGGTTGCCCAAAGTTTGAAAAAAAAGGCTCACCCAAGGACCCCTCATCTTTGAGGGGGAGGGGGCCTCTTACGGGGGGAAAAATGAATTCTCTCAACTCCGGAAAGATGTTCCGACCGTCATCGTATAGCGGGGGAGGAAATCTGGGGGAACCCGGGACTCAGGAGAGACGCGAAACAGAGCACCACGGCCGCCCCCAAGCGAAGGTCAGTGACTAGACGCGTAGAAGTTTTATGGAAGGAATAGATCTATCTGAGTCGTCCGCCGCAAAACGAAGGGATCCGGATTGCAGAGGGGCCTAGAAAGAATTTGAAAGTGCGGAAAAAGAGGCGGACGGGGAAGGAGGGACCCCTCACAAAGTCGGGCTCGTCCCCGCCAGGCGACCCGGGGGAGCCACCCAGGTTCCCTGGGACCAGGAAAAAAGGGAAAAGCAAGTACCAAACGACCAGGAGGGAAACTTGTTTTATAAGCCAACAACTGTTTCCCGGGGGCAAAAAAGAACGTTTGGGCAACACATAAACCCATCGGCAACACTTGGGGGCCCAGGTCAAATGACGACGATGAGGTCGCACCGCAACTCCCAGGGGAAACGGCCTCTTACAGAAGGAGAGTACCAACCGGAAATTAGGACAAAGAAGGCCCGAGCCTGGTAAGACAGACCACATTGGCGGGCCCAAGGGGCAATGGGAGGAAAAAAGGTGGAGAAGGTGGGGGACCGCCGAGTCGCCTTCTCGAGGCGAAGCAGGGGGCCTTATTGAAGGATGTGGGAAAATGTTTTCTAACGGGATACACACGAATCAAAACAAGGCGGTGCGGAGCCCAAAGAGGAACAAACCACAGGGGGAAAAGCTTTTGCATACCGGGGGTCCACCTCAGAATGCAAACTTGAGTCAAAAAAAAACCGGAGGAGGAGATTCCTAAAAAAAAGGGTTTCGAGGACTCACGAGAACAAAATCCAAAGTTATGAACAAGCCCCACCGCCCGGAACAAAACTAACGGGGGAGACCAGAAATTTCTCGAAGGTCGGGCAAGAAGGGGGAAAGAATCCGGAGTGGGAAAAGGAATTAAATGATACACTTTAGATCCTGGGCTGTCGTTGAAAACAAGAAAAAGGGAGGATCCTCGGGGGATGGCGGGGGGGCCCAATCAACATTCCAAGGGGAAGGGCCAGTAGGAGGGGTTGACGAGCCAAAAAAACAAACGTATGACGGGAAAAAGACGGCGGATCGTAAAAGGTTTGGGAGTCGGTAACCGGGCAGTTGATAAAAACGAGCTTACCGACCGGCTTCTATGTAGGGGGGCAAAAAGGGAAGAAAGGAGGATCACGGAACCGATAAGGGAAACTGGACCCGCCGGTCAGCGGCGAGGGGGAAATTGGCAACCAGAGCAAGGACAAAAGAACACGGAGGCAAGTGTCACCTGTTTTGCCAAATTTTGGTCCGAGAAAGTCATTAATCAACTAAAGAGCCCGAGAAGAAGGAGCCTGGAGGGGGAAGTGAAGGTTTGTTTACGTCAGCAGGGGTTGGGGTGCACTCGAAAAGGGGAAGGGGGGGGAGGATGATTCAGAGACGTGGACCCTATAGACCAATTTGGGGAAAAAGGGGGGGCGCACCGATCTGGGACTCCTTTGGGGAAAAACCTCCAGGAAGACATCGGGTAACGAAGGAGGGAATCCAAGGCCGAGGAAAAAAATCCGCGTCTACCAGAATTCTCGAAAAAATTTTCAGTCCTCGTTGACTTACAAGGAACTGGAAAAGTTGTCGGGAAGCACACTCCGGCAAAGGGAAAAAGAGGTCTCTCATCTCGGCCCCAAAATGGTGGTAAAAGAGGGATAGAGAAAAACTGCAGAAAAACAAGAAGCAAAAGCGAAGGGAAGCAGGCGAAAAATAAAGAAGATGTGGGTCGAAATGCCGTCTTTGAAGGAAATAGAGGAGAGTGGGGGAAAAAAAAATTGGCGATGAGGAAGGGGGAAAAATAAGGCGCTACTGCTTGAATTGCATTGGAGGTCATCGAAACTTGGGGGGAAAGGACAACGCTACCCCCGGGAGGGGGTCTTGGGACAGAGGACGGATCGCCCTTCACGAAAAGGAAAAAAAAGGAGACACCAGGGGATCGGACTGAAAAAAAACTGGACGCACGAATGAAAGCCATCAGTTGGGGACTGATGTACCGCTAGAAAAAAGACCACAGGAAAAATTGGCAGGGAAAGAACTGTTGAGGGGACCGGGGCAGACCCCATAGCAGAACAAAGGAAAAACTGAAGACGGTTTCAGGAAAAAGAAATTTGGAAATTGTGCGTACTCCAATCGGGGAGCTCACTAGAGTCCTTCAAGGGGCGGGGAGACAGGTTAAAGGGCTCAAATTCCCGAATTGCCTAACTGGTGAGAACGGCGGGAAAGGGGGAGGAAGGATAAAGGACTGCCCCTGGGCAATCTGTGGGCACGGCAACATCGTATTGGAAAGTTCAAAAAAAATCGTCAGAAATCGAAGTCACGAAGGGGAGGAAAAAAAGGAGAAGAGAGAAGTGCCTTGGGAGTTGGAAAGGGGGGGGGGGGGGAGAGGCGTCATTGACAGCTAACATTAGGCTTTCCGAAAAGAAAAGAGGGAGCGACGACCAAGTAGCCGGGTAGCATCTGAGGGATTCCTTGAAAGAGAGAGGGGGGGGGGACAAAAAAATCGCTACA
>Ga0179593_1313083_pt1 | contig 14347 bp, 18 predicted proteins | sample CZODoug2_1_08_16_FD_185931 | JGI IMG/M metagenome (GOLD analysis project Ga0179593, IMG submission 185931) | Vadose zone soil fungal communities from Angelo Coast Range Reserve, California, USA - CZODoug2_1_08_16fungal (PacBio error correction) | ecosystem: Environmental > Terrestrial > Soil >...
CTTCTGACGAGATCCTTAAAGAGGGAAGAGGGAGTCCATAAAACCGTTTCCTGAGTCCCAGAACGGGGATAACCGGGTCTCCTTAGGGGGGAGAACCTCTTAGAACTAAAAACTTCGGTGGAGACGTTCCAATTTGGTCGAAAAGTTTTAGCACTGAACGGAGGGTTTTTGTGTTGGGGAGGCCCGTCAGAAAGAAAACGGCAAAGACTGCCATCTAGGGGGCCCAAAGCGCTCTATTGGGCCTGTTATTGGTCTAAGCTGCGGGGAATTAACAAAAGGGGTCACTAATTGTAGGGGGTCGCGCATCGGCAAGGCCTACGGTGGTTCGCGTGAACAGCATAGTAAGCGGCAATACGCTTACCTGCCCTAAAGAGACTAAGGGAAAAGAAGGCGAAGGGATACGAGTCAGGAGGAAGACACTTGTAAGGGCATAACAATTCGTTGCCTGTGCGGAGAGGGGCCTAAATTACCTTGGGGGGGGGGGGGAAATCGGTTGGAGACAGTTAGAGGACCCGTGAGGGGGGACTAAAAAGACACAGCGGGGGAATCTAAGGAGGGAGTTTTTTGATAAACAGACAAGGTTATGACATCAAACGTCTTAGGGAACGAAAGTGACGCAACACCAATCATTTCCAAGCTAACCACAAACTGTTTGGCCAGGGGGAAGATGTGCTAAAGAAGGATAGTAGGAGCTTGAGACCACGGTCAAAGCTAGCCAAAAAAAAATCCGTCAGAGGGCCTGAACTGTGAAAGTAAAAGCAGCAATCAATTAGACCACGGGAGAGCGATATGCAGAGGGTGGAGGAAGTAAAAGTCAATTAACCGTCGAGGAAGGGAAAAAGGCCTGTACAGTGATCGATCCTTAGTCAAGAAAAAGAAAGAGAATATATGCAAAATGGAGAAGCAGAGTTACCTTAAAGGGGTATTAGGCGTATACGGAGACGATTTTGAAAAAAGGGATAGTTCCTCCCGACAGACATCTAAGAGGTCCCCGGATCTTAATCGAAAGGGATTTCAGCTGAATCAGGACGGATGGGGCTATTCAGCGAGGGTATCTAAAATGAAAAAAGAAGTGAGAACATTGCCATGCCAGAGGGGAGGGGGAGTGAGAGGAGGGACGCATGTGGGTTAGTTCGGTTTGATTGTTAATGTGGCCGCGGGAGGGGGGGGGGGGGAGTCAACGAATCTTGGATCCGCTATAGTTTACAAAACGAATTCTCCCTCTAGATGAGACTAATGGGGGGGACCGAGGCCTGGGATCAAGCAAACAAAAAAAAGATCTTTTGCGCCCTTGTATCAATGAGTCGATGGAGAGGGGGCGAATGGTAGCTTAGGTCGACAAATGGGGAAAAACCGGAAGGGGAGGGAAGTTGTTTACGGGAGGTCGAAGTAAGTGTTACTCTCAGAAAAAGGGAGGAATAAAGATTTTTTCCCTGTTGCTCGAAGAATGTTACCAACGATCTCGCATCTCACAGGACAGAAAGCCCGCACAAGGGTAGGGAGATACCGAGAGAAAGATGTTCATGGTGTTAAGGGGGGAAGGCCTTTCTCCATTGATGATTGGGAGAGAAAAAAGACTGTGGGAGGTAAAGGTGTAGTACGGGGGGCGGAGAGGAGGGGATGTACAAAAAAAAAAACAAAAAAAAATAAAAACCAAAAAACGAAAATACGGTCTTCAGGGGGGCTGAGGCTTAACTTTTTTGAAGAAAGCTGAGAAACCCGGAGTCAGCGCGTGGAAGATTACAAAGAAAAGAGCTCATAAACAAGAGGAAAAACGGATCAAAGGGGGGGGGAGGAAGAGAAATGTAGAGACTGAATGCCGAGCACTTCTCTCAACACAACCTCTTGGAAACGGGGAAAATGTGGGAATACCTTAGCTGAGGAAGCAAAAAGGGTATCTAATATGCTATAAAAAAAAAGGGGATAGGAGGAAGAATGGAAAAAAAAGATAGAAGGGTAGATATCTGAAGAGTCCTCAAAAAAAGGACCCAACCGTCTTTAATCCTCTTAGTCGACCAGGGGGGGTGTTGCGATAATGGGTTCTCCAAGGACCAAAAGACACCGTCTCGATATGAACTGAAAAGAAGGAAAAGGTTGGGGATATTTTTTCATCAAGAAGAGGGAAGGGGCCTATACTCAGGCGGTGGGAATTCCCAGCGCGCTAAAAAGGGAAAATCTCAAAGACCAATTAAGAAAGAACGGCGGGGGGAAAAATCAACGGCCGAATCAATCCAAATTGTAACATTGTTCCCCTCACATGAAATTGGGGGCCGACGGGAAAAAAATAAAGGGGAGATCTCCGCTTTCGAAAAACGGACATCTGAGAGTGCGAAACAACTGGGTGCTGCGTTAGCAACTGGAACGGCATAAGTCCTCTTTTGAGGAAAAGATCCGAGACGAGCCAAGCCCAAAAGAGGAGTTAGTTCTTGCAGGTAAAAGAAAACGACTCTCGATAAAGTGGAACCGCCCGCCAAAGAAGGGTAGACCTTTCCGCGGGGAGAACCAAAAAAGAGAACCCGAAGGGGACCCCAGTCGCGGATCAGCTCAGAGTGAAGAGGTAGCTCCCTTTCGCAGAAGAGGGGGCAGGGTGGGGTTGTGGTGGGCCTACCGAAATGTGAAGAAAAAAACAACCATCTAAGAGGCTCTTAGGAGGGAAGAGGGGGGCTACAAAAACTCTTTTAAAATCACCTTCGGTTATTCGTATCGAAAGAGTCAATAAAAGCTTCGGGGATCAAGAAGGGAACCCAAACCCTCTTCCTTTACCGCCAAAGTAAACGGGCCGAAGGGGGCTAACGAATTTTTAAAAAGATAAGGAGGGAAAGGTCGGGGAAGCCAATGATCACGTAAAGGAGGTGGGGTAGTTTGTCATCAAGGAAAGGAGGCATGTAAATGGCTTGCTGGGGGGGGAAATCGGGCGAAAAACGTGTCAAAAGGAACCAAATCCTGGTAAGGTAACTCGTGAAGGCATGCTTGCAGAAGAGATGTAACAGCACCGTGCGACAGACAGAAAAGTCGACAACGGGCACGGCAGGGTGGTGGTGTACAAAACTTAACGACATAGGTTAGACGAAGACAACCATTGCTCAGGAGCCCCTTGGGTAGAAAAGGGTGAGCGTCTACCTGGGGGCAGTCTTTTCTGTGAATAGGAGTGTGTGTTGTGTAGCGAGGGGCGGGGGAAGTAAGGTCGGAGACAAGATCAAGGCCTTGAACTCATTACATGAACAAACGGGTTGTTACAGACTAAGCGTGGGAGGGGGATTGGGGGGGGTGGTTTTTTTCGGAAAAATGATTCACGCCAAGTACAGACGGAGGGCTGAAAATTTGCTTGTGCAGAAAGAGATGGAGGGGGCAGCCCTCCAAAAAAAGGGACATGGGGTAGCTTCGGTAACAGGCCGATTAGTCAAGATCTCAACAGAGCATTAACAAAGGTAGGGCAGGCCGGAAAATGAGGAAGCAAGGCAAAAATGGATTCCACTACCACGGTGGTCGGCGTAGGAAGACTAGTTGAAAACGGAGCAACTTCCCAGGCTGAAAAGGGGATTTCTAGGAAAGCAAGGGAGGGAGAGTTTGTAACCGCGATGGAACAGACAACAAAGGGGGGACTATAAGGGACTCTATTGGGACGGCGGGCCAAGTCCTCCGAACAAAACATGGGGGTCATAAAATCTGGCAATTAAGAAAACCAAAAAGAGCGGAAAGGGGGGTGTTACATATAGAAAAATGGGTATTTAGTTACTCTAGCTCTGGGTTGCTCCAGGAAAAAAAAAACAACTATTCATTGAACTAAGAGGGGACGAACAATTTTTTAAGAACGCTGGAAAGAAAAAGTGAATCTCCGGTTAAAGAATCCGATACCTTAAAAAGTTCAAATATAGGCAGCTGTGTGAACTGACGGCTGTATGGAGGCGGGGGTCTGAGGTAAGTGGAGACGCGCACCAAAGCAAACGTATTCCAAGAGCTTAATCAAAATCGGGAGGGGTTTAAGGGGTTCAATCGACGTTGATAAGCGTCTCGAAGCTTAACCATCTCTAGGGAGGGGAAAAAAAGAGAGATTGTGCTTTTTGTGCGAAACGAGTAGGGAAATGAAAGCGAAGGACAAAAGAAAGGGTTTGATCTTCTCGCGCAATTGGGTAATGACTATAACTTGGGAGGGGAGGAAACAAAATTCGAGGCCTAACTGTAAGACTGAGGGGCTCCCCAAGACCGGACGGCTAACCTGGGACCGAGTGAAAACAGGGTCTATGATTGGTAAAAGGGGGAGGAGTCTAACTGGTCCGGGGTCGAACGCCAGGGGGGAGTTAGCACCTGTCGGTGTTTTGGTGTGTTTTTCTGGAGGCAGCTTCCTCTACCTGGCACTACTGCTCGGAAGCAATTGTAGTTTACCTCTGTTGGTCCTCGGAGTGGCCTGGATACCAAAGGGAGGAAGGGTCAGAGGAGGGTGACGCTTTGTAATTGGGAGAGAGAGACTATGCAAGGAGGGTTATGTGGTAAGGGTAGTAGGAAAAGAGGGGTAATCGAGATGACTCCACCCGGGACGGGGTGCCGGCAGAAAATAGCCGGAAGAAGGGGAAGACGACACGTGGGGCGGAGAAAATTGTAACATTGGGGAGGGGCAGCCTTACCTTGGGAGCAGCGGTGTTGAGTGACGGGTCCAGACGGTGAAGCCGACAAGCACGGTAAAGGACAATAAGTTAGATTGACATCCAAATGGGTTTATAAACGTGGGAGGTATGGGCTGCATTAAATAAAAAAGCCAAAATCATTCCAACTGGAGCGGGACACAAAATGTGGATTGGTCTTCTTAAATAATTCGGCCTGACCACTGTCTAGCTACAAGCCACAAAAGTCGAGGGATACCGCAATGGGCGGAGCAGCAAAAACCTAATCCTGCGAACTGCGGCGAGAGCATGGGGTGGTGGTGGAAGAAAACCTTATTTCTTTAAAAAGGGTACCTGCCAGGTGTCGATCTGGTTCTCATGCCGTACGCAGATAAAGATATCGCAGGAATGAGGCCAGCCGTACACGTTAAAGTTCTGGCTAGGACGGGAAAGGGATCTACCGGAGGCACGAAATGCAAGGTGAAAGACAGGGAGGGGGATCAGGGCAAGCCGTGGGTCTTTGATCACTGGTGAGGAGGTTGTCTATACAAAGAACTGATGTTAATTAAACAACGACTTTTAAAGGGATTACAAAGTCCCAATCTTGGCGGTGGGGGAAGGGAGGGTTTGTGGGTCGAGGGTGAAGGGAGACCAGGGTCGATGAGGGACAGAATGAACCGGAAAGAGAGGATCCTCTATAATTAACAAAGAAAAAGAGCCTCTAATATTCTTCAAGAGTGTTGGAGAACGGGAGGAAAAAAAAAGTCAACCCCCAAGAGGGGACGCACCAGAAATCGACTCGGGACTTAGGATTCCAGGGGAATGGAGAAGGTTGCTCCAGGCGGAAAGAAGACCAATAAAAAGAGGGACGGGAACTATCGGAAAGTCACGGGGGAAAGAGAAAAAAGAGGGAAGAGGGGGGCCCAAGGGTCAGGAAGGCGGGAGGTGTGAAACGTGACAGTCGGCGCAGATCCAAACACGCACCAGAAAAAAGGCGAAAAAAAAAGCATACCTCTCGGACGCAGGTAGAGGGGGATAAGAAATGCTGGATCTCCATGGGAGGAGAGGAAATTAAGGTAATTTGGGAGGGCCAGGGGGGCGGAAAAATTGTCTTGATCGGGTGATGGAAAAAGAAAGTGAGTAAGGTGCGCTTTCTTATACGTTTTAGGAAGAGGAGCAAGGTGGAGGGGAAATTACAAAAAGAGAGGATAAATCAGACAAACAAAGGATCAAGTTGGTTTTGCTCAGAGATAATATCGAGGGGAAAGGCCGGCGCAGTCTAAAAGTGAAAACGCGGGATTACCGACGGGGGGAAGAATCTGAGAAAGAGGAGAGGGGAAACGGGAGAGGACCACGGGAGAAAAGAGAGAAGATTAGTTCAATAGAAGAGATAGCAACAACGGCAAAACACGTCGTAGATCCCTCGGACTTAGGGGGGGGAGAAGAGGGCTAAGAAGGGGACGATACCCGATGAAGAGAACGGAAAAAATTTAGTTCCCTTGGGCAGAGTTGTGAGCCTCCTCCGCTTGTGACTTGGAATAAAAGCATGACTCAAAAAAGAAGGCGACGTATACTCCATCGCACCTAAAGTAAGAAAGGGGGGGGTCAAGAACCGCGTGATCACCAAATGGGACGAACAGTGGAAAAATGGAAAGGTGGAGACTTCTCTCTACGGAAGCAGAACATAAAAGCTCGGACCTTAACCGACCCATGAACTAAGACCGGTCTGGGAATGAAAGTAAAAAAAAAGAATGCATCGTGTGGTAAACAGAGCCGAGCCGGCCAACTGCAAGGGAAAAAATCGGGTCCAAAGGAAAAAAGGCGAAGACCTTCTCTAAGGAACGTAAAAAGGGGAGGGCACTGGGAAGAAGGGTAAAAGAAGGAGGCGACCGACGGCTGCTATCACTCACAGAGTCATTAAAGGGAGAAAAACGAATTGAAAAGGGGGGTTTGCCTTTGGGGGTAAAAAGAGAAAACAAACCAGGGAGAAGCGGGCTAAAAAAAAGGGGAGAGGGGGTTTAAACTCTCAAGGCGTGATAGCGTGATCAAGGAGGGGAAACCTCCAGAAGATTTCTTGCCGGAAAAGAACAAACCAGGCGTCCCGTAACACAGAAAAAGGAAAAACCGGGGACAGACTTTTTCAGGGGTCACCGTTTCTAGGGTGGGTAAAAAAAAAAGAAACACATCGGGGGTATTAATCTTACAAGCTGGAGACTGGAATGGTGGGGCGATTCCCAGAAATTCTTAAGGAATGATTCGCGGAGGAATATCGAGGGCACTGGAAGAACTTAAATAAGAACCCTAGGTAAAGGAGGGAAAGCAGCTGTAAAGTCGAAGAATCGAGTTTATAGACGTTGCGCAGGTGGCGCACCGGGATAAAGACGCACGGCAGGGGGGGGAGAAAACTAAGACCGGTGAAGGTGCAGGTTGAAAGAAAAGGGACCACACTTGGAGCGAGAAAGACGTGCAAGGGAAGTAGGGTGATTCTGCTGGAAAAAATGGAACATCCAGTATTGGAAGGAAAAGGGACGGTGTGGTTCGGTGAGAGAGAAACGGGGTCAAGCACTTCGGTGAAAACCAGAAGGAGGGGGGGCATGAACAACTGTCGCCAAAAGTTGGTGGGGGGGGGGGGGGAAGGATAGCGGTGGAAATGAGGTTTTGTTTCCGGGTCGGTACTGTTCATGATTCAAATAGGGAGGAAGACTTGGTTGGCGAACTAAGCAACCGGGGAGGGAAACCGTTAAAAGGGATTTGGGAAGGCGTAGACAGGAGAGATATCATCTAAAACAAGGGAGATTTCCAAGTAAGCCCATCTTTCACACGCAATTCAAACGAAAGGGGGAAGGTAAAGTACGTCGTATCTACAAGCGAGGGTTCAACGGAGGAACTTGCAAGAGAGACTTATAACTGGTTTGAGTGTAGGAGGAGGGGTCCGCGGGATATTGCACCGCGACAAATCAAAGGAGAAAAAGGGTGCCAACGATTGAAGTCGGAAAAAGCTTCACAAGCCCGAAGTTTACCAATTTTGGGGGGAGAGCTAGGCAAGAAGAGGGAAAAAAAGGTCAAAGAAAGAAGTCGAAATTGGGGGACAAGTAGGCCGGTCTCGGAAAGCGAAATGGGGGGGGGCGCTCCCAAGAAAAAAAAAAAACACAAAAAAACGCCGTCATAAAAAAGGGGGGGAGAACGGGGAAACGACGCTCGATAAAGGGGGGCCTCGGGGGCCATAAAGGAAAGGAGGGAAGGATGGGACGCGGTTTCCGAGGGGGAGGGAAGTTTAGAGAACATTCTTCCTTGTCCTTGGTCGACAGGATACCCCTCTCGGGATTAAAAAGGGAATTGGGCGAAAATGCAGATTCAAAAGGGAAAAAAAGTCATTCATCGCCTGGATAAGCGTCTCAGAGAAACAAACTCTAACGAGCTAAAAGGAAAAAACAACGGGGAGGAAAGGAAGGAGAGGGTCATAGGTGGTGCGACGACGAGTAAAAAGGGGCGATGAGGCGCAGGAAAGAGGAAAGATTGGGTTGGTGAATAGGCATCCAAATAGATAAAGAAAGAGGTGGGGTTTCGGACCAGGGGGAAAGTAGGAACTCTGAAGACGTGTGGGGGGGGGGGGGAATAACCTCCCAACCGAATGGAAAAAAAGTAGAACCCGCCGAGGTCACCTGTCCTGGGGTCTACGGGCTTAAAGGGAAAAAAAGAGGTAAAGGCTTTTCCCAAATTTTGGGAGGAAAAAAAAAAAAAATACGCAAATGACGGCGTGTGTTGGGGGGGGGTGGGGGGGGGCGGGGTCTCCAAACCGCAGCTATCTCTAGCCTCCGACGAAAGAATGTCACAACGAAAAAAAGTTAGTTGCTAAAAAAATTTGGCAGGACTTAGTGGCGTCTCGGATAAAATATTAAAGGGGGTGAGGGGACGCTTGGTCAATTTGCGCAAAATGGGACACGGAAAGAGGCAAGAGGTTGGAGTGAAGGGAGGAAATATCCCCGAGAAAATCTCCTTACGAGAAGAGACACACCCAACTCTTGGAAGGGGGGCAAGTGAAAAATGCGGGAAAAGTGGAGACTACACGGGGGGGGTCGGGGGTACTGTCGAACAATTAGGGGAAGGGACGGGGGGGTAAATATGGGGAAGGAAAAAAATTAACCTTGTTAAAAAGAGAGGGGGTTTAGGGATCGAAGCTAAGGGGGGAAGGGGGAAGCCGAAAAGCAAGGGGGTAATCTTACATTTAGGGAGCAAGAAGGTGCGGTGGAGGAAAAAGCAAGTATTATAAAAAGGAAGGTGGATCATTAAAAGTAAACCAAAAAATAACAAAAAATCGGACCAACAGCGATCTGTAAAAAAACAACTGTTGGGGCTCCATGGGTCGGAAAAGGCAGGAGAGATTCGGGGAGGAAAGAAGTAATACCGGGAGATACAACCCCAAAGCCAGTCGAGTGAAGACAAAGTGAAAAGGAGGGCTGGCGCAGCAAGCAACCGACTTCTAACAGGAGCGGCCGCAGTGGGAAAGGGTTCAGGATGTAAAGGCAAATTAGGGAGGGGGCATGAAAACACCTGCCGTTCTTCAGAGACGGTGTGATTGTTAGGGAAAACAACAGGAAGAGATCCACAGAGGGAGCCATCAGATTTACAGGAAGGGGGTTCGGGAAAAACTGATGACGAAGTGTTTCAATTAGCCACGACAGCTAAGGGAGGGGGAAAGACGGGTCGCGGATCGAAAGAAACATCGGGTCTTTAAGCTTAGAACGCAATAAGGATGGCTATGAACAGAGAGGGTTGGGCTTAAACACATCCATAAAAGAGGGGCCCAGCTGGACTTTGCGATTTGGTGTAACGTGAATCAGGGTTTGGTTCAAGAGTTTAAAAGGTGATGCCGACCGAAGAAGGGAGGGAGTTAGAAAAACAAACGAATAACGCGGATCTCGAGAAGGGGGGGACAAGAAAAGCTTCTCAGCGAAATTATAGGGGGGGTTTCGCGCCATTTCGTGGATTCCCAAATTAAAAAAAAAGAAAAATTCTTTGGCTCCGGGGAGAAGAACGGAGACTCTTATCTTAGAGAAAAAGGGAAAGGTTCTCCGTTGTGGGAGGGAACAGGAGAACACTTCAGGTGACGGGTGCGGGTGAAGGGGAGGGTATAAGGAAGTGGAAGATTTAAAATAAGAAGCAAATGCGCAAGCAGTGTGAAAGGGGATTTGGAGGCTCGGCGATTGAAAAAAAAAGAGGCTAAAAGACACCGGCTCACTCCAGCACAGTTAAGCGGGGAGCACTACCGAGAAAAAAAGGGAGAAGTTAAGAGAAAGATGCGGGGAAATGATTTGGATCCGAGAAGGGGAAGGTTTGAAAGGTTTCGGACAAAATGGTCGTTAATAAGGAGGGTTAAGGACTGAAATTGAGGTTGCTATGGGGGATTACTTTGGCTTCTCTCTCAAGTTCAGAAGGAAAAAAAAGCCGAGTGTAATAAAAGGCAAAGTAGAAGAGAACTTTACTACAACTCTCCAAACAGGTTAATAAAGTGGGTGATGAAGAGAAACAGACGGATGAGTTTACCTGGGGAGAAAAAAGAGAAAACTCTTAAGGGAAGCGGGATTACCGACGTAAAAGTTTGGAGATCTCTAGTAAAAGAGGGAGTAAAGGAGATAGTCAGCGACCCCAAAGGAGGGAAAAATAGGATGCACCTGAACAGAGGATACAAGGACGTATCAACGGCTTCCCACGTCAACTTTAGAAGGAAGGAACAATCTGTTGCAGAGAAGACGACGACATTGAACTACATCAAGTCTAAACCGGCAATCAAAAAAAAAAAGGGAAGGAAAGGGGTGTCTAACGCTCCTCCGCTATATGAGTTGTGAGATAAACGATCCTGGGGGACATACCAGCGCGCGATAGCTCCGAGAAAAAGGAATCCAATTAAGAGACTCTGGTTTCCATCAACGCATTTAAAGAAATTTGGGGGGTAAGAAACCCGGAAAAGCCAAAAAGTACCAGGAATGGGTCTAAGGAGACTGGAGATAACGCATGAGGGAAAAAAAAAAAATACCATGACAGAGGAAGAGAGTTGGGGAGGGCCGCCCTTTTCTTGGGAGCAAATGAGCCAGAAATTGAGAGTGGTCGGGGGGAATCGCACCATCAATGCAGGGACAAAGAGAGTTGCTTTCTTGTAGAAGGGAGAGAGGAGAAGGCTCGATAGTAAAGTCCCGCCCTCCCGAAAAAGAAATTTACTCGCCTGGGAACACAAAAAAAAGGAGAAAATTCGACAGTCTTTCCTCAGCGAGTCGTGTGCTCACAAACATATTTCGGGTTGGTTTGGGAGGGTTCCTACAAGGGCAGAGTAAACAATAGCTACGGAGGGTCAAAAGCTTGATCGTTGGGCAACTAACAGGAGGAAAGATTATCGGAGACCTCCATGGGACCTGACTGGGGTTCAGGGGAAAACAGGGATCCGATAAACCCTGGCGTCCATTTGACCTAAATCAACGAACCGACAGCTAGGGGGGGAACGCTGTGACTAAGGAGTGGTTGGTATCCAAACATCAGAGGGAAGGAAAACAAGAGCTGATCCGCTTAAAGAAACTTGAGGGGGGAGGGAGCTTAACGATCCGGCGTCGAAAGCAAGATGGGGGCTTTCGTATTGAAAAGGGGAGGGGACCGAGGAGGAATCTTAGCGCCAGAATAACAGGTAGTAACTCTGCTTCCGAGGAGAGTACTATTATAGCTATGGACCCTCACAATTGTCCGCAACCTTAAGAGATACTGACAACGGCGGGGGAACAGGAAAGAAACCTGGGGGAGTTTTACTTTTAATGAGAAAGGAAAGAAAACTAAGCTGCCGTCCCTGGTGGAGTATGGATTTGCTGAGGCCCATCCCTAACTTGGAAAAATTGGCGGAATCAAGCGAAGGGATTTTTTGCGGTTGTAGCTATGCAGGGGTAAGGACTTGGACAGTCCTGAGGGTCGGAAAAAAAGGGCGACAAAGTGGTGGGGATCTCTAGGGTTGGGGGGTGGGGGTGGTCAGGTAGGAGGGAGTTAGGGACGCCCATAGGGTGATGTGAAACACAGGGGTAAGGAAAATAAGCACCTTATAGAAAGAAGAGGAAGTGCTTTGTCGGCTTCGGAAAAAATGACCTTTAAGAAAAAGAGCAAAACCGAGCGTAAACGCAAGGGGCGCGGCCGGAATCTTTAAAAAAGAAAAGGAAGGTGGAAGGGGCCCGACCAACGTGTCGTTCTCTGGAAAAAGGCCTGCTCGATTGTTCACGGAACGGACCCCGTCAATGGACCGCTGGGGTCGTATTGAGCAGGGAAGAGGGGACCTCGGAAATGTCGTTCACCCGACAAAAATCAACAAAGACTGGACGTTAACTGGCTCAAACGATTGCTCTCAAGAAAAAAGAAGGTCCGTCAACGAACCCGTTTTAGTCCATTGGCAGCGAATTTCAATTCGGGAAGATCGTCAACTAAAGAATGAAAGAAGATTGGGAGGGGAGCCGGTCTGTACGCAGAAGGGAAAAACAAAAAACAAAACAAAAAGACTCCTGAATAAAGGGGAGACACAAATTTTGGGGGGAACCAAGGAACGATCCTTTCGCATCGGGGAGAAAGAAGACAGTAGTTTGCCGTCATCGGGCCTAGGTTAGAATCTTCCGGGAGGGATGGAGGCATATGAGGAATAGTCGGAGATGGGGAACTGCTCGCACGCGTACGAAAAAAGCAATAAAAATCAGGAAATGACGATCAAAAACTTGGGCAGGGGTCTCTCCTGCATCGAGGAAGAAACCTTAACAGACTCAGAGAAAACAAACGGGAAAGAGAGAGATGGTCTTTGGGCGAAGCGTACAGAGGGGAGGCTTGACCCCACTCACTGGGGGAAAGAAGACTAAAAGGCTGATGGAATCGAGACTTGGATGTTTGGCATGTCTATATCGTTAAACGAAGATTAATCAAAACGCCTCCCATACAAGAAGGAAGAGGACATCAGAAAAATCACTCCTGACCGAAGTCCTCGAGGCGAAAGGGTAAAGGAAATCGATCGTTCCCCATTTGGGGGGGGAAGCTCAACAGCGTTTTGTTTTTGTTGTTTTTTGAGGTATTCTCCTGAAAAAAGATAAAGGATCCAGAATGGGAAGAGACTGTGGACCTCATCTTTAGGACAACGCGGTGGGCGCTAATGGCCGTAATTCTTTAAGCAAAAGGGAGGGGGGCGGATTGGACGCTTGGAGTCAGAATCGTTTAGCAGGAGAAAAAGAGGTTGAGGGGGAGCTTAGACATAGTCCCCGCGGATCTCCTCCTGCCGAAACAAGACCACCAGGGCGATTTGAAGGGGCGATGAAAATAGTCCGGAAGTACCCTGACGATAAAAGGGAGGACGTGAATCCAATTCGGGGAATTGCGGTGAAAGAGGGTTCGAAGGAGGGGGCAGCGGTGGTTGAGGATCGTTTAGAGGGGAGAAAGGACGGGGGGTACCGAAGCATAAAAAACTGGGGACATCTTAATCGGGAGAAAGGGAAGTGCACAAGTTGAGGAAAGATCGGGGGGTGGGCTTGAATCATGATACGAAACGAAACAATGTCAAAAAGAGAAGGTACCACAACTTTTGGATCTGGGGCCGAGGGAAAGATTTGGAAAAGTTACGAAGAAGCTTCCGTCAAGCCTATCTAAACCGGAAAAAAAGAAGAGGGGGGGGTCCAACTCAAAGACTTGGGAAAATGGAAGGAACTCAGCAATCAACCTCTTCAGGAAAAAAAAGAGGGACTGGTTTTTGCCGGAAGTAAAACTGCCAGTAAAGTCTTTTCTGTCAAAACACAGTGAGAGAGAATTCGCACGGTTTGATCTCTAAAGAGATCTGCACTAACGGACAAGGGGAATAAAGGTACCTTAAAGGTATTCACTAATAAAGTTACAGGTTGGAGAAACAGACTGAAACACGACAGACATTGAGGTCATTGCGACGTGAATCGGGGAACAGAAGCAGAGTTTCTTTTCAGCTGTTACTAAATGAATGGTCGAAGGAAGAGAGGTTGAGCGAACACATCCGTAGAACAGCGTGCCTCAGAGCTGTCGGTTAGTGAATTGGCGGTAAAGGGGGGGTGGAGGGGTCGAAGTTGATTTTCACATGGAGGATGAAGGGCGGGATCCGACACCGAAAATACCTGGATCCAGGGAATTTTACGCTATAAGGAGAAGAAAAAATAAGTGGTTTTATACACGAACTTAGGGGGGGGAGGCCAAAAGGCACCCAACACAGAATATGGAGGGGGGAATGAAAAAAGAGCGACCGCTGAGCTTATGAGGGAAGGGGCTCCAGGTGGAGTTTTCCAGGAGAAAACCTAGGGGCGGGGAAGGGACGTTAGGGCGAGAATGTCCAGATTACGCTCAAGAAAGCAAATGCAAACAGATTTTTTGCCCGTTCAGTTCAGGGTTTACCAAACGATGCTTCGGAAGACTCACCTGGGACACGAAACCCAGGGCGGAGGAGCACGACCTCTCTCAAAGTTAGGGGGTTATGGAAAGATGGCGTTATGGATCGGGGAAGGGTGGGGCTGCTCCGGAGAGAAATTTACCGGGGGGGGGGAGGTGCAATGTCGGGACAATTGGGCGTGATCAATGTTGAGGGAAAAAATACTTCTGATTTAAGGTAACTGTGGCATTCAAAAAACCCAGGGAGGAACAAATGGACATCTAGCGGGGAGGTGCGAAGACGACCAAACAAAAGGTAATCAAGTTGAGGAAATAAGAAATGGGAAAGGGGGTCGGCGCCC